>Ga0299912_10002363_pt1 | contig 15420 bp, 14 predicted proteins | sample RVTome_2_FD_207667 | JGI IMG/M metagenome (GOLD analysis project Ga0299912, IMG submission 207667) | Soil microbial communities from uranium-contaminated site in the Upper Colorado River Basin, Wyoming, United States - RVT95D214 (version 2) ... | reverse complement strand
TGGCAGAGGAAATAAATGATTCAGCAGCCAAGTTAAACTTGCATCCAAGGGTACTTTTGCAGGTAAATACCTCCGATGAACCACAAAAATACGGCGTTCCGGTAGGTGCAGCAATACATCTGGCTGAGCAGATAGAGTCCCTGCAAAATCTAAAGCTTGTTGGTCTGATGGCAATGGCTCCACTAACGCATAATAAAGATGTGGTTAGGGCTTGTTTTGTTCGGGCAAGAGAGTTATTTATTGAGATTCGCGGCGAGAAGGTTGTTGGCCAGCAGTTTACCGAGCTCAGTATGGGTATGAGTTCAGACTACGAAGTCGCCGTCGAAGAGGGTGCGACCATCCTTCGCATCGGCTCAGCAATCTTCGCTGGGTGAAACACCGCATATATCGATGGCCAGTCTGGCTTCAGACGCGACAAACAAACCTTAAGCACCTGTCCTGTAGTGCCAGAAAAACACAACAAAAGTGCAAAGTTGCATACATAACAAGCCGAAAATTAGCTTATAGATTGTGAACTGTCGTTCGATTAAATGCCGACGACTAAAACCGGTTGACAGAACCAGCGGATATCTGTCCGACGTCCTATAACTCTACAAAAAAGGTTTAGTATGGAAAAAGCAGAGTTACTGAGTTCACCCGAAGTGATAAAAAGCTTCATAGATGTTCTGTACCTGACAAGTCAGGGACAGATACCGCATGGGATAAAGCGCCTTTTTAGGCATAAGAAACTTTCCTTCAAAATACTGCCCATAGACAGGTTTGTTTGGGTACGCAACCGACTTGACCTTATCGGAACTGTTATTATCGATACGGTAGGTTTAGACAGGTCGCAGCAGCAACTGGCTCGAATCATAGAATCGCTCGAGATAGAAAACATTGGTGTGATTCTTCTTACCGACCGTGTGGATGTTCCTGTCAGAAGTTTTTCTTTGGCTCCTGTGGAGACAAGTTTTTCTATGACCAGCACAATGAAGTCGGTCTCCATAGATGAATTGTGGATTAGAATCAGCGTCAATCTTGCATATCGCAAAAAGAGCCCTGGAATCGTAGTAAAACCAGCGCGTCCGCCAAAGCACACGCAAAAAATTTACAGAAATAAACTAGCGGAGCAGCTTAGCATGACCGGCGCCTTGGTGGACAACCTGGCAGAGCAGTTGCGTTTAGCCGGCCTGGTTCAGCAGGATTTCCTTCCCTCTGCCCTGCCGAATACCGATGAAGTTCGGTGGGCTACAGCTTTTTTGCCAGCCGAGTGGGTCTCAGGAGACATTTATAATATTGTCCGTGTCGATGAGCGGCACATCGGCTTTTATGTAGCTGATGTCGTCGGCCACGGAATACCGGCAGCACTTTTGACAATTTTCCTGAAACAATCTCTGGTTATGCGAGAAACTATGGAGCGTAATTACCGAGTATTCTCACCGGCGGAAGTTATGAAAAATCTCAATGTGCGGATGGCTGCACAGAAACTCTCCGGCTATCAGTTTGCTACCTGTTGCTATTGTCTGTTGAATACAAAAACACTCCAGCTAACTTATGCTCGCGCCGGACATCCCTATCCAATTCTTATCAGAGCCGAACAACAGCCGGAACAACTGGAAATTCGGGGCTCATTGCTGGGGGTCTTTACTCAAACCGAGTATATCCAACAGACCATTCAGCTTCAAGCCGGCGATAAGCTGTTGTTGTATTCCGACGGAGCAGAGCCATTTATTGGCAGTTTTAATGATTCGACCGGCTTTCACTTCAGCAAACAATTCTGTGAAATCAAGGATTTACCCATTGTTGAACTGATGGATAAACTCAACGAGCTTGCACAGTATCAAAAAGTTGACCTGTCCGAGGTTGACGATATTACGATGGTCGGCCTTGAAATTCTTTAGTCGGCTTGGTTTTTCATTTTGTGGATTGTAGAGACGCAAAAACGCCTTTTTGCGGGGGAAATTAAGGACCCATTTCAGTAGTCTTTCAGCTGCACTGTGTCTTTCAGGAAATTACTTGCAAAAGCATCACTTGTGGTTATACTTAACATCACAAGAGCACTTAAGACTTGTGCTCTTTAATGAGAAAGGATGCGCAAATGGCGGAAAAAGATACCGATTTGCAGAAAATAAAAGAACTTATCGAAATAATGAAGGATAACGACCTGCTCGAGATCGAAATTAAACATGGCGATGATAAAATCTTTCTGAAGCGTTCCGGGCCTGTAACTATTGTGCCGGAATCCCCAAAAGCTGGCGGGGTTCCAGCCGCACCTGCGGCCACAGAAGCTTTGAGTCAACCTTCAGCCCCACAAAAGCAGGAGGAATTATTGGAGATAAAATCACCCATCGTCGGCACTTTCTATGCGACGACAAGCCCCGATTCGACACCTTATGTTGAAATCGGCTCGCATGTTAATCCGCAGACGGTCATTTGTATAATCGAGGCGATGAAGGTGATGAACGAGATAAAAGCCGAAATCAGCGGAACGATTGTCGAAATACCAGTTACCAATGGCCAGGCAGTTGAATATGGGCAGGTCCTTTTCAAAGTCAGGCCAGACTAATAATTGATTATTGACTATTTTCTATTGATTATTGGAAGTAAATGTGAAAGCAGAGATACCAAAAGCAATTGTCAATAGTAAATAGCAAGTAGTAAATTGAAAAATGTTTTCAAGAATTCTCATAGCAAACCGTGGTGAAATAGCGCTTCGTATCATTCGTGCCTGTCATGAGCTTGGCATCGAGGCGGTGGCAGTTTATTCCGAGGCGGATAAAGACGCTCCATACCTTCAGTTTGCCGATGAAGCTATCTGCATAGGCCCGCCGGAAGCAGCTCAAAGTTACCTCAATATTCCCCGAATCATAAGTGCTGCCGAAATTACTGACGTTGAGGCGATACATCCTGGTTACGGTTTTCTTGCAGAGAATTCCAACTTTGCCCAGATATGCCGGGACTGCGGCATAACTTTTATAGGCCCTCCTGTGGAGGCAATGCAACTGCTCGGCAATAAGGTCGAGGCCCGTAAACTGGCGAGCAAGGCGAGAGTAAAGATCGTGCCCGGCTCCGATGGCACTGTCGAAAATGAAGCTGAAGCCCTGAAGCTGGCAAACAAGATTGGCTATCCTGTGATGATAAAGGCCGCTGCCGGTGGTGGTGGACGCGGTATGAGAATCGCACACAACGACATCAGCTTTCGTTCCGCGTTCGGAGCAGCGCAGGCCGAAGCAAATGCCGCCTTCGGTGATGGCAGCGTCTATCTGGAAAAATGTTTGCTTGAGCCACGACACGTAGAGGTGCAGGTGCTGGCCGACAACGACGGAAATGCAGTGCATTTCTTTGAGAGAGACTGCACCATCCAGCGAAGACATCAAAAGATGATTGAGGAATCGCCCTGCCCTGTCCTGGATGAGCGTGACAGAGAAGAGCTTTGCACTGCCGCTTTGCGGATTATAAAAGAGGCCAAATATGTCAATGCCGCAACGGTCGAGTTCCTTTTAGACAAGGATAAAAAGTTTTACTTCATTGAAGTCAATGCACGAATCCAGGTTGAGCACCCAGTTACCGAAATGGTTACAGGGCACGATTTGATTAAATGGCAGATAAAAATTGCTGCGGGCCAACCTATAGATTTAAGCCAGAGAAAAATAAAGCATAGAGGCGTAGCGATTGAGTGCCGGATTAACGCCGAAGACCCTAAGAATAATTTTGCTCCTTCACCTGGTGAGATTACACGATATATTCCGCCTGGCGGTCCCGGCGTCAGAATCGATACGCACGTTTGCCAGGGCTGGAATGTCTCGACAAAGTATGATTCGATGATTGCCAAGCTCATCGTTTATCAAAGGACACGAACTGAGGCCATTGCCACTATGAAAAGGGCCTTGGGCGAGTTTGTTATCGAGCCGGTCAAAACCACAATCCCTGCTTGTCTGGATATCATCTCACACAATCTTTTCGCCAAGAGTAAAATCGACACCGGCTTCGTCGAAAGAAATTTTTAGATAACGTAGATAAACTCATCCGGATTGCTATAATAGTGGTAGTGTGATAGAATATTAAAAAGGACCTGCGTTAAATGGTATCTAAAAGTCAATTCGATAAAGAGATACAAAATATCGTAGAGCAACTTATACGGTTCTATAAGCCCGAAAAAGTTATTCTTTTTGGGTCTTTAGCTCATGGGCAAATACATCAGGGGACAGATATCGACCTTTTTATTATTAAAAGCGATGTACCGGAGCTTGGTGTGGATAGAATACGTCAGCTTGATGAGCTTATAAAGTATAAATTGGCCACTGATTTTATTGTGTATAGACCACAGGAATTTGAACACCGCCTCAAATCAGGCGACCCATTTGTAAAAAGTATTCTTGAGCAGGGAAAAGTGCTTTATGAAGCTGCCTGAAATTGCCAAAGAGTGGTTGGAAAAGGCAGAAGAAGATTATGGTTTTGCCTGTATAAGTATTGAAGGTGCAAATTACTTTGCTCAAATATGTTTCCATTTTCAGCAGGCAGCAGAGAAATATCTCAAGGTCTTTATCGTAGCTAACAAACTGGATTTTAGAGCTGTCCATAATCTATTGGAGCTACTCGAGACCTGTAAACAAAAGGAACCAAGAATTAGGGAATTAGAACAGGCCTGTCGTTTCCTCAACCCATTTTATATAGATACCCGCTATCCCGTCCATTGGCCTGCTCACTATGATGAAGATACAGCTATTAAAGCAAAAGAAGAAACCTCCAGAATCAGAGATTGGGTAAAGAAATCTCTAAATGCCTAAACTTTTTCGCCAAGAGTAAAATCGACACCAGCTTTGTTGAGCGAAACTTCTAAATGCTGCTCGGTTAAGATTAGAAGGAGTTAGGATGGATTGTCATAAAGGAAAATGTATATGGATTTGTGCTTACGTATAAACAAGTTATTAGCAGCAACATTAGCATGCTCTGTTGTTTTGACCGTCGTTTTATCCTGCAAGGGGAAAAATGATTCTTCCACTACATATGAGAGAGAATACCACGTTGACTGGCAGCATGGGTTTCAGGAAGGCCTCGGCGAGGTGGAAGTCAATGGGAAATGGGGGTTCATCAACTCGGCTGGTGAGATTGTCATAGAGCCAAAATTCAACCAGGTATTCGGCTTCCATGAAGGCATAGCTACGGCTCGAAGCGGGGCAATATGGGATAAGAGGAAAGCGGCATTCCTTGGCCTTGCTGGGCGATGGATACATATCAATAAGAAAGGTGACCCGGCCTATAAGAAGTCCAATTTTCACGTGAGTCCCGATGGTTTTTCTGAAGGTCTGGCGGCAGTTTGGCTAGCAGAAAGAAAATCCACGGGATTTTGGACTTACATAGTTGAAGAAAAATGGGGCTTTATTAATATGAAGGGTGAGATAGTTATACCGGTTAAATATCATGATGTACGTTTTCCTTTTTCGGAAGGATTAGCAGCATTTGAAGACCCAAATTTAAAAGATGGCTATATCAACCACGCAGGAGAAGTAGTAATAGAACCATGTTATGTTTTGGCGCTTGAATTTTCAGAGGGGCGGGCGGCGGTTAAAAAGAAAGAGGGATGGGGCTTTATTAACAAACACGGTGACGTAGTTATTCCGCTGCAGTACGACTCTGCGCGGAGCTTCAGTGAGGATTTGGCAGCAATTAAAAAAAACGAGAAATGGGGAGCTATCAATAAACAAGGCGAGGTTATGATTTCGTTTGAGTACGACTACATAAGAAGCTTTAGTGAAGGACTCGCAGCCGTTAAGAAGAACGATAAATGGGGGTATATCGAGAAGAATGGACAAGTGGTAATACCCTTTAAGTTTGATGATGCTGAGACTTTTTCCGATGGTTTAGCACCAGTCGAAGTTGGTGGCAAATGGGGTTACATCAACAAAAAGGGAGACTTCGTGATTGAACCCAAATTTTATCTCGCAAGTCCATTTACCGAGGGCTTTGCAAAGGTTGCCGTTGGCGACAAGCTCGGATACATTGACAAACAGGGAAAATATATCTGGGAACCAACACGGTAATGACTGAGTTAACAAGGCTCTATCTTTCTAAAGCGATTAAATCTTCGTATGTTTCGCGTTTGCGGATGACGGAGAATTTGCTGCCGTCAACAAGCACCTCGGCTGGTCGGCCTCGGGCGTTATAATTGCTTGCCATACTAAAGCCATAAGCCCCTGCGGTAAAAATACTGAGCAAATCGCCTCGTTTTACCGGCGGCAAAGCCCTGTCTTTAGCAAAGAAATCTGCGCTCTCGCAAATCGGCCCAACTACATCGACAATCTCAGTGCCGTCTAATTGCAGGTCTTTTTCCCGCTGGCGCGGAACAAATTTCTTAGAAACTTTCACAGGCCAGATAAAGTGAAACGCATCATACAATGGCGGACGAATCAAATCGTTCATCGCTGCATCGACAATCACGAATTTTTTCTGGCCGCCTTTTTTTAGATACAAAACCTGCGTTACTAAAATCGCCGCATTGGCTGCTATACTTGCCCCGGGTTCGAGGATAACTTTTAGATTCTTTCCTGCCAGTAGCGGCACAATAGCAGCAGCATAATCGGCAGCGGTGGGGGCCGTGCCAGTTATGTAATCAGCTCCATATCCGCCGCCTATATCTACTGCCTCGATGGTAAATCCGTCGCTGCGTAACTGTTCAATCAGAACCAATACCTTTTCAATCGCCTCAACGTATGGCTCAACGGTATGGCCAGCCGAACCTAAATGTATGTGAATTGCGCAAAGTCTAACTGACTTCTGCCTGCCGAAATCGGCAAAGACCTTTCGTGCACGTTCAATGTCAACACCGAATTTTGTTTCTTTCTTGCCCGTAGTTGTATATATGTGAGTCTTCGGGTCAACATCAGGATTGACGCGCAAAGCAGCTTTAGGGGATTTGCCTTGTTGCTTTGCCAGTCGGATTAAATTTTCCATTTCGGCTTCAGACTCGATGTTGAAATATGCGATATTGGCATTTAAGCCCTCGATAATCTCTTTGTCGGTCTTGCCTACACCGGCATAAACGATTTTTGACGGGTCGCCGCCGGCTTGCAGAACGCGATACAATTCCCCGCCGCTGACAATATCGAATCCGCTGCCTGCTTCAGAAAAAATTTTTAAAATATTTATATTTCCGCAGGCCTTGACGGAATAGCAAATCGTCGTATCGAGTTCGCTATATGCCTGTTGAATCTTTTGCAGATGTTCAATGAAGGTAGCTTTGCTATAGATGTAAGCCGGCGTGCCGACCTCGGCTGCAATCTTTTCAACAGCCGCTTCTTCAGCAAACAATTTACCATTTTTGTAGTTGAAATAGTCCATATTCTTGTTCTCTCTGCGATTAGTTTGCATAAGTTACACAAAACTACCTTAGTATCAATAGACAGTATATGAAATTGAGCACCGATTGCAAGAACACAATACACGATGTGTGATTGTATTATTAAGACAGCTATAGCATGGAGATTAAGATAGAGTAGCTAAGTATAATCAATCAAACTGAGCAACTTTTGTTAATCTGATATGGCTACAATCTGCTTGAACAGAGTTTTTTGTTCAGAACTATAGCAGGAAACCGGAGTTTGTTGATTGAGCGTAACATCCTGTTATTCAAATAGTTACAAGAGATAGTTGTATGAACTTTGACCAAAATAAAATGGAAGGTTACATTACCAAAATGTAACCTTCCATTTCCACATAGCTTGCCGCAGCATAAGTTTCGCTTTGCGGCTGAGTTCCCATTTTATAATAATCTGTAAAATGGAAACCCTCTAAAATCGCCGGCATTACCGGCAGCCCGCCAAAATCAGTCACAAAAAAACGAGGCGGGCTTGTAGCTAAACTGATGTGCTGTCTCTATTTTTTCTTCTTAGCTTTTTTCTTCGTTGTTTTCTTCTTAGCTTTTTTCTTTGCCATTATTTAATCACCTCCTTTTGGCTGATTAAAACTCCTTTATATTTAACTTAACAGCATAATACTAATTTTAATTTACTCTACGCCGAAAAACTCTGTCAAACAAATTTTGTAAAAATAAAAAAATCTTTTATATTTTTTTATCGTCCAAATGTTTAAAAATACTTGATAGAAAATTTTTTGTCATCGACGTTTTACACAACTGCTTGTATCGTTTATGATACTTTATAATGAGATGATATAACTAATTTTATTGTAACTTAAATTTCCATTTAAGATGAAAAACTGATTTTATGTGATTACCTGTGTTAAAAACGATTTATTTTAACTTATAAGCTTATTTTAACATCTTTGGTTATAAATGAAAGAATCTTTCTCCTTTTATTACTGTATACTGTTCGATTATTGAAAGGTATTATAAATTGATAAAAGTTGATGTGCACTCTGAAAGTTTTTTTATTGTTTGCTAAGTTTTTTTGTTGGCTAATTTTTTTAATTTTTTCTGTTTTATTTTTTTCAGTAACGCACAGTTTGCTTGTTAATTTTCTGGGCAATACGAAGTGACGATAGCTAAAAGAAAAGTTGTTTTGTTTGGCGGCACGTTCGACCCGATTCATATCGGTCATACCACCGTTGCAGCCGAAGCTGCCGAGCATATCGGAGCGAAGAAAGTTGTCTTCATTCCCGCAAAGCGTTCTCCGCTGAAGGATTCTCTTCCAAAGGTAAGTGGTGCCGACCGATTGGCGATGATAGCTCTTGCAATCGCCGGCAACAAAAAGTTCGAGTTAAGTGATTACGAGCTGAAAAGGCCACAGCCAAGTTATACCTTGCAGACCGTCAGGCAATTTCAGGCCGACTACGGCAGTAACACTTTGATTTACTGGCTGGTTGGTGCCGATAGCATTGATGATTTGCCGCATTGGTATGGAATTGTCGAGCTGATTGACCGGTGCAACCTGTCAGTAATGTATAGGGCTGGCTGCAAGCCCCCGGATTTTACAAGTTTTAAGACCGTTTGGGGTCCTCGCCGCATCGAAAAGCTCCAGCAAAACATTATTCAGACATCTCTGATTGATATAAGTAGCACCGAAATCCGAAAAAGATTAGCCGCCGGCCAGGATGTAGCTGATATGCTGCACCCAGCCGCCGCTGATTACATTCGCAAACACAATCTCTACAAGTCAGGCAAGACAGAGTAGCGCAACACTATACCCTGTTTTTTGGGACCGACTTTTTTAACCAGTCATACCAGCTTGTAAAGCCATCTCCGGTTTTGGCTGATATTAGAAAAATCTCGATACTTTTATTAAGTCTGCGGGCATCGGCTTTTACTCGTTCAATGTCAAAATCCACCTGCCCGGTTGTTAGCAAATCAATTTTGTTTATGAGCATCACCTTTGACTTGGCAAAGATAGCAGGATATTTGGCTGGCTTGTCATCACCCTCTGCAACGGAAAGCACAACTATCTTGCCTGCCTCACCCAATTCGAAAGCTGATGGGCAGACCAGGTTGCCGATGTTTTCTATGAAAATCAAATTCAAATCATCAACAGGCAATTTTTTCAACGAATCACTTACCTGAAGTGCTGATAAGTGGCACGCACCATCGGTATTTATCTGAACAACTGGTGCTTTGGTTGTTCTGATTTTCTCGGCGTCGATGTCGGTCTGGATGTCTCCCTCAATAACGCCAATTTTAATTTGGTTCTTTAATTCGTTTATCGTTCTCGTCAGTATTGTCGTCTTGCCAGAGCCGGGGGAAGATATCATATTCAGGCACAAAATCCTGTGTTCGGTTAAAAATCGAGCGTTTTTGAAAGCGTGTTTTTCGTTCGCATTCAGAATTTTTTTACGAACATTAACTTTTGGCATTGTATTACTCCGACTGGAATTCTATTTCTTCAAGCAGAAGCGGTGCATCCGGTAACAATTCAAAATCCTCACCGTTACACTTTGGGCATCTTGGTTGTGAAAGCTCTACATCAAATCTTTGATTACAATTCCTACACCGTCCCTGTATCGGTTTGTGCTCTATCTCCAGTTTTAAATTTTCACAGGCAGTGCCTTTGGCAATTGCCTTAAAGGCAAAACAAAGGGCTTCATCATTAATAGCGTAAAGCTTTCCGCAACTAATTTTGGCGCCGATGGGTTTTGCATTTCGATTTGCGGCTTCATCAGATATCGCAGCTAAAAGGTTTACCGCTACCATTGTTTCATGCATCAGCATATCCTCGGCAGTTCTCTTCCATACGGCATCTGGACAATCCTTCTGCCGCCGATTTTGGTTATCAGTTCCACAACAGGCACATCGCGAGTTTGGATAACTTCGCCGATTATTCTTGCCTCTTTGCCCAATGGATGCTTTTTGCAGATACTCAAACAATCGTTAGCTGATTCTGGCGAGACAATCGCAACGAGTTTGCCTTCATTGGCGATGTTTAGAACGTCAAAGCCCAGCATAGCCGCTGCTGCCTGCACCATCGGTTTGACCGGAATATCCGCCTCACGAATTTCGATGCTCAACGCGCTTGCCCTTGAGATTTCGTTAAGAGTTGCAGCCAGTCCCCCGCGTGTCGGGTCCCGCATAAATTTCACCCCGTTAGAAATCCCTGTCAAACACGAGGCAGAAGCTATCGGCATCTTATTTCTAACGGGGTTTTCTAAAAGTTTGCAGGTCAGCCCGGCCAGGGCAGCACAGTCGCTTTGTAACTGCGATTGAAACTTAATGCCTTCCCGCTGTGAAATAATGGTCATCCCGTGGTCACCGATTGTGCCGTTGATGATTATTTTGTCACCAGCCGTTATTTTATTAAAGCCCAAATCCACGCCGACTAATTTCTCACCAATCCCCGCTGTGTTAATAAAAATTTTATCAGCCGCACCGGATTCGACGGTCTTTATATCGCCGGTAACAATGTTGACATTGTTTTGTTTGGACGCCTGGCTGATACTTGTTAAAATCTTATCAAGCAGTTCAAATTCAAAGCCCTCTTCAATTATCAGCGACAGAGCCAGAGCGACAGGTCTTGAGCCGGCTACGGCCAAATCATTTATCGTCCCGCAAACAGCAAGTTTTCCGATATCACCGCCGTTAAAAAATAGTGGCTTAACCACATAGCTGTCCGTGGTGAAGTATACCGAGTTTGAAGCAAGTTCTAATTTTGCCGAATCGGCAAGCTCACTGAGAATATCATTCTTGAAATGGGGCAGAATATGATACCGTATCAATTCATCCATCAATTGCCCGCCGCCGCCGTGCGCAAGTAATATTCTATCGTGTCTGTTTGCTTTCATTACTCTTAAATCCTGCTCTGCTGATTCTGCCGTACTTGAACCACGCCGCACAGGCACCTTCGGAGCTTACCATACATGGTCCGACCGGCATCTGAGGGGTGCAGCTTTTTTCATATAGTTCGCACCGAGGCGGCTCAATTAATCCACACAATACCTCGCCACATCGGCAGCCGCTTGTTTCCTCAGTTGGTGTTTCAGTTATGTTAAATCGCTTGAAGGCATCAAATTCTCTGTATTTATCTTTTAGAATAAGTGTGCTTTTTTTTATCTTTCCCAGCCCCCGCCAGTAGCCGTCCGCCGGTTCGAAGCACTCGTCAATGATTTTTTGCGCAGTGGTATTGCCCTTTTTGGTCACCACGGCTGTATATATTGATTTTAGCTCTGGCTTGCCAGAGGTGAGTTGTCGACAGATTTCGCCAAGTCCTTCGATTATTTGCAGCGGCTCAAAACCGGCCACCACGCAAGGCCGACCAAAATCTTCCACAATCTCGGCAAATGCGCCATAGCCGATTATCACGCTGACATGCCCGGGGCACAGAAAGCCATCTATATTATGGTTTTTCTCGGATAGTAATGCCCGCATTGCCGGCACAACGAGTTTGTGTCCGCTTAAAATACAAAAGTTGTTGATATTCTCTCTCTCTGCCTCTTTCACCACCACAGCCGTCGCCGGCGCTGTAGTTTCAAAGCCGACCGCAACAAATACTACAATCTTATCAGGATTATCTTTCGCTAATTGCAGTGCATCTTCGCTGCTTAGAACCACCTTGACATTTTTGGCTGATTGCTTTGTTTCGAGTGAGCCGCCTTTACCGGGAACGCGAATCATATCGCCGTAGGTTGCGATTAAACAATCATCGCGGTTTGCTAATTGCAAGATAGTATCGATATAACTCTGGCTGGTAACGCAGACTGGGCATCCAGGGCCGGATAAGAGTTTTATTCCTTCAGGTAAAGTTGATTTTATGCCGTTGCGAAAAATCGCAACTGTATGGGTGCCGCAAACCTCCATTATATTGATTTGCCGCCCCAATTTTTTACAGGCAGCGTTCATCAAATCCTGGGCTTTATAAATACGTTCGAACATACAATAAATAAATCCTAATTTCCGAAATCCTAAATGGTTCGACAGGCTCACCATCCTGAGCGAAGTCGAAGGACAAATTCAAATGACCTAAATTCAAAATTCTAAACGTTTTGGTCATTTGGACATTTGAATTTCGATATTGTTTCGAATTTCGGATTTCGTATTTTGTTGTTATCATTTATCCTGAGATTTTATTTGGTGTCTGGTCAAAGTCGGCGATTTCAGCAAGAAGCTGCCAGGTCTTTTTCGCCTCTTCTTCGTCAACGAGTGAGATTGCAAAACCGGCGTGTATCAGCACCAAATCGCCGAGCTTTGCTTGCGGCAGAAGCGTGGTCTTGGCCCGCCAGAGGTTACCCATCGCATCGACAACCGCGTTGTCTTTATCTAATTCTATTATTCTTGCCGGTATTGCCAAACACATGATTTTTTCTTTTATTACGATTCGCAACTCACAAGACGGGCTGCAATTGCCGCCTGGCCGAGAGCTATTCCGCCATCGTTGGACGGCACCTCTCGATTAAATAATACGTGAAAATCATTTTCCTTCAATAGTTTTATCAAACGGTTTGTCAAATGCCGATTACAAAACACCCCGCCACTCAGCGCTATCGTGTTTAACCTTGTAGATTCTCTGGCTTGTTTAGCCATCGCCAGCAGGGCGACGGAAAGAGTGTTATGGAACTTCGCCGAAATTATGCCAGATAACTGATTTGCTTGAATATCGTCAATCAATTGCATCAGCATTTTACCTAAATCAAGTTGCAGCGGTTTATCAGCTCTTTTGATAAGCTCAAAATCATAATGTTCTTCAACGCCGGTTTCTACAACTGCCTCAAGGGCCATCGGCAGTTGTGCATCGAAATGATTATAGTTACCCAATCCAAGCATAGCTGCCACGGCGTCGAAAACCCTGCCTAAGCTTGAGGTCTCAACGGTGTTAACTCCCTTTTCGACCTGCTCCAATATGATTTGTTGTTTCTTTGTGTCGCCTTCAATTTCCTCAAGCAGCCAGCTGAAACTGTCTAATTTGAAATTACCCCCGTATGCTTTCTTTAGAAGTCCAAGGGCAGGTCTTATCGGTTCTTTACTTGCCTTATCCGCACCAGCCAGTTGATAGTAGGCCAGATGGCCGAACCGCTCAAATTTCTCCAAAGATGCAATCATACACTCACAGCCCCATATTGCTCCATCTGTGCCGTACCCAGTGCCGTCACAAGAAATGCCAATAACCGGCCCGCTTAAACCGTGCTCAACCAAAACTGATGCAATATGTGCCCAGTGATGCTGAACCTGGATTATCTTTACCCCGTTAGAAAATCCTGCCAAACGTAAGGTGGAGACCTTTGGTGTTTTACTTCTAACTGGGTGAACATCAGATATTGAAAGAGCATATTGAGTTGACAGATACGCCGGGTGAAGGTCACATACCACAATCTTTGGTTCAACCTCAAATAATTTCCGCAGATGCTCGATTGAATCGATATAGTGATGATAGACCTCTGCATCCTCAAGGTCGCCGATGTGCTCGCTGCAAATTAGTCCGCCGTAGGCGGATTTTACAAAACAAAAGGTATTTTTCAAATCCGAACCGGTTGCAAATATATCCTGACGACAGCAGTTCGGCCCTGAGCTTACTGCCGAAGGGCTTCCTTCCATAAAAATTGGTGTCGGCACATAACCTCTGGCCCTTCTTAGGGGAACCGGCTGTCCATCTATAAAATGAATAACCGAGTCATCAACCTGTCGGTAAATCTCTCTATTGTGCATCAAGAAGGCATCTGCAGCGCTGCCAAGTCGTTCCATTGCGATTTGGTTTTTGCAAATTAACGGCTCATCGGAAATATTTCCGCTGGTCATTACCAGAGCTTCTATACCTTCTGCAAACAGCAAATAATGCAACGGGGTGTAACATAACATAAAGCCGAAGGTGTTAACACCCTCTGCAACTGATGGGGCTATTGCTGAATCTTTCTTTTTTGGCAATAGAATAATCGGGCTTTGTGGGCTTTTTAAGACGCTTTCAGCATGCTCACTAACGATTGCGTATTCTTTTATCTTTTCAATTGAGTCAGCCATTATCGCAAAGGGCTTATGGTCTCGCTTCTTACGTTGCCGCAATCTCTTGACTGCTTCATTATTAAGCGCATCTACAGCTAAATGGAACCCACCGAGCCCTTTTATTGCGACGACTTTTCCAGCCGAGAGCAGTTTTGCTGTTTCAGCGATTACGTTATCAGTTTCTGTCTCAATTGTCTTTCCTTTGCTGTCCGTCAGCCAGATTTTCGGCCCGCAGGCAGGACAGGCAACCGGCTGGGCATGGAACCGCCTGTCTGTTACATCCACATATTGACTAGCGCATTTATCACACATCGCAAACGCCGACATCGTAGTATTGGGCCTGTCGTATGGGATGGTTTTGACTATTGAATATCTCGGCCCGCAGTTGGTGCAGTTTATAAAGGGATACCGATACCGGAAATTATTTTCATCGGCCATCTCCGCAAGGCAATCCCGGCAGGTGGCAATATCGCTTGTTACCTGCGATAGAGCAGTTCCCTGCGAGTCACTTGTCTCAATGATGAATTTATCTTCATTCTCAATAACAGGTATATCAGCTGTCATACAGGATTTTATCTCTGCCAAGGATGGCCTATCAGGTTCGGTATGCAGGCGGACTAAGAATTCAGATATTTTTTTCTTGTTTCCCTGCAGTTCTATCGTTACGCCCTTTGTGTCGTTATAGACAAAGCCGGTAAGCCCGAGCGCCTGGGCTATTCTATATACAGCCGGCCGAAAACCAACCCCCTGAACACGCCCCGTTATGAGTATTTTTTGTCTTTTAACCAAAATCTTAATCTTTTCTTAATATTCCATAATTGACTATTGATTATTAACTGTTAATTATTTAGAATAGAAATTCAAAATAGTAAATAGTAAATTGAAAATTGTCTGGGGCCATAGCTCAGTTGGGAGAGCGCTTGCATGGCATGCAAGAGGTCGTGGGTTCGAATCCCATTGGCTCCACTTTAGGTGGTTAATCAATGATTACTGTCTATGTACTTCAGGGCAGAAAGAAACGTTACGTTGGTATCACGAACAATCTTGCTCGGCGTCTGGATGAACACCGCTCA
>Ga0299912_10002362_pt1 | contig 15420 bp, 12 predicted proteins | sample RVTome_2_FD_207667 | JGI IMG/M metagenome (GOLD analysis project Ga0299912, IMG submission 207667) | Soil microbial communities from uranium-contaminated site in the Upper Colorado River Basin, Wyoming, United States - RVT95D214 (version 2) ... | reverse complement strand
TGTCGTCGCTGACGAGCACGACATCGGCGGTAATCGTCTTCAATTCTTCGATGACCGATTCTACCGGCCGTTCCGTGTAGCTCCTCTTCTGCCCCAGCGGATTGAGGCTGAATGTGCAGAACTTGCATTTGAACGGGCAGCCCCGTGCCGTCATTATCGTGTCGAACGTGAGGTTGATGAGTCGAACACCGTTTTGCATCAAGCTGTAATCGTTCCTTCTCAGAGAGCGGTCGGGAAAAGGAAGATGCGTGATGTCAGGCAGCTGTTGGTTTTTGTTATGGACGACCCCTCCGTTTTCACGATAGGAAAGCCCGCGGATATCCTTGAACGGGACCCCCGTGACGATCTCTTTGATGATTTCTTCGCCCTCGCCTCTGACGATCATATCGATATTCGGACAACGGTCGAACAGATACGCGACCTCCTCCGTTGCCTTGTAGCCGCCGACAACGGTGCAGACCTCAGGCGGCAGCTGAGCGAGGAAATCACAGACTTTGTCGAACTTAGATGACCAGTGGATGCTTACGCAGAGCAGATCGATCCCGTTCCTGATGAACGCGCTGAGCGCCTTTGGGTCCTGGTAGGCCTCCTCATGCCGAAGGTCGAGAAGCGTCACCTTGCCGACCGAGTCTTTCATGCTCGCTACGATATACTCAAGGCCGGTCGGCGGGAAAAACCCCATGGCTGCGGTAGCATCCCCGAAATAGGGGTTAAGGGCGAGAACATGCTTGTATTTGATCATGAGGGGATTATAGCAGAAAAACCGTTGCGGTTGTAGTAAGGATTTCTCCTCGCTTGCCCCTTGCCAGAGATATACTCTCGCCTGGAGATCTCCTTGATGAGCTTGATGCCGTTGCCGGACTCCTTCTTCTTCAGGCGAGGGATACGGCGGGATCTCGCCAGGATGCCGAAGATATCGTCACCCTCAAAATACCGCACCATGTCGCAGCTCTTGCCCGCCCCTACATGGCCCGCTTCCATCACCAATTTGAAGTACATTTGCTCCCTCGGCCTTTCTTTTTGGAAGGCATCATATATTGAGGGAGATTAAAAGCCGATTAAAGAAAGATTAAATCTTTTTAATCTGTCAGGCAGAGGGCGGCTAACGGCAGAATCCTTCCGGGCAGTGATCGTCGCCGCTCGCTGGTCCTCATTACGTTGTTGGAGAATCAGGTTTAGGGCAGAATAAGAGGATACTTAGATATGGATCCGGGGTTAAAAGGGCAGAAGCTCGTCTGCCCGCGATTCCCCCAAGCGGGTGCAGATGATGGCCGGCTGGTCGTGCAAGGGGCACTTGTACTCGCAGATCCCGCAGCCGATGCAGAGCTTGAGGTCTATGACCGGGCGCCTAATCCGTTGCCTCCCCCGAGGGGTCATGATCTCCACCTGCTCGAACTTGATGGCCTTGTCAGGGGTCGGGCAGTGCTCCTCGCACACGAGGCACTCGACGCCCTGGGCATAGGGGATACAGCGGTTCTTGTCGATATAGGCGAGGCCGATCTTGGTGCGGGCCTTCTCCTCCTGGGAGAGCTTCCTGAGGGCGCCGGTGGGGCACACCTGCCCGCAGAGGGTGCAGTAGTATTGGCAGTAGCCGCTGTGGAAGTCGAACCGGGGGGTCCAAACCCCCTCCAGCCCGGCCTCGAGCAAGGCGGGCTGCAGGCCGTTGGTGAGGCAGACCTTCATGCACTCCCCGCACCGCACGCACCGGCGCAGAAACTCATCCTCAGGCAAAGCGCCGGGGGGACGGATCAGCCTCCCCGCCCTCCTTTTGGCCAGGGGGGTGGTCCGCACAATAGGGACGATGAGGATTCCGGAGACCAGGGAGGTGATGAGGCCGCGCCGCTGCAGATCAATCCCGGCGACCTTTCCCCTGCCAACAGCGGGACCAAGGGCGGGGAAAAAGCCAAACCGCACCGCATCCTCGGGGCAGTCCTCCTGACACTCGCCGCACAGCACACACTCAGCCTTTTTCCACTCGCCTTTGACGTCCGATGCCGCGCCGGTGCGGCACTCTTTCACACAAAGGTTGCAGGAGGTGCAGCCTTTGCCCACGACCCTCTTGAAGGGGCTGATCCTGGTGATGATGCCCAACAGGGCACCAAGGGGGCAGAGGGCGGTGCACCAGAAACGCCTGCGAAAGAGATTGGCGAGGAGGATAGCGGAGAAGATGAGGCCTATAAAGGCGCCTTGATAGAAAAAGGGCTGGCGAAAGGCCAAGACATAATTTTTAAGAAAGGCATAGACGGCCTCGGAGACATCCGTGACGACGGGGATATGGGCGCGGTAGAGGAGGTCGAAGAGGGTGTGCGCCATGAGGTTTATTGCCGGCTCAACTGCCACTGCCAGGGAGCGGATCAACAGGGAGATGGGGTCTGCCAGCCCGGCTATCTGCAGGGTGAAGAGGGAGCTGACAAGGATGAACACAAGGCCGTAGTACTTGAGCCGACGCAGCTGATCCCCCAGGGGCTTTCGCCTGTTCTCCTTCGGGGTGAGCCGGCCCATGCAGTCATTGAGCGTGCCCAAAGGACAGACCCAGCCGCAGAAGACCCTGCCGAAGACCAGGGTGAAGAAAACGGTAATAAGGGACAAGAGCAGGGCCGTGGGCACGACATGGGAGGAGAGGAGGGTGGTGACGAGGATCAGCGGGTCAAAGCGCAGGAAGATCCGGACGGGATAGGCGATCTCATCCGTACCCTTGTAGGCCGTCAGTGTAAAGAGGGCCACAAAGAGCGCGAGGAAGGACCACTGGCTGATGCGCCTGAGCCGCCACCAGGGAAACCGGGGAGATCTTTTCTTGCCTTTGCCCTTAGGAATCGGCCTGGACCTCCTTGATCCGCAGCTTGCCCAGGTCCATGCGCCCCAAACCCCGCTTGGCGGCGATAGGGAGATGGGCCATCTCTGCGGGCCTAAGCCCGAAGAGCCTGGCACCCATGGCATCGATGGCAACCTGGTCGACCCCTGCTGTCACCGTGTTGAGCTGCTTGACGTACTTCAAGCTCCCGCCTTGGGGGCCGTTGGCCGTCAGGATACGGATGGCATCGAGGACGACCAAGGCCGGCTTGAAGAAGGCGGCGAGATCCACAATGGCCTGATCCAAGTGCCAGTGGAGGCGGCCACGGTCGCCGCCGATGAGCCCCATGAGGTTTTTCATCCCCATGGTGAGCCGGGCCGTAGTGTGGTGCTTAAGGATGGGGCAGTTGATGATCTTATCCACCTCCATTGCCTCCTGATAGACCTCCCAGGTCTTGAGCGCTTCCCCCTTGAGATCCATCTTGCGGAACCTTCGCTCGTCCACATACCTTACCGTTGCCCCTGCTCCTTTGGCCGCCGCCATGATCCCGCTGCTCACATAGGCGCGGCGAGGGTCCTCCAAGGCGTTGTCGAAGACCTTGACCTCCTTGGCGCCGGCTGCGAGGCAGAGGCGCACCAGGGTCGCCACGAGTTCGGGATTGGTGGTGGCGGCCAGCTCAGGCTTGCGATCCCACGCCATGTTGGGTTTTACCAGCACCACGTCCCCGCGGGAGACGAACCGCGACATGCCGCCCAGGGCCTGTATGGCCGCCTCGGTGATCCGGGAGGGGGAGGCCCCTTTCGAGATCACCACGTCAGGGGCGGGTGGCGTCGCCGCAGAGACGAAATTCCCCCATGGCCACGGCGCCAGGGCTGCCCCTGTGCCTGCTAGGAGCAGTTTCAGCGCTTCTCTCCTGGTCAGCTTAGACATCTGTTCTTCCTTCCATGGGTCCACTTTAATATATATGTTCCACCGGGGGGAGTCAACCCGTCAGCGCCCCGGCCTGAAGACCAGGACGTACTTTCGACTCGAGCGTTCGGCTACCCGTGGCGGTGTCGAAGTCTCAGGCCGAAGCGCTTCGGGTTAACTCTGTATTTCGATAAACTCAGTGTCCCGGGCTAGCCGAGCGAGGCACCGCTGCATGAGTCAAGAAACAGGGGAAAATTGACAACCCCTGCCCCTTTCTCGTATTATGATCCATCAGCTTATGGGCATAACACCCCATGAGGACGCGTAGAGGGACAGATGGCTGATTAATCAACGGTCTGTCCAAAGATCGGCATTGCGCGACAAGGAGGGATCATGAAGGGGATCATCGCAGGAGGGAACTTCTCTCCTGCGGGGATGGAGGCAGCGAAACAGGAGACGATGGAAACCCCCTTTGGGGCGCCGTCGGATCATTTCATTATCGGTCGTCTCGGGGGCAAAGAGGTGGTATTCCTTTCCCGCCATGGCCCCGAAGGCACCCCCCCGCACCGCATCAACCACCGCGCCAACATCTATGCCCTCAAAAAATTGGAGGTGACGGAGGTGATCGGGGTCAACTCGGTGGGGAGCCTCCGAAAGGAGTTGCCCCCGGGGCGGATCGTGATCCCCCACGACTACCTCAGCCCCTGGGCAATCCTGACCTTTTACGAACACCATGTCGTGCACATCACCCCGAGCCTGGATGCAGGCCTCAGACACAGCCTGATTCAAGGCGCTCAGGGGGCAGGGGCGGCATGCGCCACCGAGGGGGTCTATATCCAGACCATCGGCCCACGGCTGGAGACCAAGGCGGAGATCGCCATGCTGAGAAACCTCGGCCACGTGGTGGGGATGACCATGGCCCATGAAGCCACGCTTTGCCAAGAGGCGGGGCTGGCCTACGCGAGCATCTGTTCGGTGGACAACTACTGCCACGGCATTGTTGATACACCCCTCACGGAGAAAGAGATCGTTGACAAGGCGCGGGAAAATGCGGCTGTAATCCATACGGTATTGCTCCGGGTAATGGAGGAGATGGTATGAGCATCTTGATTAAAAGGGTGCGGTTGAACGGCGAGACCACGGATATCTTCATCGAGGGGAACCGGATCAAGGAGATCGGCGATCAACCGAATGTGAAGGCCGACGAGGTGATACCGGGCGAGGGGAAGGCGGCCGTGCCCTCCTTTATCAACGGACACACCCACGCCGCCATGACGCTGCTGCGGGGGTATGCCGACGACATGCCGCTCAAGGAGTGGCTGGAGACCAAGATATGGGTCGTCGAGGCCCACATGACGGAGGAGGACGTCTACTGGGGGGCCAAGTTGGCCTGCCTGGAGATGATCAAGACAGGGACGACCTTCTTCAATGATATGTACTGGCACTGGCAGGGCACGGCCAGGGCGGTGCAGGAGATGGGGATCAGGGGCGCCATAAGCGCCGTCTTTATCGATCTCTTCGATGCGCAAAAGGCCAGGGAACAGATGGCGCTCAACGAAGAGCTCTATCAAGCCCGGGAGGCGTTCGGCCCCCGGGTGACCTTCACCCTGGGGCCCCACGCCATCTACACGGTCTCGGAGGAGGCGCTGAAATGGTGCGCCGCATTCGCCCGCGACAAGGGTCTGCTGATCCACTTTCACCTCGCGGAGAGCGAGGAAGAGACCAACCGCTGTTTGGAGGAGCGCGGCGTGCGCCCGGTGCGGTATTTGGAGCAGATCGGTTTTCTGGGGCCTCATCTCGTCGCCTGCCACTGCGTCTGGCTGAACGATGAGGACATGGATATCCTCAAGGCCCACGATGTGCGGGTGGTGCACAACCCCGTCTCCAATATGAAGCTCGCCGTGGGAGGGGTCTTTCCCTATCCCCAGCTGCGCAAGCGGGGGCTGATCACCGTCCTGGGAACCGACGGGTGCTCTTCCAACAACAACCTCGATATGCTGGAAAGCGCCAAGTTTGCCTCCCTGCTGCAGAAGTTCCACACCGGCGACCCGGTGGTGATGCCAGCGCCCGAGGCCTTGGATATGATCACGACACAGGGGGCCCGGGCCTTCGGTCTGGAGAGCGGCCTCATCGAGAAGGGGAGGTGGGGCGATATCGCCCTGGTGGACCTGAACCATCCCCAGCTCACCCCACATTTCCATCTGGCATCCGATCTCATTTACGCCGCTCATGGGTCTTGCGTCGATACCCTTATCTGCGATGGGAGGGTCCTGATGCGAGGGGGGCGGGTAGAGGGCGAGGAGGAGATTATGGCGAAGGCACGCGAGAAGGCCTTTAACCTGGTCAAGCGCGCTGAGGCATGACCTTTATCGTCGACACGACCTTGGGAAAACTGGCCAAATGGCTCCGCATCCTGGGCTACGATACCGTTTATTGGCGCGCCGATGACCCCGTGGGCATCCTGCGCCGGGCACAGGAGGAAGGCAGGACCCTCGTCACCAAGGATACCAAACTCTACAAGGGCAAGGGGTCATTGGAGGCGCTGCTGATCCGGGAGGACAATCCCTTCCGTCAGCTTCAGGAGGTGGTGCGGCACTACCGCATCCTTGTCAACAAGGGGATGCTCTTCACCCGCTGTCTCGCCTGTAACGCCCCTTTGGAGGCCATAGACCCGGAGGAGGCGAAGGGTGCGGTGCCGGACCATATCTACCACACCCATCAGGCGTTTTCCCGCTGTCCCTCCTGCCGGAAGGTCTACTGGGCCGGGACCCACTACGGTCAGATGACCAGGGCGGTGGAACGGCTGCAGAAGGAGCAGTCGTGAGGGTAATCGGCGGGGAGTTCAAGGGCAGACAGCTCTCCGTCCCCGGGGGGAGGCGGATCCGCCCCACCTCCGATCGGGTCCGCGAGGCGATCTTCGACATCCTGGGTCCGGCATGGACCTTTCAGCGGGTCCTTGACCTGTTTGCCGGCACCGGCTCGCTGGGCATTGAGGCCCTGAGCCGTGGGGCGGAGGAGGCGGTCTTCGTGGAGCAGAGCAAGGGCGCCCTTACGGTGCTCAAGGGGAATCTGAAGGCCCTCGGGTTGAAATCAAGGTCATGGGTCCTCCCCTTGATTGCCAAAAGGGGGATAGCGGTGCTGGGGGAGAGGGGGGAGTCCTTCGACCTGATTTTTATGGACCCCCCCTACGGCAAGGACGTGGTGGGAAAGACCCTCGAAGAGATTACCCGGAGCGGCATCCTCGCCTCCACAGGGGTCATCGTGGCCGAACACGCGACGAGGGACCGGATCCTCCCGCCCCCCGACCTCACGCTCTCACAACAGCGCAGGTACGGTGATACCACGGTCTCCTTTTTTCAAAAGTAGGCTTGGGAAGTCTGTATCAAGAGAGGCATTAGTGGTTTTCGGTGTGACGCTTATTTTCTCGCTTTACCCCTCTTGCAGGGCCCTTTGGGTTTCGGCAGCTGTCCCTTGTAGTTCTTGTCGTCCCCGCGGGGATAAGAGCACTCCCTATCCCTGCAGCGGAGATGGCAGAAAAGATCTTTTACGCGAAGGTAAGATTTTGAAGAGGAGAAGATAATAGGTCTCAATAGCCTTACTTGTTAAGGGGGAGCGAATCAAGGCATGCTGGCCTCGTGTTGTTAATGGATAGAAATCAGCCATGGCAGGGTGAATATCAGGATAATAATTTGACATCTTTTCTTTAAATTTAAAAAAGGGTATAGTCCTCTATAACTATTTGACCATATTATCAGGATAGATGAATACATTTGTATTACTGCTAGTAATATATAGTCTCGGCTTCTTAAGCGCCATTCCTATTGGGCCGGCCCAAATCGAGATTGCGAAACGCTCCTTGAATAATCACCTTCGGGCTGCCGTGATGGTAGCGCTTGGGTCTCTTTCTTCCGATTTCATGTATGGCGTTATCGCTTTATTCGGGGTAGCCCCCTTTTTTAACAACCAAAAAGCCGTAGCAATCTTTGAGCTCTGCGGCGCAGTCATCCTTTGGATTTTGGCGTTCCTCACCTTGAAGGAAGGCGCCAAAGCGCATCTCCTGGAGTTTACACCTTCTTTTCTGAAGAGCAGACGTATAGCGTTTATCACCGGTTTCTCGCTTTCGGTAGTCAACCCCATGATGATCTTCTGGTGGCTTGTCGGCGTCCAAATTGTGAGGCATATAAATCTGGTTGATACTTTTACCCCCGTCCTCTCCCTCTTTTTTGTCTTGTTTGGTGGTTTGGGGCTTGCAACGTATTTAACGGCCCTAGCCGTTGCCTTGCATTGGGCTAAAAAGTTCTTCTCAAACAAGGCTATGCAGAAGATCTATGTAGCGCTGGGGGTTGTGCTTATCATGTTATCTTTGTATTTTCTTATTAATTCATTGAGGATTTTGTTTGGTTAGCTATTTGCAGGGGCAATCCGCCTCGCAAAAATCATTCCCCTTCATTTTTAATAGCGTACTTCGTATCTTGTGTAGTTAATGAAGGGGGGATGCGGCAAGGGACGCCCGCGCCCATGGTGAGTGCTTGGCGACATCTCCCGTGAATGGATCACCGCCCGTGGCAAAGCGCACGGCATGGCAAGGGCGACCTTAGGCGTCGCATCCGCCTATCTTTCAAATCGCCCTGGGAATCTTTTATAGATAGAGGCCTTCTGATCCTTCCGGAGCTTTTCCGCTTCTTGATTGATCCTGATGAAACGGTGCTTCAGCTCATAAAAGCCGTGCCACCAGGCATAGTCAGGCGCCATCATGGCGGCGCCCATCCGTGCCCTGCGCCCTTCATGGTGCCAGAGTTCGTAAAACTCCCATTCGAGCTCCTCATCAAAATAGCGGCAATTTGAAAGAAGGCCGGCCTTATACAGCGAATCCATCAATCCCTTTATCGGTTTGAAATAGTTGTCGTTGTAATTGCTCACTACCTGATCCAGGTTGAAGAAATGGGCGTCAACCCACTGCCGGGCATGGCACTGCAGGCAGACCTTCTTCATTTTCTCGCGTTCTATTTCCCATGTCGTAGGGGAAGGAAAGGGCTTGAATTCGCTCGGCCGCACCGTCAAGGGGGCTTGCAGCTCCCAGGCGAGCCTTTCGGTGACGTCGTGCGTGACAGGCACATCGAGAGCAGCCGACATATGACACGCCGCGCAGGTCGGGGCCCGGTAGTCCCTCCCTGCCTGCCAGCGCCGATCATCAGGATTCCAGTTCCAGGTTGCTCCCTCGGCATGGTAGATGGTACCGTGCTTGGATTCATTGTAGATCTCTATCTGGGGGTGATCAGGCCCGAGATGGCACTGGTCGCAGGCCTCCGGCCTTCTCGCCTCGGCGATGGATAACTTGTGTCTGGTATGGCAGCTGCTGCAGCTGCCGAGGCTGTCGTCCGGATTCTTTCTCCCCACGCCGACATTTGGCCAGGAGCCAGCTACCGGTTTTCCCTTATCGACCTTCACGACTGAGCCGTGGCAGGCATAGCAGCCGCTCGTGCGCTCTATGGCGCTGTTCATGCCGTCATTGAGCCAGCGATCGATCTTCCACATGATCTCGTAGGTATGGGCATGTTTGCTCCGGGCATACTGGGCAGCCTCCTTCGGGTGGCAGCCGCTGCAGGTCTTGGGGGTTACCACCACCGCGATGGGATGGGGGTCAACCTCCAGGTGGGCAGCGCTGACAAGGTTACCCTCCTTGCTCGTTTGGTGACACTGATAACAGTCGACGCCCACCTTCGCATGGACGCTCGCCTGCCAATCCCGGTAGATCCCCGGGGTCTGCGCGCGATGGCATGCGCTACAGGCGGCGCCGGAGACGGCGTCGGCCCTGCTCTCAGGGATCAGCCTGACGGGAAAACCCCAGCGCCAAACGCTGATGCAGCCGAGGATCAAGAAGATGATAACCAGATTGATATAGGCCATCCGGATGAAGGTCTTTTGGGCGCGGGAGAGCCCTTGCGCCCTATCCCCTGCTTCAGAGAGCTCTCCCACATAGCGTACCTTGTCGAAGACCTCCGGGCCATGGGGCGCGCCTTTGAATGCCGTGGTGAGATCCGTGCCTGCTGAATGTCTGCCAAGGTGTCGTCCCTTCTGCCATTTGGGGCTGGCAGTGACGTCATAGATCCGCTTTTTATAGAGCACATAGGCCGGCTTGCCCTTGGCGCCGTTAAAATAACCTATGGTATTGCGGGTGATGGCATCGGCACCGGGAGGGGTTTTCTGTCCTTTGGCATCCTGCTGCATGCGACGGTGGATGAAGGTGATGGCGGCAACGCCCAGGGCTACCATCAAGAGGAAGAACAGGATCTTGATAAAGAGCATGAGGCCGAAGGTGTTGTCGAAGAATTGCCCCCACCTGCTGATGCGCGCCCAGGTCAGATAGGTACCGGTAAGGGCGAGGGTCGTCATGCACGAGACCCCGAGGATGCGCTCATGCTTGGGGATGCCGCTGATCAACCGGGCGGGCCTTATAAAGATGTGGATATAAAAGATCGCGCCGAAGAATACGATTGCTGCCAAGAGATGCAGGTACCCGATGATGAAGCGCAAGGTTTTATGTAAGGGTGTCTGTAAAGCATCGGCCTTTTTCAGAATCCGCTCGGGGATAGGGTACTGATAACCGTTCTTGATATAGGCAAAGCCGACGGCCTTGAGCTGGCCGCCCGTGCTCTCCTGATGGCAAAAGATGCACCCCTTGCCTGTTTGGACTGCATACTGCTCGGTGGCATGTGCAGGAGAGGCTATGATAAAGAAAAGTAATACTATGACACCGAAAAAGGCGTTGCTATAGCGTTGCTTGCTTCTCATCTCCACTGTCGCCTTAGTAGGGATACGGAAGTTAGCGCGAAGCACGGCATGGCAATGATGCTCGCCTTATCCTTACCCCACCGATTGCATAATGTCAACGTGCGAAACTCGTATCCGGGCGTGCACTTGTATTGCAGGGAGGTCAGGTATCTGTTATGCTTAGTTATGGAGGTTGATCATAGCCGTGGAGGATTTTTGCAAAATGAGGCATGTTTATTGCATAAATTATTGTAGGGTTTGTGGCTATTTTATGGCTGCCATGTTATGGGTGGCGCCATATTGATGATGATACTGAGACGGGAGAGGGCGAATGTTTGGTGACTCTTTGTGGAGGATAAAAAAGGGGATCATATTTCGCAACTTTTTACGCAGGTTCGGCATCATCAAGGCGACGGTCATAGCTGCATTGTTATCCATCTTTTCCTCGTTTGTGTTGTATTTCTGCATCGGCACTATGTTAGGAGAAATCACATCTGTTGGCACCCTTGCCTCCGTCATTATCCCTGTTTTAATAGCCCCACCCATTGCGTATGGTGTTTTGCGGCTTGCACAACGGCTTGGCCTGGCTGAGAAGGAATTGATGGACGCCTATAACAGCCTGGAACTACAGGTGAGAATGCGCACGGCCGAGCTTATCACGGCGAACAGACAATTGCAGGAAGAGATCGCCACGCGCACCCGGACGGAGCAGAAGCTCAAGAAGGGTGTTGCGAGAATGAAGAAAAACCTGGAGAAGACGATCGCTGCCATCGCCGCGGTAACCGAGATACGGGATCCCTTTACCGCCGGCCATCAAAGGCGGGTGACCACGCTTGCATGCGCCATTGCCGAGGAGATGGCCCTTCCCGAGGATCAACGCGAGTGGCTGCGCCTGGCATCTATCGTGCATGATATCGGCAAGATAAATATCCCCACGGAAATCCTCGTCAAGCCCACCCGCTTAAGCGAGCCCGAGTTCAATATCATCGAGGCCCATCCCCAGATAGGGCATGATATATTATATGGGATCGAATTTTCCCAGCCCGTTGCCAAGATAGTGCTGCAACATCACGAATTGATGGACGGCACCGGCTATCCCCAGGGACTGTCCGGCGAGGAGATCGCGTTGGAGGCGCGGATCTTGGCAGTCGCCGATGTTATTGAAGCCATGGCCTCGCACCGGCCCTATCGACCGGCCCAAGGCATAGGAATGGCGCTGGAGGAAATCTTGCACAACAAGGGCGTGCTCTATGATTCCAATGTCGTCGATGCCTGCCTGAAGGTCTTTTACGAGAAGGATTTTGCGTTCGAGTAGGGCGCAAAAAGCAATGTTTTGAGTGACTGTGCAATTCCCACCTTGTAAGATTATAATATCCTGGTTATCATAGGTTTTGTGTCGGTGAGCACCTCATGGTTCATGGGCGCGGATGCATATACACGCAACGGCAGAAAATGAGGTTACAGGGAATGCGGATGCCGGTTATTGTTATTTCCGCCGGCGATGACGCAGAGACCCGTGAACAGGCACGGAGGCTCGGTGCGGCGGCAGCCTGCGCCGCAACAGCCGCAGCGCGTGGAATGATAAAACAATAAAAAAAGGGGGAGGACAGCCATGGGTAGCAAATTATTTCGTTGTGCATTCTTAGTAGCAGTGATGGTCGGCAGTTTGGCGATGACGGCAATCGCCGCCGAGGGGTCCACTGTGCAGATCCGGGTCGCCAAACCCGGCGCAACGGTGACAATCGACCGGGTCATCGAGAATGGCAAGGTGCTCGTAAGCGTCGTCGATGCCGGGAAAAACCAGTTGTTCGGGTTGAGCGCCGATGATTTTGCGGTGACGCAATCAGGCCTGACGGCGAAGATCCTCTCGGTGCAGCCGCTCGCCGAGAGCCTGGACGTGCCCCGGCACATTGTCCTGGTGCTGGACAATTCGTCCTCGATGGTTCAGCGCAACGCCGTTGAGGCGCTGCTCGCCGGCGTCGGCGAGCTGTTGAAGACCATCCGGCCGATCGACCAGGTGCAGATGGTCGTCTTCAACCTGAAGCGGACAGTAAACATGGGCGGCCGCAAACTGCGTGTGGAGACGTTCAAATCGAACCGATCGGCCGAGTTGCAGGACTTTGCGGCGAAGGCCTACCGCGGCGGCATTACCTATGGGACTGTACTGCACGAAGCGATGCTTGCCGGCCTTGATCTCATCGGCAAAATGCCGGCCACCGAACCCCGGTTCATGGTGATCTTTTCCGACGGGGAGGACCAGAGCAGCGCCTACGAGCGCGAGGATGTCGTCAAGGCGGCGCAGGGACCGGGGCTTTTCAATGCCTATGCGATCGATTTCATGCCGGGCCCGGACAAGGACAAGTTCCTGACCACGTTCACCGGCCAGAACCACGGGCAGATCTGGAAGGCCGCGTCGGCAACGAACCTCGTCCCCATCTTCCAGAGCGTTGCCTCGACAATGCAGTATTATTACGTGGTCAGCTACGTGTTACCACCCACCGTTGCCCCGGCAAGCCTGACGATTGAAGAGATCAAGACCATCGATGCTTCGCCGATGCTCGGGCATATCTACTTCGCCAACGGGTCAAGCGAAATTCCCCCTCAGTATGTCCGTTTCTCCGGGCCGGCGAAAACAACAGGTTTCGATCCGCAGCAGTTACGCGGTACGCTCGAAAAGTACTACCAGGTGCTCAATATCGTCGGCAAGCGGCTGGCCGATCGTCCTGAGGCCACGATCAAGCTGGTCGGGTGTAATGCCAACACCGGTACGGAGACGGGGAATAAAAAGCTCTCCGCCCAGCGCGCCGAGGCGGTCAGAAATTATCTACAGCAGGTCTGGAACATAGCTCCCCAGCGCATGTCGATCGAGGCGCGCAACCTGCCGGAGATGCTGAGTTCCAGACAGCTCAAGGAGGGACAGGAGGAAAACCGGCGGGTGGAAATCCGCTCGACGGATCCCGCGATCCTGAGTCCGATCCCGAGCATCTATCTCGCGAGCCAGATCGATACGCCTGCGTTGACGGTGCGTCCGAACGCAATCGCGCCGCGCGACATCGCACGCTGGAAGATCACCGCCGCCAATGCCGGCGGGAACCTGGCGGATTTGGCAGGGGAAGGCATTCCTGCGCCGGAAGTGCAGGTCCCGCTGCCGACTACGGATCTGGGGGCGATGGGCACCGGCGGCGCTATTGCGGTGAAGATGGAGTTGCAGGACAACAAGGGGCACAGCGTGGTGTTTTCCCCGGAGCCGGTCAAGGTCAACTTCATCCAGACCAGTCAGCGGCTCGCGCAAAAGCAGGATCTGAAGGTGCAGGAGAAATACGCCCTGATTCTGTTCGATTTTGACAAGGATACGATCGACGCGCGCAACCGGGAGATCGTCGACAAGGTCGCGGCCCGTATTCGGGAACTGCCTCAGGCCGCCGTCGAGATCGTCGGCCACACCGACAACATCGGCAAGGAGGCCTACAATAGCAAGCTCTCCGATCGCCGGGCGCTGGCAGTCTACAAGCTGCTGGCAACTGCCTATGGCGAAGCCGCCGGCGACCGCATCCGCTACTCGGGCGTCGGTCCGAACACCCCGCTGTACGACAACCTGTCGCCGGAAGCCCGGGCGTTCAACCGCACGGTGACCATCACGCTGGAATACCTGAGCGCGCAGTAGTCGGAACCGCAATAAACGCTCAAGGGAACTTCAGGAAAAAGTGACAGACGATAAAAAGAAAAGCGGCAAAGAGGTAACCGAATGGGAGAGAAACGAAACTGACAAAATAAAAATCTCAGAAACCAATAAAAGAAAGAAGCGCACCATGAAGAGAGCAAGGTCGCCCTGGATAGCTCGGAGGATACCCGTTGGGTCGCCATTGTGCTGGGATCGGAAGAAGTCAACCTACTACCAAAGCCAGGATCAGCACGGGAGAGGGTATTCAGGGTGAAGCGGGTGGCTTCAGTAATGGAGATTATTGGTGGCGGTGCAGGGAATTGAACCCCGGACACTGCGGATATGAGCCGCATGCTCTAACCATCTGAGCTACACCGCCGCACTATGTATTGTATGAAAGGGCAGGGGGGTTGTCAACGCCGCCCCCTTAGGAGCCGATCTCCCTGCGCATCTTTTTGATAGTCTCTTTGCGGTTGGGGGTGCCGAAGATCCCCGAGCCCGCCACAAAAATGTCGCCCCCGCAACGCGCCACCTCCCCGATGTTTGCCGTCTTGATTCCCCCGTCCACCTCGATCTCAACCGTCAGCTTTCGTTTGGTGATGATCTCCTTGAGTTGCTCGATCTTGGGGAGCATCGCAAGGATGAACTCCTGTCCCCCAAAGCCCGGGTTCACCGTCATGACCATCACCAGGTCGACATCGGGCAGGATGTACGCGAGGCTCTCCAAGGGGGTTGCGGGATTAAGGGCTACCCCTGCCCGGACCCCTCTCTGCTTGATGGCGTGCACGGTCCGGTGCAGATGGGTACAGGCTTCGGCCTGGACGGTCAGGATATCGGCGCCGGCCTCGATGAATGCATCGAGAAACAGGTCGGCGTTCTCGATCATGAGGTGGACATCCAGCGGGACGCTCACGGCCTTTTTGAGGGCCTTGATTACCACGGGGCCGATGGTGATGTTGGGGACGAAGTGCCCGTCCATCACATCGACGTGGATCCAGTCGGCCCCGGCCTCGATGACATCCTTCACCTCATCGGCCAGGCGGGCCAGATCGGCCGAGAGGATGGAGGGGGCTATTTTTTTCATCCGCCTGTTCCCGCAACGGGCCGGGCGATTCTGCGGGTCCTCTTTTTCAGCCTGCTGATTCGGCGCTTGTAGATAGTAGCCATCCGCTTGTCCCCCTTTTGCCGGGCCTCTGCTTGCTTGGTCTTGAGTGTGACGATGCCCTTTTTCAGCTCCTTGACGTTCAGGTCCTTCTTCGCCTTCTTTTTGGCGGCCTTGGAGGGCCGT
>Ga0299912_10002361_pt1 | contig 15421 bp, 12 predicted proteins | sample RVTome_2_FD_207667 | JGI IMG/M metagenome (GOLD analysis project Ga0299912, IMG submission 207667) | Soil microbial communities from uranium-contaminated site in the Upper Colorado River Basin, Wyoming, United States - RVT95D214 (version 2) ... | reverse complement strand
CCTACCCCGAATCGTTACCCACCCTACCCCAGCGGCGGGCGATGCACACCGGAATGCGCACCTTTCCCTTCCGCAGATACAATCCCCGGAAGGGAGACATGGTCAAGATCTATGGCTGGGAGCCAATACCTGAAGAACAAACCACGCTGGCGGAGATGCTGAGGCAGACGGGTTACCACGCTGGCTTTATCTGCGATGCCTACCACTGCTTCAAACCATCAATGAACTACCATCGTGGCTTCAATCAGTTCCAGTGGATACGTGGGCAGGAGGCCGACCGGTATCGCCGGCCATTGCCACGTGAAGCAATCATGGATGTCCTTCAACCCTGGATGCTGGGCACCAATGTGGAGATGATATTGCGGCAACACATGGCCAACATAGCTGACCGCAAGAGTGAGAAAGACTGTTTTGGCCCGAAGGTATTTCTGGCCGCCTCGCATTGGCTGGAAGAGAATAAGGACAACCAGCCCTTCTTTCTGCTGGTAGACTCGTTTGACCCACACGAGCCCTGGGACCCTCCGGAGGAATACTGGCGCAAGTACGACCCCAATTATTTGGGCAAGAGAGTCACTATGCCGCTCTACGGCAAGACTGACTTCCTGAGGAAAGCCGAATTGAAGAATATGCGGGCGCAGTATGCCGGTGAGGTGACCCTGGTAGACAAATACTTCGGCAAGTTCTTGAACAAGATGCATACCCTCAATCTAATGGACAATACTCTCCTTCTGGTTGTCTCTGACCACGGTCATCAATTGGGTGAACACGGCGTCATGGGCAAAGTGCCGCCCGGCTTGCATCCGGAGCTCATTGACCTACTGATGATGATTCGACACCCGTGCGGTATTGGTGCTGGCCAGCGGATTAGCCAGTTGGTGTACAACATCGACTTGGTGGTCACGGCACTGAACCTGCTAAATATTAACCCGGCCAAGAAACTTGATGGCAAAGACCTCTGGCCCCTGGTCACGGGGACACACAGGGGCCGCTGGCGCGACCAGGTTACCTGCGGATTTCAAGACTACACCTGGATAAGAAATCGGGACTATGCCTTAATCACACGGAACGATGGCACAAATCAGTCGCTCTTTGATATGCGTTCTGATATCGGTCAGTTTAAGGATATAGGCCGCGAGGCCCCCGAGGTAGCCAAGGAACTATTCCAGCAGGCGGTGGAGGAAGCTGGTGGCTCACTGCCGATCTATGCCATCGGACGACAGATGGGCGAGTGGTACCAGCCGCTTATTGCCGGTGAAGTCTAAAGGGGGATGTTGATGAACAGAGTAAAAAACAGCGTGGGTATCTGGTCCTTCGGGACTAACGCTACCCGGTTCATGCCTGGCGGTTATCATCCAGAGGCAGGGATGGAGGGCATCCTGACTAAGGTGCGACGGGTAGTGGCTGTACTTGGCGACCTTGTAGATGGTTACGAATTTCACTATCCGGGCGAGGTCAATGAGGACAATGTTGCCAAAATCCAAAGGGCACTGGGCAAGTTAATCTTTGCCTGAACGACGGGCATTACAGATTACCTCCCTGTCAGCCTGATTCCTGACGGGCAGCTTCGATCTCACCTTTGCGCAGGCGGCGTAGAACTTTCATTGTTCTATTTTTTGTTCCGAAGTATTCGTACAAACACAGGTATTCACTGTAAAGGATGTCATATACTTCTACATGATCAGCGACCGGGTGGTATGTCCAGGAGGGGAGAGGTACCATGTGTTTTACTGCTTCCGGGAGGGAATCATATCCGCCCGATTTCTTGCCGGCGGCCACTGCTCCCAGCACCGCCGCCCCCAAGGCGGAGGCATATTCCGCGCCGGAAACAGCAATTTTGTAACCAAGAATATCGGCATAAATCTGCATCAGGCATTTGTTCTTCGTCAGTCCGCCTCCGGCCATGACCCGGTTAACTGGGACGCCCTGCGAAGTGAAGGCATCAATAATCGCCCGTGTGCCGAAGGCCGTTGCCTCAATAAGTGCCCGGTACACTTCTTCGGGACTGGTTGATAGCGTATAACCAACCATTAGACCGCTTAGGTCGGCATCGCTAAGCGTGCAGCGATTACCGTTCCACCAATCGAGGGCAAGCAGCCCGCTCTGTCCCGGGTGCAGCCTGGAGGCTTTATCTGAAAGCACATCATGCGGCGACCGGTGCTGTTTTTTAGCTTCCTCATGGTAAGAAGCCGGCACTGCGTTTTCAACAAACCAGGCGAAGATATCACCCACGCTTGCCTGGCCTGCCTCGTAGCCGAAAAGTCCAGGCATAATGCCGTCTTCCACTACGCCGGAGATGCCCTTGACCAGGACCTCCCTCTCCGACATCAGCATATGGCAGGTGGAGGTACCCATGATCATAAACAGGATGCCCGGTCCGGTGACGCCGCCCCCGAGCGCCGCGCCGTGAGCATCAATTATTCCCGTAGCAACAGGTGTACCAGGTTTAAGTCCCAGCCTTGTTGCCCATTGAGGCGTCAATCCACCGGCCGGGGTACCGGGCGGACTGACCACACCGGCGAACTTGTCTGTATAAAGGTCGCCAAGTAACGGATTCAGCGATTTAAGATACTGTGTTGAAGGGAAGCCCTCTCTTTTATGCCACTGGGCCTTATAACCAGCGCCGCAACTATTGCGAACAAGCCTGCCAGTCAACTGCCAGACTATCCAGTCCGCGCCCTCAAGGATACAGTCGGCGGCGCGGTAAATATCGGGCGCCTCTTCTGCTATCTGCAGTGATTTGGGCATCGCCCATTCGGAGTAGATTGCCCCGCCATATCTCGGTAGCCATGGTTCTTTTCTGGCAGAGGCGGCAGCATTAATCTCTTCAGCCTGCTTCCAGGCGGCGTGGTGCTTCCAGAGTTTGGGCCATGAATGCGGGTTATCTCGCAGTGGTCCGATTTCACAGAGAGGTGTTCCATCGGACTTGACGGGCAGGACAGTGCACGAAGTAAAGTCCACTCCTATCCCGATTACGTCCACCGGTTCTGCCTGGCCTTGCGCAAGAACAGCACGGGCGGCTGCTGCCATGGAACTGAGCCAGTCAACCGGGTTTTGCAGAGCGAAATCGGGGGGAAGGGGGGTTTTTCCGCCGGGCAGCGTGTTGTCAATAACGCCGTCGTGATAGGGTTTCACAGACATGGCTTTAATTGTGCCGCCGGATGTTTCCACCAGCAACGCCCTTACAGACTCAGTCCCGAAGTCCAGCCCGATTACATATTTCGCCATTTAATCTATGCCTGTCGATATCTTTACCAGGGCAAATCTTTGCGGTCTTTGCCGGGCCACCTTTCCAGCCCGCCGAAGGCATACGGGATACGGTCTTCGAATTTCCCGATATCAGGCAGTGGCTCTTTTCGGCCAACCTGGTACCAGTAAGCCGTGCTTGACCAGTCGCCTTGGCGGTCGTTAGCATGGCCGTGTTCGATGGAGAATAATAAAGACTTCTGGAAATAGACTGGGTCTTCAATATGGAAGCGGTATTGAGAATGCTTCCCAGTGTAGTCCGGATTACCTTTGAAGAAATAGCCGTGGTAAGGCGTGCTGTAAGTTTCCCTAAGCCGATTATAGTTCCAAGCTCCTAGGAAATAGTCTTCAGTGCCCGTGCCGTGAATGGAAGGCGGCCAGGGCTCCCCATCAATAAAGAACATGTCGTCACCTTCTCCCCACCACCCCGGCTCATTGGTGTCCAAGTGCAGGAAGCAGCCCACGTAATGCCCCTTTCCCCTGGCGTCCAACACAACATAGTTATCTTTGCCAGTGGTATTGAGCCGCTCCACCATCCCGCGTGCATTGGGCCCCGTCTTTTCATCTTTTTTCACCACCAACTGACGGCGCCAGTGAGCATGGAACCGGGCAAGGTCATCCTGCGGCTTGTCCAATTCTTCATAATCAACATGGAAATACAGGAAACCGTCTTTATCCGAGTCATTGGTGACGGTGACTTTAGCCCCTTCCGCGTATGGCATGGGGAAATAGCAGTTCATTGCCAGGTGAGAGACCTGTATTGGCAGTGCAGAAAAATAAGTGCCTCTCGCATGCCCGAGCCCGAAGAAATCGCCCAAGGGACACAGCACAGAAGGCGTCTCTTCACCATCCCAGAACATGCGCAGGACCAGCCGCCGCCGCAGGTTTTCTTCATGCGTGGTGGTTGTCCAGATGTGTTTGATGCACCCGGGACCTTTCATATCAGACAGGATACGGGTGTCACCCGCGGCGACTATCCAGAAGTCAGCGTTACCACCCGTACGGTCGAAGGAAGAGCTGCGTTTCGAACGGATGCCGTTCCTGATTCTTGCCAGACCCGACAGTGAAGCCCCGCTAAATTCCATGTTTAATCTCCTTGAAAACAGTGTAAAGGCAGCAACACGAATTGTTTAAATAATAACACGGCGAGAGCGGTTAGGGAATTCAGCCTCGCGGAGCTTGTTGATGATTTGTTCCGCCGTGTAACCTTTTCTGACCACTTATACCCCTTTTCTCTTAGCCTTCAGTCAAACATTATAACTGGACTAGTTTTTTGGGGTGCAGGTCAGATGAGCTTATCATCATTACCGTGGTGGCTGGTGGGTGACATTGTTCGCTCCCTGAGGCGGATGCACCGTTTCTGACCACGGTCACACCCTGAAGCACGCTACCCAGTGTTGTCCACCAAGATCCCTCAATTGAGGGATTTGTTCCTGACACCTGGCCATAGCTACGGGGCACCGTGTATGAAAATGGCAGCCGGCAGGGGGACCCAGCGGGCTGGGTACATCACCAGGCAGGATTATGGCGGTTCTCCTTGCCTCCACAATCGGGTCCGGGATGGGCACTGCGGAAAGCAGAGCTTGGGTGTAGGGGTGTAGTGGATTTTCGTAGAGTTCTTCCCGGCTGGCAATCTCCACGATGCGACCCAGGTACATCACCGCCACCCGGTCGCTGATATGCCGGACGACGGCTAAATCATGGGCGATAAAAAGATAGGTCAGGTTGAATTTCTTCTGCAGTTCAACCAAGAGATTGATAATCTGCGCCTGAATTGAGACATCCAGCGCCGAGACTGGCTCATCACAGACGATGAAATCGGGGTTAGGCGCCAGAGCGCGGGCGATGCCAATGCGCTGCCGCTCCCCACCACTGAATTCGTGAGGATAACGGGTGGCCATGTGTGGCTTCAAGCCACATATCGTCAGTAACTCAGCGACTCGTTCCCGGTACTGGTTACCGTGGGCCAGACTGTGAACCCGGAGGGGTTCGCCGATAATACTGCCCACGGTCAGGCGCGGGTTGAGCGACCCGCTGGGGTCCTGGAAAATCATCTGCATGTTGCGCCGCATTTTTTGCAGTTCGGTACCGTCAATCTCACAGAGGTCTCTGCCTTTAAAAATAATCTGGCCACTGGTGGGGCGGTACAGTTGCAGGATGCATCGACCGACCGTCGTCTTGCCACAACCACTCTCCCCCACCAGCCCTAAGGTTTCACCTATTCTGATATAGAAGTTCACCCCGTCCACTGCCTTAACCTCAGCCACCTGCCTTTGAACAACAACACCGGAGGTGACCGGGAAGTACATTTTCAAATCTCTGACATCCAGTAGGATATCACGCTGGGTTCCGCTTGTCATCCTAAAGCTCTCTCTTTTCTCGAATGTCCACATAGCAGGCGACTTCATGCCCCTCGGCCACGGTTACCAGTTTCGGCCAGAGTTCTTCCTGACACTTACCTATTGCGTAGCCACAGCGCGGCAGGAAGGCGCAGGTGCCTGGCAGGTTGAACAGGTCAGGAGGGACACCTTCAATCGGCACTAGCGTGACCCGGCGAGGCTCATCCAGCCGTGGTACCGCCGCCAGAAGTCCTTTGGTGTAAGGGTGTCTAGCATCACCATAGATATCCTTGGCTGGGCCTCTTTCAATGATGCGTCCCGCATACATCACATTTACCCTCTGTGCATATCGTGCCACGACCCCCAGGTTGTGAGTGATGACGATGAGGGCGGTGCCGAGTTGCTGGGTCGTATCCCTCATCAGCTTGAAGAGTTGCGCCTGGATAGTAACATCGACAGAAGTGGTCGGCTCGTCCGCGATGAGTAGCTTCGGGTTGCAACTCAGTGCCATGGCAATCATCACCCGCTGCCGCATGCCGCCGCTGAATTCGTGAGGATAGCTGTGAATTCTTCTGGGCGCATCGGAAATGCCTACCAGACGGAGGAGTTCAATGGCTTTTTTCTTAGCCGAGGCTCGGTCCATCTTGAGATGCAGCTCCAGAGTCTCAATCACCTGACGGCCGATGCTGAGTACAGGGTTTAGCGACCGCATCGGCTCCTGGAAGACCATGCCAATCTTATTGCCCCGGACATGTCGCATCTCTTTCCCCTCCAGCTTTAGCAGGTCTCTACCTTCGAACAAAATCTGACCGTTGACAATCTTCCCCGGGGGCTCGGGGATGAGGCGCAGGATAGAAAGGGCGCTGACGCTTTTGCCACAGCCGCTTTCGCCTACTATAGCTACAATCTCCGACTCGTTGACATCGTAAGACATGTTGTCAACGGCCTTGACCACGCCGGCGGGAGTGTAAAAGTAGGTGGTGAGGTGGTTTACTTCAAGCAGAGTTATAGTAGACATCACTACGATTATACAGATGCCATTAGTACACTTGCAAAGAGGCGGAGCCTTAGGGGCTCCGCCTCTTCCATCTTGCCTAGCTCAAGGTTATCTTCACTACGTGTTGAATTTGACTACTTGGACAGCCAAACCTCCTTCAAGCGGAGCTTCCTGTCAGGATAGAGAACCACGCCTTCCACATAGTCCCTCATGGGAGCGAAGACTGGCGAGTTAATACCCATCAACATCGGCTGCAGGTCCATGATTACCAGTTGTGCCTTGTAGAAAAGCTCCTTGCGGGCGTTCATATCAGAGGTGGCGGCGGCTCTATCCACCAGATCGTCGAACTCCTGACTGGTGAAAAAAACGCCATGGCGATTATACCCGGACTTGCTGTGATTCAGCAGTGCCAGGTGCACGCCCGGGTCGATGCGGCCACTGTGGTTCACCATGCCGACCTCAAATTGGCCGGTGGCGGTCATCGCCGTCAGGGCGGCGTTCAAGTCGCGCACGTCGAGGGTAACCTTGACACCAACCTTACCCCAGTGGTCCTTCAGGATTTCGCCGCGCTTAATGTATTCGGGCGTATTGATGGTAAGTAGTTTCACTTCAAAGCCATTAGGGTAGCCAGCCTCTGCCAGTAGTTGTTTGGCCTTTTCAATGTTCGCGGGATACTTGGAATACTGTGGGTCTTTCACTTTAGGATTGAAGGCCCAAGATATCTCCGGTAGTAGCCCAAGTTCCGGCGTGCCAGCACCATAGGCGGCAATCTCAGCATCCCTGTCCCATGCCCAGGCCAGGGCATAACGAACCTTCACATTCGAAAGTGGTGGCAAATTCTTACTAAAAACTACTATACTGAAGCCCAGGCCAGGAATCTGCGGTACTTCCACGCCTGAAATCTTCTTGGCTTTGGCCAAGTCTTCCAGCGGGACGGTCTCAGGAATAATTAGGTCAATGGTACCTGCCTGGAGGCTGGCTAGAGCCACGGTAGGATCAGGGATCAGTGTGAATACCAGTTTGTCAACATTGGGTTTGCTTTTGTCCCAGTAGTCGGTAAAGCGTTCCATATTGACATGGTCGCCGTGAATATACTCGGTGGTTTTCCAGGGACCTGTGCCAATGGGATGGTCATAGAGGTCATTGGACCCGCGGCCGTACTGCTGACCCGCTGCCGGAGATATCATCATTCCGGCCCGGTCGGAGAGAGTGGCCAGCAAAGAAGCATCTGGCTTACTCAGGTTAAACTTAACGGTGTAATCACCGGTAACCTCAACTGAGTTCACTGCCCCCACGCTGCCGGAGTGCGGCGACTTTATTGCCGGGTCTTTGAGGCGCTCAATATTCCATTTGACCGCGGCGGCATTGAAATCCGTGCCATCGTGGAACTTGACTCCCTTCTTCAACTGGAAAATGATGGTCTTGTCGTCGGGCGTCTGCCATGACTCAGCCAGCCCTGGGCCGATGCTCAAATCGGGTTTCATGACTACCAGTGTATCAAAATTCTGGTAGTGATAGTTGAGCTCAAACCCTCCGGGGCTCATCTGGGGGTCTAGCGAGCCCATGGAGTAGGCGGCCAATCTGAGGGTACCGCCTTTCTTGGCGGGCTGGCCGCAGGAAGCGACCAGGGCGACTACCACAAGGACGAGAATGAAAGCGAGGACGGTCTGATACACACGCTGCTTCATCATTTACCTCCACTTATTGTTCGATAGGCGATGCCAAGAGAGGAGATTAGCCGGGCGCTCGGTCCTGTGTGTCAAAGATTCAACGCATTACGCCAGCATTACATATCATGGCATATTATAGCATTATTGGTCAAATTGTCAATGCCAAGCACCGCGCGCCTCTGCTGACTGTCACGCTTGACAATGGTGGGTGTCTTAGGTAAAATCCTAGCGTAAGGCGTTTTCGGACGCAGGAATGCTCCATGGTCGTTCCAAAATACTATCCCGCAGCTATAACTCTGTAGTCAGCAAGGTACCTCATGTGAGAAAACATAGCATGTCAGAAGCGAAGCTGGGTGAGACATTTCCCTCTGTCTCCTACCAGTTGGAACCGCAAGCCGTCGAGGAATATGCCCGATTCATGGCTGTGACCCGACCTGTCTCGCCTTCCACCAATTTTGTCCCGCCCAGCATGCTGGCCTACTACGCACTGTGGATTGCCTCCAGCCACTTTGGCTTTGATACCAGAGGTGCCCTCTTCGCCAGTATGGATTTGCAGTTTGAAGGCCTAGCTTCCGATGGCGACATCATAACGGTACAGGATAGTCAGGTTGAGGATGTTTTTATCCGAGACGGAAAACGATACATTGTCTTGGCTTCAATCTCAGTGAATGAGCAGAACCAGGTACTCTGTCGCAGCAAGATAACCGCCGTTTTCAAGGCTACATAAAGGAGCCCGGATAAAGACAATGACTAGGATATGGGCCAGAGGCGACAAGATTGAATATAGAGAGATCGTTTTGACCCAGGCGGGTATGGACCAAGAAGCACGCTTTGGCTGGGAGTTTCTGGGCCCGATTTTGTTCCCGCCGGGAACAAGGCCCCCTTTTGCGGCCTTCGCGGTGAGAAATGTCCATACCAGCGTTGATTTCGCACGCCAGCAAGGATTGAAAGGTACCATCGCACCGGGCATTATGTTTGTGGGCCATGTCTCAGATATGCTGGTCAGGGAGCTGGGTATCGCTTGGGCGAAGAAAGGGAGACTATCAGTCAGGTTTATCCACACGGCTGGGCCAGGCGATACATTATACACTTCAGCTACAGTGAAGGCTGTGGCTCTGACTAGCTCGGGGAATAGAGTGACTCTTGATGTTCGCATGGTCAACCAGCACGGCGAGCGGGTTGTTGAGGCAGAAGCTGAGGCAATAGTGCCGTAGACGCAAGAAGCAGCCCAGGAGGTTAGTGTAAAAATGAATTGGAGTCGTGAATTTGAAGCCCGGTCAGTGTCCACTCCGGAGGAAGCCGTGACCTGTGTCAAGTCAGGAGATACTGTTCTCTCCGGGATCATTGAACCTTACTTCCTGCTGAAGGCGCTATCGCAGCGGACTGATTTAGACAATGTGCATGTCCTAGACTTTGCCCCGGTGAAAGGTGGCTGTTTTGAGTTCACCAAACCAGAACTTAAGGGCCGATTCCGGGTTACCATTGCCGTGGCCAGTCCGCTGGTCGGGGAGGCAGTGAACACGGGAGTCATAGATTTTCTGCCGGCCGATTTCACCAATGCGCTTACCCTCTTCAAGAGCCACCTTATCCCGGATGTGATGTTCATCCATGTGACACCGCCTGACGCGAATGGCTACTGCAACCTGGGGCTGGGCGCTGATTACACCCGCCCGTCCATCACCTATATGAAAGAGCGGGGTAAGCCAGTCGTTGCCGAAGTAAATGACAAGCTTCCTTCGCCCATAGGCGATTGCCGGGTCCATGTAACTGAAATCGACCGGTTCGTCGTCGTAGAGGAAGCGCTCAAGACGGACCAGAAGTGGTCAGAACCGCCGCCGACCGGATGGGTCATAGACAAGCTGGCTGAGCACTTGGACTCGATGATAGAGAATGGCTCAACCATTGAGGTAGGCATTGGTCGCATCCCCGGTGCCTTGGCCCGCAAGATGACCCACAAGCGCGACCTGGGTATCCATACCGAGGTCTTCGCCGATGCTTTGTTTGAGCTGGTCAAGGCGGGTTGTGTCACCGGCCGCTACAAAACAGTCATGCCTAATATATCGGTGGCTACCATTCTCCAGGGCTCGGCGGAGGTGATGGTATGGGCCAGCAATAACCCCGCATTCTGCCTGCGCTCGGCGGATTTCGTGCTGAACCCAGCGGTCATCGCGGCTAACCATAAGATAACTGCCATCAATAGCGCCATCCAGGTAGACTTATCCGGGCAGATTTGTGCCGAGAGTCGGGGCTTCTATCAACTCAGCACCACCGGCGGGCAGGCGGCCATGATGCATGGGGCCAGCCTGAATCCCGAGGGGAAGGCCATAATTGTCATCGAGTCCACCGCCGCCAAGGGCAGGATTTCCCGCATTGTCAATGCTCTCGACCCGGGCGCGGCGGTGACCACAGTTCGCTCCGATGTGAACTATGTGATAACCGAGTATGGCGTGGCTAACCTGTCCGGCAAGACCCTGAGGGAGAGAGCCAGCGCTTTGATTTCCATTGCCCATCCCAATTTTCGTGACGAGTTGACGGCTCAGACTCGCGCCCGCGGTCTCAGGGTCTAGCCGCCTCTGGCCAGGGAGTTCAGTGAATGCCACAATATGTAATTCGTCGCTTTCTGCTCATCATACCCGTCTTTATACTGGTCAGTTTCTTGGTATATTCGCTATTGTTGCTGTTGCCGGGCGACCCCGCGGTGGCTCTTTTGGGCGAGAATCCCGAGCCGGAGCGTCTGGAGCAAATCAGAAGAGACCTAGGACTGGACCGCCCCATATATGTGCAGTATTTTGAATGGTTTTACCGTGTCATCCGAGGCGATTTCGGTCATTCCATCCAGACCGGAGAGCCAGTAGTTGAGGCACTTAAGCAACGATTTCCCGTAACGCTCCAGATTGGCTTGACGGCACTGCTTATCTCGTTGATTATATCGTTGCCGATTGGAGTTTATTCTGGAGCGAAGCGCAATTCGTTCAGCGACCATATTGCTATGATACTGGCCTATTTCACTGCGGCCTTGCCCAGTTTCTTCTTGGGCATTCTCTTAATCTTGATTTTTTCGATTAGCTTGCGCTGGCTGGCCCCGGCGGGCTATGTCTCGCCGACCGAGGATTTATGGCTGAGCATCAAATCAACCATCATGCCTGCGCTGACCCTAGGGCTGGGCGGGTCGGCGGTGCTAGTCAGACAGATACGGTCCTCCATGGTGGATGAGCTCAGTCAGGACTATATCCGGACGGCCAGAGCCAAAGGCTTAAGTGAGTTCACAGTGCTGACCCGCCATGCCTTGCGCAACGGTCTGATTCCGGTGGTCACCGTGCTGGGTGTTCAGGTGGGCTATCTTCTCGGTGGGGCCGTGATTGTTGAGACTATTTTCGCTGTACCGGGGATGGGGCGGCTGGCCGTGTTTGCCTTTTTTCAGAGAGACCTGCCCATGGCCCAGGGTGTAGTATTAGTGACGGCAGCCGCGATGCTGGTTGTCAATTTTGTTGTGGATATTTCATACCGCTTCCTTGACCCGAGAATTCAGTACCGTTAGTGGCCGGCGATGAGAGAATTTTTAGTTGGATTGTGGCCACTAATTAAGTCGGTCGGTCAGAACCGGCTGGCCCTCTTCGGCGCTGCCGTGGTCTTTCTGGTGGCAGTGGTGGCTATCTTTGCGCCCTTCATTGCCACACACGACCCGCTGGCGCAAGACCCGTACAACAAATTGCAGCCGCCCTCGATTGAACATCTTATGGGCACTGATGACCTCGGTCGGGATGTATTCAGTCGTGTCGTCTATGGGTCGCGGACCACTGTTGCGGTAGCTATAACCAGCGTGGCCTTAGCCACAGTGGTGGGTATCCCGCTAGGGCTAGTGGCTGGCTATTCCGGGCGATGGATTAATGCCGGGATTATGCGGGTGATGGACACCCTGCTGGCTTTTCCTACACTCATTCTGGCTTTGGCCATCGCCTCATCTCTTGGCCCTGGGTTCAAGAGTTCGGTGATTGCCATTTCGGTCCTTGGCCTGCCGATTTTTGCCCGACTGGTGTGTGCCTCAACCCTCTCAGTGAAGGAAACTGAGTATGTGCTGGCGGCCAAGAGCATCGGCTGTTCTGGCTTCAGAATTGTGGCCATCCATATTTTCCCTAATGTCACCTCGCCGATTATCGTCCAAGGGACGCTTTTCATCGGCTATGCCATTCTGCTGGAAGCCGCGCTCAGCTTCATTGGCCTAGGTATACCTCCACCATCGCCCACTTGGGGCCAGATGCTGCGGGCTTCATACCCCTATCTACAGGATCAGCCGTGGCTACCGCTGGCCCCTGGCATCCCGGTGTTCCTGGTAGTACTGGCCATCAATTTCCTGGGTGATGGCTTGAGGGACGCACTTGACCCCAAGCTGAAGTCAGTGCGACATGTAGTCTAGCATATAGCGCCAGCCTGCAGTGGCGAAGCGGGCAAGAAAGACTTGGCGTCCTGCCAGGGTTCTGTTGAACTTCGACCTCTTCAGTACAATGAAGAAATGGTGACGACTCCGGCTGCGACAGGTTGGCCTGAAGGTAGAAACTCAAGAATGCAAGCAGAGGAGTCATTTGACGGAGAATGGTACGGCGGAAAACCAAGTCTTGGTCAGAGGATAGAATTACAATTTGCCGTAGAGCGGACCTAAACAACCGCAGGCTCGGAAATCAGCTCCCTGAGACTCTATCGTGCCAAAAGCAGCCCAAGCACTGGGGCGAAAGACTTTCTTTTCGCACACATTGTGCATAGAGACTGGAATCCGCAGCATCGAGGCGAGTGTTATCAAGTCGCCACCAATATGTCCGTAGCTGATAACACTGTGGTTGGCACCCCAGTCATTCATCACTGAATAGGTATCGTCAAACGGCGGCCTTCCGGTCAAATTTGGCACGAACCAGGTAGTTGGCCAGGTGGGATTAGTTCGCTCATTCAAAATGTGATGCACCTTCTCTGGCAGGTCCAGGCTGTACCCCTCGGCGATTTGCAGGACCGGCCCCAGTCCCCTCACTAGGTTGAGCCGGAACATGGTAAGCGGCATCCCGCCCCGTGTGAGGAAGCCGGAAGAGAAACCCCCACCTCGGAAGTATTCCGCCATGGCTGGATACCAGGTGGTTGCCTCCAAGCATTTCCTCGCCTCCGATAGCGTTACATCCCAGAAGGGTTTCATGGCTGGCCTGCCGCTGGCTGCCTGCTGGCCGGTGCCGTCCAGTGCTGCCGAACCAGAGTTAATCAAATGTATCACACCACTGGCGGCTGGTCCGGTGGCTTGATAACCGGCCACTCGTTTCAGGGCTTTCGCACTCCAGTAAGTCCGCACATCGGCAAATACCTGGGCCGTCCCCGTGAGTAGGTGTCCAAAGAACATACAAACCCCATTGAGACAATCGTTCTCCGTAGCGACAATGAAGGGTTCACGGATGCCGTTCCAGTCAAAAGAGGAGTTAAGGATGGCCTCCATGAAATCGCCGTTTGGGTAATGGTCGGTCCACTGCCGCTGACCTTGGAACCCAGAAACGATAGCGTTATAGCCTAGTGCCTCTTCGCCGTAGCCCAGTTCCGCCAGCCGCGGATTGCCCACCATCAGGTCACGCATGATGAGAGCCATTTTGACCGCCGTTTTCCAGTCCCTATTCTTCATCTCACGACTGCGCTGAATATCTGGAGGATTGTAGTCCTGCCCCTCCCTACAGTGCATCTTCACCCAGCGCAAGGCTCGGTAGTATTCGTTTTTGTCATAGATCGTCTCTTCTATCCTGCGGGTGAATTCACTCATATCGATCGTTTGCACACGCATGCCGAGGCAACTTTCAAAAAAGGCATGGTCGACAATTGAGCCGGCAATGCCCATGGAGGTAGCGCCCACAGACAAATAGGTCTTGCCCCTTATGGTGGCCACCGCTAGGCCAGCGCGGACAAATTGGAGGATCTTATCAGCGACATCGCCCGGGATTGATGTATCGCCCGCGTCCTGCACATCTCGACCATATATTCCGAAAGCGGGTGAGCCTTTCTGGTTGTGAGCGGCGAGAACTGCCGCCAGATAGACTGCGCCTGGTCTCTCCGTGCCGTTGAAACCCCACACGGCTTTGGGTATGTGCGGCTCCATATCCATCGTTTCGGAGCCGTAGCACCAGCAGGGTGTGACCGTAAGCGACAGCCCAACCTCTTCTCGGGTGAACTTCTCAGCAGTTTGCGCCGCTTCGGCTGGACCACCGACGCAGGTATCGGCAATGACACACTCGACCGGCAGCCCGCTGGCATGACGCAGTCTCTCGGTAATGAGCTGGGCCGCAGCTTTGGCCATGCCCATTGCCTGGTCTTCCAGCGACTCCCTCACTCCCTTGCGCCGACCATCGATGGTGGGGCGGATGCCCACCTTCGGGGTACCGCCCACTAATCTCCTTTCCTGTGGTTTCATCATCAAATTAAGTGATTTTGCCATGGTTGTGTCCTCCCTAGAAAGAAATTCAAGCTACCGTGGCTTTGGCCAGTGAACTGTAGCCACCTCTGCTAGGCTGTCGCTGATTTCTTGTGATGGTGTTCAGGGATAGCCGGAACAGAATTGTACCCCGGCCCTCCAGCGCCCCCGGGCAATGGCCTCACTTCGGATCAGGAGCTCATAAAAACCCGGACGACCCTAGGCAATACTGCGCATCGCTAACCTCCGACAACTGCTGAACACGATAATCAAGACCAGCCAACATTATTAGTCGCAACAGTTGCCATCATATCAAGCTGATTTCACTGTGTCAAAGACTGGGATGTTTTTTCGAGGACTCTTGTTGAGTTCTGTACCTGAACTAGATTATATTTAATACGGAAAGGATGGCATGTCGTATCAAGCTGACATCGTTATCATCGGCGCCGGAGTTGTTGGGCTGGCCATCGCTTCTGAAGTAACAAGAACCGGCAGGGACGTTTACCTGCTGGAGAAAAACGAGTCCTTTGGTCAGGAGCAGAGCTCACGGAACAGCGAGGTCATTCACGCCGGCATCTACTATGAACCGAACTCGCTGAAGATGAAGATGTGTCTGGAGGGTAATCGCCTTCTCTATGAACTCTGTGAAAAGTACGGGATTGCCTACCATAAGTGCGGCAAGATAATCGTGGCCACCGATGAGGCAGAAGCCGCCGAAATGGAAAGACTGTACCAGAGAGGCAAG
>Ga0299912_10002360_pt1 | contig 15421 bp, 12 predicted proteins | sample RVTome_2_FD_207667 | JGI IMG/M metagenome (GOLD analysis project Ga0299912, IMG submission 207667) | Soil microbial communities from uranium-contaminated site in the Upper Colorado River Basin, Wyoming, United States - RVT95D214 (version 2) ... | reverse complement strand
TTCCGCCGAGTTGCCGTTGCCGAGGAACCATTGCACCGCGCCATCGGCGGCCAATTCGCGCGCGGCATCCCCGGCGAAATAATCGGACGGTCGCACCAGTTCGTTCTGGCTCATCGGCAGGCCGCCCGCGACCTGATGCAGATATTCGCCGTAGGCGATCCGCAGCACCAGTGCTTCGCCTGCGCCCAGCGCGCCATTGGCCTCGGCGCGCCTTGCCCAATCGCCGAGTTGTGCAAGCGCTTCGGCCATCACGGCCACCCAGGCCAGGGCGTGTACGCAGCGCTGCTGGTCGTCGGACACTTTCGGCCCGAAGCGGTCCCTGACCGCACGGCAGGAAGCATCGGCAAAGCGGCGCAGCGCCGCTTCTGCCTGCGCCGCATGTTCGAGCAATCGCGCGTTGTCGCTGGTCTTCATCGTTTCACTATCCCGCTGAATTGCGTTTTCAATCCCTGTCGCGCGGACCCGCTATCACGCACTTGTCGTGCAGGCGCGCGATCTCGAGATCGCCCATGCCGAGCAGCCGGGAGAGTATCTCGTCGGTATGCTCTCCCAGGCGCGGGGCAGGCACCAGCCTGTCGCGCTCGGCTCCGCTCAGCGTGGCCGCCGGCCCGGATGCGGGATAGGTCAGCCCGCTCGGATGGCGGATCTCCTCGAAAATCGGATTGCCGCGAAACATGCCGCCTTCCTCATCCAGCGCCTCGCTCAGCGTCAGGTAGGGGGACCAGCACACGCCGCGCGCATTGAACAGCGGTTTGAGCGTGGCGATGTCGCTGCGCGCGAAGGCGGGTTCGAACAGGGGAAACAGCCTTTCGCGGTGGATGAAGCGCATCCCTTCGTCCGTGGAGAACGAAACGCCCAGTTCGCTTTCGAGCGCCGCGACCGGCTCTTCCAGGGCGAGAACCCGAACCAGCTCCCGCCATTGCCGCGACGTGATCGCGACCACGATGACGCGGCCATCGCGCGTTTCGAAATCGCGGGCGAAAGCGCCATAGAGGGCATTGCCCATGCGCGGACGATCGTGTCCGCTGGTCATCACTTCGGCCACCTGTCCCAGATGCGAAAGGCTGCTGCCCGCGATATCCGAAAGCGGCACGCGGATTTCCTGACCTCTGCCGGTCATGCGCCGCGATCTTTCGGCAGCCAGCAGGGCAAAGGCGGCATAGGCCCCGGTCAGCAGATCCCACGCGGGGAGAACGTGATTGACCGGCCGGGGATCGTCGGCGTGGCCAGTCATCATCGGCAGGCCGGTCGCGGCGTTGATCGTGTAGTCGACTGCCGGGGTGCCATCCGCCCAGCCCATGACGCGCAGGCAGATGAGATCCTCCCGCCGTTCGCGCAGCGCCGGGTAGGAGAGGAATCCGTCGACCGGGAAGTTGGTGAGGAACAGGCCGCCATCCTCGCCCGGAGCAGTTGCCAGTGCCACGGCAAGTTCCCGCCCTTGCGGCGAGGACATGTCGAGCGCCACCGACTTCTTGCCCTTGTTGAGACCTTCCCAATAGAGGCTGGCGCCATTGGCCGCCAATGGCCACCTGCCGAAATCGGGTCCGCCGCCGATATTGTCGAAGCGGATCACCTCGGCGCCCATCTGGGCCAGGTGAAGCCCGCAACTGGGGCCGGCGATGAATGCGGCGCCTTCGACCACGCGCATGCCTTGAAGAAGCTGGTACATGGTCAGATCCCCGCGGTATTCCGTGGCGGGGTGGCACCGGCATGACGGGAAACGACCCGGCCATGCGATGGCCGGCGCAAGGGGCTGAGAGGAAACGACATGTCTGTCCGATCAGACGATCGCGCTGACCAGCCGCTGGACAGCCGGGGCCACAAGGCCGTCGGTCCTGTTTGCGAAATAGCGCCGGTTCTCTTCCTCCTCCGTCAGATGTTCGATGATGGAAAAGCCCGCTTTTTCGAGCATCCCGGTCATTTCATCAGCCGTAAAGAGGGTCAGGAACGGAAGGTTGTTCGCCGCGATGGAGGCATTGTAGCTGTCGTCAGCGACGCTGGCGTCCGAAAATGTCAGCACGATTTCCGATCCGGGGGCGCATTGCGCCGCCCAGCGGAGCGTTTCCGCGGAGGCTTCCGGAGTCAGATATTGCGTCACGCCCAGCCATGAAATGAAGCATGGCTTGCTTGCGTCGAAACCTGTCGCGGCGAGCGCATCGGCAATCGATGTTTTCTCGAAATCGCATGGGGTATAGCGCAGCTGCTTGGGTTCCTTGAGTCCCAGTTCCTTGATCCGCTGCCTTTTCCACGCCTGGAATGGCAAGTCGTCCACTTCGAAAACGGTCAGGTCGCCAAGGCTATCGCCCATGCGCAGCGCATAGGAATCAAGGCCGGCACCCAGGACGACATACTGATCCAGCCGATCGCGCGCGGCGGCGAGCCGGTCCTCGGTGAAGCGACCGCGTCCCACGCAGGAACCCGCGGCTCCCGATTTCTGGCGCGTGCCCATTGCGATGACTTCGCTCTCAGCCATGCCGGTCAAAGGCAGTGCGAGCGTATCGTCGAATACCTTCGGTTCCGCACCAAGCAGCGAATGCGCCGCGCGCAGGGCGGCCGCCTTCTGCGCCGTGATATGAATGCCTGACAAACCCGATTGTTGTTCCATGGACACGGTTCTCTCTCTTGCCCTCGTCAACATAGAGACTCCGGGCATTGCCTGTTTTCGTATCGGCCCTAGCCAAGCTTGCTGCATCGCGCAACTCTCCACGTGGTACGGGGAAGGCGACATCAAGCGGGATGTTCGAAGGATCATATCCGGCATTCGCCGCATGCGGTAATCATGGTGCCGGCCTTGCAGGCCCGGCCTTGCAGGCTCGCGCATCGGGGCCGGAGACGACGGCGCGCAACGCCGCCGGTATCGGCGCCACCGAACTGGCGCTCTGCAATTTCGGATTGCTGCCCGAAAACGACATTTCCGAATTCGCCGCATTCGTCCGCCGCGAATTTCTCTGAAAGTCGAAGGCATGAAGGGCGACCAGCCAGGCTGGTCGCCCCGGGACATGGGCCTGTTCGTCAGCTCGTGAATCGTTCGCCGCGCTCGGCCTTTTCGACCAGAAGCCGCGACGGCGCGAAGGCATCGCCGTATTCCGCCTGAAGCTTGCGAAGTGTTTCGACGATGCGCGGCAGGCCGAGCGTGTCGGCCCAGAACATCGGCCCGCCCTTGTAGACCGGCCAGTTATAGCCCAGCACGCAGGCCACATCGATGTCGGACGCGCGCAGCGCCACGCCTTCGTCGAGCAGCTTCGCGCCTTCGTTCACGACGGGATAGAGCAGGCGCGCGACGATATCTTCCGGCGCCTGCTTGCCGATCTGCCGTGCGCCCTTTTCCTCGGCGACTTCAGCAATGATCCGGGCGGCGACAGGGGAGGGCGTAGCCGTGCGATTTTCATCGTAATCGTAATAGCCGCCGTTCTGCTTCTGGCCGAGGCGGCCAAGTGCGACGAGGTCACCGGACACCGTGCGTTCGGTGGAACCGCGGCCGATCACATCAAGCCCGACCAGGTCGTTCATCGCGAACGGCCCCATGGCAAAGCCGTAATCATAGAGGGCCTGGTCGATTTCCTGCGGTGTGGGTCCTTGCAGCACCAGCGCGTTCGCCTGCATGGAGCGCCTGACCATCACGCGATTGGCGATGAAGCCTTCGCAGACCCGCGACAGCACCGGCACTTTCCCGATCGTGCGGGCCAGCTTCATGGCGGTGGCGATCACTTCCTTTGAAGTCCGTTCGCCGCGTACCACTTCCAGCAGGCGCATGACATTGGCCGGCGAGAAGAAGTGAAGGCCGATCACCCATTCGGGCCGGGCGGTGACGGACGCGATTTCGTCCAGGTTCAGATAGGACGTGTTCGATGCAAGGATGGCGCCGGGCCTGGCTGCGGCGTCCAGTTTCCCGAACACTTCCTTCTTGATCGCCATTTCCTCGAACACCGCCTCGATCACGAGATCGGCGCCGGACAAGTCATCCATCGACAACGTGGGCTTGATCAGCGCCATGCGCTCTTCCACCTGCGCGGCGGTGATCCGGCCCTTGCGCGCGCTGTTCTCATAGTTGCGGCGAATGACGCCGGTGCCGCGATCCAGTGCCGCCTGGCTTGTCTCGACAAGAGTTACCGGGATGCCGGCGTTGAGGAAGTTCATCGTGATCCCGCCGCCCATCGTGCCGGCGCCGATCACGCCCACCGATCCGACCGGGAGCGTCGGCGTCGAAGGCGGAACATCGGGAATCTTTGTGGTCTGCCGTTCGGCGAAGAAGAAATAGCGCTGGGCGCGGCTTTCCGGCGATGATTCAAGCGACTTGAACAGCGCCCTTTCGCGCGCAATGCCCTCATCGAAAGGCAGGTTGACCGCGGCTTCGACCGCCTGGATGATGGCTTCGGGCGCCTTGAAACCGCGAAAGGCGCGTGCATTCTTGCGGCGGAACTCGTCGAACAATTCCGGCCGGTTGCGATCGGCGGCGATCCTTTCTTCCCGGTTGCGAACCAGCGATACCGGTTTGCCCGCGACCGAGCGAGCGAAAGCAACCGCATCCTCAAGCAGATGGTCTTCGCGCGCCAGCGCATCGACCACGCCAAGCTCGTGCGCTTTCTTTGCCCCGATCTGCTGGCCGGAAGTAATCAGTTCCAGCGCCTTTTGCGCGCCGACGATGCGAGGCAGCCGCTGCGTGCCGCCAAGACCCGGCAAAATGCCGAGGTGAACTTCCGGCAGGCCCATCCGCGCGGAGGGAACCGCGATCCGGTAGCCGCAGACCAGCGCCAGTTCGAGGCCGCCGCCAAGGGCAGTGCCGTGAATGGCCGCGATCACGGGCTTGGCCATGCCTTCGATCATGGCGAGCACGGCGGGAAGGAGCGGTTCCTGCGGCGCCTTTTCGAACTCGGTGATGTCGGCACCGGCAAAGAAGGTACGTCCGGCGCAGATCAGCACAATCGTGGATACGCTATCGTCGCTTGCCGCCTGTTGCAGGCTTTCGACCAGTCCCTTGCGCACTGCGGCGCCCAGGGCGTTGACCGGGGGCGAATCGATCTGGACGATGCCGACGCCGTCCTCCGCACGATAGCTTGCTGTCTGTGCCATTGGCTTTCCTCTCTGGTGTTAATCCGAATACGGCCGCTTTGTACCGGACCCCGGCAGCCGGGTCCTGAAGCGGATCAAAGCGCCTCGATTATGGTCACGTTGGCTATGCCGCCACCTTCGCACATGGTCTGCAGCCCATAGCGCTTGTTCTGCGCGCGCAAGGCATGGATGAGCGTTGCCATCAGCTTCGTGCCTGTTGCGCCAAGCGGATGCCCAAGCGCGATCGCGCCGCCGTGGACATTGAGCCGCGACGGATCTGCGTCGTGATGCTTCAGCCATGCCATCGGCACGCTCGCGAAGGCTTCGTTCACTTCGTAAAGATCGATTTCATCGATCTTCATGCCGGACCGTTGCAGTGCCCGTTCGGTGGCGAACAGCGGTTCTTCCAGCATGATGACCGGATCACCCGCCGTCACCGTCAGATTGACGATCCGCGCGAGCGGGGAAAGACCATGTTCTTTCAGCGCGCGTTCGGAAACCACGAGCACTGCGGACGAACCGTCCGTGATCTGGCTCGAAGTCGCCGCGGTCAGCCGCCCGCCTTCCAACAGGAGCTTCACTCCGGCCATGCTTTCGAGCGAGGCGTCCCAGCGGATGCCTTCATCCCGGACATGCATGTCGCCGGTGCCATCGGGCAGGGTGATCGGCACCGGTACGATTTCCGCGCCGAAGGCACCTGCTTCGGTAGCCGCCATGGCCTTGCGGTGGCTTTCCAGCCCGAAGGCATCAAGCATCTCGCGGGTGAAGCCATGCTTTTCCGCAATCATCTCGGCGCCCTTGAACTGGCTCAAGTCATCGACTCCCAGCCGTTCGAGCAGTGCCGGCGAATAGGGCAAAACCCCGGTTTCCTTGAGCAGCGCGGAACCCATCGGCACACGGCTCATGCTTTCCGCGCCGCCGGCGATCACGACATCCTGTGTGCCGGACATCACGGCCTGGGCCGCGAAATGGAGGGCCTGCTGGGAAGAGCCGCACTGGCGGTCGATCGTCACGGAGGGCACGGTCTGCGGCAGGCGCGAGGCAAGCACGCAATTGCGCCCGAAGTGATAGGCCTGCTCGCCGGCCTGGGTCACGCAGCCCCAGATGACATCCTCGATCGCGGATGGATCGATGCCGCTACGGTCGATGATGGCATTCAGGGCGATGGCGCCGAGATCGTTGGCATGAATGCCCGAAAGCCTACCCTTGCGACGCCCTCCGGCAGTGCGAACCGCCTCGACGATATAGGCTTGCGGCATTCGGCTGGCTCCTTTTCGTGTGTCGATTCCCCGCGGAATTATGGCCGGGTCGCGTGCCGTATATCGCGACAGGCCATGAGATCAAGCTATCCTGCCAGCAGCGCCTCGACACACCATCACCGCCTCGACACAACCGAGTGGACAAGGCATTGCAGGGCATATATCCGCAGCGGCCTGTTGGATGGATCGCCGGGAAGGTAGCCATGAGCATCAACTACCGTCACTCACGAGAGGAAACCGCCGACCAGAGGTGGTCGCGTATTCCCACGATTTCCGGGCCTGACGACTATCTCGATTCCCTGCGCGGACGCGATGTTCACGTCTTCATGTTCGGCGAGAAGGTGGCCGATCCGGTTGAACACCCGATCATCCGCCCATCCATGAACGCGCTTGCCCGCACCTATCAGCTTGCGATCGAGGAACCCGATCTGGCGACGGCCTGGTCCCCCCTGATCGAGGCCCGCGTCAATCGTTTCCTGCACATGCCGACCTGCCCGGAGGACCTGGTCCTCAAGAATCGCATGCAGCGCCGGATGGGGCAGCTTACCGGCACCTGTTTCCAGCGCTGCGCCGGTCTCGACGCGTTCAGCGTGCTCCACTCGATCACCTATGATATCGATGCCAGCCACGGAACCGCCTATCACCAGCGTTACCTGGAATTCCTGAAGCTGGCGCAGAAGCGCAACGCGATCATGGCCGCGGGGATGACCGATCCCAAGGGAGACCGCTCAAAGCGCCCGTCGGGCCAGGCCGATCCCGACCTGTTCATGCATGTCACGCGGCGCACCAGCGAAGGCCTCTATGTGACCGGGGCCAAGGCGCATATCACGGGCGGGCTCAATTCCCACTGGATCTGCGTGATGCCGACCATGAACCTGGGGGAGGAGGACCGCGACTATGCCGTGATCGGCATGGTGCCATGCGATGCCCACGGGCTGACGTATATCTATGGCCGGCAGAGCTGCGACACGCGTGCGCTGGAAGCGGGAGACATCGACAAGGGCAATGCCCGTTTCGGCGGCCAGGAAGTCCTGATGGTGTTCGACAATGTCTTCATTCCATGGGAGCATGTGCTCATGGATGGCGAATTCGAATTCGCGCAGGAACTTGTCGCCCGCTTCACGGCCTATCACCGCGCCTCCTATGTCTGCAAGACGGGCCTGGGCGATGTTCTGGTCGGCGCGGCGGCGGCGGTTGCCGAATTCAACGGCGCGGACGGCGCCAGCCACATAAAGGACAAGCTCGTCGAGATGACGCATCTTAACGAGACGATCTATTCGTCGGGTATCGCATCCAGCCATGAAGCCAGGGAACTGCCTTCCGGGATATTCATGAACGATGCGATGCTGGCCAATGTGTGCAAGCACAACGTCACGCGCTTCCCCTATGAAATCAGCCGGCTGGCACAGGACATCGCCGGCGGCCTGATGGTGACGATGCCGTCCGAAGCGGATTTTTCCCACGAACTGACAGGCCCGATCCTGAAGAAGTATCTGCGCGGCCGTTCGAACCTGCCGGTCGAGTTCAGGCAAAGGGTGCTGCGGCTGATCGAGAACATGACGCTCGGCCGCAACGCGGTGGGGTATCTGACGGAATCCATGCACGGAGCCGGATCACCGCAGGCGCAACGCATCCAGATCCTGCGCGGCATGGACGTGGATGCCAAGAAGGCGATGGCGGAAGACCTTGCAGGCATCGATCGGGAAAATCCGCCGGAATGATCGTGGCGGATTCTGACGGCGATTCCGGGGTTCTGGCGCGTATCGTCGTTGCGCGGCGTTCCGTCCGGGCGTTCCGGCCCGAGCCGGTGCCGATGGAACTGATAAGGCGCGTCTTCGAAATCGCCGGCCATTCTCCTTCGAACTGCAACTGCCAGCCATGGATCACGCATGTCGTCTCGGGAGAGGCGCTTGCCAGGCTGCGCGCGCGATTGGTTGAGGCTGCTTCGGCAAGAGAACCTTGCCCGGACATTCCGATCACCCGGGATTATGTGGCTCCTTACCGCGAACGGCGCATCGATGCGGCGGCAAGACTGTTCGAGGCGACCGGAGTGGGCCGCCACGATGCCGCCGCGCGGACTGCCTCGATGCTACGCAACTATCGCTTTTTCGACGCGCCCCACGCGGCCTTTTTCTGCATGGAACGCAATTTCACCGAGCGCGAGGCCGCCGATCTCGGCATGTATGTCCAGACGCTGCTGCTGGCGATGCAGGCCAACGGCATCGGTTCGTGCGCGCAGGGATCGCTGAGCTATTATCCCGACATCCTGCGGGACGAACTCGGTCTGGGTGAGAATCTGGTGTGCCTGTTCGGCCTGAGTTTCGGCTACCCTGACAACGACGACCCCAGCAGCAGTGTCGTTCCGCCACGCGCGCCTCTTGCGGAGAACGTGTTTTTCCACGAGTGAAAGGGCCATGCGACGGCTGCTGGCAATCCGGCCGCGCCTGTTGCCGAAAGGGAAGCGCTCCACGCCTTTGTTTTGCTGTGATTTCCGGGTCGCCAGATGATTCCATCCGGCTCGAAATCACTCTATGACCCTCTCGGGAACGCAACCTGTGTGCCCTCGAGTTTTTGCTGCATTGTTCAGCTTCAGCTGACTTTGGTGCTCTTGGCCATTTCGTGCGCCAGCCGCCAGAGCCGTTCGGCAGACGGCGACATGATACGTTTCGTGCGGATGAGGGCGAGCGTAAGTGTCAGCTTGGCGTCTGTGATCGGAAGCTTTACGAAATCGTCCGGAACTTGGTCCGCCGCGGTGTAACACAGCGCGCAAATGCGCTTTTCCTTCGCCACGTCGATTACGAACCGGCGACCTTCCGGCACATGGACGGGTATCGCGCCGTATTCGTAGAACCACGAATAATGCGGCGTCTTGTTGATCAGGCGCGGATCCTTGGCGGTCATGGCCACCGACAGGTCCTTGAAATCCCCAAGCTGAAGCGAAGGTTTCCTGGCAAGGGCAAGTTCGCGGGGGACGGCGACCTCAAGCTGGAGCTTTTCAATGTCGCAGATTTCGACGCCGGGTTCGTCCAACGGTCCGAACGCGATGCCGAAATCGGCTTCGCCCGACATCACTTTCGCGACGACGTCGGCAGTCCACTCCTCGGCCGAGATTTCGACTTTCACGTCGGGACGGATGGATGCGAAGCGATCCAGCAGTTGATGGCGGCCTGCGATCGGAAACGTCGAATAGGCAACGCAAACCGTCAGTTCCGACCTTGTGCGCCGCGTCATTTCCATGGCCTTGTCGTGGACGCGTTGCGCGGCGATCTCGATTTCGCGGGCGACTTCGTAGAATTCCTTGCCTTCCGGAGTCAGCGTGATCTTCGCGCCGTTGCGTTCGAAAAGCACGATCCCGAGCTGGTCTTCCAGTTGCATGATCTGGCGCGAGAGCCACGGCTGATCGATGCCGAGCAGGGTTGCGGCACGCGTGAACGACAGATGTTCAGCCACTGCGACAAATCGCTGGATGCGGACAAGGCTCAGGTTCATGGACTGACACGGTCAAACAGGGGCATAACTCCAGGCCCGTTCCCATGGCCTTTTCGGTCGAGCCATGTCAACAATGTATGGCAGATCGCTCGCCGGACAAGAGCCCGGCGAGCGATCATGGCGTACCTTGGTGTCGCCGCCTGCGGCGTAGGCGCGACCGCCGTTCCGTTTTACGCGCGAATCCGTTTCGCGGCTTCATCCATCATCTTTGCGCCGCGCTCGCGCAGGTCGGCATCGGCCTGAGGCATAATGACCGGGCCGTTTTCGCGAGAAGGCAGGCGCACGGTTGCCGTGCCGAGGCACGTCACCTCTTCGCGCTGATTGGTTCCGCGCACCGACAGGACCACGGAAGCGATGTTGTCTTCGACCGTCTTCTCCACGACCTGCCCGGTCAGCAGAGTGGTGTCGCCGTGGAAGTTGAAGCCGCGAATCTCCGTATGGAGGTCGGCGATCCAGGCATCGTCACCCATCCAGTTGGTGATCGCGTGGGTTATCCAGTTCGTGCGCATCTGGCCATAGTCGTATGGCGCCGGAAGCCCCAGATCCTCGGCGCGTTCCTGATCCCAGTGGACACGCATCATGGAGCGCGGAATGCCGTACTGGTCCTCACTGTAGAAGTTCTTCAGCTTCTGGCGCGTTTTCCAGTCATAACGGAACGGGCCGCCGCCATAAGTGGACGAGAGGCCCCAGCCGAGATGGGCCGCGATGATGTCCATCGTGCCCAGCGGTCCCTTGACGACCGGCACGATCTCATCGCCGACCGACACGTCCTCCCACCAGCGCGGATTGGAACCCCGGATCTGCTCGCCCGCATAGTATGCGTCGATCTTGGCGATTTCCTCGGGCGTATAAGTCTGGCGCGTGATGTCCGCGTGCTTGCTGACCTTCTTCGACCCGCTGCGTTCGGCATTCACGAAATGCTCGTAACGTACCGCGACAGGTTCGCCGTTCTGATCGACGAAAAGCTGGCGGATCCTGTCGAGCACGGTGCGGCCGCCCGAGAAGGACGATTGCTGCTTCACCTGGACATCGTCGACGGAAAGCTCGCGGTAAATGATGTCGCCGGGCCGGATCGGCCGGAACAGCTTCCACCGGCTGCCCACGTTGTAACGCCCTACGCCGAGATAAAGCCCTTTGAACAAGGCTTTCTGTTCGGGTGTATAGGGCGGCGTCTCGCTGATGCCGGTGGTGATGGCGAAAAGCGGCGGCGCGATCGGGCTGCGCCAGCGTGTCTTCCTGGCATATTCGGCATCGTGCCAGAGGGGGTTGTCATCGGCAACGAAACCAAAGGCGAAATGGCGAATGACATCGTGCGAGATGAGCGTGTTGAAGGTTTCCTCATGGAGGAATTGCGGGATACCGATCTGCGCGCGTTCGCGCTCGATATCTGCATCTGTAATCTTGCCGTCGATGGCCTTGGGTGGGCGTTTTTCTGCGGTTTCGGACACCGGTTTCTCCTGAAATTGTGATTTTCGAATAAATTGTCAGCTCTGGGCGATCTTCAGAACCTCGGGACGGATCACCTTCATCGACGGCGTGCGCGGCAGCTCGGCGACGAAGCGGAAGGCAGCTGGCACCTGATAGGGCGTCAGATGTTCGCGTGCCAGCTTGATAAGCTCCTCCTCGGGAGGAGCCGGCTGGCCGGGTCTGGTCTCTACGACAGCCACGGGAATCTGTCCGAGCCGCCGATCCGCGACTCCGACGACGGCCACGTCGTTGACAAGCGGATGCTTGCGCAGAACTTTCGCGACATCCTCGGGCAGCACCTTGAAGCCGCCGCGGATGATGGCATCGTCCGCGCGGCCGCGGATGAACAGGAAACCGTCCTCGTCGATCGAGGCAAGGTCGGTGGTGGAAACCCAGTCGTCCGTCTTTTTCTCGACCCAGACTTCGAGAATCCCGGTCCGTCCGTCGGTTATGATCTCGCCGGTATCGGGATCCACCACGCGCAGGCGGGCGCCCGGGACGGCGCGTCCGACGCTGCCGCGTTTTGCCTTGGCGTATTTCGCGTGATCCTCCATCGTCCAGCAGGCGGCCCCGCCGAACTCGGTCGCGCCAAAGTCGATCAGGACGGGAATTCCGTACCTTTCCTCGAATTCGGCCTGGAGTTCGGGATCGAGCGGCGCGGTTCCGCATCGGACCGCGATCAGGCTCGACAGCGCCTCGGGCGGAACATTGGCGTCGTAGATCATGCGAATCATCGTGGGAACGAGCTGGATGACCTTGGGCCGGTACTTCCGCACGACGCCGATCGTGTGCTCGATGGAAAATTTCTCCTGCAGGACGATCGGTCTGGCCGAATAGAGCGCAAGCAGCGTCGCGAACGACCCCGCATGCGCGAGAGGCCTGTAGATGAGCGACGGAGAGGATTTGAGCTTCAGCTCCGCCCCGCCGCCCTTCGAACTGCGCTCACCCACCCTGAGTGCATCGAGAATGGCTTTTTCGGACTGCGGCGAACGCTTTGGCGGGCCGGTCGTTCCGCTGCTCAGCCGTTCGACGACGATGCCCGGCATCGGGACCCTGTGTTCTCCGGGGCCGATCTTCTCAAGTCCGGGCAGGGCGCGAACCGATCCTCCGCTGGCGTCGAGCGTGACGACGAGGCAGGCGGTTCCTGCTTCGACCGCGGCTTCAAGCAGCCCCTCTGTCTCGAAGAAACGGCTGCTGCCGACGATTACCGGAAATTTCTGCTCGCGAATCTCGCGCGCCAGTATGCTGGCGGGCTGGTGCGGGTTCAGCAGCGCCGCGCAGCGCTCGTGCATGGCAAGCCCCGCCATCGTGGCGACCGCACCGGGAAGGTTTTCCGCCGCCCATCCCACAACGTCGTGAGGCTGCGCACCTGTATCGCGTATGGCCGTTTCGACCGCGTCGGCAAGGCTCTCCAGCTGGGCCCAGGAAAAAAGATTGCCTTCGAATTCCACCGCCCATGCGTCGCCGCCAAGTTTCATGACGCTGCGAAGGCGTTCGGCAAGTGACATAGCGCGCATTTCTCCTGTAACAATATTGCACTGCCCGAGAGTCGAGGGCAGATAGCCCTTAGGACAGAATACAGATTCACGGCAATCCTTATGCTTTCTGAAATCACATAGGGGCATTGGTTTGCGGCAATGGCTGCATGGGCCTGCATCGCTAAAGCCGTTTTGGATTCTGGCATTCCAGTTTGGATTCTGGCATTCCAGCCGGGCTCCGCGCGAGCGGTGCGGCCGGGACTGGTCCGGGAGGATGGATGCGAATGTTGGGCAAGAGGGTGCGGACGGAGCGGGTCGCCATGCGGCACGGGGTGGAGGAACAGCTGAATGTATGAAGGTCTCGATTCGCTCCATATCGAGCGCAGGGGCGAGGTTCTCTGGGTAAGGATGGACAAGGAAAAGCGTCCGAACTCCGATCTTGCGCGCGTCTTTCGTGAGGTGAACGGCGATACCGATACGCGCGTTGTGGTGCTGACCGGCGCGGCGGAGAAAGCCTTCTGCGTCGGCGGCGGTGGTGCCGGAAGCTGGAATACGGAAGCCGAGCATAATGCCTACTGGTTTGGCGGCATGCAGCTTGCGCGCGATCTCATCATCAGCGCGCTCGATTGTGAAAAGCCGATCGTCGGGCGTATCAACGGGCACGCTATCGGCAAGGGCTGTTCGATCGCGCTTTGCTGTGACGTTACGGTGATGGCGGAAGAGGCGAAGATCGGCGATACGCATGTCAAGGTCGGCCTTGCCTGCGGCGATGGCGGGTCTCTCCTCTGGCCTTATATCGTCGGACCGCTCCTTGCCCGCCGTTATCTTCTCACGGGCGATTTGCTGACCGGACGGGAGGCGGAGCGAATCGGCCTTGTCACCGAAGCGGTTCCTCGCGCCGAGATCGATGCGCGGACCGATTATTGGGTCGGACGACTGATGGAAGGATCGCCGGCGGCGGTCACGTTGACCAAGCGCGCACTGAGCGCGTGGGTGCGAAAGGAAGCGGCGGAGCACATGGACATGTCGCTTGGGCTGGAAACGCTGACCTTTTTGACAGAAGACCATCGCGAAGGAGCCGCCGCGCTGGTCGATGGACGGACTCCCCGGTTCAGCGGGCGCTGACGCGAAGCTGGCCGGACAAGGTAGGAAGGAATCAGATGAGCAAGAATGGTCGCCCGCTTGAAGGTATTCGGGTGCTGGAACTGGGACGTTTGATCGCCGCGCCATTTTGCGGGCAGATACTTGGTGATCTGGGCGCCGACGTTATCAAGATCGAACGGTTCGGCAGCGGGGATGATATTCGCGGCTATGGTCCGCCTTTCCTGGGCGGGTACGAGGGGATCGGTTCCGCTTCGGCCTTCTATCTGAACTTCAATCGCAACAAGCGGTCCATCGCCATCGATTTCGGCAAGCCGGAAGGCGTCGAGCTGATTCGCCGCCTTGCCGCCGAATGCGACGTGTTCATCGAGAATTTCAAGGTCGGCTCGCTGGTCAAGTACGGACTCGATGAAGCAAGCCTGCGCAAGGTGCGTGAGGATATCATCTACCTCTCGGTCAGCGGATTCGGCCAGTCTGGCCCTTATGCCTCGCGACCGGCGACGGACGTTGTCGTCCAGGGGATGAGCGGGCTGATGAGTGTCACTGGCGAGGCAGATGGTCCGCCCAACCGGGTTGGCGTGCCGGTGGTCGACATGACGACCGGGCTTTATTGCGCGGTTTCTGTGGTTTCCGCGCTTTACGGGCGCGAAAAGGGCACGCGCAATGGCGATTGGTCGCGGGTTTCGCTGCTCGATTGCGGATTGGCGTTGATGGGGTGCCAGGCGGTTGTCGCCGAGCTCAGTGGAGAGACCCCCTTGCGCATGGGCAATGAGGGACAGGGTTCCGCGCCATCGGGTCTGTTTTCATGCCGCGATGGCGAGGTTCTGCTGCAGGCGGGCAAGGATGCGGATTTCGCGAAACTGTGCAAAGTGCTCGGGATGGAGCATTTGTTGCAGGACTCCCGATTTGCCGAGCGCCCGCGCCGGTTGGAGAATTACGACGCGCTCCAACCCATGCTGGTCGAGGAAATCGGAAAGTGGGATCGCCAGGAATTCTATGATGCGCTGGTGGAAGCCGGCGTGATCTGCGGACCGGTGAACACCGTGACCGAGGCGCTTGCCGACCAGCAAGCGGTCGCCAACGGAATTGAAGTTCCGGCCGGCCATCCGGACGACCCTGACCTGACGCTGATCGGTTCGCCGATTCGCTTTGGAGAGGATATCGAGCCGATACGGCGCTATCCTCCGCGGCTGGGCGAACATGGCGAGGAAATCCTCACGGAGATACTTGGCATGGACAGCGCGGAAATCGCCGATCTTGCTGAAAAGCGTGCTGTTCAGGTGGGGTGAGGTTATGCCGCTCGCGAAGTTTGCTCTTGCCTGTTACACCTGAGCAAGTGTCGATATGTCATTGGCCCGCAGGGCCGGACGTGGCCGATAAAATTGAAATCCTGGCTGTGAGGAGTGCTTGATTTGACTGCCGTGACGATCCTGGATGAGCCGGAACTTCTGACGCTTGGTGAGAGTGTCAAGGATGTGCTGGTGTCGGAGTGTGACAGCCTGGCCGTTCATGCCTGGCTCGACCGCAAGAACGATCTTGGCCCCTCGGTCTGGCGACAGGCATGCGAGCTTGGCTGGC
>Ga0299912_10002359_pt1 | contig 15425 bp, 14 predicted proteins | sample RVTome_2_FD_207667 | JGI IMG/M metagenome (GOLD analysis project Ga0299912, IMG submission 207667) | Soil microbial communities from uranium-contaminated site in the Upper Colorado River Basin, Wyoming, United States - RVT95D214 (version 2) ... | reverse complement strand
CGAGCTGCTGCGGATCCGGGAACATTTTGACGTGCCGGTGATCCTGATTACCCACGACCAGGAAGATGTGGAGACGTTCGGTGAAACGCTGGTGATGGTCGAGGACGGCGCAGTGCGGGGAGTATGGCCGTTCAAGAGTCTGCGCGATCGGCAATCTCGGGGGGCGGGCGAGCAGGGCGCGCTGGAACGCATGCGCCGCATGCTCGAGCAATCCGGCTTGCAGGGTTACACCGGGAGCCTGACGCCGCTTTAGTTTGTCGGCGTTGTTCGCGGCTGCGGCGATGGTTAGCTTTTCAAGCCTGTTTTCCCGGCCTGAGCAGGTCGACAGGAGGAACTCGCTGCCCGCTCGAGATCACGGATGACCGAGCCGCCGACCCTGTCCCTCGGGTCGAGTTCTTGCAGCTTTGCCAGCATCGTCGCGCTCTCGTCGGACCGGCCTTGACGCAGACAGATGAACGATAGCGCCTTGAGGCTGAACAGATAGAAGTGCTGCGGGCCAGGCGTGATGTCCCAGTCCGCGCTGCCCGGTGTCAGGCGGCGCCACTCCGGATCGAAGCAGCCCTGGCGCGCCGCCTCAGAAAGCGCCATGCGCGTGACGCGCTCGGCGTCGTGGAGCAGGCGTTTGTAGAAGTAGAACTTATACAGCGCAAAATAGACCGGCAGGCAGTGAGGGTCGATGGCCTGCGCGGTCCACAGAATCGCCTCGGCCCGCTGCGTTTGCGCGTAGGAGTGTGCCGCTTCATGCAATAGACGGGCGACCGCCGGAGAGGCGGCGCCCCCGAACAGGGTGCGTTCTTCAGCCCGTGCGCCCGGAAAGTCCGTCAGCATGCCGCGCCGCACTGGAGCAGGCGCTCCACTGGAGTGCCGCCGATCAGGTGCGATTCGAATATCTCGGTGACATCTTCCTTGCGCACCCCGCTGTACATCACGCCCTCAGGATAGACCACCACATTCGGGCCCTCAGCCGAACTTGAACAGGACGCCGTAGCCGCCGCGCGGATATTCCCACGCCACGTTGCGGTGTTCGTCGCAGATGATGCGGCAGGTGCCACATTCCAGGCAGCCATCGGAGATCAGCACCACGCGGCCGCTGCCTTCCTGGGTGTAGCAGCCGGCCGGGCAGCAGATGGCACACTGCTGCGCTTCACATTTCGTCGCGCAGATGTCGGGATTCTTGATCTGGATATGGGGGTGGCCGGTATCGACGCGATAGCGGTTCTGAAACAGCTTTTCCTCGACCTTCGCGCCGCTCATTCGAAAGCCCTCCACAGTTTGAATGCGTCACCCATGAGCCCGAACAGGGAGCGGCGCTGGGTAAATTGCTGGCGTATCAGTTTTTCCTTGGTCTTCTTGTCGACCCCATCCACCTTGACCAACTCGTGCATGGCCTTGTTGATCAAGGCCGGATAGTCGTTGAAGAACTGCGGGTTCGAATGGAAGGTGCCGGAAAGGTTCTTGTATTTCTTCAAATCCTTGAGCACGAAAGAATCTTCCAGCTTGAGGCGATAGCGCCCGAGGTTCCTTTCGCTGAAGGGAAGCCCTTTCCCCGACAGCTCGATCAATGTCTCGGCGGCAAGACGGCCGCTGGTCATGGCCAGATTCGAGCCCTCGCGATGCACCGCATTGACGAACATGGCGGAGTCGCCGACGATCATCCAGCCGTCGCCGCAAAGTCGCGGCACCGCCTTGTAGCCGCCCTCCGGGATCAGATGGGCGGTGTATTCCTTCATTTCGCCGCCTTCGATCAGGGGCTTGATCGAAGGATGTTCCTTCATCTGTTCCAGCAACTGGTAGGGCTTGACCTTTTGTTGCTTGAAATCGGAGAGCATGCAGCCAACGCCGATGGTCAGGGACTCCCTGTTGGTGTAGAGGAAGCCGGTCCCCATCATGCCCTTGGTGATCTTGCCGGCCATCTCGATCACCACGCCCGCCTCGCCGGAAACGTTGAAGCGCTGCTCGACGACTTCCTGGGGCAGGAAGTGAATTTCCTTCACCGCGAGGGCCACGTTCTTCGGCTCGATTTCGGGGTGGAAGCCGGACCTTGTCCCCAGCAGGGAATTGACCCCGTCGGCGAGGATCACGATATCGGCGTAGACGGAACCGCCCTCACGGTCGGTGCGTACACCGATAACGCGCTTGCCGTCCATGATCAGGCTGGTCACGGTGGTTTCGCAGATCAGCAGGGCGCCGGCTTCCTGCACCTTCTGCGAAAACCATTTATCGAACTGGGCGCGGATGATGGTGTAGCGGTTGTAGGGCGGTTTGTTGAACTCGTCGGAACGGTAGTGAGCGCCGACGAAGGATTCGTCGTCCAGCACCCACATGCGTTGCTCGATGAGATGCCGTTCGAGTGGCGCATCATCGCGAAAATCGGGGATGATGCGCTCTAGCGCATCGGAGTAGAGGATCGCGCCCTGCACGTTCTTTGATCCGGGGTACTCGCCGCGCTCCAGTTGCAACACCTTGAGTCCGGCCTTGGCCAGGGTATAGGCGGCGGAATTGCCGGAGGGCCCGGCACCGACGACGATCGCATCAAATGTTTCGCTCATGCTTCCCTCCCGGTTAGCCGGCCTTGCGCGCCACTGCCAGTTGCTGGCGGAAGGTATCGGTCAGGGCCGGCAGAATGGTCATCGCATTGCCGACGATGCCGTAGGTGGCGAAATCGAAAATCGGCGCATTGGGGTCGTTGTTGATGGCAATGATCACATCCGACCCTTCCATGCCGACGCGGTGCTGGATGGCGCCGGAAATGCCTGCCGCGATGTAGAGCTTGGGCCGCACCGTCTTGCCGGACTGGCCGACCTGGCGCTCGTTATCCACCCAGCCGGCCTGCACCACCGGACGCGATGCGCCGACTTCGGCGCCGAGCGCCATGGCCAGATCCCAGATGAGCTGGAAGTTCTCCGGTTTCTTCATGCCCCGCCCGCCGGAAACGATGATGTCGGCGAAGGGAAGCTGCGGTTTGTCCTGACGCTCGTCAGGGATGTATTCGAGTACCTTGGTGATGATGCTGGTTTCGATCATGCTCAGCGGATGCCTGACGATGCGCCCCGCCCGGCTGGCATCGCGATCGGGCATCGCCATCACACGCGGGCGTATCGTCGCCATCTGGGGCCGGTAGTTCTTGGTCACGATGGTGCACAGCAGACTGCCGCCGAAGGTCGGGCGGGTGGCGGCGAGCCCGCGATTGTCCATGTCGATATTGAGTTCGGTGCAGTCGGCGGTGAGACCCGTCTGCAAGGTCGTCGCTACGCTGCCAGCCAGATCGCGACCTTGTACCGTGGCCCCCAATAGCAGGATCTCCGGCTGGTAGGTGTTGACCAGATCGGTGAGTCCCTTGCTGAAGGGCTCATTGCGGTAGTTGGCGAGAATCGCGTCCTCGATCAGATAGCACTGGTCGGCGCCGTGGAAGAAGGCTTCCTCGCAAAAGCGGCCTACCGCTATGCCGGGTGGGCCCATCACCACAGCGCTGAGATCGACGCCCAGCTTGTCGGCGAGCTTGCGGCCTTCGCCCAGCAATTCCCAGGAGACCGGATGAACCTGACTCTGTTCATGCTCGATGAAGACCCAGACCCCCTGGTAGGCCTTGAGCCGATCATCCAGCTCGTATTTGCCCTTGCCGGCGGACTTCTTTACGGCCGCATTCCCTCCCGGTGCATCGCTCATGGCTCTTTCCTTTTCTCGTCAATCGGTTGTCAGGCCGCCTTCTTGGCGATACTGGCCTCGAGCTTGGGATGCTGCGTGAGTAGCTTGTTGAGCAGCGTCAGGGCCACATCCCGCGGCTCGCCGCTCTCGGTCTCGATCATCTCCGCGCGCTTCGATTTGGGCTGGGGTGCGAACACCTTGCTGACCAGGGTCGGCGAGCCTTTGAGGCCGATCTTGTTGACGTCGTCGATACCGGCTGCATCTTTGTTCCAAACCTTCAATTCGTGGCGGGCGGCGCGGAACATGTTGTCCATGGTGGCGAAGCGCATTTCGTTGCTGCCTTCAAGCATCGTGATGAGGCAGGGCAGCTTCGTCGTCAGCACCTGCACGCCTCCCTCGGCACGGCGCTGCACCTTGATTTCGCGTCCGGCAAGATCGAGCGAATTGATCCGGGAAACATAAGTCAGCAACTGCATGTCGAGCCGCTTGGCAATGCCCGGGCCGACCTGGGCGGTGTCGCCGTCTATGGTCTGCTTGCCGGCGAAGACGATATCCACTTTCATGTCTTTTTCTATCTGCCGGATCGTGGCGGCCAGGGCGAAGGAGGTCGCCAGCGTGTCGGCGCCGGCGAAGGCGCGATCGGTGACGAGAATGGCGTCGTCGGCGCCGAAGGAGATGGCCTTGCGCAAAGCCGCATCCGCCTGGGGTGGGCCCATGGTGATCACCGTGACGCGGCCGCCGTATTCGTCCTTGAGGCGTAGCGCCTCTTCCAGGGAGAACAGGTCATAGGGATTGACGATGGCCGGCACCCCCTGCCGCATGATGGTGTTGGTGACCGGATGGACGCGGATTTGGGCGCTGTCCGGAACCTGCTTGATACAGACGACGATGTGCATTGGCAATCCTCAGGTACGGGTACGCTCGCGCAATGAGGCGCGTAACTTATCAACGCCTACCGTTTGCACGCCTGCAGCGTCCTGAAACACCTTGAACACCTTTTCGGTAATCGCATTTGACTTGACGAAGTCCTGATATGCACGCGCAAGCAGTTGCCGGCAATGCGCTCTGGCTTCGTCCTCGCAAACGTCGGGTGGCACCGGCACTGCCCGCAGGTACTGCTGGAAGCGCTTCAGAATATGCAGCCGGCTGACATTGACGACTGCCGGCTCATAGTCGACGCCGAGAAACGCGAAGAACTCCTCGGTGGCAGAAAAAGACTCCATCTGCGCAAGAAATGGGTACATGGTTTTCTGCGGCATGACAGTCTCCGTGTCAATGTAACTTGTCGCCGCGCTCGATGGCATGCAACACGCTCTCGGCGTCGGTGCCAGTAGCCGCAGCCATGATCTGCCAACGCTCGTCCGCGATGCGTGCCTCAGCCGCGAGTTGCGCTTCGAGATGATTGATCCGCTCCAGCAGGCAGGTGATCGCCTTGCTCACCGGATCGGGCATGCGATGATGGTCGAGGTCGATGCGCTCGCCGATAATGCAGCGCTCATGCGCGGGCACAACCACGCGCCCAGGAACACCGACCACCGTCATGTCGTCCGCCACATCCTGGATCACGCGCGCGGTTCCCGATGCGAACAGGGCCGAGTATCTTAGCCCCCGCGCCGATGACGACACCGTCACCTAGTGTCGGATGGCGCTTGCCGGGATGCCACGACACCCCGCCGAGCGTAACGCCGTGATAGAGCGTGACGTCGTCGCCGATCTTGGCGGTTTCGCCGATGACGACGCCGCAGCCATGGTCGATGAAGAAGCGGCGGCCAATACGTGCGCCGGGATGGATATCGATTTGCGTCCACATGCGGGTTAGAAAGCTTACGAAGCGCGCCACGAAGCGTGCGCCATGCTGCCACAAGAGGTGTGATACGCGATGGATCACGATTGCGTGCAGCCCCGGGTAGGTTGCGAGTACCTCAATCCGGTTGCGGGCTGCCGGGTCGCGCGCGAAGACGCAATCGAGATCCTCGCGCAACATCGCGAAGATACCCAGTTCAGTATCGGGGCGCACGACGGCGGCTGCGCTAGGTGACATAGCAAACTTCCCGCTCGGTGGTGGTGGATTTGGCGCACGCCACGGCATAGAAATGATGCAGGTCGGCCAGCGACGGCGGGCGCTTGTAACTGACCGCAAACGTGCGCACTTGCGCAAGGATGGCCTGTGCCTGGTTGCCGTCGAGTTGGATACCAAGGCCGGTGTATGCCTGCACCACTCCGCGGGAACCGGAATGTTTGCCAAGCACCAGGCGATGCTCACGCCCGACCAGTTCGGGATCGAAGCCTTGGTAGTTTACGGGGTCCTTGAGCAGCCCGTCGACATGGATGCCGGATTCATGCGAGAACACGCCCTCGCCAACGATACTTTTGTTCGGCGCAATCGCGCGTCCAGATGCCTGCGCAACCAACGCCGAGATTTTGGGAAAGCGTCGCGTATCGATCCCAGTCGCAAAACCGTAGATGACCTTCAGTGCGGTCGCGACTTCTTCCAGCGGCGCATTGCCGGCGCGCTCACCGAGGCCGTTAACCGTAGTGTTGACATGGCTCGCGCCTGCGAGCACGGCCATGATTGAGTTGGCGGTTGCCATGCCAAGGTCGTTGTGCGTGTGGATCTCGATCGCGAGATCGGAGTGGCTGGCGAGCCGGGAAATGCGCGAGAACGTTGCTAAGGGGTCCAGCACGCCCAGCGTGTCGGCAAAACGCAGCCGTTCGGCGCCAGCGGCCTGCGCGGTTTCGGCAATCCGCAGGATGAAGTCCGGATCGGCACGCGAGGCATCCTCGCAGCCGACAGCGACCCGCACACCCGCATCGCGCGCGCGGCGCACATGGATATCCACGGCATTCAGAACCCAGTCGCGGTCGCACCGCAGCTTCTCGTTGATGTGCTGGTCCGAAACCGCGATCGACAGGTTTACGATGTCCGCCCGGCAGGCGAGTGCTGCGTCGAGATCGCCTTTCTTCATGCGCGACCACACCATCACCTTGGCCGGCAGGCGCAATGCGGTGATGGCGCGGATGTCTTCGATTTCTTCCTGGCCCATCACGGGTATACCGACTTCCAGCTCGGGCACGCCCGCCTCGGCGAGCGCACGCGCGATGGCGAGCTTCTCCGCCGTCGTGAATGCTACACCGGCGGTTTGCTCGCCGTCACGTAGCGTCGTATCGTTGATCGTTACTGTCCGCTTTGTCATTGGTCACCACCCTGTCGTCTTATCCTGTTTCGTATCGTTTCGCCGTTTCGCGCATCACTGATCATTTTTTGTGCGTTGGCGGGAAGTTCGCGGCGCGCCGCGTATAGTCGTACGAGGCTATGCAACCCGGCGCGTACTAGTGCCGGGCCGCCGGGCTGCGTCTCCAGCAGGGCAAGCCGTGCTCCGAGGTTCGCAATCTCGATCTCGAGTGCTGTTTCGAGTTGCACGAGCGTTAGCCTGTCCGTACCCGCGCGCGCGAGTTCGCCGCGCCAAAATCGCAACCACGCGCTATATTCTGCGGCGAAGGCATCGGTTCGCATGATGGGTGTCTATACCGAGAACGATGACCCGCAACCGCAGGTGCTGGTGGCGTTGGGGTTCTTGATCACAAAGCGGGAACCTTCGAGCCCATCCTCGAAGTCGATCTCAGCCCCGCTCATGTATTGCACGCTCATCGGATCGATTACGAAGGTTGCCAGGCCTGCCTTGATCAGGGTGTCGTCTTTCTCAGTGGCCTCGTCGAACGCGAAGTTGTACTGGAAGCCAGAGCAGCCACCACCGGTGACATAGATACGGAGCTTGAGGTTCGGATTGCCTTCCTCGGCGACGAGTTGACCGATCTTTTCTGCTGCGTTCGGTGTGATAATCAGCGGTAGGTTCATTGTGGCTGATCCGATTGGCTGATTACAATGTGTGTGGTAACGGTATCATCCACATACCCGGATGCGCCGCCGCTGTTGCGAAAGCTTTCGCCTTGTCCGATGACAATGTTGGTAGCTGCCATGTCGCATTGTTGGTGAGGATGCATGACCGATACTATGCAAACTGCGTGCCATGTCGACATGAAAGCGGCAACACCATGAAATAAAGGAGGAAAGTTTGTGAACACCAGACGCCTCGACGGCGAAAGTCGTGTCGCTTGTAGGACTTGCGACAGAGACAATGAAGGAATTGACCCGGAGTTCTGGGTTCTAGCGGGTACTCGCGAAATCAGACTTGGTACATCTGATTGTCAGCAGTTGAGTTTCTAGGATACCCCTTCGTTGTGCGACCGATTCCAGCGCGCTCCCATTTCCTGGTCGACCTCGCCTACGGGCAAGCCGACGAGCTGGGCCACCAAAACCCGGTGTTTGCGGTAGAGGATCGTCTCCCCCCGTCCCCGGATCTACCCCAAGCTGCCGGGCTGCTTGCCTGATTGACCAGCCCATCACCCTTCGCTTGGCCAGCAGGCGCTTGGGAAGATTCTGCGGTTGCGGGAAAGGGTCGTAACCAAGGAACCGGAGGATCGCCGGGACAGTCTCTATGGGCGGCTCAGTATGGCCTTTTTCCCAGTTCAGGACCGTAAAGGAAGTGACCCTGAGCCGATCAGCAGCCTGTTTCTGGGTTAGCCCCAGTTCGAGCCGTTGCTTCCTAATGTGCTCGCCCAGGGTCTGGGGCTCAAAATCAGTTTCCTTTGGTTTCAATGCCTTAAGTGTGATAGGGATGAATTGCAAAAGAGCAACGCAACCCTGCATGTGCGGCTTCCTGGGGCATTACACTGGACGCTGTCACTGCACGCCCGACCAGGTGCTGCGCTACCGCAGAAAAATCTCCGGCCCGCTGCTCGACCGCATCGACCTCCAGATTGAAGTGCCAGCGGTGCCGCAGGAAGACCTCGTACGCAACGCGCAGGGCGAATCTTCGGCGGCAATCCGCGAGCGGGTCATGCCTGCCTACCAGCGCCAGGTCGAACGCCAGGGCAAACCCAATGCGCGGCTCACCCCGCGCGAGATCGACAAGCACTGCATGCCCGATGACCAAGGGACGATACTTCTGAAACAAGCCATCAGCAGGTTGGGGCTGTCAGCGCGCGGCTATCATCGCATCTTGAAGGTCGCGCGCACCATCGCAGACCTTTCTGGCGAGAATCGCATACACGCTTCGCATATTGCGGAGGCGATCCAGTACCGGCGGTTTGACCGGCATTCGTGATGTACGGTCCGGAATCCCCATCCACATCACCTCGAGCCCTGCTCAGGATCCCGGTTTTGCTAAAGAAAATCCCCGCCAAGCCGATAAATAAGCATGGTCGTAAATGTCCTGATGATCCGAGGGCTCTTGGTGCGGGGTCGCTAAAACAAAGGAAAGGCGTAGCCTGGATCAAAAGGCGATATTTCCATTGAAAAATCAAAGAAAAACACGCAATTTGAACGAGGCTGGGCAAATGGTACCGACGAGCCAGATTCTGACTAGAAATGCCCAGCTGCTTAAATCCAAAGCAAGCAAACATTCCATTATCGGCGTAATGATTGCGATCACCGCAATCACTACCGCGACAATGATCCTCGGCTACCTCGAATCCGGTGAGATCAGTTTGGAAAGCGCGTTTGCAGTGCAGCAGAGAAATATCTCACTCTGGATACTTGACGGGATGCCCTTCATTTTTGCTTTGTGGGGGCAATATGTCAGCTCGTTGATGGCCTTCGAAGCAAGTGCCATGGTAGTCGACCAGACCAGCGATTTGCGTGCCCAGGCAACGGCACTTGAGAGGCAGGCCATGCGCAGCGCCACTTATGACGCGCTTACGGAGTTGCCCAACAGAATATTGCTGCATGACAGGTTGGAGCAGGCCGTTTATATTGCGTCGCGTGATAAAACCTGCCTTGCCGTCCTGGTCTTGGACCTGGACCGTTTCAAGGAAATCAATGACACGCTTGGTCATAATAACGGCGATCGCGTCATCAAGCAGGTGGCCACCCGGCTGCGTAGCGCTATTCCAGAACCGGACACTGTGGCGCGGCTGGGTGGCGACGAATTTGCAATCGTACTTGCAAAAACCGCTGAGGAGAAAGACGCCGCCGAAGTGGTACGCAAAATCGAGGAAGCACTGCATGCCCCCTTTATGCTGGAGGGCTTGAAGCTTGATATCCAGGCGAGCGTGGGCATCGCTTTCTACCCGGAACACGGAACCGACGCGTATACGCTGCTGCAGCGGGCTGATGTCGCCATGTACGTAGCCAAGCAAAATCATAGCGGATTTGTCGTGTACTCCGCCACGCTGGATCAGCACAGTCCGCGCCGCCTGACGCTCATGGGCGAGCTTCGCCAAGCGATCAGCCGTGATGAACTGGTGTTGCACTACCAGCCCAAGGTTGATGTCAATACCGGCATGGTCAAGGAGCTGGAGGCCCTGGTGCGATGGAAACATCAGGTTCACGGCCTGATACCGCCTGATGAGTTCATTCCATTGGCGGAACAAACGGGACTGATCAATCTTCTTACATTATGGGTGTTGAACCAAAGCCTGATGCAATGCGCAAAATGGCGCAGTGAGGGGCTCGAACTGGGGGTCGCAGTGAATCTGTCGACCCATAGCCTGCTCGATTTGGAATTTCCTGACTTGGTCTCCCGGGCGTTGGCCGCACACGATGTGTCGCCCGAGAAACTGGTGATAGAGATTACCGAAAGCACCATCATGACGGACGCGGACCGCGCAATGCAGGTTCTTACCCGTTTGGCAACTATGGGAGTGCGGCTTTCCGTCGATGATTTTGGGACCGGCTATTCGTCCCTGTCCTACCTGAGTAGACTGCCGGTGAAGGAAATCAAGATCGACAAATCTTTTGTCATGGACATGGAACATAGCAGCACCAACGCGTCGATTGTGCATGCCACGATTGATCTCGGACACAATCTTGGGCTCGAGGTGATTGCCGAGGGCGTAGAGAACGATGTCATCCTGTCTCGCTTACAGGCGCTGGGCTGCAATGGGGCGCAGGGTTTTTACTTTACCAGGCCCCTTGATGCCGAACGGTTTGCCGACTGGCTTAAGCAGTCCATGGCAGCCGGTCTTATGCAGGTGGAGGGCGGACGGTTGCGCATGACCTCCATCGCGGCAATCCCCCCGCAGTCCCAGTTGCATCTTGCGCTGGTAGCATAAGTCCCGCGCGGCGAACTGCCGGCATTCGCCGCCCTCCTAATTGGAGACTGCCCGAACCTGGCGAATATCGGTGCAACCTTGCAGAATCTTTTCCATGCCGTCCTGCTTTAGGGGGCGCATGCCTTCTGTCATGGCGACGACTGCAATTTCTTCAGCAGTGGCGCGCGAATGAACCAGCTTTTTGATAGCTGGGGTGGCCACGAGCAGTTCATGCAACCCGACACGGCCGCGATATCCGGTATCGTTGCAGTCGTCGCAGCCCACTGCAGTGAAGAGGGCGAATCTGCCCGAGGTGTCAGCGTATCGGATGCGCCACCGGTCCATTTCCACGTCAGGCTTAAGGGGCGTGCCGAAACAATATTCTTCCAGCATGTCGCGGATTTCCTCGGTAGTCGCGGTGTGCGGTTTCTTGCATGTCGGGCACAGGCGTTTCGCCAGGCGTTGCGAAAGTATTCCGAGCAGCGCATCGGCAAAATTAAACGGGTCCATCCCCATGTCCAGCAGGCGTACTATGCTTTCCGGAGCGCTATTGGTGTGCAGGGTAGAAAATACCAGGTGACCGGTAATCGAAGCCTTGATGCCGATGCTGGCGGTTTCCTGATCGCGCATTTCCCCCACCATGATCACGTCGGGGTCGGCGCGCAGGAAGCTGCGCAAGGCCGCGGCGAAGGTCCAGCCGATCTTGGGATTCACCTGCACCTGCCGCAATCCTTCCTGGGTAATTTCGATGGGATCCTCCGCCGTCCAGATCTTGCGCTCCGGCGTATTGATATGGCGCAGTAACGAATGCAGCGTGGTGCTTTTGCCAGAGCCGGTCGGCCCGCAGATCAAGAACAGGCCGTGGGGTTTGGCCACGATCTTTTTCAAGTGCTCCAGGCGGTCGGCTTCAAGTCCCAGGTCGTCCAGGAGAACTGGCTTCGCACCGCCCAATACCCGCATTACGATGTCTTCCAGGCCGTTGGCAGTGGGGATGGTGGCAACGCGCAACTCGATGTTGGCGGGCCCGAAATTCTTGAAATCGATCTTGCCGTCCTGAGGTTTGCGCCGTTCCGAAATGTCCAGCTGGCTCATGATCTTGATCCGGGAAACCAGCGCCCTGCGGAAATTGGCCGGAAGCTCCAGGTAATGGGCAAGGGTGCCATCTTTGCGGAAGCGGATGCGGGTGTTTTTCTTGCCTGGGCAGGTCTCGATATGGATGTCGGAAGCACCCTGCCGATAGGCATCGATGACCGTCTTGTTCACCAGCCGGACAAGAGCGCTGTCGGATTCGTGAACCTGCTCGTCGGCCAATTCATCGGCTTCGCATCCCTGCTCCAGCTCGGATGCCAGCTCTTTTATGTTGGTCTCTTGTCGCCCGGAACCATAGTAGGTGTCGATGGCGGATGAAATTTCCTCGGCGAGCGCCAGGACCGGCTCAATTTTCAAGTCGGAATGAAAGCGCAAGATATCCAGCGGCTCCCAGTTTATCGGATTCTCCATCGCCACAATCAGCGTGGATTCCGTACGGCAGAGCGGCATTACCAACGACTTGCGTGCGATGCTTTCCGGAATCAGCTTGAGGACGTTGGGATCTACCTGAAACTTTTGCAGATTCACGAATGGAATGCCCAGTTTCTTCACCAGTATCCACTTCAGGGTCTCCTGGTCGATCACACTCATCTTGACCAGGATTTCGCCCAGCGCAAGCTTGCGGTCCTTGTGTTGATTGGACAAGGCCTCTTCCAGTTGCTCCCGGGTAATCAGTTTTTCCTGGAGCAGCGCCTCCCCAAGCTTCAAATGCGGCGAAGCTTGCTGCCGCTTCACCGCGGCAGCAAGCTGGTCGGGAGTGAGCACCCGGTTTGTCGTCAGATAATCGCCGATACGCTGGGACCGTAATTGCTGTTGTTTCTGCAAGCCGGCCTCGATGTCGTTTTTGGCCGCAGCTTTATGGTCCACCAGCATCTGGCCGATGCGGGTGCCGATCTGGTAATCGTTGAATGATTGAACAGGGATGAAACATCTCCGCGGATGCCTATTTTCGGTCACGAGAAACAGGAAGATGCCGAATTTTTCCGTGACGTACCCCATGGTTTCACCGGCGAGCCGTTCGCCATCCTTGAACTCAACGCTGAATTCTTGCGTTTCCGGGGCGGGTATGAGTTCCCCGGCCAGGGTTTCCAGGGGTCTGCTTTGTTTGGTCAGGGAAATCGGGCGCGTCAGGATGAGCTGCTTGATTTTGCTGAATTGGACGTCAAGATCGGCGTCAAGACTGCGAGGGTGAAATTTCACCCGCCCTTCGTGGGGTAAAAAACGGAGCAAATTGCCCAATACCTTGCGCCCATCGTTGAACACCACCAGGCATTCTTCTGGCCAAGTGCTGTCAGCGCCCAGCGGGGCAGTGAAATGGGGCGGCGTCGGCCATTTGAAAGAACCTGCCATGGTATTCCGATCGAATTTCAAACAAACAGGATATGTGAGGATCTGACGGCGCTCGCAGCCGTCATGCCGATTTGGCCGGGATACGTCCGACGTGGACTCGGGAATACCGGCAGTGAAAGGTTTGCGCGCCGAACCATCGACCCGCTGTTCAAGCCAAACATATTGTCAGTATCGGAATTTGTGCCGAAAACTTTAGGGCTAACGATGCCCTGGCGGCCGCTGAGGTTGCCGGCGCGCGCCCATTGCCGCGTTCTCGAGGCCGCGTGCACCATCGCGGATCCCGGCGGTGCGGATGACGTCCCGGCTGCGCGTGTTGCAGAGGCGATTCAGTATCGACGCATTGGCAACAGGCTGCTTAAGAAAGAAGTTTTGCGTGTCGCAACACCGTGTTGGACGGAACAAACGCCGCTTGCCTTTAGTTTTTTTCATTTTAGGAGTTTGTCGGGGCTAAATCCTGCAAACTCCTAGGCATGCTTACATCGGTTTTGGCGCCGGCCCAACCCCGGTGTCAGGGGTGCCGGGAGGGTCTCCCCGCCCAAGAGTGAAGTAGAAAATCGCACCTTGTCCCTCTTTGCTTTCAGCCCACACCTTCCCCCCGTGCCTGGTAATAATGCGCTCCACGATGCTCAGCCCGATGCCGTCTCTCCGGCTGTGCCATGAGCCGGCCCAGAATCGCTTGAATCAATTATGGTTCGGGCCGGGCTTTTTTACGCTAGTAATGAAAATCTCCCAGATGCAATGCGAAGTGCCGCTGCTATTTGCACATCGGCAATATCGGACTAAGAGATAAAGGCTTAATCCGCCTTTGTTCCAAGGTTCGGCTTGGGGCTTGGCCGATAAAATCAGCGAATACGGTTATGACAAAGATTGTGGGTGGTCAATGCGGGCGAGCCACCGTCTGAAATTTATTTCCGGAAGGAAGAAGCATGCGAATCAATACCCCGGTCACAAACGAAGAGTACGTACTGCCGGAAGGCGAAGTCATCGTTTCACGCACCGATCCCAAGGGGCGCATCACTTATGTGAACGAGGCATTTATTCGCAGTTCGGGGTTTTCCCGTGACGAGTCGATGGGGCAGCCGCAGAACTTCATACGCCATCCCGACATGCCGCCGGAGGCGTTCGCCGATCTGTGGATCACCATCAAGGCCGGCAAGCCATGGTCCGCGCTGGTGAAGAACCGCCGCAAGAACGGCGGCTTTTACTGGGTGATGGCGAATGTGACGCCGATGATGGAGGGCGGGCGCATCACCGGCTACATGTCGGTGCGCACCAAACCTTCGCGGGCGGAAATCGACGGCGCGACGGAACTGTATCGCAAGATGCGCGAAGGACAGGCCCGCGGCATCGTGCTGGAGGGCGGCGTGCTGACGCGCACGGGCTTGATGGGCACGCTGCAGCGCCTGAGCCGCCTGTCATTCAATACGCGATCCTGGCTGGCGGCGGGCGGATTCGCTGCCTTGTTCGGCGGCATCGGTGCGATGGCTGCGACTATGCCCGGCAGCGGCACGGTAACCGCCGCAATGTTGCTGAGCGCAGCGGGTATTGTCTCGGCGATCGTGTTCGGGATATGGTTTTCAACCCAGATGGGAAAACCAATTTTCAAGGCGATAGAGGTTGCCAGCCACGTGTCCGGGGGCGATGTGTCGGTCTTGTTCCCGACCTCGGGCGACGGCGAACTGGTCAAGCTGTTCGGCATGCTCAACCAGATGAACGCGAAGCTGATCGGCGTGCTGAAGGACGTGCATGCCAGCATCGGCAGCGTCGATATTGCGGCGAGCGAGATTGCCTCGGGCAATGCCGACCTGTCGAGCCGCACCGAAGAGCAGGCCTCTTCTCTGGAAGAAACGGCGTCCTCGATGGAGGAACTCACCAGCACGGTCAGGCAGAACGCCGAGAACGCCAGGCAGGCCAATCAGATGGCAGCCGGCGCCTCCGAGGTCGCGGTCAAAGGCGGCCAGGTGGTGGGTCAGGTGGTGCTGACCATGTCCTCGATCAACGATTCGTCGAAGAAGATCGCCGACATCATCAGCGTGATCGACGGCATCGCCTTCCAGACCAACATTCTGGCATTGAACGCCGCGGTGGAAGCGGCGCGCGCCGGCGAACAGGGGCGCGGCTTCGCGGTGGTGGCGACCGAAGTCAGGACGTTGGCGCAGCGCAGTGCGGCGGCGGCGAAAGAGATCAAGGAACTGATTTCGGACTCGGTGGGCAAAGTCGAGGACGGCACCAGGCTGGTGGACGAGGCG
>Ga0299912_10002358_pt1 | contig 15425 bp, 13 predicted proteins | sample RVTome_2_FD_207667 | JGI IMG/M metagenome (GOLD analysis project Ga0299912, IMG submission 207667) | Soil microbial communities from uranium-contaminated site in the Upper Colorado River Basin, Wyoming, United States - RVT95D214 (version 2) ... | reverse complement strand
CCGGCATATGCCTTTCCAGCAAAGGAATTAGTACAGTTTTGACATTCTCCCATGAATATTTCTGACATTCAATCCTGGCATTATTAACCAACATTGACGCCAACATCGGGTCTTTTACCAACTCAATCACTTTTTCCCCCAAACCCTCATAGTCCCCAATACCCACGAGCAACCCTGTTAACCCATCTTCTACCATATACGGAATTCCCCCCGCTCCTGTAGAGACAACAGGTAATCCGCTTGCAAACGCTTCAAGAATGACTCCTGGTAAGTTATCTGCATTTGATGCATTTATATAAATATCATATTGATCATAGTAGTTCTGGATTTTAGAATGCTCAATTTTCCCATAGAAGGTTACACAGTCAGTTAAATTGAGGTCCGCTACCAATTTCTCCAGAGCTGCCCGTTGGCTTCCACCCCCTACAATGCCCAGTGAGCTTTCAGGAAAATAGTCATGAACCTTCTTGAATGCCCTGATAACACAACCTACATTGTAAATTTCCTCCAGGCTTCTTGTCACAAGTAGTTTTGGGTAAAGAGGTGTTTTCTGGCGGAATTTAAACTGATCAAAGTCAGCGATATTCGGAACAATAACAGCGTCTAAACATAAAATTTCGTTAAAAACTCCTTTCAAAAATCCTGATGGGACGGAGATCGCATCAACCTTTCTTAAAATAGGTTTAACCAGCATCCTGTACTTCTTAAAAAATGATTTTGCCTCCCCACCTCTCGCGCTTAGAATTACCTTCTTGCCATGGAGTTTGATTAAAATGAGCGCAGGGTATGTTACCCAAAAAAAGAAATTGAAGAACCCGGTTAAGAAGTAAACGACTTCAACTTGGGAAAGACTTTTACGGAGATTATTCAAAAAGCAGAAAAGCCGTATGATGGTTCGGAGACCTTTAACCTTAGATATAATATGAAGCCACTTGGGCAAATCAGCATTAGTTTTGACTGTAATCACTTTAATCCCGCTTCCCTCAAGGAGAGAGACCATTTTTTGCGCCTGAATAGCCATCCCGCCATAAGGCGGTGGAAAAGGAGAAACAACACACACTGTCTTTTTATGATTTTGTGTTGTCGAAACCATGGAAAGGGTTGTCTCATGCGACGACCCAAATCTTGGCCAGAGTTCTTAGTTCTGCCTTCGGTTCACGTACTCATAACAGCCAAGATCCGGATTGCCCACTCTCAAATTACCTTTCAAATCGCATGCAGGAGCACCGTCTTTTTGACCAAAGTCTATACCTTTACTGGTTGGCAGATAATCGAAGTTAAATCTCCCGGGTTTAGAATAGTAATTGATTGAAACATCAGCAAATCCAGGAGGTGCATAGATATTGTATTTGATCAAATGGCTCAGATGATTGAAAGCCTTGAGATCATAATAATTCTTGTTGACTTCAATTACTTTTGAGGAACCTCCATCTCTAAAAAACAAATTTTTCTCTATCACTGTTCCCTGGAGATTTCTTTCTTGTCCAAAACGAAAGATGGGTCCATTGTAGGTCACCAGAATATTGTTTCGAAAAATATTTCCTCCCATCTTCGCCAATTGACCTTTAGTATCATCCGCGAAACCAATGGAAGCATGATCGCCGGGCTCTTCCCCGTCCCCCTTCCACTTGTATCTTCCTATCCAGATGGTATTATTGACGATAAGATTATTTGTCTGGTCATAGGGTTGGATTCCTTTCATGGTTGAATCATAAAGATAAAAAATAATTCCCTGCCTGTTATTATTGAAAATAAGATTATTTTTGAAAGTGGATTGAGACACCCCTTGCACCAGCGAAATTCCTCCCATGGCATTGGAATGTATAATATTATTTTCGAGCAAGAGGTTCGTGGTCCTTCCATTATGCTGGAACCCATGTCTGCCATTCTGATAACTGAGACAGTTTCTTACAATGATATTGTCATTAGGTATTTCTCTCGCTCCCAAATATATGCCATGTGAATTTCTATTGTCATGAAATACGCAATACTCAAAAATTATATCACGTAAATCCGACATTGCATGTGCACCGGAAGCCCAGTTCTTAGCTTCAATATTTCTAAAAACAATATCATGGCCTTTGGAGCTCAAATGCAGCTGGATACCATCGCCCAGTCCAGTATTCCTTGTGTTATCTAACACAAACCCATCTATAATGACGAAAGCGCACCCCGCAGGACCTGCAGCACTAATCCCAACAGAAAAATCATCGATGATTACCTTTTCACCAGGGTATGCCATAATGACAATGCCGTGCTCCGATGTACCCTGTAACCCCGAAATATCTATTCCCCATTTAGTCTTATACTCTCCACCTCTGAAAATTGCACCATCCCCCGGCTTAAGGAGCTTCTTTACCTTTTTCCATGTCGCAAATGGCTTTTCAATATTATTCATTTCCCCACTTTCGTCACTTCCGTCAGTCGAGATATAGTACACATTTTTGATCTTATGACCCTGATGATCCAGGAAACTGTTTGGATCTCGATATCTATTATTAAAGGTCTTTACCGTATTTATCGCAGGATCATTATCATCAGCATCCGGCCCCAGGGGTGATCCCACACCGTACCCATCGCAATCGTTATCTATATAAAAAGCATTTGTACAACCTTTGCCGATGGGCAAAAACTCTTTGGCCACAAGAATACTCTTTTCTCCGATAACGGCAAAAAAAGTAACCAGTGTAGCCAAAATTAAGGACTTAATGCGCATCCTTTAATCTCCCGGGTTTCAACCTACTGGGTTTCAACTTGCCAGGTTTCAGTTTGTCTCCAGTCTCCCAATCGACCGATCGTTTTAAAAACAGAGGATAAATCAAAAGCCAGTAGAATTCTTCGATATACGTGTGCGTAATAAATACACCTGCCACCAAATAAATGATGAGAGCTATTCTCAAAGCATAGATATGCCATAAGAAATCTGCGTTTTCAGGCAGGCCTCGTACCTTCTTTTTTAGCTTGAGCAATATCCAGAAAGCGTTCCCAATCAGTAGTAGAAAGACAAATGCCCCCTGTACCCCCAATTCTGTCAAGCATCTCAAAAAGGTGTTGTGAGTATCCCGGCCTTCCAGTCCTGGATCGTATAGTCCTATATAGGTTTTGAAGTTTCCCTCCCCGACGCCCAAAGGATAGTCTGATGCCATCGATAGAGATGCTTCCCATGCCCGTAGCCTCCCACGGGCCGAGCCTTCCATTTGAGCAGCGTCAATGTCAATCTGCTCCATCCTCATCCAGAACCCTGGGTCGGTTAGAAAAATAGCCCCAACAATTGCGATACTTATTCCAAGAAATATTTTACGTCTTTGTCTTCGCGTTGAAAAAATAATTGCGCAAAGTATTCCAACCAGAACTGCCAAGAAAATTCCTCTCGACCGGCACAAGATAATACTATTTGTCACAAACACACCCGAGATGAGACATAAACCCTTGCTTTTCCAGCCACCTTTTAAGAACATTATACCTAAAAACGGCAATAACATCGCAAAGTGGGTGCCCAAGAAATTTCCTTCTCCAAAATCCGACCCCCCTACCCCCACATCGAGGCGCCCCCCGCGAAACATCCATTCCGGCGCGCTATAAGCTTCGATCCCCAGGAAAAGCCCTGCAATAATCAGGGTCCATATCATTGCCTCGTAGTACCTCAAGCTTGTAATCACATGGCTCGCCATCAAAAGAATGATGACCACCTTTGCCATTTTAACGGCATTTGACCCTTCACTGTTAAATCCCAAGCCGAGTGGAATGGAGAGCCAAACTACCCCTAAAAATACTATCAACAATATTTCCTGAATTTCAAAAAGCCTCTTGAATTTCAGCTTCGATCTGTGGACAATAATTCCTATTCCTGTCGCTCCCGCTAAAAATAAGGAATAACGGATCCCCCAATCCACGATGGGAGAGCCCCACCAATGTCCAATCGGATTAATATTGTATGAACATATATACCCCAGCAAGCCAAGCATGGGGCTGTATATAACACTCCCAAGTATGCTGCATAAAAGCAAGAAAAGATATAATGTGGTTGTCAGGGACAATGTCATCTCAAAAGCTGCTTTGTAGCTTCTTAGAGACCTAAATATTAAATTACTTACAAAGAGCTATTTAATCGTTTTATGAAAAGATATCCAATAAAATATTTCACACGCGTCAGGAGAAAGAAGTCGTTAGTCTAAAAGTGTTATCTTCGATATCTTTTAAGAATGACAGCCCTGGAGAGCTCGCCTAAGGGACTCCTTAGTCAATGAAGCGGCCGTTGCCGTATTTGCTCCGGAGTGGAGTAGATCGTGATGTTTTGCTTCATCAGGTTGTACAGATGGTCGTAGAAGGGCCTAGCATCCACGGCCCACGAAAGGGCTTGTCCTACTTTACCAACGCTGAGCAATCCGGCACGCTCAAATTCCTTCCAGAAATATTGGCGCAGATCCTCACGTCCCTTGCTGTCAATGCGGCGCTCAACACATTGCGGATCAAATGGCCTGACAGGGACTTCGATCAGACTATTGCTCCAATCAAGACACTTGAGATAGTGGATCTCGGGCAGTTTAACTCGGAGTGGGAATTCATCTCCGACCATATCCTCCAACAAGTGATAAAACGTCACCGGCCCCATTGAGATGCCGAGGCCAAGAACCTTTCCTCCCAGTTCGACTAATCGCTGCCAAGGTGATCTGGCGCCGAATGGCGAGGGCGAGCGATGATGTGCTTCGGTCAGATAACTGGCGTCTTTGCCAAGAGCGGAAACCGAATGGGTAGGATGTATGCTCCTTTTAATGCCGGGAAACCGCAGGAACATGCTGGGGATCGCGCCCAAGTCGGTTCCATGCACACGTGGATTGAAAACATAGTCCTTTTCGCGACAGGCAGCGTGAATGGTTCCCCCTGGCATATAATAGGTCGGCACGATCAGCGTCCCTTCCCGCGTGATCAAGTCGAGCAATGCCTGCAGGAGCGCATGAGCGCCTCCTTCAACATAGCCGATGCTTTTGAGGGAAGAGTGAAGGAATACCACATCTCCTGGAGAAACTCCGAGCCGCTTAAGGTCGGCCAGAATCTGCTGCTTTCCAATCCCTGGCGTTGTTCTTTTAATATGTTGCTCGTGGAGGGCGCTACGGAATTTCTTGGCGACTGGCCGGACCACATCCTTAACCCGGGCTTTCAGGGCTTTCATCACGCCTTATCTCCTCCTCGGCGATATTCGAGTCAACACAGAACTTGCAGGCCCAGTTGAGATACTCATATTCTCCGTAGGCGCCATGCACGGGAAACGAACCCTTTACGGCACCACACGTTTCTGCCGGGCCTGTCACTGTGATTGTCCTCCTGACGAATCTGTTTGCTAAGAACCCCGCCTCGCGATATATCGGATTGCCCGTAAGCCGATATAGTATCAGCCAAGAATGTGCGACCTGCGCGGTCCCGGTGAGGCATGTCCACATTACTGTCCCGCGCCACTGTGAATCCAGCCTGCCGGGGAGGAAACCGGTAATATCGAGCGCTGACAGGAGGCCGTCCGCTGTTTTGCGCGCAGCTGCCAGTAACGCCGGTTCGCCCGAAAAGCGGTGTGCCTCGATGATTCCGCGCAAGGCATAGCCCAGCGTATGGGTGAGCGGTTGAGTGGGATCGGTCAAACAGCAATCATCAACCCAACCATTCTCCCGTTGCCGTGTAAGCGCCCAGCGCACGTTTTTCAAGGCGGTCTCCGCATAGCCTCTGCCTGACTCCAGGCGCTCTGCCTCAAGCAAGCCCCATGCAACGTGGGTCTCGTATGCTTTCTCACCGGCTCTGGCGAACGGGGTCGGGTGACTGCGCCAGCACCCGTCGGAGTCTTGTGTGTGTACAAGCCAGTCTCCCGCCCGGCACATGGCGTCGCGGTAAACTTCCCCGAATTCCCCCACACCACTGGCCAGTCCCAACAGAATCTGGCCCGTATTGAATGTCGCGGGCACGGCTGGTTTGGCCAGTATGGTTCCTGCCTGAAAACCGCCTTCCGGAAACTGAATCGACACGAGCCAATCGAGCATACGCTTCGAGCGGGCACGCGCAACAGCATTGTGCGAAACCGAGGCATGCTTGAGCATGGTCGGAACAATATAACCGGTTGTCTCCGGGTAGGACGCACCCCAGCCATTAATTAGGCTGAAATGGCGAGCTACTCCCCCGTCCTGGGTTGCTGATCGGTCCTGAGCTAAGCCCAGCCAGGCGACGCCACATTCTATGACTCGTTTCGCACCGGGGTCGGCCGAAGGAAGACCTGCCCTGTCTCGCCATCGAGCTGACTTTGCAGCTCGTGGCAGTTGCAAGTAATCATAAGCTTGCCTGAGGATTCTTGAAATTGGCTTAGGCATTGGGCGTGTAGAGAACCAAGATGTTGGAAGTACGAATTTGATAAAGGCTTGTATTTTTGCTGCGCACTATCTCTGGGGTAAATAATGTCGAATCGCCCCGTGATAAACCAGTCTATTTCCCCCGGCTCACGAATCGAAATCCAACTTTTTTCATCTCAGCATCTCCTCCAAATACAACCCGTACATTCCTAATTCCTTCATTCATCCATTTGAGAGCCAAACTGGCCCCATGATTCTCATCATTTCAGGCTCAATAAACGATTAGCAGTTTATTCTTAGGTAAGATGCGTCTCAACTCTTTTACCCCTATTCTTGCACATTCTCTAAAATAAAAGCCTCCAGGTACAGCGTGTGTTGACGCTCCACATCCTATAAAAACCCCTTCCCCATTTTTATAATATAACAATGCATCTCGGGCAAGGATTCTGGGCACTTGAGCATATTTGAATTCAAACTCCCTTGGATATAGTTTCATTATCATCTTATTATAGGGATGAATATTCTCTTGAGCAAAACTGAACGTAACTAGGCACAAACCAATACTAATGCATAATATGATCACATAGGATGTCCGGTTTTTCATGCTAATTCTCCTTAAAATAATCGCTGCCGCAGTTTAGACTTATGAGAATCTTCTCAAGTTGTTGTACGAGCACATGCCTATTAAATTTTTCTATTTTATTAATCGGATGACCCTGATCGTTCTTGATCATTCTCATGAGTTTATTTGAAATGTCTGGGATATCGTCGGGCTCCGATATTTCACCACTAATATTGTCACCATAAAAAATCTCTCCAATGCTACTCGCTTTAGGGGCAACGACAAAAATAGGCCTGTCAATCGCCATATATTCAAAAAATTTCCCTGGGACCTGCATATCCGAATTTCCACCCTTAAATCCTACCAGCAACAGAGCATCTGAACCCTTCATATAGCGCAGAGCTTCTTTCTTATTGAGGGGTGGAATGACTTTAACAAGAGAATCTATTCCAAAACGTTTCGCTATATCTTCAATCCCTTCCCCGTTGTATTCCGTTATACCGATGAGTTGAAGACGGATCTTTCTAATTAATTCAGGAGATTCCCTTTGAAGACGAGAAAGTGCCTCGAATATCGGAAGAGGTGAACGTGGCCCATAGAATGTTCCGGCATGAGTAAGGACAAAACAATCTTCGTCAAATTCTCTCAGAGGTTCTAAATCTTCGTACTCTTCCGGGTCGTATCCATTTGGAATGTACGATATTTTTCCCTTGGTGAACGGGTAACGATTGATAAAGTCCTGTTTCATATTTGCAGTGACACAAATGATGTGATCAGCTTGCTTCATCGTACAGGACTCGAGAAACTCGTCCCATTTGTCCGCGCTCCGGTAAGGGATTTTTCTAAAAGGATTTGCTCGCCAGGGGTCACGGAAGTCTGCGACCCATGGGATCCCACAAATTTTCTTCGTTAAAAGCGCAATAAGATGAGCCGTCGTGAAAGGACTCGTAGAATAAATTAAGGATGCTTTGTTTTCTTTCATTATCTGAGCTGCCTTTTTCAAACTAAAAGGCAACCATCCAATTCGGTTGTCAGGAATATGCAGCCACCAAGTCAGCCAATCTTTTAAGCCTTTAGCTTCTTTCGAAGAAACGTGTTCATCACCCAATGGAATCGAATCCCTGCTCTGAGATTTCCTTCTTATCCAGATTTTATTTAAGCTTTCCATTGGATTCATGCAAGGTGTTCGCTGAATCCTAACGGAAGCAGGTATCTGTTCCAATAAGTGGTCATCTAAAGGAGGTTCAGGATTTCTTGCAGTCAGTACATTAATATCCCACCCTCTTTTTGCTAGAAGACGACTCCATGAGAGAGTCCGAAAAGTGCCAGACCCTGCAAAAGGTGGAAAATGATAAGCTATCATGAGAAGTCGTTTATCCAATTTTGATAATTCTTCTTTATAAACTGTGATACTGACTCAGGAGGATTAAACTTGCATTCTCCCAATTATATTTGGATATGGCATGCCGATATGCATTTTCTTTAAACGGATCCAATGTCTCTGCTTTAAGGCCGGTCAGTGTCTTCTTAATCTCCGCAATCGAATAATTACTTACAAATATTCCACATTTTGTTTCTTTAACAATTCTTCCTATTTCTCCAAAGTCCCCGGTCAAAACCGCTTTGCCCGCGGCAAGGGCCTCAAAAAGCTTGTTGGGGGCACTGAATTTTGAATTGGGATTTGACGGATCGAAACCATAGAAAATAATGTCTGAGATGGCTGTATAAAGAGGCACTTTTGAAGGATGGACATAACCAAGATAGATTATATTGGAGTACTTGCGGGCTGCCTCCTCAACAACTCCTCTGCAGGGGCCGTCCCCTCCGACCACTAAAGTCACGCTTGGCGTCTCTTTAACGGCTTCAATCAATTGCGTTAGCTGCCTTTCCTTACCAAGGTTGGCAATAAATGAGATTACCAATCGGCCGTTTGAGATATGAAGGTGTTGTCTTGCCTCTTCTAAAACCTCGGGTAAGAATTCAAATTTACTCGGATCCTTCCAATTCCCCACGACACAGCCGCGTCGAGCCCCCCTTTTTTCTAAGGCCTCTCTCAAAACCTCTCCTACTGTAACGAGGAGATCTACACGTCTTAGGAGAAAATTCTCCATTCTATTAACCACTTTCTTAAACCAGCCAGGAAGATTTGTCAGCATATCTGTATAGCTTTCATGAGCATCATAAATTAACTTTGCCTTCTTCCATTTTGCCAGGAGGAATCCTAAAGGTAACGTATCAAAATCGTGACAGTGTACGATGTTAAAGTTTCTCGAAATCACCCTTCTATAAGCCTTTAGCCAGAATAAGAGAAGAAACGGAACCTGGGCAGATCCCCTCCCATGGGTCGAATGCACACAAATTCTCTCAATTTTTATTCCATCTATTACCTCTTCATGAAGAAACTTGCAGTCCCGATCCCAGCATAGGAGGGTAATATCATAACCGTTCTGGATTAAGGATAATGCCTCCTGATGTACACGGGGATCCGGCTCAAAGGCGTTCGTCAGGAGCATTAAGACTCGTTTCCGGTTGGCGGTTCCCCGTTTCCGGCCAGCAATCGATTCCGAAGAGTTCTTCGTTGCTGGTTCTTTGTCGATAGTTGATAAATTATGTTTCACGGTCGGTAAGTCTGATGGTTGCTGGTTACTGGTTGCCAGTTTCTGGATGCTGGACATTGGTAATTTAGTCGATGATCATTAGTTAATTGCCCATTATGACTTAAATGAACTATCGACCAAAATCCTAACGATCCTTTGACCGGCTTGGCCATCCCATAGCGGAGGAGAAAATGAGTGCTGAGTATTAATCACGCCATTGGGTGATATAGAATCATATTTCTTTAATTGTGAAAGAGCTGCGCTGATAATTTCTTCTTTCTGAACTCCGGCAAGCACATTCGTGCCGGAGGTGGTGGTCACTGGGCGCTCCGTATTTTCCCTCAAGGTAATACAAGGAATACCCAATACAGTCGTCTCCTCTTGCATTCCACCAGAATCAGTTAAAACAAGCTTTGAATTTGACATCAGGCAGAGGAAATCGAGGTAACCAAGCGGCTCCACACAGTAAAGACCGCAGGCTAAAGGTTGAAGGTTGGAGGCAAGTGAGCTAACAAGCCTGGAGGTCTGTGGCTTGAGGGCTAAGGATTGAGGTGGAAAATTGAAATATTCTTCAAAATGAAATTCCTTGATGCGGTTTAATGTTCGGGGATGGGCCGGGAAGATTACAGGAAGACGCTTCCCTACTTCCTTCAAAGCTTCCAGTATATTTCGGAATGTCTCTTCATGATCAACATTTGAGGGACGATGGAGGGTAAGAACACCGTAAGGAATTAGTTTTGAATTTTGAGTTTTGAGTTCCAAATTTATCAAACCCAGGTTTTCCAATATTTTGGATTGTTGGGCTTTTTCACGGTGTTTGAGCAGAGTATCGATCATCGTATTTCCAACAAAGAAAATCCTGTTCTTGGGAATACCTTCATTCCTTAAATTCTCGTTGGCACTTTCTTCTGTGGTAAAAAGAAAATCGGAGATGGCATCGGTTAATAGCCGATTGATTTCCTCAGGCATGCTGCGATCGAAAGAACGAAGGCCTGCTTCTACATGAGCAATCAAAGGTCTGCTAACTTTCGAGTTATGAGTTGTGAGTTTTGAGTTTCGAGTGAAGCCACCATACTGAATTTTAGAGGCGACGAGGGCGCAGGCGGCTGTTGAGTTGACATCGCCCACCACGATCACAACATCGGGCCGATGCTCTACCAGGACTGGCTCAAAACGTTTCATGATGTCAGCCGTCTGGGCAGCATGGGTTCCAGAACCTACTCCTAAATAGATATCAGGTCTGGGGAGCCCAAGATCTCTGAAAAAAGCGTCTGACATCGAATCATCATAATGTTGGCCGGTATGCACCAACAAATATTGAATTTTGCGTTTTGCATTCTTGATTGAATCATTGCGCTCCTTTATCGCATCGATAATGGAGGCAATCTTCATGAAATTCGGCCTGGCGCCGGCAACGAGCATAAGCTTCATTTTGGTTTCTGGTTGCTTGTTGATGGTTGCTGGTTTCTGGAGGCTAGTTTCTGGTTTCTGGATCATCATTCCTTATCTCGCTAAGATGCTGTCCAATTTTTGCAAGTTTGTCGCCCAGCAGTAATTCTTTTCGATTATTCTCCTGGCATTATCGCCAATAGATTTTCTCAAATCTACTTTTTTTATAAGTTGGATAACACCCTCGGCAATCTTCTCTGCGTTTTCTCCTAAGATGAAGTCTCTCCCCGGTTGAGCCTCAATTCCTTCGAGGGCCTGGGGTGTTGCGACGACAGGAATGCCCATGGCCATGGCCTCAAGAATTTTGTTCTGAATACCCCGGGCAATTCTTAATGGGACAACAGCGACCGTCGCCCTATTTAAATATTCTCTGGTATCAGGGACATATCCTGTCACCGTGACACTACTATCTGAAGCCAAGGAAAGAACTTCTTTTGTGGGATTGCTACCAACGATATAGAACTGGATTTCTGGTATTTCCTGCTTAACTAAAGGTAATATCTCCTTCGTAAACCAGACCACTCCATCTATGTTAGCATAGTAGTCCATGGCGCCGGTGAAGACAATTACTGGCTGCTGGTTGCTGGAGGCTGGAGGCTGGTTGATAGAGGATTGTTGCTGGTTGATGGTTGCCTGACGCTGGGAAAAAGCTGGGGAAAAGTAGTCGAGGTCAACCCCGTTGGAAATAACCGAAATGTTTTGGACATGGGGATTTTTACCCTTAAATATTTTCCCCTCCGCTTCCGTTACAAGAATCGAATGGTCAAAGGCTTCTGCAACCTTTCTTTCGTAATTAGCCAACCTCCGGCCTTCCAATGCATAGATCCAGGACATTGGAAACCGTGCATATTTCGAGTATTGTGCCCACTTGTCTGAGTCGACGTCGACGAAGTCCATGATTCTGGTTGCTGGTTGCCGGACGCTGGTTGCTGGGCGCTCGTTGCTGGTTGATAGAAGCTGGATGCTGGAGACTGGTGGCCCTTTCACGAGAGACTCTTCAAGCTTCAAGCAACTAGAAACATGCAACTTCGATCTGAAAACGCACTCCGCCATGGGAGAAGAGAAGCAAAATATTGCATCATAGTCATTGGTCGATAGCAGATGGTCAATAGTGTGTTGGAGTTTTTTTGAGTAGAAATAAGGGACCGACAAGGGTTTTTTAGAAAAAAGATAAAAACTGCTTTTCAACTTGGCAATTTTCGGATTAATGAGAACAACATTTGTGGATTTGCAAAGATGTTTTAGGTCATTTTCATATTTTAGGTCCCTTGGATCGTCTGCTAAGCAGGCAAGATGAATTTCGTGCCTTTGGGAAAGGTACCTTATTTCATTGAAAGACCGAATCTTATCTCCCTTATTCGGGGGATATGGAATGCGATGGGCGAGGTAAAGGATTTTCATGCTGGTTGCTGGGTTCTGGTTGCTTGTTGCTAGTTGCTGGATACTGGATAATAGTTGCCTGATGCTGGTTACTAGTTTCTGGGTCTAGGTTGTAAATTTCAAAATATTTATTGATAGGTGCTGGCAACAAGCTGCCGGAAACTAGAAACAAGAATGGTAGGCTGAGGGGGAATTGAACCACCCGACTTCCCGGAAGTAGACCAGGCACTCTACCACTGAGCTATCCGCCAATTTTTTCTTCCATATAGAAGAAAAGCCCCCATCACACCTCCAATTATTAATCCAGTAAAATTAAAAAGGATATCCCCTATTGAACAGTATCTGCCTGGTATTAGTACCTGGTAAAATTCATCTAAAACTCCAAAAGTCATGGTGCATAGAAAGCTTAGAAGCAATCCCCTCTTAATAGAATACTTCAAATAGTAGAAACTTCTTAACCAAAAATAGAATAGTAAAGCAAAAATTGGAATGTGTAAAATATTTTGCAAACCTGGATCTATTTTCATTACAAATTGTAAGCCTTTAATTTCTTTATCCATCGGAATAGATGAGGAGATGAATATCAACATCATGAATGAAATCGGAATTAGAAATCTTCTGTTTCTCCATAATGTCAGGGTCAGCACCTTACTTTTGGTAATCAATCACTAGCAGCCAGAAACTATCAACCAGAAACATTCTTACGGAATATATTTTACAATGTAAGGTCCAATGATTTGCGTGGCCCAAAATGGCATTTTTCGCCAGATTTCTATCTTTTTCTGGTATTTGGGGTTTGCCGGGCTGAGATTTGGAATTTCATTGATTCGGTTCAAGAAATATTGATATGGTAAAGGCTCTGGCTCAAAGCCCCAATGCCTTTTGAAGTCATACGATCCTGTATTCACTTTGCTTCTTCCAAAGTCAAATAACTTGTAGCCATTTTCACACCCATATTTCATCAGTTGCCAGTACATGTAGTCGTTTGGGGCCAGCTCTCTGTATTCAAAGAGAGAACCGGCATAATATGGAAGGACCTGATCTTTGTAAAAAAAAGTCAACACTGTCGATACGGGTCTACCATCTTGAGCCCTTACAAGGAGGATATTGGCCTGTTCCTTAAATTCGTCTAATAGGTTCTTGAACAATTTGACTGAAAAAACCGGGCTGCCAAGTCGGTGATAGCTTCTTGCAAAGATTTCATAAAAAACAGGGATTAACTCCTCATGCCCAAATTCATGAGTCAACCCGGCTTTCTCACCCTGTCGGACCATCCGGCGGGATTTTCGGGGAATGGCTATCATATTGGATTCCAGGTCTTCGAATATTTCTCTTCGAAAGAATACATAGAGTTCTTTTGAGGGCAAATCTTCAACCCCTCCGTCTCTATTCCTCAGTTCAAGATATTCTAACCCTTCGGAGCAGGTTATCCCTTTGGCTTTCTCGAATAGTTGATTTGCAACTTCTTGGCTGTCAGCCAGGATTCCGCCATAAGCAGCGAAGGGAAGTGAAACGAGAGATTTGCAGAATAGGAAGCTTTTGACAGAAAAAAGAGGAAGAATTCCTACAATCGGGTTGACTGGGTTAGTTGAGTTAATTGAATTGCTTGAATTACCATTTCTTTCGGCAATGAGATAATAGGATTTGTGATGAAATGTATTTTCAATGACATCTTTCCAACTAATAAGATGAAAAAAAGTTCCATGAGAATGATTCAAAACGTAAGAATCCCAAAAAGGTTTATCAATATCCTTATAGAATCTGATTGTGAACATAATCCTAGACTAAACAGTTTTGAATTTTGAGTTTTGAGTTTTGAATTGTTAGTTAAATTAACGAGGTAATAAGTTACTAATAAGGCCATAATTGTATGGACATCAAATTCTTCATTTATACCACTGGATTCCGGCTTTCGCCGGAATGACGGAAAGGAACAATGCCTTAAATTCGTCTCTCCGGCGAAAGCCGGAGTCCAGTCCAGGGGTCTCAAACGCGCAGTCACTCAAATCAATGATGTCTATCCTATTATGGACTCCTTAGTAATAGGTTAATAAGCTTCTAATTTTGATAATAAGTATTGATAGCAGGTTTGGAATTTGTATTCTTTAAATTTCTCAATAAATTCCATTAATTTTGAATAGGTGGATTTCATATTCATGTAATGCCTCATTCGATATGTGAATGGAACATCTTTTACAGATGGCTGTTCTGGGTCAATTTCCCATGGATGCAAATAAAATAGATAAACCCCTCGTTTCTTCAGGATCGATTGAACCCCATGTTTAAATAACCTGAAGGGAAACAAGCGAAAGTATCCTCCACCTCCCCATGGGAGGACATGCTTTCCAACGCTTAAATTGCTTATTGGAAGCTCGTAAAATGTATCGGAAATTTGGATGATCATACCATTACGGTCATTACCTATTCCTTCTAATTGCCCATATCGTTTATTAAACTCGAAAGAATTAAAACTTGAATCATAAAAATAGCCTGCCTCTTCTATCCTATTAAGGATGCTGTTGCTAATTGAAAAACCGGGTGCCCTATATCCATGTATTGGAGTACTGATTATATCTTCCAACAACTTCTTACTTTTTACTAAATCAATTTTAAGCTCTTCTGTCGATTCTTCTTTACACAGTTTATGGTAATATCCATGCGAAGCCACCTCATGGCCTCTTCCATGTATTTCAAGGACAAGATGGGGGAAACGTTTTGCAACCCATCCAAGAACGAAGAAAGTTGCTTTTGGGTTTGTTGAGTTACTGAATTTAATTGAGTCGAGAAGATCAAGTATTTTATGAACATTTCTTTCGACCCGTAGCTCGCAGTTTTTCCAGGAAGAATAAGGAATACTTTTTTTGAAGTTTTCGACTTGAAACCAATCTTCAACATCGATGGTGAGTAAAATAGTATGTGGCATAACAGAAGGCATAAAACTATGTGTTGCGGTGATGCGGTTTATTGAGTTCATTGAGTTTATAGGGTTTGTTGAGCTTATTGGGTTGATAATTCGTCAATTTTAAATGTTGAGTTTAGAGTGTTGAATCTAGGTGTTAATTTATAACTTATAATTTAAAACTCATAATTGATTAATCAGGAATATATTCT
>Ga0299912_10002357_pt1 | contig 15430 bp, 10 predicted proteins | sample RVTome_2_FD_207667 | JGI IMG/M metagenome (GOLD analysis project Ga0299912, IMG submission 207667) | Soil microbial communities from uranium-contaminated site in the Upper Colorado River Basin, Wyoming, United States - RVT95D214 (version 2) ... | reverse complement strand
CGCCCAACACCTCAACGAGGCCAGGGCCAAACTCTTTCAATTGATCAACAAAACCCAACAACGCGCCGCCTGAGAAACACCTCACAAACCACCTTCGTTCAGGCTCATGTCTGGATTGGAAAATACTATCGCCGGCACGACGGCGAAACGGACTGCCGGCCCCAGCCCTTCCTGTTCGGACCAACCCTCATTCAGGGTGCAATCATGCCGTTCGTCAGACAGGCTTCGTCAAACTCGAACAGGACGCCGGGATCGGGCGGCAGCAACTTCTCATTCCGCCCCTTGTAGCGAATGCCGCGTAGCAGGTCGCGCATGACGTTGAGGCGCGTCTGGCGCTTGTCGTCCGCCCGCACCACGCGCCATGGCGCAAAAGCGGTATGGGAGTGTGCCAACATCCGGTTCCTGGCCTGGCTGTAGGCGTCCCAGTGTTTGAGCGCGGCCTGGTCGACGGGGCTGCTCTTCCACTGTTTGAGAGGGTCGCGCTCCCGTTCCTTGAGGCGTCTTTCCTGCTCGTGCCTGGAGACGTCCAGATAGTACTTGAACAACAGGAGACCGCCGCGGATCAGCATGTGTTCGAAGTGCGGTGCGTCCACCATGAATGCCCGATACTCTTCCTCGCTGCAGAAGCCCATGACCTTTTCCACGCCGGCGCGGTTGTACCAACTGCGGTTGAACAGCACCATTTCCTGGGCGGCCGGCAGGTGCGGCACGAAACGCTGGAAATACCAACTGCCGCGCTCCCGGTCCGACGGCTTGCCGAGGGCGACCACGCGGGTTTCGCGCGGGCTCAGGTGTTCGGCGATGCGCTTGATGGCGCCGTCCTTGCCGGCGGCATCGCGGCCTTCGAACAGCACCAGCACTTTCAGGCCGTTGGCGATCAAGTGGCTTTGCAGCTTGACCAGTTCTACCTGAAGCTCATACAGCGCCTTTTCGTAGTCCTTCTTCGATATCCCTGCAATGGATGTTTCGCTGTGGCGATCGGCGCTCTTCGACATGGACGTCCCCTCGTTCTATTTTCACCAAAATCGCTGCACACTTATCGTCTCTGCGGCAACGGCATTGTGGAAATGGCCCGTTGTTCTAGTCTAATATCCTAGTTACGGATCATTGTAAGCCAACCGATGCGAGGAGAGCACCATGACCACGCCCGTTGCGGAAACCACCAGCACTTTTGGCAAGAACCACATCACCGAGCGCCCGGACGGTTTTTATTGGCAGGATCGGGAAACCAAGGAATGGTTCGGTCCCTTTCCCACCCTGCTCGACGCCGAGCAGGACATGGAGTACGACCCGGAGTCCGACTACGAACCCGGGGAAACGTTGCGGGAAGCGGAAGCCCAGATCGGCATCGCCGATTGGATCGACCCGGACACAGGGGAGCCGGCCGAGGAGTCGCACCATCATATCGAAGACAACTAATCCAACACCCGCACACCGTCCAGGCTGCGTCACCCCCTCGTCGAACACATCGCCCCCTCGTGGCAAAAGCCCGCGGGGAATTTTTGCGTACACTTTGCTTGCGCTGTTTGCCGCAGCTCCCGCAGCGGCGGAAAACTGGGTGAGCATCCCCACGGCATGGAGCAACGCCGCGTTTTCCGTGGACCTGGATAGCGTCGCGCGCAACGGCAGCAAGGTCACGTTCTGGGAAAAGCTGGTCTACGCAAAGCCGGATCAAAAAGACCCGGCATCGCGGCGCATGATCAAGGAGAAGCTGGTCCGGCGCATCCTGGACTGCGCCAATCGGACCATGGGCTACACGCGCGGCGTGGTGCTCGCGGAACAGGGCCGAACGATACAGGCGGTTTCGGTCGACGAAGCGCGCGTGCAAATGCAGGCCATACCCGCCGCCAGCTCCGCGAATCGGGAACTGGCGCTGGTGTGCCCTTCGGAGCCCGATCGGGACATAAAGGAGGCCGTCATACCCGAACCGCAGCCGGTGGCCAAGGAGCCACGGCACCGGCACCATGGGAAAATTCAGTAACGGCCTTCAGCAATCGCCTCCGACGCCGTTAATTATTGCAAGCATCGCAATATCGCGGCACGCGCACCGTGCCCTGGAATCCCCGGACAACCGAAAGGCGAGACATGAACGCAAACACCCGGCAAGCCGCACCCGACCTCGACAGCATGGGCTTCGACACCGCCTCCATCAGGCAGTCTTTGGAAAACCACCTCACCTACTCCATCGGCAAGGACCGCTACACCGCCAAGGAACGCGACTGGTTCCATGCGCTCGCCCACACGGTGCGCGACCGCCTGACCGGGCGCTGGATGGAAACCATGCGCTCCTATTACCAGGAAGACAGCAAGCGCATCTACTACCTTTCGCTGGAGTTCCTCATCGGCCGCCTGCTCGCGAACAGCGTGTACAACGTGCAGATATACGAAGCCTGTCGCGATGCGCTCAAGGAACTGGGCCACGACATCAACCATGTGTGCGAACTGGAGCACGACGCGGCGCTGGGCAACGGGGGCCTGGGCCGGCTGGCGGCTTGCTTCCTGGACTCCATGGCGAGCATGAGCCTGCCCGGCTATGGCTACGGCATACGCTACGAGTACGGCATGTTCACCCAGAAGATCGAGAACGGCCACCAGGTGGAACACCCGGACAACTGGCTGCGCTACGGCAACCCGTGGGAATTCGCCCGGCCGGAAGTGCTGTTCCCGGTCAAGTTCGGCGGGCTCGTGGTGGAATACCGCGGCGACGACGGCAGCCTGCGCCATCACTGGACCGACGGCGAGGACGTCATGGCGATGGCCTACGACACGCCCATCCCCGGCTACGGCACCAAGACCGTCAACAACATGCGGCTGTGGGCGGCAAAGGCCACGCGCGATTTCCAGTTGAAATATTTCAACGAAGGCAATTACATCAAGGCGGTGGAGGCCAAGAACGAGTCGGAGAACCTCTCCAAGGTGCTCTACCCCGACGACACCACCGCCATGGGCCGCGAGTTGCGCCTCAAGCAGCAATACTTCTTCGTCAGCGCCTCGCTGCAGGACATACTCTACCGCTACGGCAAGCACCACTCTTCCTTCGACGAGTTGCCCGACAAGGTGGCGATCCAATTGAACGACACCCATCCCTCCATCGCCATTCCCGAGCTCATGCGCATCCTGCTCGACACGCATGGCTTGCATTGGGAAAAGGCCTGGGACATCACCATGCGCACCTTCGCCTACACCAACCACACGCTCATGCCGGAAGCGCTGGAAACATGGCGCGTGGCGCTGTTCGAACGCGTGCTGCCGCGCCATCTGCACATCATCTACGAGATCAACCGGCGCTTTCTCAGGGACGTGATGCACGCCCATCCCGGCGACACCGACCTGCTGCGGCGCTTGTCGCTGATCGGCGAAGAAGGCGAGCGGCACGTGCGCATGGCGCACCTGGCCATCGTCGGCAGCCACAAGGTCAACGGCGTGGCGCAAATCCACACGGAACTCATGAAGCAAACCATCTTCGGCGACTTCGACCGCATCTTCCCCGGCAAGATCGTCAACATGACCAACGGCGTCACGCCGCGGCGCTGGCTGAATCAGGCCAACCCCGGGCTGACCGCTCTGATCACGTCACGTATCGGGGCAGACTGGGTCGCCGACCTCGACCAACTGCGCAAGCTCGCGCCGCTGGCCAAGGACGCCGCGTTCCGCAAGGAGTTCCGTGCCGTCAAACACGCCAACAAGGAGCGCCTGGCCGCGCTGATCAAGCAGCATATGGGCATTGAAATCAGCGCCGACTCGCTGTTCGACGTACAGATCAAGCGCATCCACGAATACAAGCGGCAACTGCTCAACGTGCTGCACGTCGTCACGCGCTACAACCGCATCCGCGCCAATCCGGGAGCGGACACCGTGCCCCGCACCGTCATCATCGCCGGCAAGGCCGCACCCGGCTACGCCATGGCCAAACTCACCATCAAGCTCATCAACGACGTCGCCGACATCGTCAACAACGACCCCGCCGTGGGCGGCCTGCTCAAGGTGGTGTTCATCCCCAACTACGACGTCTCCACCGCCGAGGACATCATCCCCGCGGGCGACCTCTCCGAGCAGATCTCCACCGCCGGCACCGAAGCCTCGGGCACCGGCAACATGAAGCTGGCCCTGAACGGCGCCCTCACCATCGGCACCCTGGACGGCGCCAACGTGGAAATCCGCAACGAAGTCGGGCCGGACAACATATTCATCTTCGGCCTCAACGTCGAACAAGCGACCAGCCTGCCGCGCCAGGGCTACAACCCGTGGGACTACTACCACAGCAACGGCGAACTCAGACAGGCACTGGACATGATAGGCTCCGGGTTCTTCTCGCCGGACGCTCACGGCCGCTTCAAGCCCATCTTCGACGCTCTCACCCACCACGGCGACCGCTACCTCCTGCTCGCCGACTACGCCGCCTACATCGCCTGCCAGGAGGCCGTCGACGCCCTCTACCGCGACCCGCAGGAATGGACCCGCAAGGCCATCCTCAACGTCGCCCAAATGGGCAAATTCTCCAGCGACCGCACCATAGGGGAATATGCGAAGCAGATATGGAATGTGAAGCCGGTGAAGCGGTAACAGGATTGCGAAGCGCACCTACGCTGTCGTCCCAAACAATTTCATGCGGCGCATTACGCTCCGCTAATGCGCCCTACATGGGCTTTACAGCCCGTAGGATGCGGTGAGGAACGAACCGCATCAATCGCGGGAGGCAACCCGAACGTACCAACCAACCCCTGACGGAATATCGCCTCGCCCGTGTCCCCGGCGCAAGTGCGCCGTGTCGCGGAATGGCCGTATTCCAGCTTTCACGAATATGTGCGGCAGGAAATCTACCCGGAGAGCTGGGGCGGCGATGACGTGATCGACCTCGGGGGCAGCGAATGACGCGAACGATGCGGTTCGTGCCTCACCGCATCCTACGTTGCTGCTCACCCAGCGCGAACGCGAAATCCTCGGCCACCTGGCCCAGGGACAAAGCAACAAAACCATCGCCCGCGCCCTCGACATCAGCCACGACACCGTAAAACTGCACGTGCGCCACATCCTCTCCAAACTCAACCCCTCCTCGCGCGTCGAAGCGGCTGTGTTCGCGGTAGAAAACAAGCTGGCCTCGCGCAATCCTCCGCCCTAAGAGTTCGCGCGAAAACCGGTGCGGGCCACTGCCGAGATTCCCTGGCGCCGCGAAACCACGGCATACCGGTGAATAACGCTGCGCCCCCCTGCATTGCTCTTGCAGCGTGTCAAAAGACAGCAGCGCCCACACGAGCTGGAATTCTTGCGCGCTCAACATCCTTGTCTATACTCAAACAGTTGTACACCAACCTCCTAACGCCGGCGGCGACTCCGTTGTTTGGCGGATTGGCACAAATACAAATAAACGTAGAAACGACTGTCTGGATATCAAGGGAGGTTCCATGTTTGACATCACATCTTTTCGCTTTCTCCGCTCTGCATGGTTTTGGTGTGCCGTGGCCACATGCTGGATACCGACTGCCGCCCACGCCATTCCCGTCTTCGCCCGCCAGTACGGCATAAGCTGTGCCACCTGTCACGATGCTTTCCCCCGTCTGAACGCGTTTGGCGAATCCTTTGTGCGCATGAACTACCGTCTTCCCAACTGGAAGGAAGCCAGCACGATAGACACCGGGGACGACCGCCTGGTCCTGCCGAAAATACCGCCCTTGGCGATACGGGCGCAGGCCTATGTGCAGGACCGGCAAGCGGAAGATATCGATCCCGCGACCGGACCCACCGGCAACAACAGCAAGCTGGATTTCCAGGCGCCCTACCTGATCAAGCTGCTGTCGAGCGCGCCGCTGTCGGACCACATGACCTACTACTTCTACGGGATATTCGCCGAAAAGGGCGCCAACCGCGAAACCCTGATCGAGGATGCATGGTTTCGCCACGACGATATTTTCGATACCAAGATCGGCGTGACGCTCGGCCAGTTCCAGATCAGCGATCTCATGTTCCGGCGCGAAACCCGGCTTCCGTTCCAGGACTTCATGGTCTACCGCACCGCGGGCATCACCTATGACCGCGGGGTGCTGTTCGATCGCGACTTCGGGCCGGTCGCAGCCGCCTTAGGCCTGGTCAACGGCAACGGCATCACGGACAACTTCAACATCGACAGCCCGGGCTACCGCCGCCCCGACAGCCTGTTCGACAACGACCGCAACAAGACCGTGTTCGGCCGGATCGGAACAAGCCTGGGGCCGGTTACGGGCGGCCTGTTCGCCCTCGCCGGGAAACAGAAAAGCATCACGGGCACAGGCACGGGCACGGCCGGTACGGGCACGCGCGTCACCAACAAGCGCGCGTTCGGTCTGGACTTGCTCGGCGACTGGAACGGCAATGTGCACTGGTACGCCCAGGGGCTGTGGAACCGCTGGGACGGTTTCCGCGACGAGGACCCGACCCGGAACTACCACTGGTTCGGCGGCTTCGCCGGGGTGGATTACGTGCACGACGATCGTTGGACTTATTCCTTGCTGTACAACTATGCCAAAGCGGACGATTTCAAGAATACCGGGACGGTCTTCGAGGGCATCAAGATGAACACCCTCACCCTGGCGGGCTCCTACTACTTCATGCGCAACGTGAAGGGGGTGATCGAAGGCAACGTGGACTTCCTGAGCAAGGATTCCGGCCCGCCTTACGTGGGGCATCAGAGCAAGGAAAACTACCTGCTGCTCGGGTTCGACGCGGCGTTTTGAATTGAACCCAGATTGTCCATTGGAATGCTCGTGCATGTAGGAGCGCCGCCCCCGGCGCGAATGCGGCCGCAAATCGCGGCGGCGTTTCGGCTCTAATGGATAATCCGGGTTCCCCGCCTATCGCTACGCTCAACCCATCCTACGCGCTAAAACTCAAATCGTGGACACCGATTGATCGCTCAAGACCCGCATCGACATTGACTTTTCGGCCTGCATGACTCAATTAAACCGGACACTACTGAGTGGTTGTCTGAATTCACAATTTGTTTCGTTTGCCTTGCTTTGCCTCGACGGAGGTGCTTCTTTAAGGAGAAGCGTCAGAGAGCCGAACAACGCGCTGGAAGCTTTGCGATCATCCGCGCGCCCCGCAACCTGAATCCCACCAGTCCCACCCCGACCAGCAGCATGGCCCAGGTTTCGGGTTCGGGGACAGGCACTGCGGAGCTGATGTAATGTCCATCTGTCGCCAGGCCATTGCCCGCGGTGAATCCGTAGTAGACGGGATTCCCCGCCATGCTCAGGGCAGCAAAATCGACCGCTGCGGATACACTGAAGGTGCCCAGATTGAGGTGCTCGATGGTGCCGGTCAGCATGCCCGCATTGTTGTTAAGACCGGACGGGGTGTAATCCACGTGGGCATACCACTGGAAATTCGGGTCGCGGACGCTGTCGCCCAGCCCGGTTTCCGTAGATGCGAGTGGCGTGACCGAGCCACCCTCAAGAATCTGTACGCTGGGCGAAACGGGGTCGGGAGCACCAAAATCAAATGTATCAATGGCGAAAGCCACACTATCGCTCCCCAGCCCCCCATACCCCAGATCGGATCCCCCAAAGCCAACGCCCGGCGCGCCCGCCAGTGTAAAGGTCAGCCCGTCTCCGCGCACGCCAGCGCTTGGCGGAATACCAAAATGGAAGTCGAACGTGAATGCCTGGTTGTAGTCCAGCGCGATGGCAGCGGGCGCAAAACCGGCTCCAGCCTCTCCACCGATTCCCTGCGTCAAATACATGGTGCTGTAGGTGAAGCCGTTTCCGGGTGTTTGATTGGTTACCGTTGCCGAGCCGTACAAACTCCAGGTTGTGAAATCCGTGAATCCGGATGCCAGACTTACACCTTGTGCGGCGCTTATCGTGGGCGCTAGACTGATTGCAAACAGAGCAGCCAACAAAAATAACTTGCGTTTCATGATGTTATTCCCCCTATTAAGTTAGAAAACTACTGGATTTGGAAAATTTGCCGTTCGGCGCGGTTAAATCTACTCCGCACGTACTCCTCCGCGAGCCATCCCTTGATCGCAATTTCCGGTCCACCCGGAAGCGCTCCGGCAGGTCGCGCCATCCGGACTCAGCTTGCACGGCTGCACATCCGCCAGAACATGCAACTTCCATGCCAAATATTGCCTTCGCCAGCCAATCAGTAACAATACCAATGTTAATCAATCCATTAACCGTCACCCATGTTGTGGATACGGACTGCATTCGCCCCGGTTATGCCGCCGATATTGGCCAAGTGTAAAACCCCGGCATAGTGCATTTGCACTACCATTTATGACATTACTGGACATGACTATCAACAATCCGTAGTCTGAGTGCATACAGGTTCAACAATAGTGATCACGGAATCCGAACATGCCAGACACCCCCAATCAAGCTGTTTCCAGCTTGAACGTGCGCGGCCTCAGCCGCGTCATTCTGGAGTTGCATCGTGCCGGCCGGGAGGGACCGTGCCGGCAGTTCCAGCCGGCGGCGTTGGAGCTGATCAGGGAGATTATCCCGTTCAATTCTGCCTGGTGGGGCAACGCAGCGGCTGAGCCGATGGAGTTTCACCAGTTGTATCTATTCAACTGCGACGATTCGATCCTGGAGACGTACCCGCCCTACATGGAGCAGGATTTTTTCCGCGCCGCGCTGATGGCCCGGCCCGGCGTGACGATCAACATGTCCGACCTCATCACCCGTGGACGCTATGTGCGAACCGCGTTGTATCGCGAAGTCGGCAAACGCTACAAGGTGGAATGGTCGCTCGGTACCCTACTGGTGGAACCGGTGTCGTCGCTCTACGAGTTTCTGACGCTGTGGCGGCATGACGGCAAAAAGCCGTTTACCGAAGCCGAGCGCCAGACCAAGGAATTGCTGATGCCGCATATTGCCGAGGCGCACCGCACGGCGCGGCTGCGCGAGGTATTGGGCGAGGCGCGTGAACACAGTCTGATCTGGGCGGTGGCGGACAAGCGAGGGTTTCTGCGCGAGGTGAGCCCAAGGTTCGTCCACTGCCTGCGCGAGCACTGGCCGGACTGGCAAGGCAGCCGCCTGCCGCAGGCGCTGCTTGAATGCGTTCGCCTGGCAATGCCTTTCAACAGCGCCCGACTGAAACTCCAGATCGCTCCCAAAGGCGAATTCCGCTATATGCAGGTGCTGGCCTTGAGCGCTATGGACAGCCTGTCCCCGCGTGAGATGGATATCGCCACCCGCTATGCGCAGGGCAAAACCTATGCGGAGATTGCGGCGGCGCTGGCGCTTTCCCCTGCCACCGTACGCAACCACATTGCCCACTGCTACCGCAAGCTCGCGGTCAACAACAAAGCCGAACTGGCGTTGCGGGTGTCGCAGGCGGCATCGAATCCATAGGTTTTGGGGCATGGCGGAAACGTGTGCAGCATTCGAATCGGGTGATGCGGGCTACGCGCTACGCGGCCTGATCCAGACCATCCCGCTCCGCTTTCCCCTTGATCAACGAGCTCTCGAATTCCGCCACCGGCACCGGCTTGCCGAACAAATAGCCCTGGTAGTTGGGGCAGCCGTTGCGTTCGAGAAAGTCGCGCTGCTCCAACGTTTCCACCCCTTCGGCGATGACGTTGAGCCCGAGGTTGTTGGCCATGCCGATGATGGTCTGCACGATCACGGCGTCGGTGCTTTTGACGCCGATGTTGCGCACGAAGGATTGGTCGATCTTGACCTGGTCGAGCGGGAGTTGCGACAGATAGGCCAGCGACGAATAGCCGGTGCCGAAGTCGTCCATGGAGAAGCGCACGCCGATGTCCTTGAGCGCCTGCATCTTGACGATGGTGTCGTTGACGTTGTCGAGCACCAGGCTTTCGGTGAGTTCGAGCTTGAGGCGGGCGGGGTCGATGGCGGTGGCGTCCAGCACGGCGCACACCTGTTCGACGAAGTCGGCCTGGCGGAACTGGCGCGCGCTGACGTTGACGGCGAGCTGCAAGTGCCGGGCGATTGGGTCGGACTCCCAGGCCTTCAGTTTCACACAAGCGGTTTGCAGCACCCAGTGGCCGATGGGGAGGATCAGGCCGCTTTCCTCGGCCAGCGGGATGAACTGGAGAGGGGGTACCAGCCCGCGTTGGGGATGCTGCCAGCGCAGCAACACCTCGGCGCCGAGGATGTGGCCGGTGTGGTCCACCTGCATCTGGTAGTAAAGCCGGAGCTGGTTTTCCGGTACCGCGCGGCGCAGGTCTGCTTCGAGCGCAATGCGAACCTCCATCGCCGCATGGGTGTCGGGGTCGAAGAAGCGAATGGCGTTGCGTCCGGAGCGCTTGGCTTGATACATGGCGTTGTCGGCACGCTTGAGCAGTTCGTCCACGGTGTTTTCATGGCCGCGGAACAGGCTGATGCCGATGCTGGGCGAGCCATGGTATTCGTAGCCTTGCAGCATGAAGGGCTGGCTGACGGCGCCGCGTATCTTCTCGGCGATGGCCTCGGCCTGCACCGCGGCCTGTTCGGTTTCCGTGCTCAGGTCGTCCAGTATGATCACGAATTCGTCGCCGCCCTGGCGCGCCACGGTGTCGGCGCTGCGCACACAGGCTTGCAGGCGGTGGGCAACTTCGACCAGCAGCAGGTCGCCGATATCGTGCCCCTTGGTGTCGTTCAACTCCTTGAAGTTATCCAGGTCGATGAACAGGATGGCGCCATGGCGCTGGTCTCGTACGCTGGAAGCCAGCGTGTGTTGCAGCCGGTCCTGCAGCAAACGGCGGTTGGGCAGGGTGGTGAGCGGATCGTAGAACGCCAGGTTGTGGATGGTGTCCTCGGCCTGCTTTTGCTGGGTGATGTCGGTAAACGTGGCGATGTAATGGGTGACCTGGCCCTCGTCGTCGGTCACGGCGGTGATGCTGAGCCACCCGGGGAAGACTTCGCCGTCCTTGCGCGTGTTCCAGATTTCGCCCTGCCAGAACCGGTCGCTGCCGAGGCGCTCCCACATGGCCCGATAGAACTGGGCATCCTGGCGGTCGGATTTGAGCATGGCGGGGGTCCGGCCGACGGCCTCCTCGGCGCTGTAGCCGGTGATCAGTGTGAATGCCAGGTTGACCTTGAGGATGACGTTGTTGGCGTCGGTGACGGCCATGCCTTCCTGGGATTCGAACGCAATGGCGGCAATGCGCAGGTCCGCCTCCGCCTGTTTGCGCATGGTGATGTCGCGCACGACCGCTTGGAGAACCGGCTTGCCATCCAGCTCCAGGGCGCTGAGCAGCACGTCGGCGGGGAAGGTCTCGCCGGTGTCGGCGCGCTTGTGCACCCACTCGAAGTGGTGCCGGCCCATCTCCATCGCGGTGGCGATATGCCGGCTTGCCAGCGTCATGGAATCCGTGCCGCACGGCTGCTCGGGCGGCGACAGGTCGGCCGGGTGCTTGGAGCAGAACTGTTCCCGTGTCGCGCAGCCGAAGGTCATCAGCGTCACCGTGTTGCAATCGAAAAACCCCTTCTCGTCCAGCAGCATCACGGCATCGCCGGTGGTATCGTAGAGCGTGCGGAACTTGGTCTCGGAGCGGCGCAACGCCTCTTCCGCCAGCATTTGCTCGGTGACCTCCTGGACGGTTCCGGCCATGCGGACGGCCACCCCGGCTTTGTCGAACGTCACCTCGCCACGGGCATAAATGTGGTGCTCGCTGCCGTCCGGCCAAACCACCCGATGCGTGAAGCCATAGCCGGATCCTCCCTGCAACGCAGCCTGAAGAACCCCCTCCATCTGTGCCACATCGTCGGGATGCAGCCCCTGGCGGAATATCTCGAAGGTGGGCGTGACGCTTTGCGGCGGCATGCCCCACAAGCGGAAATGTTCGTCGGACCACTGCAGTTCGCCCGATACCGGGTTCCATTCAAAACTGCCCAGATGCGCGACCTGCTGCGCCTGGCTCAGGCGTTCCTCGCTGCGGCTCAGCACCCTCTCGCGCGCGACCGCCTCGAAGCGCAGGTGCATGCGCTCGCGGAAAGCCCGGTAGGTGCGCCGCGCGCTTATGCCGACGAACGCGAGGAAGAGCGTCACCATCGCGCCCATCGCCAGCGAAAGCTCGTCGCCCTCGGCAAACAGGCGCACGATCAGCGGGACCAGTGCGGGAACGGTGAACGCCAGCGCCGCGACGAGATCGATGGACAGCAAGATCACTGCGCCGGCCGTGATGCCGGCGAGCGCGAAAGCCAAAAAGGCCTGATGCGGCACGTCATGGGCCGGAAACAGCAGGAAACTCGCCAGCCCCCACACCACCCCGGTGGCCGCGACGCTGACGCGGAAGCGCTGCAACCACAGGTCGAAATCGGTATCGCCCGGCGCGCTGCGGCGATGGGCAAAGAGCAGCAACGCGCGTACACCGAGCACAAGCGCCATGAGTGCCAGCCAGCCGATCACCGGCGACGCGTCGAGCACGCGCCATTGCATCGTTGCCAGAATTGCGGCAATGCCGATGTTCGCCGCAATCGCAGCCGGTGTTTCGGTGTAAAGCAATCGCATCTGCTCGGCGCGAATCGCTGCCGCTTCCTGGACGGCGGCAGACGTGTTGTCAGGTGCTTGCATGCGAATTTCCGCGTACCGATTTGCCAAAAAGGGGAAGCCTATAGATGCCCAACCCGATACCGGCGAGCGCCACGGCGGCGCGCAGCACGGCCGTGCCCCATGGCAGCGTCCAGCGTGCCGAAGCCGGGCCGCCGCGAACAGGAATGATCATGAAAATGGCAGTTGACCGCTGCATTTGATAGTCAACCATATGTTTTGGAGTTGCTTTAGTTATGGTTTATGTATTCACCCGGTTGGTGAGCCCGCTACAATGTGGATTTATCGGTCGATTTGGCCGATTCTTGAGCACTCCATCGACCGGCATGCGGCAGCCCGCTACATTCGGACGGGTTTTGCCGCCATGGCCTGGCTGATCGCCTCGACGAGTTCCGGCAGTTTCACCGGCTTGGTGAGATAGCGGCGGAACCCGGCCGCCAAACCGCGCTCCACGTCCGGCGGCATGGCGTCGGCGGAAAGCGCGATCACCGGAATGCCCCGCGTCTCGGGCTGGGCCCGTAATGCTTTCAGCACCGCATAACCATCCATACCCGGCAAATGGATGTCGAGCAATATGACGTCCGGCAAATAGCGTTGCGCGAGTTCCAGGCCGTATTCGCCGCTGCTGGCGGAGAGCAGGGCCAGGGTAGGCCGATTGCGCAGCATCGCTTCGACCAGTTTGAGATTGGCGGCGTTGTCCTCGATGTAGAGCATCTTGTGCGTGTCCCGAGCCAACTCGGGCAATGCGGCCGGCACCGCTGCGGCAGCCTGCTGCGGGCTCTGCGCCAGCGGCAGCTCTATCCAGAAGGTCGAACCCTGCCCCGGCGCGCTGTCGACGCCTATCGTCCCGCCCATCAACTCGATCAACCGCTTCGAGATGGCAAGACCGATGCCGGTGCCCTCGATCGCGGTTAATTCGGACACGCCGAGCCGCTCGAAAGGCTGGAACAGCAGCCCTAGTTTCTCCGCAGCGATGCCGGCCCCGGTATCGGCGACGGAGAGCCGCACCCTTTCCCCATCGAGCAACTGGCTGCCGATGCTAATGCTGCCGCCCTGGCGGTTGTACTTGGCGGCGTTGGAAAGCAGGTTTACCAGCACCTGTTTGAGACGGGTGGGGTCGGCGGCCACGGCGATGTCTCGCTCGCATTGGTTGACGAGCGTCAGTTCCATCTTCCGCAACAGCGGCTGGATCAACTGCACGGCCTGCTCGGCGAGCGGCCGCAGCGGCGTGGCCTTGACCGCAATCGGCAGCTTCCCGGCCTCGATGCACGCGAGATCGAGGAGCTCGTCGATGAGTTCCAGCAGATGGTCGCCGGCCCGGTGGATTTCGCGCACGAAGACCTGCTGATCCGGGGTCAGCACCTCGATCTTGAGCAACTGGGAGAAGCCCAATATGGCGTTCATCGGCGTGCGCAGCTCGTGCGACATGCGCGAGAGGAATTCCGATTTCGCCCGATTGGCCCGCTCGGCAGCCTCCTTGGCCTGGGCCATGGCCTGCTCCACCTGCTTGCGCTCGGTGATGTCCTGGACCGTGCCCGCGAGGCTGATGGGGCTGCCGCTTTCATCCACCGTGGCGATGGCTTCCTCATGCACCCAGCGCACCTCGCCGCCGGGCAGGACGATGCGGTGATCTATGCTGTGCCGCTCGCCGCGGGAAAATGCGTCGTGCTCGGATTGCTTGATGCGCGCCACGTCGTCCGGGTGCAGGGTGGCGATGAAGCGCTCGTAGCTGGGGCTGAACGCGTCCGGCTGGTGGCCGAAAATGCGGTAGATCTCGTCGGACCAGGCAATCTGCCCGCTGGCGACATCCCATCTCCAGTTGCCCATGCGCCCGATGCGTTGCGCTTCCTGCAGCATGGCGGTACGCTCCTGCACCAGTTCTTGCAGGTGTTCCCGGTATCTGCGCAATTCCTCGTCCGAGCGCTTTTGTTCGGTGACGTCATGCACCGTGCCGATCATGCGCACGGGCTTGCCGTCCGCATCGCGATAAACCAGCCCGCGCTCATGCACCACACGCATTTCGCCGTCCGGACGCACCACGCGATGCCCGATACTGTAGGGCACGTTGGCGTCCGCCACGCTGGCGTCGACGGCATCGACGACCTGTTGCCGGTCGTCGGCGTGGATCGAGTCGAGAAAGGCGCTGTAGGTGGCCCCGAAAGATTGCGGCGCGAGTCCGAAAATGCGGTAGATTTCGTCGGTCCAGCGCAATGCGCCGGTCGCGATATCCCAATCCCAGGAGCCGATGTGCGCGATGGCCTCGGCGCGGGCATAAGTCTCTTCGCTGCGTTTCAGCGCCGCTTCCACCGCCCGTTTTTCCGTCACGTCAATGCCGATGCCGACCATGAACTCCATCTGGCCCTGCGCGTCCGGCAGCACGGCATTCGACCACTCGATCAAGCGCTTTTCCCCGTCCTTGGCGACCCAGTAGTTGCTATAGCTGCCGCGCGCTTGTTGCGGGTGCTCGGCAAGGGCGCGGAATGCCTCTGCATGCACGGCCTCGCGCTCTTCACCGGTCAGGAGGATATCCCAGGGAAACTTCCCCTCGACTTCCGCGAACGTGTACTGCGACAGTTCCTCGCAGGCCCGGTTGAAGCGGCGGATGCGCCCCTCCCGGTCCAGCACCACGACCAGGGCTCCGGCATTATCCAGCACGGCATCGACGAAGTTTTGTTCATCCTGCAGTTTTGTCGCCATGGGTTGGCCTTCTTGATTGATCCATTCGATTAACCTGAAAACAGCAATTCAACCTAAAAACCGCAGTTCGTTCACCACAGAGTCACAGAGGCACTGAGGAATGGGGTAGGCAGGGATGGGCAACGCGTTGCCCAACTCGCAAAACAATAGGTTGCCGAAAAACTTACGGTCACCAAACTGGTGAACGATGTGCACAGGATTTTTTCCTTGTTTTTGCGAGTTGGGCGATAAAGCCGCCCATCCCTGCCTACCCCGTTTC
>Ga0299912_10002356_pt1 | contig 15435 bp, 15 predicted proteins | sample RVTome_2_FD_207667 | JGI IMG/M metagenome (GOLD analysis project Ga0299912, IMG submission 207667) | Soil microbial communities from uranium-contaminated site in the Upper Colorado River Basin, Wyoming, United States - RVT95D214 (version 2) ... | reverse complement strand
GGACTATTTTTCTTATCATATTTACACGGTCTGAGGGCGCCCAGGACATCATGACACTGATCACCTGCAAGGCCTCCAGGAAAGTCATTTCCGGCAAAAGAGAGCAGCATCGCGCCTGACGGAGGCATTGGGTAACAGGCATCTGGTCATAAACTTTACTAAGTTCCCGGTGTAAGTGGTATGAATCTTTTATCAATTCCTTGAGGGGAATGAAGGGAGGTATGTTCATGACTTTATTTTGTATAATAATTAATTGACTCTTGTTTTTTCCCTGTTTTATACTCTGCTATATTAAATAATTCCAGAAATATCCTCATTTCCAATTATCACATAAAAAGGAGAACACCAGTTGATCTGAACAGTGGAACAATATCTTGAAAGCTTAAACGACAGACGGCCGATCAGGCATCTGGGGGAAAAGGTGGCCGATGTTCGAGCCCATTCCACCCTCAGCGTATCATCAAAACCGCTGTCATGGATTATTTCCTGTCCAACCATTAATCAATAATATTTCTCGATATCCAAAGGAATGTGCTTGGATAAGGATGGATGCATATGGGTGATGAATTCAGAGAAAAAAATCTGAAAGAATGGGAAGAACTTTTGAATACAATATTCAACGGCCTGATTCCCGAAAGCCGCTATTGGACCGAAAAAAAAGATATTATAAAAACCCTTTATTTCTTGGGCCGAAATCCGGACGTGAATCAGACCTATTTACCCGATGGAGGCTGCCTTAATTTAAAGAGGGGAGAAGACTCTTCTGAAGCGGATTGCCTCGATCTTCATTTTGTTGACAATCCGGTTTGTATCCTAAAACCTCGGGTTTTAATCTTTCAATCTTTCAACAGGGCCTATGAATGGGCATATTTTCGATTGGAAACCGAAGCCCTTGAACCGAGCGGTTGGTATGAGAATTTGACGGGGATAAAGGAGGAGCTGACTGAAATCTCTCCGGGAGATTATGCTGACCGAAAATATTGGGATTTAGGCTCTTATGAATATGATGAAACCGGCAGAGAAATACCTTTGTCCAGCAAGGCCAGAATCATCATTCGCTATTTTTCGGGTTCATGGGTCATATTTGCCAAAGGTTCTCCTTATCATGAAATGAGTGTAATAGATGACGGAAGTTACTCAAAAATGACTAATGAGGGGTTCAAAGAATATATCGGCGGTAAGGTTAGAAAGCCGAGGAAAGCAGAGAATATTTGATATGAAACGAAAGAAAAACCGCGACCTGGAAAAAATCTATCCCAAAGGACAATTCATTGCTAAACTGCGTCGCCTGGCAGATACCCTGGAGGCCGGTAAGAATTTTTCCATCCAGATTTCCGGAGAACGCATTTTTGTTCCCCAATCGGCCGGGGTCAATATCGAGCATGAACGGGAAGGGAATCTGGAAGAGGTGGAATTTCAAATTAAATGGATGCGAAGATAGTTTGAAGGAATTGACAATAATAATTCTCCAGATCTTCCCCTAGTCGCCGAAAAACGAACAGCTTTTTCTTAAATCTTAGGACAGGGAATCTAAAACCTCGGCCGCAAGATCGCGTACCTCTCCATCCTCGGCCAGGGTTTTAAGGGTGCGGAGTCTGCTGATAAAGGCCTGTTGTTCCCGCAAGGACCGCTCCGGAAAAACAGCGGCCATTTGGTTCAATAATTCGATAACCACCTCAGGGTCGTCATAATCTAGAAAGAGAAACTGGGTCCCCCAATGTTTCGGCAGGTCGTATTCATCCAGATATTGTTTGGCTAAACTTTGGAATTTTCGGTTCCCGAAATTTTCCTGTAAGAGGCCAACGGCTTTGTCATGGGCCGGGGTTCCTTGCTTGCCCTGGAAATGTTTATTGGCCTCCTTAAGGGCCATTTTGCGAAGCCATTCGGCCTTTTCCTTTTTCTTTCCGAAAGGCTTCGGGTCAGCAGACACATGGCTGCTCCGGTCTTTCCGCTTATCGATCTCACTCCAGGTTATTTCCCTGTTTCGATAATCTCTTTCCCGTTCAGGCATAATAAACTCCGGTAAAAAAGTTCAAGGTTTAAGGTTCAAGGTCGAGGGTTCCTGGCAACAGGCAATAGGTGAGGAATTTATTTTTTCTTTGTCGACGGACACTGAACGCCCAACGTCGAACGGTTTTTATGAACTACGGATTATTTTTCAGTAACGGCTGGCCGGTGGATTCCAAGACACTCATCCACATGTCCCCTACCAGATCGACCTGCTTTCTCCTGGCCACGGCGGCCCGGATGGGGACATGGATATATTCATTATTCCAGAGGCTGATGAGCATATTGGTTTTCCCGGCCATCCCGGCGTGAGCGGCATGCTGGCCCAGGAAGCCGCAAAATATGCTATCATTGGAATTGGCCGGTTGGCTGCGGATGATATAACTGGGATCGATATATTTCAGATTGATCTCCCTATTCATCTCGTTAAAATGCCGGTGAATCCGTTCCGCCAGATAGGTTCCAATATCTTTCAATTTGATGTTTCCCGATGGATCTTTGGTTTGGGGAAGATCGGACAAATATCTTTGCCCCGCCCCCTCGGCAACCACAATGACGGCATGGCCTCTTTTTTCCAATCGTTTTTCCAAGGCAATCAATAATCCTCCAGGACCTTCCAAATCAAAATCCGATTCCGGAATCAATACAAAATTGACTTCCCGGGAGGCCAGGGCGGCACTGGCGGCGATAAAGCCGGAATAGCGTCCCATGAGCTTGACCATACCGATCCCATTGGGGGCCCCTACGGCTTCGACATGGGCGCTGCGAAGCACCTTGGCGGCATCTTCCACCGCCGTTTCGTAGCCGAAGGACTTTTCCACCCAGGAGATATCATTGTCAATGGTCTTCGGGATACCGATAATCGAGGTGATCAGCCCCCGCTTTTCGATTTCCCTGTAAATCTGTTGTGCCCCCCGCAAGGTGCCGTCCCCTCCAATGGTGAAGAGGATGTTAATATTCAGTTGTTGCAGGGCATCCACGATTTCTTCGGTCTTGTATTGTCCCCTGGAAGAGGCGAGGATCGTCCCCCCCCGCTCATGAATATAGGAAACCCGTTCCGGGGTCAGATCAATAACCGGATGACCGTATTGGGGGATAAAGCCTTGGTACCCATAAGGGATACCGATCACATTGTCCACTCCGTAAATATAGTACAGTTCCAGAACAATGGAACGAATGACATCATTCAGTCCCGGGCAGAGGCCGCCGGCGGTGACAATGGCACATTTTATCTTATTAGGATCGAAATAGATTTTCTGACGCGGGCCGGCCTTTTCAAAGGAAAGAGGGGACTTTCCTTTTTCAAAACACTCCAAAAAATATTTTTGGGAATTATCAATCACCACCCGATCATCTTCGGTAACAAAATTTCTGCAGGGGAACTGCCCGATCTCTTGTCCTTGAATGGTGATGCATTGTACGGGAGAATCGATCTTGGGCGACCCCAGGGTCTCAATGGCCGTATCTTCCTCAGTTAAATAATCAAAAGATTCCAAGATTCACTCCCTGAAACTGAATTTAAACTCCCCTTTTCCCAGCAAGTCGTGAAGATGCAGAACACCCACAACCCGCTTTTGCGAGTCAACAATCGGCAGGATGGTGATCAGATATTGTTCCATCATCTCCAGTGCCTCAGAGGCCTGGACCTCGGGCGAAATAGACTTCGGATCGGGGGTCATGACTTGCCCGGTCAGGGTTTGTTTAAGGGGTGTTTTTCGTTTAAAGAGTCTTCTTAAATCACCATCGGTCAAAATACCCATTAATTTCTGGGCATGGTCCACCACCAGGGTGGCCCCCAGGTCTTTGGCATCCATCTCCTCAATGGCTTCAAATAAGGTTTGTTTGGGAGACACTAAAGGTATCTGCTCCCCCGTGAGCATGACTGCGGAAACCTTGACGGCCAGCCGTTCTCCGAGGCTTCCCCCGGGATGAAACCGTCTAAAGTCCTGTTGATTGAACTGCCGCCGTTTAATCAAGGCCACGGCCAGGGCGTCTCCCATAGCCAGGGCGGCGGTGGTACTGGCCGTTGGAGCCAGTCCTAGGGGACAGGCCTCCTTTTCCACTCCGACATCGAGCACCAGGTCACTTTGTTTGGCCAGGGTTGATTCAGGATTTCCGACAAATGAAATCAGTTTGGCTCCGATTTTTTTAATGCTGGGCAGGATACTATTAAGCTCCGCGGTCTCACCGCTGTTGGAAACAGCCAGGACGATATCCCTAGAGGTGACCATACCCAAATCTCCATGCATGGCCTCTCCCGAGTGTAAAAATAGGGCCGGGGTCCCGGTACTGTTTAAGGTGGCCACGATCTTCCGAGCCACGATCCCCGTCTTGCCGATCCCGGTAAGAATCACCCGTCCTTTGAGGCGATAGATGGCCTCGACGGCCATTTCAAATCCGGGGCCCAATTTGGGAATGAGATTTAATATCCCCTGGGCTTCGATTTCCAAAACTTCTCTGGCGTCATCCAACAGCATGGCCGTCAAATTTACCTTTCCAAACAAAGCTTGTTAAAGGTCGTATCCGGTTCAACCGGGTATTGGCCGTTAAAACAGGCCAGACAAAAGTTGGACTCCGGCAGACCGGTGGCCGAAACCATCCCGTCGACACTTAGATATCCCAACCCATCCAAACCTAAATATTTCCTGATTTCCTCCACGGAATGGTGGCTGGCGATCAACTCCCCTTTGGTAGAAAAATCGATTCCGTAAAAACAAGGAAATTGATGCGGGGGGCAGCTGACCAGCATATGAATTTCCCTGGCTCCGGCGGCACGAACGGCTTGAACCCGGGTGCGGCTGGTGGTCCCGCGGATTATGGAATCTTCGATGATGACCACCCGTTTTCCTTTCAGTACCGAGCGGACCGGATTGAGTTTGACCCGGACCCCGAAATCCCGCATACTCTGAGAGGGCTGAATAAAGGTTCGTCCCACATAATGATTGCGGATAACCCCCATTTCAAAAGGGATGTTGGAGGCCTCGGCAAAACCCAGGGCGGCGTAATTCCCGGAATCCGGGAAGGGCATGGTCAGATCCCCCTGGGGTTGGAATTCCTTGGCCAGCATCTGACCCAGTCGCTTCCGGATCTGATAAACATTCTGGCCGAAGATATAACTGTCCGGCCGGGCAAAATAAATGAATTCGAAGATGCAAAAAGACTTCGGGACCTTAGCAGCCGACTTGACAGAGCGAAGACCGTTCTTGTTGATAAAAATGATTTCGCCGGGTTCAATATCCCGCACGTATTGGGCCTCCACAAGATCTAGGGCACAGGTCTCGGAAGCCAGCACATAAGACCCGTTCAATCTCCCCAGGCATAACGGGCGAAACCCGTTTGGGTCCCGGGCCCCGATGATTTGATCTTGAGTTAAAAGGAGCATGGAATACGCCCCCTGAACCTGGGATAAGGCCTGAATCAGGGCCGTTTCAAATCCCTGGGTCAACCCATGGGCGATGAGATGGATAAATATCTCGCTATCCATGGTGGATTGAAAGATAGCCCCTTTCTTTTCTAATCCCCGGCGCAGTTCGTGGGCGTTGGTCAGGTTTCCATTGTGAGCAATGGCCAGAGCCAATCCTCCATGGGAGACCAGGAAGGGCTGGGCATTTTTTAACATGGAAGAACCCGTAGTGGAATAGCGTACATGCCCGATAGCCAAGTTTCCCTGAAGGGCGGAGAGGCTTTGTTCATTAAAAACATCGGCCACCAGACCCATTCCTCTTTGTTCCCGAACCTGGGTGCCGTCGGAAATGACGATACCGGCGCTCTCTTCCCCTCGGTGTTGCAAGGCATATAAACCGAAATAGGTTAGTTTGGCAGCATCCGGATGGCCAAAAATCCCGAAAATGCCGCATTCCTCTTTTAATGGTCGATCGTCGAAAATATCCATTGTCATAGCCTTTGAACTATTTTCTGCTGATGTCCATGCCGGACACCCAATGAAAAACATCGGGAATCTGCTTCCGGAATCGGACTTTTATTTCAGATCCGTATGATACTCCTGTATGGTTCTTACGGAAAGTTTTTTTTGCTGCAGGGCTTCAATCGCCTCGGCCGTGGCCCTGGCCCCGGCCACCGTGGTGGTATAAGGGATCTGGTTAACGAGAGCGGTCTGCCGGATGGAGGCGGATTCAGAAACGCTTTTAGAACCAATGGTGGTGTTGATGACCAATTGAATCTCTCCATTTTTTATGAGGTCGACCACATGAGGCCTTCCTTCCCGGACCTTGTTGACTTTTTGGTTGGGAAACCCGGCCCGGTCCAAAAATTGTGAAGTCCCGGCGGTGGCCATGATTTTAAAACCCAGATTATAGAGCTTTTGGGCCGTGGATAAAATCATTTTTTTATCCTGGTCTTTGACACTGATAAAGACCGTACCGGTCAGGGGCAGATCGACGCCGGCGGCCAACTGCGATTTGGCAAAGGCCAGGCCGAAATTTTGATCAATGCCCATGACCTCTCCGGTCGACTTCATCTCCGGACCAAGCAGCGTATCCACTCCAGGAAAACGTAAGAAGGGGAATACCGATTCCTTGACCGAAATATGGGCAGGAACAATCTCTTCACTCAACCCTTGCGATTCCAGGGTCAGGCCCAGCATCACCCGGGTAGCCACCTTGGCCCAAGGAATACCTGTGGCCTTACTGACAAAGGGGATCGTCCGCGAAGCCCGGGGATTGACCTCCAGGACATAGAGAGTATCGCCTTTAATCGCATATTGAATATTCATGAGCCCCTGAACCCCCAATTCCCGGGCCAAGGCATAGGTATTGGATTTAATCCGGTCAATCTGATCCGCTTTGAGCGTATAAGGGGGCAGGACGCAGGCACTATCACCGGAATGGATCCCCGCCTCTTCAATATGTTCCATAATCCCGCAGATCAAGGACTTTTGCCCGTCGGAAACGGCGTCCACGTCGATTTCAATGGCCTCTTCCAGAAACTTATCGATCAGGATAGGATGACCCGGTGAGACCAGAACCGCTTTGGCCATAAAGATTTCCAGGGCCGCCGGCTCATAAACAATCTCCATGGCCCGGCCGCCCAGGACATAAGAAGGCCGGACAACCACAGGATAGCCGATCGTTTCGGCAACGGCCAGGGCTTCCTGGGTGGTAAAGGCCGTCCCGTTTTCCGGCTGAAGCAAACCCAACTTTTTCAACAATTTTTTGAAGCGTTCCCGATCTTCGGCCCGGTCGATACTGTCCGGTGAAGTGCCGATGATCGGGGCCGAGGCCGCTTGAAGACCCACAGCGAGATTCAAAGGAGTTTGGCCTCCGAACTGAACGATGACCCCCTTTGGTTTTTCCCGGTCGATAATATGATAGACATCTTCATGGGTGAGGGGTTCAAAATACAGTTTGTCGGAAATATCATAATCCGTGCTGACCGTTTCCGGATTACTGTTGACCATGATGCTGGTATAGCCCTCCTCCCTGGCCGTCAGCGAAGCATGGACACAGCAATAGTCGAATTCGATCCCCTGCCCGATCCGGTTAGGGCCGCCGCCGAGGATCATGATCCGTTCTTTTTCCGAAGCCCGGGACTCGTCTTCCAGCTCATAGGTCGAATAATAATAGGGGGTATAGGCCTCGAATTCGGCAGCACAGGTATCCACTAATTTGTAGGCCGGAAGCATCTCGAGTTTTTTTCTTTTCTCAAATATTTCCGCAGGAGGCACCTTTAGCAAATAGCCGAGCTGCACATCGGAAAAACCGTATTCCTTGGCCTGTCGCAGCAATTCCGGTGTCAGAGTTTCCATGGTCTGTCCGGCCAACGTTTTCTCCATGGCCAAAATCTGGGACAGGTTATGGAGAAACCAAGGGTCTATCCAGGTCAGATCGCGAATCTCTTCGACGGACATCCCTGCTTCCAAAGCTGCCCTCAGGTAAAAAATCCGTTGTGAATTGGGCTGGCGGAGTTTTTTGTGGATTTCATCCAAAGGGATCTGAAAGAGATCCTTTCCGTCGGCCCCAAACCCGAATCTTCCGATTTCCAGGGAGCGGATCCCTTTTTGCAGAGCCTCTTTAAAAGTCCGGCCAATGGCCATGATCTCGCCTACGGATTTCATTGAGGTGGTCAGGTAATCTTCCGAACCGGGAAACTTTTCAAAGGTCCAGCGCGGGATTTTGACCACACAGTAATCAATGGTCGGTTCAAAAGAGGCCATGGTCTCCTTGGTGATATCATTAGGGATCTCATCCAGTGTATAGCCCACGGCCAATTTGGCGGCGATCTTGGCAATAGGAAAACCCGTGGCCTTGGAAGCCAGGGCCGAGGAACGGGACACTCGGGGATTCATTTCAATGACCACCATCTCCCCGGTTCCAGGATGAACGGCAAATTGGATATTCGATCCCCCGGTCTCCACCCCGATCTCGCGGATTACAGCCAGGGAGGCATCCCGCATTGTTTGGTATTCTTTGTCGGTCAGGGTCTGGGCCGGGGCCACGGTAATGGAATCCCCGGTATGGACACCCATAGGATCGAAGTTTTCAATGGAACAGATGATGACCACATTGTCCTTGAAATCCCGCATGACCTCCAGTTCATATTCCTTCCAGCCCAGGACCGATTCCTCCAGCATAACCTGGTGGATCATGCTGGCCTCAAGTCCGGAGGTCACCAAACGTTCGAATTCCTCCCGGTTATAGGCCACTCCACCGCCGGTCCCTCCCAGGGTAAAGCTGGGACGAATGATATTCGGGAAGCCGATTATTTCGGCCTGAGCGCGGGCCTCCTCCAAACTGGTGACAATAACACTTTCCGGTACCCGCAACCCGATCTTCCACATGGCCCGCCGGAACTCATCTCGGTCCTCGGCCTTTTTAATCACCGGTATCGAGGCCCCGATCATTTCTACGCCGAAATGGTCCAAAACCCCCATCTCGGCTACGGCGACAGCGGTGTTAAGACCGGTCTGCCCGCCCAAGGTCGGCAAGAGGGCCTGAGGGCGTTCCCGTTCGATGATCTTGGCCACGATTTCCGGGGTGACCGGTTCGATATAGGTTCTATGGGCCATCTCCGGGTCGGTCATGATCGTGGCCGGGTTGCTGTTGACCAGGACGATTTCAAAACCTTCCTCCCGCAAGGCCTTGCAGGCCTGGGTGCCTGAATAATCAAATTCACAGGCTTGACTGATGATGATCGGTCCGGAGCCGATAATCAGTATTTTTTGAATGTCGGTTCGTTTAGGCATGGACTATTTTCTCCGGTTTTTCCCCATGAGGGACAGGAAATGATCAAATAAATAAGAGGCATCATGAGGGCCGGGAGAGGCCTCGGGATGATACTGGACGGAAAAAAGAGGGATTCGCTTATGCTCCAGCCCTTCCAGGGTTTGATCATTCAAGTTAATGTGGGTCAATTCCACATCCGGATCGTTCATGGATGGGATGTCTACGGAAAAGCCGTGATTTTGAGAGGTGATCTCCACCCGGCCGGTCTTCAAATATTTGACCGGCTGGTTGGCTCCTCGGTGTCCGAATTTGAGTTTAAAAGTGGTTCCGCCCAAGGCCAATCCAACGATCTGATGGCCCAGGCATATACCAAAGATGGGCAGCCGGCCCAGCAGGTTTTGAACGGTTCGGACGATTCCCGGATTGGCCGCTGGATCCCCTGGGCCGTTGGAAAGCAGCAGGCCGTCAGGCTCAAACGATAATATTTCCTGGGCCGGGGTCTGGGCAGGGAGGACCAGAACCTGACAGCCCCGTCGCTCTAAACTTCGCAGGATATTGAATTTGACCCCGCAATCCAGAACCACTACTTTATAGGAGGAGCCGTTCCCCTTCCAGGGGGTTTCCCTTTGATCCTCAGGAACAGGAATTTTTTTCTCCTGAGACCAGAGAAAAGGCCGATCGGTCGTGACCTGATCCACCAATCCCAGACCGAGCATGATCGGGATGGCCTTGGCCCTTTTGATCAGAATATCAGGATCAAGGTTTTCTGTAGAGGCGACTACCCGCATGGCCCCATAGTTTCTAAGATGCCGGGTCAAGGCCCTTGTGTCTAACCCTTCCAGGCCCAGGACCTTGCTTTTTTTCAGATAGTCGGATAAAGGGGCTTGAGATCGAAAGTTGCTCGGGAAGGGCAGGTATTCTTTGACCAGAAAGGCTTCAACCTGAATCCGGTCCGATTCAACATCCTGGTTGTTGATTCCGTAGTTTCCGATCAAGGGATAGGTCATGGTTACCAACTGACCTTTATAAGAAGGGTCGGTCAGGACTTCCTGATATCCGGTCATGGCCGTATTAAACACACATTCCCCTTCGGCTTCCCCGGGTCCGGTGAAGGATCGGGCCGGAAATACAGTCCCGTCTTCTAATACCAATATCGCTTTCATTTCAATCCTGATTCCGGATAATCTCAGCAATAATCTTCGCTGCTTTTTTCGTCAATCCTGTCTGTGATTTCAAAACCTCTCGGCCGGTTTCTCCTCGTCTTTCCCGTTCATCCGGGTGTTCTAAAAAGTAGGCTATTTGAATCTCCAATTCTTTCTGATCCCGGACCATAATCCCGGCCCCGGCCTCTTCTAAAAGACGACGGGCATCTTTGAAGTCTTCCAGGTAAGGTCCATATAAGACCAGTTTTCCCCAGGCAGCCGGCTCTAAAATATTCTGTCCTCCCTTGGGGACCAGACTGGCCCCGCAAAAAGCAATAGTGGCCAAGCTGTAGAGGGCGAAGAGATCGCCGATTTGATCGACGAGGATGACCGATTCTTTCTTCTGCTCCCCCGTCAAAACGATTCGGCCGAACAGTTGGTAAGAAACCCCTCGTTTTTGTAACAGGTCTTCTATCTCGGCACATCGGTTGATATGCCTGGGGACCAGGATTAAAATCAAGTCCGGGAAAGCGGGCTTTAAACGTTGATAGACGTCGATAAGCGCCGCTTCCTCCCCTCCCCGGGTGCTTCCGGCTACCAGGACAGGTTTTCCTTCCGGGACATGGATCCGTTGCCGGATATGGAGGCGCAGGGTCTCTTTGGCCTGATCCAACAGACCATCGTATTTGATATTGCCTAAAACCCGGACCCGCTCAGCTACAGCCCCCAGGGCAATCAAATGCTTCGCATCATCCGGATCTCTGACTAAGAGGACCTTGAACTTTTCAAGTACAGGCCGAAACAGCCAGCGAAAATTCTTATACCGTTTAAAAGAGCGGTTGGAGATACGGCCGTTGGCCAGGATCAATTGACCGCCAGATTTATGGATCTGAAAAAGAAAATTAGGCCATAATTCAGTTTCCAGGGCTACAAAGGCCCTGGGGTGAAAGAAGTTGACCGCCCTTTTTACACAAGGGTAAAAATCCAGGGGAAAGTAAATAACGGGTATTTCCTTTCCCAAGAGCGTTTCGGCTAATTCCCTTCCTCCCGGGGTTGTAGTTGAAACAAGGATGGGGATATCGGGGAGCTGCTCTTTGATACTCCGGGTCAGGGGGATGGCGGCCTTAATCTCGCCCACCGAGACGGCATGAATCCAGACCGGTCTGGCATTGGGCAGGGAATCAACCGGCCGGAGATGGAGAGGGTATCGCCCCAACCGCTCGACCAGATGGTTGCTGTACTTTCCTTGAGCCAGATTATACAAGATCAGGAAAGGAAACCCAATCAAAAAAATTATTCCGACCCAGAAATTATATAAGAAAAGACCAATGGGCATAAAAAATAATAATATTCAATAAGATAAGATAAACTGATTGTTGTTGTTTATATTATTTTTCAGGGTAAGGAGTCAAGTTTAAAAGAAAAAGGGGAGAGAACTTTTTCAACTTTATCTCTTTAAATTGACTTGACAAAAAATTAAAAAAGATTAAAAGATAAAAATATACAAAAATTGGACGTAAATTTTTTTATAAAGGAACAGGGGATGACTTATACTAAAATTTTAATTTTTGGTCTAATTCTTTGTACTTTGGGGATTGCCGGCTGTACTAACACCTCTACCTCCAGCGGCTTTGGGACGGGTGGTGGTTATTCGATCAATCTCAGGGCCACCCAAACCATAATCCCTCAAAGTGGTCAAACAACCTTGATCGCCACCGTAAGAGATGCCCAGGGGAATCCCGTCAATGATGCAACGCGGGGAGTTTCTTTTACTTCTTCTTTGGGGGCTACTATTACCACTGTTGATTCGATAACCCTCGGGGCCTGTTCCACCACCTACACCGCCCCGTCATCTACCAATACGGCTACCCCCGGAGTGGATCAGGTTACCGCCTCTTATCAAGGGGCCTTTGCCTATATCAGTATTTACGTGTATGCCCCTTAAAATTTATGAGTTCAAAGCGAAAGGCTCAAGGCTCAAGGCTGAAAGAAAAACCTTCCCATCGTTCTACTCTGTTTTATTTTTTTTCACTTTTCTAGTAATCTTTCCTCCGTTTCAGACAATATATGGTCAGCCTTTAAGACCCGAGCAGGCCTTTTCATTTCAAGCCCTAGTCTTAAAGACCGATCTGATTGAAATCCGTTTTCAGATTGCTCCTGGATATTACCTGTACCGGAATAAGTTCCAATTTCAAATTGAACCAATAGAAATAAAACCCACCCCCCCCCAAATGCCTGCCGGGCAGGTCAAAGAGGATCCCAATTTCGGCCGAATGGATATTTTCCGTTCCCAACTGGTTATCATCCTCCCCCTGATCCGACCCCCTAAGGATATACAAAATATCACCTTATATATAACTTACCAGGGTTGTTCCGATGCCGGCTTTTGTTATCCGCCTAAAACTAAAAAAGTTCAATTAAAATTTCCTGCCCGAACCGTCACAGAAGGACAAGAATTAAAATCCTCCCCCCCATCCTCTTTCCCCTTGTCGGCCGGGAATGAGAACGGTCAGGGCGTTCAGGTCAATTCGTCAGGTCGAATAGAGGGAGCCGGGGACGGGGGTGACATCACCCGATTATTCCTTGGAAACAGCTTTTTCTGGATCGTCTTAAGCTTCTTTGGATTCGGCCTGTTGCTCTGTTTTACACCATGCGTTTTACCCATGGTTCCCATTATTTCCGGTATTATTCTTGCCCAGGGCGAGAAACTGACCAAAAAAAGGTCCTTTTCTCTTTCTTTAACCTATGTGCTGGGCATGGCCCTCACTTATTCTGCGGCCGGTATTGCAGCCGGATTCTCAGGCCGGTTAATTTCCTCTGCGCTGCAAAATCCTTTTGTGTTGACCGCCTTTGCCCTGATCTTTGTTGCCCTGTCTCTTTCCATGTTCGGAATTTATGAATTGCAGCTCCCCGGCTTCATTCAAACCAAATTAATGGGGATCAGCAATCGTTTCAAGGCCGGGACCTTCGTGGGGGTCTTTCTCATGGGGTTGCTTTCGGCCATTATGGTTAGTCCCTGTGTCACCGCTCCCCTCTCCGGGGCCTTACTCTACATCAGCCGGACGAAAGATGTCTGGCTGGGTGGTTCGGCCTTGTTTTCCCTGGCGCTTGGTATGGGTGTACCTTTATTGATCATAGGGACCTCGGCCGGGGTCTTATTCCCGAAGGCCGGGCTATGGATGAAATGGGTTAAGGTCTTTTTCGGGATCATCCTGTTGGCCGTTGCTTTTTGGATCATTTACCCCATCATCTCCCCACCCATAACCTCTTCCCTGTCTTTCCAGCGGGTAACCCCTCTTAATCAAATCGACTCTTACTTCAAAGAGGCCGATGGCCGATCAATCATGCTCTATGTTTCTGCCGATTGGTGTGTGTCTTGCCGGGAAATGGAAATTCTGACTTTTAGAGATCATCGGGTTAAAGAAAGACTTAAAGGGGTGAAACTCCTGAAGGCGGACGTGACCCCAACCGGCAAGGAAACCGATGATTTTTTAAAAAGATTCGGACTGTTCGGCCCCCCGGCGGTTTTGTTTTTTGATAACAGGGGTCAGGAAATCCCAGGAACCAGGGTAATCGGCGTGCAAAAAACGAAAGAATTTTTAATAACCCTTGATAAAGCCCTTTCCCGATGATCAGGCTTCTTCAGTGAATTTAATACAGGGCGTTGCTTCCCTTTAATAAACAGTGATGGCCGCCGTAGCAATTAAATTCTGGGAGGAGACATGGATGGAATCCTCACCCGTTTCAGTCCCCCGGTAAGTTTGAATGGATTGACCCAAATTATTGGTTGTGGTTTCACAAATAGTGGCATATCCCTCGGCCTGACCGGCCAATAAGAAATCTCCCCGGATCGCCGTAAAACAGATATTGGTCCCATAAGGGGCAGGAGCCCCGGTACTATCCTTGACAATAGCCAAGACCGAGGTTTCCCCATTTAATGGAATTGAGTTCGCACCGATGGTTATCGTAATCGTCCAACCCGTCCCCGTACCGGATCCGCCGGCGGAACTGGTGGTACTGCTGGTACCCGAGTTATTACAGGAGAGAACACCAAAAAAAGAGAGACAGGTGATAACCAAAACAAGGCATTTTAGCAGGCCCATCAGCCTGCCTTTTCTTTTTTGTGGGGCCATATCTTCTCCTCTCTTAAAAAAAATAGGGTTCAAAATTTCAAGGGTTCGAGGGTTTAAGGGTTTTAATTTTCGCCGCTTTCACTTGAATCCTTGAACCCCTGATTCTTTGAGCTCTTTTTCAGGTTTCGTGGGACCCCTAGTCCAAATGAGGCCTGGGGGATTAACCAGTTTATCTTGAGCCAATATACTCCTCATAAGCAGCCTTGTCCATTAATTCATCCAATTCCGAAGGTTTTTTTAAAATAATCTTAACCAGCCAGCCCGCTTCATAGGGAGAAGAATTGATCCGTTGAGGTTCTTCATCCAGGGCCCCGTTTATTTCTATAATCGTCCCGCTGACCGGGGCAATCACATCGGTCGCCACCTTGCTGGATTCCAGAGCACATAAGGGTTCGCCGGGTTTAATCTCCGTTTCGATCTCCGGCAGATCCACATAGATGATGTCTCCTAATTGCTGCTGGGCATATTCCGAGATACCGATGGTTCCGTGGTGGCCGTTAAAGGTTATCCAGGCATGTTCCGGATGAAACTTAATATTTTTCATTATCAATCACCTCAGATGCATTATGCGGTTAATCATATTTTGTCTCCTCTAATCCTACCATAAATCCCGATTTGGTCAATAGCTTTGGATGATTTTGTTTAGAAAATTCAAAAAAATGTTCGGTGAAATGAAAATGGGGGAATGTCCTAAAAAAAATAAGAAAATCAAATAGTTCAATTTTATTTTTGGCCCGTCCCATTATTTTTGTAAACTCCAAACTTTTTGGTTAGTAACCGAATTTGGATTTAAACAATCGATAAAAAGCATCGTCGTTGATTAGGGTGCCGGTTTATGGAATTTTTTAACCCTCCTTTGCTTTGGTGTCAACTTTAAAGCCTGAGAAACAAATTGCTTTAACCTCCTTTTTTTGATACCATTTCAACTAATCAATAGCATTATTGAAAGGAGAATTTATGCCGCTGGTTAAA
>Ga0299912_10002354_pt1 | contig 15437 bp, 17 predicted proteins | sample RVTome_2_FD_207667 | JGI IMG/M metagenome (GOLD analysis project Ga0299912, IMG submission 207667) | Soil microbial communities from uranium-contaminated site in the Upper Colorado River Basin, Wyoming, United States - RVT95D214 (version 2) ... | reverse complement strand
ACTATCACAGCGGCCACGGTCCCCGATGCGCCGCTTTGGGGCGCTGGTCTAGGCGGTGAGTTCCTGGGCACTGGTACGACCATCGCGAGCACGAGCACCGTGACAGCGCTCAACGTGTCGAGCGCAGCGGGCTTACGTGAGGGCGGCGCGCTTGCTTGCGCAACTGGACCGGGCGGCGCGCTGGAGGTCCGTGAGATCAAGACGATTGCCACAAACGTGGTCACGTTGAAGCTTGCTCTCAGTGGCATTCCGGCAACGTCCAGCATCGTCTACGCGGCTGCGACGTACTACCTGGACGCCACCGATGGCGGCCTCGTGCGCTCGATCCAGATGGCGATTGAAGGGCAGACCGCGGCGGATCGGTGGCTGCTCAAGGGCGGACAGCTCGCAGCTGCACCCAAGCTTTCGCTCGCTCCCGGCACCGTGCCCAAGGTCGACTGGTCGACCAAGCACACCGAATGGGTGCTGGCCAACGGCACGAACACGGCTGGTTTCACGGCGCTGATGAACCTTGCGGCCACGCCGATCAGCGACCAATCCTATGCCGACACTGGCATCAACGCAGTGATGGATTCTGAGTTCCGAATCATGCAGCACGGCGTATCCACGCTTTCCGGCACGCTGATCGACGCGCAGCAAATCAACATCACGCCGCAGCTCAAGTACGGACCGCACACCACGCCCGCCGGGCAGAACACGGTCAAGCAGTGGGTGCGCTTGCGCAACGATGGCCCTGCATGCGTCGGTGACTTTGCGCTGCCGTACGAGGATACGACGTGGCGCGACAAGCGCGACGCCGAGACTGACTTCGCGCTGTTCTACCAGATTGGCTCGAGCGTTGCGAATGGCGCTGTGCTTGTCAGTGTGCCGCGCGTTTCGTTCGACGATTGGAAGCTGGAAGAGGTCGACGAGATCTCTGGGCAGCGCATTCCGTTCTACGCGAAGTTGGATAACCAGACGACGGCGAACAGCTCAAATTTGCAGAAGTCAGCGTTCAGATTTCATTGCGTGTGAGGCCAGACATGAGAGCAGAGACATTCAAGACAGTAAGCGTGCTGGATCCGTTGCTCGACACGGAGTCCATTTCGGTCGCTGAGATCGTCGAGTTCGCAAAATCGCGCGACTACGCGCTGGTGGATGGCAAGTGGAAGCCCGGCGACAAGCCGACCATCTTTCACTGCCGCGAGATCTCGCACGACCTCATGGAAAAGTACGTCAAGTCGGTGTCCGGCTCAAAGGATGAGGCTGAGGAAGAGACGTATCGCCGCGCGTTCGAATGCGGCGTGTACCTCGCGGAAAACGTGGTCGGCAATGACGGCGTAAATCTCGATAGGTGGGAGCCAGCGAAGAAGCGCAACGGCAAGCCCATGATGTCAGCCGAAGAGTCCTACCGCTTCTCGTGGAACGAGCGGCAGGAGATTGGAGCGGTGGTCTACGCGCACTCTTTTTTGCACCGCAAGATTGCGCTCTGCTGTCAGCTGCCGTCTTCTGTTCTCGCACTCTTGGGACATCGGGAGTACCGCCATGCGGATCCGAGCCCGACCACTGCGTTAGCCCCGAGCAACGAGACGCCGTCGCCAGACATTGTGGAGGCGTTGCCGACGCCCGCTTAGACCGACAGTCGAGCCGCGACAAGCGGCGCGCGCTGCGTCTCTCGTACGACTGCGCGTGCTCGGGGGAAACCGGCAACGGACGAGAAAACCCGCAGATGACCGAGCCGATTCGAAAGACGATGGAAAGCATGACCGGCTTCGATGTCGGCACGTGCCCGTGGCTTGCGTTCACCGATGAGTTTGTGCAGCGCGTGAATGCAGCGGTTCCGTTCTTCGAGAGCGGTCAGTTGGCGTTTCACTGCGTCGACCCGAGTCATCGACTTGTGCAGGGCATCGGGTTCTTTCAGCAGGCCGGAAACCGCATGCAGGGAAAGCAACTCGAGCTGGAGAGCGAGAAGCGCAAGCGCGAGATGGCCGCGGCCGAAGCGGCGCGCACACAAGGAGGCGGCCATGGGCGATAAAGCGGAAAAGGTTCTGTACGAGATCAGTGATGGCGGCACCGCGGCGAAGACCGCTGCCGAAGTCGACAAGGTCGCTGTCGCCTTCGACAAGACGGCCAAGATGCAAGCGGCGCTCACTGCGGCGCAGGGCAAGAGCGGCGACATAGCGCGCCTAGCCGCGTATCGAGCGGAAGCCACTGCGCTGAACAGCGTTGAAGCTGCGATGCAGAAGGCGTCTCTGGGCACGGTGAAGCTCAACGACGCCATGAAGGCGGCGAACACCAACTCAATCAACTTCCGGGAGAAGGCAGGCGCGCTGGCAGGTGTGATCGGTCAGATGTCAACGTCGTTCAGCGCGCTCACGCCAGCGGCCGCTGGTGCGAATACGATTTTCGGCACACTGTTCCGGACGCTTACGCCGTTGCTTGGTGTGATTGGCGGCGGACCGGGCGCATTGATTGTCGGTGGTCTTGTCGCAGCCGTCACAGCGCTCGGCGCCGTAATGAGCAATACCGCGAAGGACGCGGCGACTCTCGCGTTGAAGACCGACGACACCAAGGATGCTCTCGTCGAGTATCTCGACAAAATAAACGAGGAGCGCGCTAAGCGTGGCGGGGAGCAGACAAAGAAGGCGGACGAGAGCGCGTTGCAAGACGCGCTGATGCGTGGTGCCACTGACATTGCCACCGTCGACAGAGAACTCGCGGTCTACCAGGCTAAAAAGCGCGCGAACGAACTCGCGATGCAGCCGAAAAAGGACGCGTCATTCAAGGAGATGTTGGCGCACTCGCAAGAGGTGGGTGCTCTGCGTTCTGCTAATGATGCACTGGACGCGCACATAAGCTTTTTACAGGGCAGCAGAGATGCTGCGCTGGAGTATGTGGAAGCCGCCAAGCGTTTGAAAGAAGCGGCGGGCAATCAAGCCGGCGCAGAACTGACTGCCAACTCGTCAGGCAAGAAAGTCACGAGGTACGATTTCGGAGCGGAGTCGGAGAAGAAGCCAAAGAAACCAAACCAACTCGATGCACGTCTTGCGCCCGGTGACTACGCGCAAGAGATGATGTTTCAGGCCGGCGAAAAGCTTGACGCTCCCGAGCCGGAATGGCTCCAGAACCTCAACCGCCAGCGCGAGGAGATGCACAACCTAAGCGCCTGGAAGAACGACGTAGCGAAGCAGGAGCTCGAGGACAAGAAGGCGCTGGGCGAAAAAGAAACAGCGTTTCGCATTTCGCAGCATGAGAAGCGACTAAACGCTGAGAAGGCTGAGTCGGCCGAGCGCCTGGCGATCGCGCGGCAGTACGGTCAGATGACGTCTGCGATAACAGCAAACCTCATCTCCTCCGCCATCGCGGGCAAGAAGATCGAGATGAAGGAGGTCCTGTCTGGCGTCGGCGGCATGATGATCGGTAAGGGAACCATGGCTGCGTTCGACGGCGCTATTCGCGCGGCATGGTCGTACGGCACCGATCCAACTGCATACACGTTGATGGCCCAGGGAGCCGCGGAAATAGCAGCCGGCTCACTGCTAGCGGCAGGTGGCGCATCCATGGGAGGTGGCGCAACACCATCGGCTGGAGGCGGAACCACCACTGGATTCAACCCGTTTGCCTCGCCACAGCGCGATTTGTCCTCATCGAGCAGCCAACCCGTCAGTAACATCACCTACGTGACCTTCACGTCCCCGTTCGCGCCGAACGCGGATGACGGCATGCGCATCCGGCAATCGCTCAACGCCGCCAACAACGTGTATGGGCCGAAGTCGTGACGTTCGCGTATTGCGCCAGCTTCAAGGTGACTGACCCGGCGAACGGCTTCGGCACGATCGCGTTTGCGTCTGCAGGCAAGAGCACTGTCACGGTGTTTTTGAGTTCGGTGGCAGAGACCACTGTGGCAGGCAACGCTTTGACCGCTGTCTACAATCACGCGCGCGACGTCGGCCTGGGGTCTGCCGTGAGCGAGGACCGCGGTGGCGGGCTCAACATGGGCCAGAGTTACGGCTTCAACACGTTTGCGCTCGCTCTGCAAACGAAGGTGCGAGCAGACGCGCTGTCCTGGAGTAACCAGGCGAACTTGGGGATCAACTTCTCGAACACAACGCTGAAGTACACGCTGTCGTTCGCCGCTACGCTAACGGTGACGTTCTCGAACGCTGCAACTGCGCGCCTGTTCGGATTCACTTCACTCTCGCTCACGGGTGCGACGAGTTACGAGAGCACGATGACGCCGTACTTCATCATACGGCCTTCGCTACCGGGCGTTTGCGCTCCGTCTCCTGTGTACGAGCCTGACGGTATCGCAGTGCAGGGCGTGTCTGCCGCAGGCAGTTTCTTCGGCCTTGCCAGAACAGGCACGCCTCTGTATTGCGACTGGATCCAGCAATACGAGCCACCTGAAAAGACCGAGCGCCTGCGTGCGCTCACGACCTCGCATCCGTACACGCATCAAGCGCTGGCCGAGGACTGCCGGACTGGTATTCCGTTCGTCGTGATTGACGGCGGATTCGGCGACTCGCGCAATCGCGCCTTTGCGTTGCGGGCTGAGGGCAGCGCTTGGAACCCTGAGCGCGCGTCACCTGGCAACGGCGCGCAGTTCCACATCCCATACAAGGCGCTTGTGTTGGGCACGGTGACGTCATGAGCTGGGCGGAAACCAAGCGCACCGGTGAGGGCCGCCTCGACTTCCGACTCGTGATTGCTGGCAACCCACACGAGTGGGCAACGTCGACGCGGATCACCCATGCGAACAACCTCGACGGTATCTGGAGTCGCAAGATCTTCCCGACGCTCAGTTACAAGGGGCTGAAGATCAAAGAGCGCGCGAGCGTGCGCGATGCGTGGACCAACGTTGACGGCATCACGTTCACGCTCGAATCGAGCACGCCTTCCGAAGAAGCACTGATCTCATTCACAACCGACGCGATCGTCGTCGGCAATCTGGCGACGCGGCCGGCTCCCGACGGCAGCGACATCGGCGATATACCAGCGACGGGAACGTCTCACCTCTTGGTGCTCGACAACGGGGTGATACTACCGCCGGGCGTCTATCACGTTGGTACCGAGGCGGTTCTCGCAAACGGCAGCAACACGATAGACCGCGCGCGCTGGGATACGGTGCTGGAGAAGCACTCGGCATCAACGGTCGATGGCATTACTCTGGGCGTGCCTGTGTACGATCGCCCGCTCACGCTCGAGGGCCGCCGCGTGTACCTCTATGCGTATGGCGAGAGCGATCCACCGGATGGCAACGGCGTTCAGATTTGGGTGGGCGTTGTCGCGTCGCCGCCGCGCATGTCCGGCAACGGCATCACGTGGACAATCAACGCGCAATCGGTGACTGAGGTCTTCAACCAAACGATCGCATCGGCGGAGTCGATTCACTACAAGATACGCGGGATCTATCACAGCAACGCCGCACCCATGCTTCTTCAATACCGGGTGACCTACGAGGGCAGTCAGTACCAAGCGGATAGCAGCGATCAGGTTTTCGTGAGTGGCTTCTTCGAAAACCAGACTGAATGGATCGCGCAGGTAAACTTTCAGCTGGCGCAGCTGCTCGTGAACCGTGCAGCGGGCGACACGCCCACCGATGGCGTCGCCGAAGTTACGCGCGCAGTCTATGACGAGCGTGGTGGGCCACCTCAAATCATGCTCACCGTTGGAACGACGCAGAGCACAGAGCTGTTGTCGATCTGGATTCAGGCGACGAGCGCGCTCGATGGCTGCATGGTCGAAAAGGTGTCCATGCAAACGTCGTTTACCGACGGACCTCAGTCGCTTGGCTCTGAGATCGCTCTGCTGAATGATGGCATTCCGATTCTCACCGGTGGAATTCTCGATCGATTCGGCGATGCGAGTGGCGCGATGCTGTTGACGCAGTTCAAGGAATCCGACCGTGCGCCGTTCGGATACCCGCTTCCCCAGTTTCGTAGCGTGCTTGGTTCACCGCGCATGGCCCACAGCTTTGGCGGCGCAGCGGACAGTGCCCTGAGTCCGGTCAACTCGTACTTTGACGCTAGCGTCGGTGCCGCAGCACACACCGCTGACCGCATTTATTTGAACAGAGTCGACGGCATTGACCCTGGCACCGTGTTGTACGTCGGCAACTCCGACGCCATGGTTCCGATCGAGGTGCTGACCATTGACGTGACGACAAAATCGATCACAGCGAAGATGTCCGCAGAAGCGCCGGGCGGCGGGCAGGTGCTGTACTTCGATCATAACACTACGTTCGTACCGTTGCGCACGTACGTGATGAACGCGAACGTTTCCTACTTCCTCATTCAGGTCGTCAACTTCTCCGAGAACGCCAACGACGGCGACACGCCATTCATTATTGATCGCGACGTCGATCTACTGTCGCTCGTGGCCGCATTCCAACAGCCAAGCGGAATCGATAACTATTGGTACTATCGTAACTACGCGTTTTTGAAGTCGGTGTCCGTAAAGGATGTGCTGACTCCCGAGCTGAAGATCATTGGCTGGATGGCGCGGCTGCAATCAGACGGCCGCCTCGGCTTCGTGAGGATGCCGCTGCTATCGGCGACGCGAACCGCGGCGGGCACGCTCACGGATCAAAGCGTCTTGCTGCCGGCCGATGGTCAGGCAGGCATGTGGCCGACGTGGGAAGCGCAGCCGGATGGGCTCGTGAACATCGCAGTCGTGAAGCTCGGGTACAACCCTGTGCAGGATGACTACGACGAGAATAAAACGCACACGATCAAGATCGTCAACTCGATCGCTGCGCACAAAAGCAGCGGCAAAGGTTCCGAGAATATTGAGGTCAAGTCGACGGCGTCAGGATCCGTGAGCGCAAATCCATTCTTGACTGTCTTCGATACTGACGACGCTCCAGGCGGCACGGCGGACTGGCATAAGGTCGCCGAGTGGATCAGCGGCACGTACCTTGCGATTCTATCAACTGAATACGCCGTCGTTACCGTTGCGGTCCCGTTCACGTTCTTTGACCGTCTGGTCGGCGACATTCTCGACGTGACGTGCCAGCTCATTCCGAACGGGCAAGGTTCGCGCGGTGTCGTCAGCCGCAAGGCGTACATCATCGGTCGCGAGTGGAATCTCGATCCAGCAGTGAACGAGATGGGCAAGCTCACGCTGTATTTCCCGCGCACGATCGGCGCCGGCTATACCCCCACGGGACGCATCACATCGACGGCCAACGCTGGCGGTAATAACTGGGTGCTCTCTTTTGCGAAGTCCAACATCTTCAACATCGCGTGGGCCGAGGCGAACGACGACGTGTCCACGCACTTCGCGGTCGGCGATACGATATGGGTCCAACAAGTTGGCTCAACGACGCCAACGTCGATCGCTGGTACGGTCACGACAAAGGACAACGATACTGTTCCCGGCGTGCCATCAATCACTGTGTTGCTTGCGACGGCATGGACGGTAGGGGCCAACACATGGAACTTGAAGTGGCGACCTGATTACAGCGTCGCGACCGCGCGGCAACGGACGTACTGCTACGTCGCAGACCTTACGCGGCGGTTGGCTGACGGCAAAAGAGCAAGGAACTACGTATGACGCTCTCGCTCAAACGATTCTACGAAGAGCGCGCCGATGGCATGGACGAGCACTATCCATGCGACACCGGCGATATGTGGACCATTGCGGACAATATTCTGCACCTCGTCGATGAGTCGCCGTGCTACCGAATCAACTGGGCGTCACCGAGTTTTTCTACACAGACCGGCGCGCTACCCGCTACAGGCATCACGATTCCAGACGGGTTCGGCGGTTACTACGCGGTGATCAACGTCGTTCATCAGTTCCCGACAACGATTCTCTACGCCGGTCGGTATCCGAACTATGACGTGCGCGTTGCCGCGAAAACAACGTCAGGAACCGTGCAGCTTCAGGCGACCTTGGCAACGCCGGACGCACCGTACACAGCCGGCATCGAGGATCCCAGCGTGATCGGCGTCGCGAACGGCTCGACGAGCAGCACGACAGGCGCGTGGGCGATCGAGGCTAGGTTTTCATCGGCGAGCAAGCGGCCGGCCATTGTTGGTAACTGGACGTCTACGCTTGAGGTGTTGCCTAACGGCAGCACGGAGCCAGTTGGCCGCGTGCCTGGGTTTAGCGCTTTCGCGCGACTGCAAGTTGTCTTGTATGCGACCGGCATGGCGAGCACAGGCTCGATCTCGCTTGTCGGCTTGCAAGTGAAAGAATATCCGGACTAAGCCATGGGCGACGCATACGTCGATTACTATCCGCACGTTGAGAGCATTAGCCTCAGCTCGATCAAAGCGTCTTACCCCGTTACAGGAATGACGCACGTGGGCTGCGCGCGCGCGATCAATTGGCTTATCGGACGCGGGCACCCGCATGTCGTCGCCGGGCCAAGCTCACTGCCATTTCCGGCGAACGCAGAGGTTGTGGCGGGCGTCAATGCCACGTACACGTTCCGCTACTGGTGCCGTGGACGGGCCACGCACCGAACGCGTATCTTCGCCCTGGTCGTCAGTGCGCAGAGCTTCGCGAATGGGCCGGCGACGTTCTCCGGATACTTTTCGCCGCTGGAAGGCGGAGGCGGCTACCACGCATTTCAGTGTGGCAGCGATCCAAAGCTGCTGCTATTCCCGCTCGACGTTGTCATAGAAGGTGGCGCCGAGTGCTCGTTCCGGATCATCAGTACCGCATACGCACCTGCCGAAGGCACGTTCCTGCACATTCACGGCGCGCACGTGTTCGAGTCACCACAGATACGCGTCAACGCGTTTGGCATGGACGCGTACACATGCGTGCCTGGATTGCCGATTTTCTCAGGCGATGGCGAGCTGGCCGTTACGCCCGGAACTTCGGTTGGCAACATTCCGGAGCGTCTCGCACGCGCGCGGACAAATGACATTCGACGTGGCGCGCTGTTCTCGTGGAGCGCACCGCATGTGTACGCTGCCGGCATCTCGATTCCCGGCACGCCAGGCATACCTGAGGTGCCCGCGATCCCGCCGACGCCAGGCACAGAGCCGATACCAGGCACACCTTCAACGCCGGGCACGCCAGGCACGACGTCACCGTTCTTGTTGGCGGTCTATACCACCAGCGCGCCGAACAATACGGAAGTCGATTGGGCGCCCTACTGCACGTGGGTAAACAATCAGAATGTTTGGGGCTCCGACTTCATGGACTCCGGTCAGGGCTGGGCGCAGATCGAGAACCCTAGCTGGTTGCTTGGGCCGTGGGCTACGTGGGGGCAAGCGCATCCAGATCTGGGCTATTTCCTCGGCGTTCCGATGTTCCCGACCGATGTAGTCGTGAGCGATCCTGAGATTGGAGTCATGGGCGACGGCGCGCGCGGCGATCATACGTACCACTTCATTCAGCTCGCGCTGTGGCTGTCAGCTTATGGAACAAAGCGAGTAGTCATCCGGCTTGGCTGGGAATTCAATCTACTTCCAGAGAGCATCATCCAAGGCCGCGAAGCCTACTTCGCGGAATACTGGCGCAAGATCGTCACGGCAATGCGAGCGAATATCGGGCCGGGCGTCGACATGAAGTTTTGCTGGAATCCGAATATCGGCGGCGACATCAATCTGCAAACTGCGTGGCCGGGCGCCGCGTACGTCGATTATGTCGGCGTCGACACGTACGACTTCTACGGCTCGGGATACGTGATCGGCGTGACGCCGTCGGCGGGAACGCGCGAGACGGCGTGGAACGGATATCTCTCCGGCAATGGAAGTACGTACGGACTGAACTGGTTCGTGAACCTCGCGCGCACCAACGGTAGACCACTTGTCGTGCCTGAGTGGGGCGTCTGGCAGGTTCACGCGAGCGGTCCGCCTGCGGGTGGCGACAACGCCGCATACATTCAACACATGTATGATTGGGCAGTCCAGAATTCTGTCTACATCATGGGATACTTTGACAACGGCGACGCCTATCCCGATGACGTGCACCGCCTTTGGCCCGGCGCGAGCAACAATTACACCTCGCTGTTTCCTGCGGCAAAGGCGAAGTATCTCGAGCTGTTCAGCAATGGCGGCATACCTGGCACACCCGGCACGCCTGGCACACCCGGCACGCCTGGCACACCCGGCACACCCGGCACGCCAGCGATACCTGGCACACCCGGCACGCCTGGCATCGAATCGCCGACTGTTTACGGCATGGGCTATCTCGTAACCAGCGCGAGTTTCATCCAGATCTTTGCCGTGAACCCAGCGCTTCAAGGGCGCCAAATGACAGCGACTGGTACCACCGCCCAGGTCGTCGGCAACGTCAACGGCACGGTGACCGGCGGCACTGGCCAAGTGCGCGTCATCATGTCGAGCGGCGCGACGATCACGTGGAACGTCACGAACACCAGCGAAGACGGCGCGTGGTCCGGCGAGCAGGTGTTCAACGTGGAGAGCGACGACCCGACGAACTGGACGCTTGACGCAGGCATTCGCGGCCCGACCCGAGACACGTCAACGTGGCAAGCGCGCGCGCCCGCTGGCGGCAGCTTGTGGATCCACAGCATCTGCGTGAACGACATCACCGGATGAGAGCGGTGAGCGCTACAACTATGCGCCTCACTTTCCGCACCTACACCCGCTAACACATTAGCAGCTGGCCGCTGCTGCGTCGCATCTCGCTCGCTCTGCGTCCGGGGCTAGGACAGCGTGCCATGCGACGGGTGCTTTTGGCGTTTGCGTTGCTCGCCGTATCCGCGTGCGCGTCAGGCCCGTCTTTGCAGTCGGCCATTGGCTTGCACAACCAGAGCATGCACGTGCTCGATGCGGTCGATGTGCATTGGGCGCCTGTGTACACGGCGGCGATGGTGCGCGCGTCGGCCAAGTTTCCCGACGACGACGTCGCATACCGTGGCGCGCTGACGGAATTCGATGCCGTCAACGAGTTCATCAACCACGCCCGCCAGTTTACCCAGTTGCTGCACTTGGCCGTCGAGCAGTGGCAGGCACTCAACGATGGCGGCGACATGCTGGCCGAGATCGCGCCGTGCGGTGTCGAGGCGTTGAACCGCCTCGGCGACGCCTTCGTCGCAATCCCGACTGCAGGCGCGGGGCTGTACGCGATGAGCAAAATGCTCGCGCTGCAGGTCGAGCGCTACTCGGACGGCGGCGAGTGTCATCAGCAGCCGGTGGCTGCGGAGGTGCGGCCATGAACTGGTTGGCATCCGCCTTCGCGTTCGGCGCGGAAATCGTCAAGAGCATCGTCGGCAAGCCCGGCGAGAAGCTTGAAGCACCGCTTGGACAAAGCGAAGCGGACAAAGCGAAGCAGAAGATAGACGACGATCGCGCGGCAAGGAAAGCGAACCGGCACTGATGTCGACGCAAGGCAAGCCGCCGCCGACGTTTGGTGATTCGGATCCTCGGTTCGACGAAGAGCTGCCTACGCCCGTGTCGAACCGGCCTCACCGCGATGCGGTGCGACCTCCTGCGGACAATCTGACGCCAATCGATCTGTCGCTCCCGCCGATTCCAATGTCGCCGCTCAAGCGACAACAAGTGTTCGGCCGCTTTGCATGGTCGCCGGATCCGATACCGGGCAACGCAGAGCGCATCCGCATCGTAGGCGACTGGGTCGCGAAGAACGTTGTGTCGGTGAAGATCCCGCAGCTGGAGAAGCTCGGCATCTGGCCTGCGGTTCGCTTTCACCGACTCGGCGTGAATCAACTGCTGAGCATGTGGGCTGCGTGGGAAGAGGCCGGGTTGCTCGATCGTGTGAAGACATGGAACGGCTCGTTCGCAACGCGCTTCAAGCGCGGAAAGGCCGGCAGCGCGCGCATCGAGGATTTGTCGAACCATGCCTGGGCGACGGCAATAGATATCAACGTGGCGTGGAATCGGTTGGGCGATGAGCCGGCTGAGTTGGGTAAGCCGGGCTGCGTTCGTGAGCTTGTTCCGATCGCGCATCGGCACGGGTTCGTGTGGGGAGGACATTTCCTCAGTCGAAAAGATGGGATGCACTGGGAGCTTGGGAGGCTGCAGCCATGAGCGGCCTATCCCACGTGTTTCCAAGCCTTACGTCGGCAGACAAGCCCGGCGAGGACGCCGGAAACTCCGAAGCGGACGCCGATCGTTGCGAGCGTAGCACCGCTTTCTCGCATGTCACGCATGACGAGCACGTCGGCTTCCGTGAGTTTTGCGTTGAAGTTGCGCACGCCATGAGGACTGCGGCCTTTTGCAACCATGTCGGCCATGTTCTCGTCGTTGCTGGCTGCAAACATATGCGTCGGGTTGCAGCAAGCCCGGTACTCACGGCCGGGCCAGCGCACGTCACAGGAGTGGCAAACGCAAACTTCTCCACTGACGGGCCCATGGGTCAAGGTCCAAGCCAGTCGACTCGCGATCGAGTTCTCGGTCCTTCCATTTTCTTTGTACGAGAACCGGCCATAGCCGTCCCTGTCGAGCGCGCGCTTCCACATCCAACATTCATCGGGACCTCGGACGTCCACGCGTTCCCAGAATCGGTCTGCAAGGCAGACCCTCGGTGGGCGGGGCCTGGGCCACAACTTTCTCTCTTTCTCGTAGGCGCAGGCGCACGCCCTGCAGTCCGGTCGACGACCGTTGCGATAGGTTTTCCCGTTCGGGAACTCATCAAGCGGCTTGCTCTGCAAGCACTTGCGGCACTGACGGATTTCTTCTACGACAGATTCATCCATGGGGGCACTCTCCTCGTGGGTCGTGGCCCCGGCTGTTTGCGCAGCGCGGGGCCGTTCAGCATGGCCGCTGATGGCGGCGTCAATGTGCTCACGCCACTGACTTTGTCAAGTCGGGAGGCGGCGTGAATGACCGCGGGGAATATCGCCGCGTGGATAGGGATCCTCTCCACGTTCGCCGTTGGAGTCGCGCGCATCAACACCTTGGAAATTGCCAAGGACACTCAGGTTACGTGGACAGCGCAGCTTTCCGAGACGACTCGGCGGCAAGAGGAGCGCATCCAGGCGATCGAGCGAAACAATTTGATGCTCGAAAGGGTCCACACGCTCGAGCTGCGTTTGCGTGTTCTCGAGGTCGAAGCCGCGCAACAAGAAGCAAAAGGCCGTCGTGCCCGATGACCCACGCCGACTCATCGATCCGTCAGCACAAATCACGTTTGCTCGGCTCGCTGAAAAGCTGCGGTGCAAGCAGGACGAGTTACCGCGGTGGTTACGCAAGCTGGTCGAGGACTACGGCGTCGACTGCTTCGAGCGTGGCGTCAAGCACGCGTATGACCGCAACACGACGAAGCCGAGAGATCCGGGGTGGGACGAAGTTACTCCCGTCCGAACGCTCTGGAAGGAATGAAGCATGACCACCATCACGACTATTCGAAGCATCGTCGTCGCGCTCATCGCCGCTTGCGGCAGCTTGGCGGCATCGAACGCGTTTCCCGCCTACACGCCCGCGTTGGTTGCGATCGGCGTGATTCTTTCGGCGGTCAACCACGCGTTGCCGCGAGCTGAGACTGCGGCGGTCAAGGGTCTCAAGGCTGAAGTGGCTGTGATCAAGCAGGAAGGCATCGCTCCGAGCGCGGAAGTCGGTCTGAAAATTCGCGAGTCGCTAAACGCTGCGAATCAAACGTTCGGCCCAGAAGGCGGTACGCCATGATCTACTGGAAAGGGCAGCCGTACATCGCGTCACAATCCACCATCGTGGATGCCACGGGACCGTGGCAAGACACACTTGGCATTCGTGTCGTGACGTTTGATGCCACGTTCGACACGTCATCGACCGACATCGCCGGCTCGCTGATTCTTGAGTACACCGGCAGCGACACGCTCGCGCCGACGTACGTCACGCGTGTGCTGCTGCCAGACTTGTGTTGGCTTACCAACCTGTCCGGTTGGGCGCGTGACACCGGAAACGTTGGATTGAAGTTGACCGCTGGCGCTGCACAGCAGGGTTGCGTCACGATCAATGTGTCCAACCCACCAATCGGTCGCATTCGCTTGCGATGGGACGCGACGGCTGGCGCCGGCGGCGGCACTAACACGCTTGTTGTTACCGCGCGTGCGTGGGGCACCTGATGGCTGCGCCTACGCTAGCGCCGTCGCTCAGCGGGAACCTCTCGCCCTCGATTAGCGATAACGATGATGGCGCGGCTGTTACCTATCAGTCCGTTCTCGGCCCGCTGGTCAAAGCGATGTGGCACTCACAGCTCGGCATCGCAAAGACCGACCTCGGCGGCGGCAGCTGGGTCACTGACACGTGGACAGACCAGATTGCCAACGCCGTGTTGCCAGCCCCGTCCGGGGCACAGCGACCGCCGTATATGCCGGACGACGGGATCTTCGGTGGCAAGAGCGTCGTGCAGACCGCCATCACGGGCAGCAAGATTCTATTCAGCTCGACACTCTCCGGCATTGCGGCATCGGGCACACGGCCTTGGTTGTTTGCGTATGGTCGATTCCGTGACAGCGCAGGGACAAACGAGTTCGCGGTAGGTGCCGGGGGCATTCTGCGCTCGTTAGCCGTGCGTGACGCGTTCGGAAACTTTGCGGCGAGCGATGTCACCACAGTCAACGTCAACTCCGGCGTAGCTCTCAACTTCGTTCCACATTCGATGGAGTGCTGGGCTGATGGCACGAACCTAAATCTGCAACTCGACGCAGTGAAGTACTCGGCCGCGTACGCGCTGGACATAAACACCGCGCTAACGAACGTTTGCGTTGGCGCTTCGTGCCAGTACGGGGACGCGGCAATCGGCAACTACAGCGCAGCACTCATCATAATCTGCAGCGCGTACCCAGGCGCCGCGACGGCCGCGCTCATTCGCTCGATGGCAGCAGCGGAGTTCCCACCATGAGCCATGTGACGTTCAAACGCTTCCCTAGCTTGGCAGCCGCCACCGAAGCAGCTGAAGCCGTGGGCCGACTGTATGCGGCGAGCATCGCGCGACCGTACCCAATGCCCCCCGATGTTTACGGGCCTGGCAGGCAGCCAGTGCCGCGCGAAGCCTACTACCAGCGCTGGTGGGTTGCGCCGCAAGCGGCCATCCCCGCTGACCCTGGCAATGGCGTACCGCACGCGTTGCCACATCGCATCGAGCCGGACGGGTTCACGGTCGCGCAACACGGGCTGACCGTCGCCATCGCCAACGGCGGCAACGTCACGCTGAACTTCCAAGGCTTGGAAGTATGACCCACGACAACAAGTTTCAGCGGCATGTGCCGCGTTTGAAAGGGACACCGATTCATGAGTCAACCTGACAATCACTACGCATGCCCGATGCGCGTTCTTTGGCTGCCACAGATTATCTACTGGAATGCGGGCGTCGATCAGTCTGACATAGTTGTCGGCGATCCAATCGACACCGCAGGGTTGCGGTACTTGGTGCTCAACATGAGTTGGTACGGGCATTCGCCCACTGGCACCAGCGCGGTTTTGCATCCTTCGACTGAAAACTCCCCTGCACCAGTGTTGGATGTCTATCCCACTACAGTGCAGGGAGACGCGACGCTTTCCGGCGCAATCGTCACAGTGGACACGCAGTCA
>Ga0299912_10002353_pt1 | contig 15439 bp, 13 predicted proteins | sample RVTome_2_FD_207667 | JGI IMG/M metagenome (GOLD analysis project Ga0299912, IMG submission 207667) | Soil microbial communities from uranium-contaminated site in the Upper Colorado River Basin, Wyoming, United States - RVT95D214 (version 2) ... | reverse complement strand
ACTTTATTATCTGATGATAAAGCACCGACTGCCAAACTGGCACAATAGCTAAAAGCAGGCAACGCTGTAACTGCCTGTTATTACAGTAATTAAAATTTTAACTTGTCCGGGCACGCTATTTGCATTTATCTTATTTTCAGCGACGAATTTTATCCCGATGTATCGATGTTGCAAAATCAGGAACCCAAAGGTATGCTTAATTTACTTATATAAAATAAGGAACTTAATAATGAAATTCGACAAATTCACATTAAAGGCCCAGGAAGCATTAGCGACCGCCCAGCAGATTGCGATGGCCAAATCGCATACTGTTCTGTCGCCACTGCATTTATTAAGCGCTATCTGCAACGATGACACCGGCATCGTAGTTATGATTTTGAAAAAAATCGGCGCTAATATCTCGCGAATCAAAGAGATGATAGAGAGCGAGCTCAAACGGCTGCCGCAAGGCCAAAGCGGTAATCTGCTCACGCCCGAGCCGGATTTTAATCAAATCGTTCTCGACGCTCAAAACCGAGCCGATACGATGGGCGACGAATATCTTAGTGTCGAGCATCTGTTTATCTCGCTTGCTTTGGTCCAAAGCAACGCAAAAGAAATTTTACAACTCAATTCTATCACACAGGAACAGATTGAAAAAGCCCTGAAAGAAATTCGCGGGCCGGAAAAGATAACCGACCAGAGTCCAGAGGATAAATACAAGGCATTGGAACGCTACGGCATTGACCTTCTGGAGATGGCACGCAAGGGAAAACTCGACCCCGTCATAGGCAGGGACGAAGAGATTCGGCGGTGTATGCAGGTTCTTAACCGCCGAACAAAAAATAATCCAGTTCTAATAGGAGAGCCGGGCGTCGGCAAAACCGCAATTGTCGAAGGCCTCGCTCAGCGAATAGTCGCAGGTGACGTCCCCACGGGGCTGAAGAATAAAAGAATAATCGCTTTGGATATGGGGTCGCTGATAGCGGGGACAAAATTCAGAGGCGAATTTGAGGACCGGCTCAAGGCAGTGCTCAAGGAGGTCATCGGCGCTGAAGGGCAAATAATACTTTTCATTGATGAGCTGCATACCGTAGTCGGTGCAGGCAAAGCTGAAGGCGCAGTTGATGCCGGCAACCTGTTAAAGCCGTCACTCGCACGGGGTGAGCTGCGATGCATCGGTGCAACTACAATTGACGATTACCGAAAGTACGTGGAAAAAGATGCGGCGCTTGAAAGACGTTTTCAGCCGATTTTAATCGACCCGCCGAGCATTGAAGAGACCATAGCTATCCTTCGAGGCCTGAAAAACCGCTATGACACGCATCACGGCGTCCGGATTACAGACTCGGCCCTTGTTGCCGCAGCAACCTTATCGAATCGATACATCTCAGACCGCTGGCTGCCTGATAAAGCAATAGACCTGGTTGACGAGGCAGCATCGAAGCTGCGCATTGAAAATGACTCATTGCCTGCCGAGCTGGATGACATTCGAAGAAAAATCATTCAGCTTCAAATCGAACGTGAGGCGCTGAAAAAGGAAAACGATGACGCAAGCAAGGAACGATTGAAAAATATAGAAAAGCAATTAGCCAAATTGCAGCAGGAGGATAAAGAACTTACAGCGCAATGGGAGAGTGAAAAGGGCGAAATTGACCAGATAAAACAATTGAAAGAGAAAATCCAGACAGCTCAAAACCAGTTTGAAGACGCCCAGCGCAAAGGCGAGCTGGAAACCGCAGCTCGTTTGAAATACGGAACGCTCGCCGATTTGAAAAAAGAGCTACAGGAAAAAGAATCCCAGCTTGCAAAATCCGAAAGAGCAATAATCCGCAACGAAGTAAACGAAGAGCATATTGCCGAGGTTGTATCCAAATGGACAGGTATTCCTGTCGCCAGATTGTTGACTGGTGAACGTGAAAGATTAATGAAAATGGAGCAGCTTATCCGCAAGCGAGTGGTCGGGCAGGACGAAGCTGTTTCAGCTCTTTGCGATGCCGTCCGCAGAAATCGGGCAGGCCTTGGTGACCCGAATCGGCCGATAGGGACATTTCTGTTTCTCGGGCCGACAGGCGTAGGCAAAACCGAGCTTTCCAAGGCGCTCGCAGATTTTCTCTTTAACGACCCGAACGCTATGGTTCGAATTGATATGAGCGAGTTTATGGAGCAGCATTCTGTCGCTCGACTCATCGGCGCACCGCCTGGCTATGTCGGCTACGAAGAAGGCGGGCGATTGACCGAAGCCGTCCGCCGAAAACCCTACACAGTGGTTCTGCTCGATGAGATTGAAAAAGCGCACGTTGACGTCTTCAATGTGCTGCTGCAGGTCTTTGACGATGGCCGACTGACCGATGGCAAAGGCCGAACCGTGGACTTCAAAAACTCCGTTATCATTATGACCAGCAACATCGCAAGCCAGCAGATTCAGCAGCTAACTGAAGAATCCGGCGCAGACTGGGAAATCGAGGCCCATGTAAAAGATGCGCTAAAAAAGGTCTTTAAGCCGGAGTTTTTGAACCGTATCGACGAGATAATCGTCTTCCACATGTTAACAAAGGATGATTTAAGAAAGATTGTTGACATCCAGCTTAAATATCTGACCGACCGTCTGGAGGCACAAAAGATAAAGCTTGAGTTTACCGATGATGCCCGCCGGCAGATTATGGACGAGGGTTACGACCCGGTCTTTGGTGCCAGGCCTTTGAAGCGAACCATTCAGCAACGATTAGAAAATCCGCTTGCCTCCGAGCTTTTAGCCGGCAAATTCGCCGACGGCGACACCATTAAAATCGACGCCAAAGCCCACAAATTCACATTTGAAAAAGTGTAATTTCAAACTGCGCTGTCGAAAACATATGAAAATGGTCATTCCGCCCCTATTTGCCAAAACACTTACACTAATTCAATTTAAGGATTTGCCAAAACAGAAGAATTTTTGTAGAATTTTGGGCCAGTTGAACCGTAGCTTCAAGATAGGATGAATATAATTTGCGTTTAATGCTTATTCGTAAAGAATTATGAATACCAGCCTATTTTTTAAGGGTTTGCTTGTCGGCTTTCTGATTGCAACTCCCGTGGGACCAATCGGAGTGCTGTGCATCCAGCGAACCTTGAACAAGGGCAGGCTCCACGGCGTAGTATCGGGGCTGGGAGCGGCTACTGCGGATGCTCTTTACGGCTTTATTGCTGCGTTCGGACTGACATTTATTTCAAGCTTTCTGGTCAAAGAACAATTGTGGCTTCGCCTCGTTGGCGGCGCCTTTCTTTGTTATATGGGAGCGAGGATTTTCCTGTCCAAATCGGAACAACGAACCACATCGGCAGATAGCTCCACCTATGTCAGGGATTATGTATCGGCTTTCTTCCTTACATTCACTAATCCGACAACTTTTCTTGCTTTCGCAGCAGCTTTTGCGGGTTTGGGATTAGTAAGAACGATTGAGCATCACATCGCCGCCCTATTACTGATTGCTGGCGTGTTCATCGGCTCCGGACTTTGGTGTTTGATACTGAGCGGCATTACCGCCACATTTCTGGGGAAACTGCTTTACAGCAGACCGGCATGGCTGAACAAAATCTCCGGAATAGTAATGATAGTTTTCGGTTTATTTGTCCTTTTGACTCTAATAACATAAAATCACACACGAAAATTTGTGATTCAGCCTAAAAACTTGAAAGCAACTGATTTCCTGGTAATCTCTATCCACCGCAATCACTGCGCTGAAACGGCTTAAACCAGGATAGCAAAAGCAGGCAGAAAGGTGCCTCTCTGTCAGGAAAATGACAATGGATAATGGGGCTGTTGAAAAAGTCGAGATTGCTTTGTCACGGAGTTTATCCTGAGCGTAGTCGAAGGGCTCCTCGCAACGACAAACAATCGGTTTTTGCGTCATTGCAAGCCCCGCACCGTATGGTGCAGGGCGTGGCAATCTCTAAACGTTCCATTTAAGGTTTTTCAACGCCCCTACAATCAGCTATTTTAATGATTTTTTGTAATTTATCCGTCTTCGGCTGATTTATCTTGCACTTTTTCCCGCAAAGGCCAGAATAATTAGCGTCATAATAATGTCATTCTGAGGCGAAGCCAAAGAATCTCAACTATTCTAAAGCCAGGTCCTTCGCTAACACTCAGGATGACTAAAAAGAAAGGAAAACCAAATGGAGACTCAAAAGGTCTTGGAGCAGGTAGAAAAAGACAATATAAAATTTATTACTCTGCAATTCACCGATTTACTTGGTGTCATAAAAGAGGTCATCATCCCCGTTGAGGTATTAGAAGATGCGCTAACCGACGGTGTTTGGTTTGACGGCTCTTCAATCGAGGGCTTCGCACGCATACAGGAGAGCGATTTCTTCTTGAAACCCGATACTGCTACCTATGCAGTTGTGCCCTGGCTGACCCAGGACGGCATAACCGCCCGCCTGATATGCGATATCTATCGTGCTGACGGCAAGCCATTTGAAGGAGACCCAAGACTCATCCTCAAACAAGCAGCGGCACAAGCCGCAAAGCAGGGCTTTGAATATAATGTCGGGCCTGAGCCGGAATTCTATCTGTTCAGAACCGATGGTGATAAAAGGACAACGCCTCTGGATTACGGCAGCTATTTTGACCTTTCTTCCCACGAAGGATACAAAGTCATAAAAAAGATTGTCGCTGCACTTGAGAATTTTGCGATTAAGGTCGAAGCGTCCCACCACGAAGTCGGCCTCGGCCAATACGAAATTGATTTTCATTACGGCAATTGCCTCGACATAGCTGACAAGGTGCTGACGCTGAAATACTGTGCAAAGAAAATCGCCCAAATGCACAACCTCCACGCTACCTTTATGGCAAAGCCGGAAATGGGTAAGCCCGGCTCAGGTATGCACGTTCATCAAAGTCTTTTTGATATTAAGACAAAAACAAACATCTTTTATGACAAAGACCACAAATACAATTTGTCGAAAATTGCATTTAATTTTATTGCTGGCCAGATAAAGCACATCGATGCAATGTGTGCAATCCTCTGCCCGACTGTAAACTCCTATAAACGGCTGGTTTCCGGTTTCGAGGCGCCGGTTTATGTTACCTGGGCTGGTATGAATCGCTCGGCCCTTGTGAGAGTGCCCAAATGGTTCAAAGCCAGGCAGGAAGCCGCTCGAATCGAGCTGCGATGTCCCGACCCAACCTGCAATCCGTATCTTGCCTTTGCCGTTATGTTAACAGCAGGTCTGAACGGCATCAAAAACGATTTGCAGCCACCTGAGCCGGTTGAAGAAAATATTTATGAGCTTGATGGCGAAAGCCTGTTGCAGAAAAATATCGACCTTTTGCCAACATCACTGGCCGAAGCCCTCGACGCTCTGAAAAATGACAAGGTTTTACAAGAGACTCTCGGAAAACATCTGTTTGAAAGATACATCGACGTAAAAACAAAAGAATGGAACGAGTTCAAAAAGCAGGTCACCAACTGGGAGCTTGAAACGTATTTGGATATTTTCTAAATGAGACCGTCAGCTTTTTATTTGTGGTAACAAGTCAAGAAAGGCAAGCATTATAGATTTACGGCAATTCCTCGGCCGGCGAGGTATTCTTTCATTTGTCTTATGGTGTAATTTCCGAAGTGCGTAATCGAAGCCATAAGCACTGCATCTGCTCCGCCATCGACGATTGCATCATAGAGGTGTTCAAGTTTTCCTGCTCCGCCGGATGCGATGACCGGGATATTGACCGCATCGCTCACAGCTTTATTCAGTTCGTTATCATAGCCGGCTTTCGTGCCGTCGGCATCCATACTGGTTAAAAGTATCTCACCTGCGCCTGACTTTTCACCCTTCACCGCCCATTCAACCACATCAATATCCGTCGGCTCCGTCCCGGCTTTTACACAAACTTGCCAATGACCAGCCCCGCACCTATTGCTCAGCCCTGAAAGCTCTGTGTCTGAATCCGGAGTAGGCCTATAGCTCGGCCTCAATAGGTGCGGGGCTTTAGACCTGCGGGCATCAATCGCAAGGACAACACATTGACTGCCAAAACGCTCGGCTGCTTCAGTAAGAATATCGGGATTTTCAACGGCAGCGGTATTTACAGATACCTTATCCGCCCCGCTTCGCAGTATCTCATCCATTTGCCCGACTGTTTGTATGCCGCCGCCTACTGTAAACGGAATAAAGACGTTTTCCGCAACCTTTTCGACAAGTTCAACTATCGTCTTACGAAAGCGTATGGTGGCGGTAATATCCAGAAACACCAGTTCATCGGCGCCGGTGTCACTATATCTCGCACCCAGCTCCACCGGGTCGCCTGCATCGCGAAGGTTCACAAATTTAACGCCTTTAACCACCCGATTATCTTTAACATCGAGACAGGGGATGATTCTTTTCGTCAGCATTCTTTTTACTTTTTGCCACCAAGGCACTAAGACGCCAAGGTCTTCTGATTTCCAATTTTACTTTCACCTTTATTTAATCGGTGTCAATCCGTGTCTGATTAAAACAGTGTTAATCCGTGTTAATCTGTGTCTGATCAAAACAGTGTTAATCCGTGTCTTTTTTCTCTTTACAGATTTCGGCAAAGTTCTTCAGGACTTTCAAGCCGGCTTTACTGCTTTTTTCCGGATGAAACTGCACACCATAAATATTTGCCTTCTGCACCGAAGCCGGCATATCGAAGCCGTAATCGGTATAGGCAATTTTGGCCTGACCGTCAGTAACATCGGAGTAAAAAGAGTGTGCGAAATAAAAATGTTTTTCTTCTCCCAATCCGGCAAACAAATCCATACCTTCTGGCAGTTTCACCTGATTCCAGCCCATATGTGGGATTGTCCTTCCGGCAGGGATGGCAGTAACATTGCCACGAACCAATCCCAGGCCTTTATGTAAGCCATATTCAGTGCTCTGCTCGAAAAGCATCTGGTAGCCCACGCAAATACCCAAAAGTGGTTTTCCTGCCAAAGCAATCTCTTTTATCAGCTCGGCAAGAGCCCCCAGAGCACTGACTGCATAGCCGAAGGCCGCAACGCCCGGCAAAACCAGGCCGGCTGCACTATCGATTTTCCTGGGTTCGCGGCTAAGCGTAACATCGCAGCCAATATGCCGAAATGCATTACATACGCTTTTAACGTTTCCTACATTATAATCGATAACAACTATCATAATTTCTTATTTGACTATTTATCACTTATAATGATAATGGTTGAACATAACAGCACAAAAAATAGTAAATAATAAATCGAAAATAGTAAATAACAAACTTGTAGTGAGCTTGCCCTGAACCATACGGTTCAAGGGCTTGCCGAACCTATGTGTGGCATAGTAGCTTATCTTGGTAAAAAAGCAGCGCAACCCATCCTGATAGAGGGGCTAAAACGCCTTGAGTATCGAGGTTACGACTCGGCTGGTGTGGCGCTGCTGGGCAGCGGCGCGATAAAAATAAAGAAAACCAGCGGCAGAATCAGCGCTCTGGAAGAGATTTTAGACCCCCCTGACATCGCCGAGACATTCGGCATCGGCCATACACGCTGGGCTACACACGGCGTACCAAACACTATTAACGCACATCCGCACCTGGACTACACAGGCAAAATCGCCGTCGTTCATAACGGCATTATCGAAAACTACAGCACACTGAAAACCTGGCTGCAAAATGAAGGAGCTATATTTGTAAGCGAAACCGACACTGAGGTGATAGCGAACTTAATCGGCTATTTCTATGCAAAAGCTAATGAGGGCGAAGGGACAAACCTCTCCAAAAGTCAAAACAAATTCGAATGGGCGGTTCAGCAGGCACTTCGTGAGCTGCACGGCACTTACGGCCTGGCAATTGCCTGCTCAGATTTTCCCGATATGCTCATTGGCGCAAAAAAGGGCAGCCCCCTAATTTTAGGCGTCGGTGACGATGAATATATTCTGGCCTCGGATGCAGCTGCTATCGTAGAGCATACCGAACAGGCAATATACCTTTCCGACAACGAAATGGTCACCGCAACACCGGAAGGATTCTATACTAAAACGATTGACAACGTCACCGTCACAAAAGAGCTGATGCAAATCGAATTTTCACTTGAACAAATCGAGCTGGGCGGTTTCAAGCACCACATGCTCAAGGAAATTTTTGAGCAGCCGCAGGCCTTAAGCACCTGTATGGGTGGCAGAATTGACAGACAAAATGGACAAATCAGACTCGGCGGCATAGATTCGTATCTGCGCGAATTAGCTCATACCAAGCGACTCATTCTGACCGCCTGCGGGACCGCATTTCACGCTTCTCTGGTGGGAGAATTCTTGTTTGAGCATCTGGCACGTATCCCCACAGAGACCGAATACGCCAGCGAATTTCGATATCGCAACCCAATCATCGAAGATGCCACCGTCGTCATATCGATAAGTCAATCCGGCGAAACAGCAGATACCCTTGCGGCAGTGGAACAAGCAAAGCAGCGGGGAGCAACGGTTCTTGGAATTGTCAATGTCGTCGGCTCTTCTATCGCCAGAGCCACCGATGCAGGGATATATCTGCATGTCGGGCCGGAAATCGGCGTTGCCAGCACAAAGGCATTTACCGCTCAGGTGGCAGTGCTGACAATGCTGGCGATTGAATTAGGCAGAAGAAAACATATAAGCAGCACCGAGGCAGAAAGATATATCAACGAGCTTTCCAAGATACCGGATAAAATAAAACAGATACTTCAGCAGTCCGACCATATTAAAGGTATCGCCTCTGCAAATATCGACAGGAACAACTGGCTTTTCCTGGGCAGGGGCTTTAACTATCCTGTTGCCCTCGAAGGCGCTTTGAAACTAAAGGAAATAAGTTATATCCACGCTGAGGGTCTGCCCGCTGCGGAGATGAAGCATGGCCCGATTGCCCTGATTAATGATGGTATGCCCGCTGTCTTCATCGCCACAGCCGGGCCGCAATATGACAAAATTATAGGTAACATCGAGGAAGTCAGGGCACGCGGAGGAAAAATCATCGTTGTTGCTACCGAGGGAGACGAGAATATCAAACAGCACGCCGACCATTTAATTGCCATCCCCGATGCCCCGGAGCTTCTGCAGCCGATGCTTACCGTCGTGCCGTTGCAGCTGCTGGCCTATCACGCCGCAGTGCTTCGCGGCCACGATGTTGACAAACCTCGCAACCTCGCAAAAAGCGTTACGGTTGAATAGTTCACTGTCCATTGTTTTATCCTATGAATCTAAAATCAACTTCAACATCCAAAATCCGACATTGGATATTCGATATTCGATATTCAACCGGTTTCACCCTCGTGGAGCTGCTCGTCGTCATAGCAAGCATCGCACTTTTACTTTCTATACTTATGCCGTCACTTGGAAAGGCAAGGTCTATGGCAAAGCGCCTGGTATGCGCGACAAACCTTAAGCAAATTGATTTAGCTATACGCCTGTATCTGGATGGCAATAATGATACATACCCTTGCACCCAGGACCCCGTCTCAACTAATCCGCCTTATTGGCTGTGGATGGGTCGTGGCTGGCGAAAATTCGTCGAGCCATACCTGAGCAGAAACATCGATGTAAATAATCCTTCGGTCCTGCTTTGCCCCGAGGACCCTTCCCCTGAAGAAAAATATGAATCCACCAGCTACTCCTACACGATGGCTTTTTACCACAGCCCCCAACAAATCGACTCTATGAACTGCACGGAAAAGCATGTAGAACAACGCGGTTCTCCAACAGAATCAATACCTCAAAAAAGCTCGGATATAGCAAAGCCCTTTGCAAAAATACTCATTGGGGAATGGGATTCCAATCATTTACGTATAGAACAGGACAACAGATGGTGGTGCAACGGATGGTGGAGCTGGAATGGCAGCAGAAATTATCTCTTCGCTGATGGTCAGGTTAATTTTCTCAAAGCCAAGCAGATTCGGCAGGCACGCGATGGATGTCCGAACCCCAATATGACTATTCACGGCATCAAAGGCATCGACTGGCCCTGATACACGGCTCAGCCGCTCACTGATGCCGCTCCCTCAACTTAATCTATCCCCAGCACATCGGCCATTGAATACAAAGCCGGTTTTTTCCCGACCAGCCATTGCGCCGCCTGTAACGCACCTCGCGCGAAGGTGTCCCTGCTGTGGGCGGTATGAGTGATAGTAATCGTCTCGCCCAATGTGCTGAATAGCACAGAATGAATGCCGGTAATATCCCCGGCCCGGACGGCGTGGATGCCGATGGTCCCCTTCTGCCTCAGCGTGTCCCTGCCGCTTCTGCCGTAAGTTAGAGCGCCGGGCCAGTCTCTGCCGGTTGCCGAATGTATCTTCTCTGCTAATGTCAAAGCTGTTCCGCTGGGCGCATCTTTTTTGAAGCGGTGGTGCTGTTCTACTATCTCTATATCATATTCATCGCCGAGCATTGATGCGACCCTGCCGACCAGGGAAAATAAGACGTTCATCCCTATGCTCATATTAGTTGCATACAAAATGGGAATCTTTTTGGAAGCGGCCTTTACCTTCTCATGCTGTTCATCGCTTAATCCGGTAGTTCCCAATACCAATGCAACATTACTTTCGAGGCAATAATCAATTGTCTTGACCGCCGCCACCGGCATAGAAAAATCGATTGCCACATCAGCATCGGCAGGATATGGATAGAAATGAGCCAGCTCAACATTCAGCGGTTCTATTCCCGTTAGAACGCTCGCATCTTTGCCAATATCAGGATGGTCCTGCCTTTCGACTGCTCCAATAATATCGAACTGGCCGGACTCCGCTGCCAATGAAAGGATTCGTTTGCCCATCCGGCCGGCAGCGCCTATTACTACAAGTTTTGGTTTCATTTTTTATCTCCCTCAATTTCTTGGAGCTTATAACAAAAAGAATGTCATTGCGAGGCCCTAAGGGCCGTGGCAATCTCTTACCTTCGATAACGTAAAAACTCATTTTTTTAGAAACTTTTTATCAAACAGATAAGAATATAACCGCTACAGCATACATTTACAAACTTAAAGATTATTTGTTTAATTTTTTGGCCGGACAACGATAAAAGCTTACAAATTTTTCGTGTTCTGTAAAAGAGTCCTGAATTTTGAAAAAGGAGGTTTATTATGCCATAATTTGGTTCGCCTTTTTCTGCGCGGACAGACCAGCAATAAGGTTAATCCGAATGCGATTGGAACATTTTCAAATTCCATGCTCCTCTAATACAATCTTTCACAAATAGAAAAGCGAAAAGTGCACCTCAAAGCCAAAATCTGCGTAAAAAAGCTCAAATATGGCCTGGAAAACAGACATTTCGGTTAACGAAAAGCATGTCAAAATTCTTCAACTGCCCGCTTAAATCCCATACTTTTTACAAAAAAAGTAAAATTTTTTACATTTTTTTGTTGAACAATAAGAATAATTCCTATATAGTAATTGGTGGCAAAGGCAATGTCAAGTTTTTCGTGCAGTGATAAAATGTTACAAAAAAACAAAAAAGATTTAATAGCTTTGTTTCGGAAAAGGTGCAAGCAAAATAACCTCAACATGACACCGCAACGCATTGCCATATATGAAGAGTTGATTAAGTCAAAAAACCATCCTGATTCAGAGGATATTTACGAGAGGATTAAAAATGTCTTCCCCGACATATCGCTTGATACCGTATATAGAACCCTCTCAAAGTTTGCTGAGATTGGTCTTGTTCATCTGGTTGAAGGATATGGTGAGGCAAAGCGCTATGACCCTGATACAAATAAGCACCACCATTTCAGATGCCAAAAATGTAATAAAATAGTAGATTTTCATGATGCAAGTTACGATAACCTTAAGATTCCCAAGGCGCTTCAAAAGAGCTTCAGTGTTACTAATGTAAAGGTAATCTTAGAAGGAACATGTGACGAATGTATCAGAAAATGTTGATATTTTTTTTGCAAAGTGAATAAGAATAATTATTGTTTAGGAATAATTACGAAAGGAGGCGCAATAGCGTTAAGCTTTTAAAGTTATTTGTAGCATTAGTTGTTTAATAAGATTTTTAAAGGAGATAATAAAATGGCAAAAGTAGCAATTGAAATGGTCAAAAAATCCGGAGTAGATGTAGACAAATTGTTAGAGTTGTTAATAAAGAATGCTTCTGCTGAACTTACCACTTATTACTATTACACGATTCTTCGTGCGAACCTGATAGGTTTGAAAGGCGAAGGGATTAAAGAAATTGCTGAGACAGCGAGGATTGAGGACCGTAATCATTTTGAAGCCTTAATGCCCCGCATATATGAGCTTGGTGGTAAACTGCCGGGATGTATGAAAGAGTTCCACGATATGTCTGCGTGTCCACCAGCCGAGCTTCCGAAAGACCCAACAGATGTCGAAGCAATACTCAAAGTGCTTGTCAATGCGGAACGATGTGCAGTCAGAGGGTATACTGGAATCTGCAACATGACTGCGGGGAAGGACCACAGGACGTACGATTTGGCTCTTGCAATACTCAACGAGGAGATTGAGCATGAATCGTGGTTCTCTGAGTTTCTTGGCGAAGGACCATCCGGGCATTTCTTGCGTCGCGGTGAAACTTCTCCGTTTGTTTCCAAGTTTCTGAAATAAAGGTAAGTCTCTCGTAGGGTTGTCCTAAAGAAAGTTGGATAGGGCAACCCTACAACCTTTTGCCAACCACAGGATTAAATCAGTAAAACATACAGAATTAATTGGTTTGAAACTTCCCTTGAAAAGGAGTAAATTAAGTAATGTCTATTTTATAAATGAAAGGACGATCAAAATTGAAACGTGTAATAAACTGGCAAGTTCTCTTGGGCTTAACTTTGATTGCATTATCCGCACTCGTTTATTACATGCATTATTTGATTTTCAGGGATGTACATCATATTTTTTTATATCTTATAGGAGATATTGCTTTTGTTTTCATTGAAGTTTTACTCGTGACTCTCGTTCTGCATCAACTGCTGCACTACAGGGAAAGGAAAGCGATGCTGAACAAGCTAAATATGGTAATAGGGGCATTTTTCAGTGAAGTAGGCACTGAATTGCTGAAGACCTTTTCCATTTTTGACAAAGATACTTCTAATATTACGCAAAAATTAGTTGTAACAGACGCATGGTCCAAGAAGGATTTTTCTAAAATATTAAAAAATATCAAAAATCACAGCCATAACATTGACAGCAAAAGAGGAAATTTAGAGGATGTTAAGAACTTTTTGAAAGAAAAGAGGCAATTTCTTCTCAATCTTTTGGAAAATCCAAATCTATTAGAGCACGAGTCGTTTACAAATCTACTGTGGGCTGTATTCCATTTAACAGAGGAGCTTATTCACAGACGAAAATTAACAGGACTACCAGACAGCGATTATAACCACCTTTCAGGCGATATCAAGAGAGTATATCATCTTTTAATTGCAGAATGGTTAAATTATATGAAGCATCTCAAGAACAATTATCCTTATCTATTTTCGCTTGCTTTGAGAACAAACCCTTTTGATTCAAACGCAGTTGTTGAGGTTAGACAATAAAGAAAGGAGATTGCAATGCCGGAATTCGGAACGCCATTTTCAGGATTGGCAAAGGACAGAAAGCTAACCAAAGAGGAATTAATTCGTGCAATTCGCTTCATGGTCGCTGCAGAATATGAGGCAATTCAACTTTATATGCAGCTCGCCGAATCAACCAATGACAAACTGGCTAAGAACATCCTGATAGACATCGCTGATGAAGAGCGGGTTCACGCTGGTGAGTTCATTCAACTCTTAAAGCACCTCGCTCCGGATGAAGAAAATTTCTACAAAGAAGGTGCTAAAGAGGTAGAGGAAATCATAGAAAAACTCAAGAAAAGTTAAACTCCGTGCCTTTTAAGTATTCATCATAATCTCAGCATATTATTGAACTCGCCAGCAAACGTATCAGTTCGAGTGTATAGTCAAGGTTTATGGGACGCTGTATCCCTCTAAATACATTTTTTCCGTTCCTCACCCATTTCTTACCTAAAATTCTTTGACTCATAGTTAGATTTTTCTTGACATAAGGGTGTTAAATTAGGTAAAATAGTCAAAATAGATAATATGAATAACTACATCTAACAGGGAGGGTTTTAGCGAAAGTAAAAATCGGCATCAACTCATGCTTTTTTACCTTCAGCTTACAGAAAAATTCGAATAAGGAAGGGTTTTTTAATATCGGTAATTAAAATTATTGCATTTTAGTTCAGTGTCCCAACAGGGCTTTGGAACTTAAAGGCAGAAAGGAGAAAATAAAATGAAACGTTTGTTAGTTATATTTGCAGTTTTGTTCGTGTCCTTGTTATTGGCAAATCACGCCCAGGCAGGGACACTTGACAGGGGTGTTCATGTTGGCGCATTTTTCATTGGAGGCGGCGTTAATGGCGATGCCCTGATTAGCCAGCTAAAATACCAGATGGCCATCGACACCTTCATAGGTATCAAAGAAAGGTACACGACAATAACGTACACATACAATTATACAACGAACTATAACGACAACAACGGCACATTCAACACCTTTGACGTCGATGTCTCGAATTCTGGCGATTCTACCGCTAACGTTACAATCAACACTAATTAAAACTGATTGAAGGTTAATATTATTTAGGGGGATTTAAATAATGAAAAACTTACTGAGCAATTTAATGTTGATGGGTTTGGTGGTCTTGCTTTCCATCCTGTTAGCTGGTTGCACCACAAGTCAAATGGTTCCCGGCAGACCTGCTCTAACCCTGGTTGAGCCGGCTACTCAGGAGGTCTGCATCGATGAAATACCGGTTCCAGAGTATGTGTTCAAAGGCAAAAACAAGCAGGCTAAAGAACAAGAGGTAAATTTCGTCTGGCCCTGGTATGTTGCCATCGGTGGAAAGATAACAAATGAAAGTGGCGTTTTTGAAAGAGCCGCTGCCGGACAAATAGACCAGAGCACCGTTGTAGGCCTGGCAACTCGAAAATACTTCTTATGGAGCGCCTATAGGTCAAAGGCACTCAGAGTCGCCCCAAGAGACCCTTATGACTGGAACGAGATCAGAAAAGTGCTTATGGAGGTTACAGGTGAGGGTAATATCCTGACAAAAATAACGGCTTTGCCGCCGGATGTAATAGAAAAACAGGTCTGGAGAAACAATATCCCGCCGGAGCTTTTCATAACAGGCGCACTTACCGAGGTAACCGTCGGCGAAGAGAGTTCTGCCGGTGGGGTTACTTTTTTGGGTGGCGGCATATCCGGAAAGGTTGTGCAAACCAGCGTGGCAGGCAGTCTTGAGATAACAGACCCTTACACCGGCGAGCTTCTTGTTTGTGTTATGGGCCAGAATAGAGTTACCGCCCGCCAAGTTGGTGCTGAGGTCTTCAGAATTGTCTCGTTTAACGGAGACCAGGAATACCTTAATATCGAATACACCACCGCCAGAGAGATGATTAAGCAGCAGGTTCAGGTTGAGCTTGTTGACTTCTTGTTCTACAAGGCATTCAAAAAGTTCATAGAAACCAGGCCGGAATATCTCACTCAAAGAT
>Ga0299912_10002352_pt1 | contig 15439 bp, 12 predicted proteins | sample RVTome_2_FD_207667 | JGI IMG/M metagenome (GOLD analysis project Ga0299912, IMG submission 207667) | Soil microbial communities from uranium-contaminated site in the Upper Colorado River Basin, Wyoming, United States - RVT95D214 (version 2) ... | reverse complement strand
TGAGGTGAGGGATGGCATTGTGAAGCACACAAAGGGGAGAGGAGAAATCCTCTGCGACGATCTGAGTGCGATGGCTTCTACCCTTGAAGGTCAGGTTGTCCGGATTGCCGATATCATTGCCTACATCAACCACGACATCGATGATGCGATTCGAGGCGGGGTGATTTCCCAGGGTGATATTCCCTGCGATTGTTTAGACCGTTTGGGCGATACCCATTCCAAGCGGATTAATAGAATGGTTAATGATATCATTTTGGAGAGCCTTCGTGCGGGTGGCGGACGGCTCTCCATGAAAAAAGAGATTCTCTCAGCGATTTTAGATCTACGGGAATTCCTATGGGAGCGGGTCTACGAGAACGAAGCCGTCCATGCCGATTTTCCGAAAGCGGCCAGGATCTTGAAGGAGGTTTATCAATATTTTATGAGCCATTCCGACTATTTTTTGAGATTGATTGAGAGGGAGTCCCTTTACGACTCCTTGGAGCGGTGTATATGCGACTTTCTGGCCGGCATGACAGACCGTTATGCCTTCAATCTTTATGAAAAACTGTTTCTCCCTCTTCCCTGGATCATTCTATGAAGTTGAGAGATTGGAAGATCGAGTTGAACATCGGTCATCCAAAGACCGATCAGGGTCAACCCTGGGCAAGCCCCGACCTTCAGGTTGGGGAGTCGAAGGGTTGACATTCGGGACCCCTTGTGATAGAAATTCTCAAGCTATAAATAGAGTCATGACCATTGCCTCCAACCCTTAAAAGGAGAATCAAAAATGGCAAAGGAGATTCTGATTGCCAATTCGGAGAAGGCCGATCAGGAGGAGTTTCAAAGAATTTTTGAAACGACGGATTACCGCCTCATTTTCTCAGAGAGTGGAGAGGAAGCCCTCATTAGGGTAAAATTATTTAAACCGGATTTAATCATTGCGGCAGCAGGTCTCTCGCAAAAGAATGGTCTGGAACTCTGTGAAGATATCAGATCTGATGCAGAATCTAAGCATATTCCCTTTATCCTTCTTTCCAATATTTTTGGGGAGATTTCGGAGAGAGACTGCAAACGCGTCCAGGCAGATGGAATCATCTCCAAACCTCTTCATGAGGTTGAGGTTCTCAATTTAGTGCAGCGCCTGATAGAAGAGGAGGCCTTAAGGAAAAAAGAGAAAGGAATTTCTGAAACAGAGATGGAGCCAAGGCCTTTTACTGATATCAGAAGGGCCAATCCTGGCAAGAAAGAAGACCTATTATTGGATGAGCCAGCAGAGGACGAGATCGTCGAATTGGTGGACGTGGTAGAGGAACCAGAAACTAAAATGAGTATCGATGATTTCGTACATCCGGAGAAAGAAGAGCCCCTCGGAGAGCTTGCGCCGTTCGAATCATGGGAAAGGATAGAGGAAATGGTTAGACCTGAAGAAAGAACGTCTCTGAGGAAGTTCAAACCTCCTGTGACGGGATTCAAACTCTCCCCTGAGGAAGAAGATGAGGTGGAGACCGAGGAGATCCTCCTGCAATTGGAGAAGGTGATTTCTCCCAAACCGACTTCTGGGAAGGAGGTCGAATTTTTCGAGAAGATTGAATTGGAGGAGATACTTGAAAAAGTGGAACAACTTAAGCCGTCTATTGAGAAGGAGTGGCCTCAAGAAAGGGAGTGGGCCCCGGTAAAGGAGGCAAAGGCTTTTGAGGAAGTACCGCCGACGAGTGGAGGGGTTGAAGAAAAAGATTCAGGTCTTGAAGAGTTCGAAGCTGCCCTGAAGATGGGAGTAAAGTATTTGGGGGAAGAGATCCAACCATCTATAGGTGGCGAGCTAAAGGTTGAGGCTCCTAAGGAAGCTGTGAAAGAGCCAAAGATTGAGGCTCCGAGGGAAGCTGTGACTGAAGAGATGATGGTGGAGGAGTTGGAATTTGAAACATTGGCTGAGAAGGAGTTCCCGGAGGAGGAAGAGGCAGAGCCCCGAAAGATATGGCCGGAAGAAATTAGGATCGGAGAGATAGTACCTGAAGAGATAAGGCCAAAAGCGATAGTGCCGGAAGAGATCGCGCCCGAAGAGGCAAGGCCTGAAGAGATTAAGTTTGAAGAGATAGGGTTTGGAGAGGAAGAGGCGGAGCCCCAAAAGATATGGCCGGAGGAAATTAGGATCGGAGAGATAGTGCCTGAAGAGATAGGGCCAAAAGCGATAGTGCCGGAAGAGATCGCGCCCGAAGAGGCAAGGCCTGAAGAGATCAGGTTTGAAGAGATAGGGTTTGGAGAGGAAGAGGCGGAGCCCCGAAAGATATGGTCGGAAGAGATTGGAATCGGAGAGATAGTACCTGAAGAGATAAGGCCAAAAGCGATAGTGCCGGAAGAGATAGCGCCCGTAGAGGCAAGGCCTGAAGAGATTAGGGCTGAAGAGATTAGGGTCGATAGATTTGAAGAGGCGGAAGCTCCAAGGATCTTCGAAGAGGAGATCGGTCTTCCTCTGAGAAGGGTGGACAGGCAGGTTGAAGAGATCATTGCGAAAGGTGTCCGGGAGATGATGCAGGAGTTTCTCACAAAACTCCTCCCGGAGATGACCCAGAACATCATCGGTCTTACCCTTGATCGGATTGAGAAGATGGTGAGAGAGATCGTTCCAGATTTGGCAGAGAAGGCAATTCAAGAGGAGATCAAACGGCTTCAGAAGGGAGAGAAGGATTAGGGAGGAAGAAGGTGCATCAATGGCCCCAAAGGTCTTGGATAAATCTTATGACCCCCGCCAGGTGGAGGAGAAATGGTATCGCTATTGGATGGAGCACGGTTATTTCAGGGCGGATGAAAATTCAGACCGTAACCCTTACTCCATTGTCATCCCACCTCCGAATGTCACAGGTGTCCTTCACATCGGACACGCGCTGAATAATACCCTACAGGATATTTTGGTACGATTCAAGAGGATGGAGGGCTATAATGTCCTCTGGATGCCGGGGACTGACCATGCAGGCATTGCTACTCAAAACGTGGTGGAGAAACAGCTTCTTGAGGAAGGTCTCGACCGACACATCTTGGGCAGGGAGAAATTTATCGAACGGGTTTGGAGGTGGAAGGAACAGTCGGGCGGTACGATCATCAGCCAGCTGAAGAAACTGGGAGCCTCCTGTGACTGGAGTCGCGAACGGTTCACCATGGATGAAGGCCTCTCCGAGGCGGTCAAGGAGGTCTTCGTACGGCTCTATCAGGAGGGCCTGATATACCGCAGCCATTATATTATCAATTGGTGCCCACGGTGCCAGACCGCCCTTTCCGATTTGGAGGTGGAACATCAGGAGGTTCTCGGGAAACTCTATCATCTCAAATATCCCTTCAAGGGAGGAGATCGTTTCGTGGTCGTGGCGACAACCCGCCCGGAGACGATGCTGGGTGATACAGCCGTGGCGGTCAACCCCGAGGACGAACGCTATCGGGAGGTTATCGGAAAGAAGGTTATCCTCCCCGTCCTCAGCCGGGAGATTCCTATCATCGCAGACCTATATGTAGATATTGAGTTTGGGACAGGAGCCCTCAAGATCACCCCTGCTCACGATTTTAATGACTTTGAGATTGGATTGAAGCACGGTCTTGAACAAATCAAGGTGATCGATGAAGAGGGCCGGATGAACGAAAAAGCAGGCCCCTATCGAGGATTGGACCGATTTGAATGTCGGAGACAGATGGTCGAAGATTTTGAGCGGTCGGGCGTGCTCATAAAGACAGAGGACTACCGACATATGGTGGGCCATTGTTATCGGTGTAAGACGATCGTAGAGCCGAACCTCTCCCTCCAATGGTTTGTGAGAATGAAACCTTTAGCCCAACCGGCGATAGAGGCTGTGCGAGAGGGTCGTACCCGGATCATTCCATCGGTCTGGGAGAAGACTTATTTCGAATGGATGGAGAACATACGGGATTGGTGCATCTCCCGACAGATCTGGTGGGGACACCGCATCCCTGCCTGGTATTGTGATGCATGCGGAGACGTTATCGTGGCTAAGGAAGAACCCATCTCCTGCTCCAAATGCGGTTCGGATCGTCTGAGGCCTGAAACCGATGTCCTGGACACGTGGTTCAGCTCCGCACTCTGGCCTTTCTCAACCATGGGGTGGCCAAAAGAGACCAAGGAGTTAAAGGTCTTCTATCCTACCTCTGTGCTGGTGACGGGCTTCGACATCCTCTTCTTCTGGGTGGCGAGGATGATGATGATGGGATTGAAGTTCATGGGTGACGTTCCGTTCAGGGAGGTTTATATCCATGGTCTGGTAAGAGATGAGAGGGGAGAGAAATACTCGAAGACCCGAGGGAATGTTGTGGACCCCCTTGACCTGATCGATCGCTTCGGCGCGGACGCACTTCGTTTCACCCTGGCAGCGCTGACCATGCCTGGAAGCGACTTGAAACTCTCAGAGGCGAGGACTGAGGGTTACCGTCACTTTGTCAACAAAATTTGGAATGCTTCCCGATTTGCCTTGATGAACCTGGGTGATTTCAGAATAGACGAAATCCCCCTTCGTAACATCGATGAATATAGTCTTCCGAATCGGTGGGTTCGTGGAAGGTTAAATCAGGCAATCCGTGAGGTGAAAAGGTCATTAGAAGATTATAAATTCAATGAAGCCTCCCATACCCTCTACCAATTCATCTGGCATGAATTCTGCGACTGGTATCTGGAACTGATCAAGCCGTATCTCTATCAAAGCCAAGATGTGAAGACGAAGACCCTTACGCAGGAAACCCTCTTCATTGTTCTTGATGCTGCCTTGAGAATGCTTCATGCCTTCATGCCGTTTGTGACGGAGGAGATCTGGCAACAGCTTCAAGAGGGACGGGACAATAAAACAATGATGAAGGCTGGATATCCCAAGCCCGATCCGCGGTTTGATGACGAACAGGTCCAAGATGAGATGGGACTGGTGATCGAGATCATTACGGCCCTTCGTAATATTCGAGGGGAGATGAATGTCCCGCCCGGGGAACAGATTACTGCTATCCTACGGACAAAAGGGGTGGAAGTCGAAAAGAGAATCAGAAAAAATCAGATGTTTATTGAAAATTTGCCGAGAGTAAAAGAATTAAAGATTGGGGGAAGAATTGAGAAACCGCCATATAATGCCTTTGCCGTCGTTCGGGATGTAGAAATCTTCGTCCCCATGGATCGCTCCCGAATGGAGGAGGAGGTCAGGCGCCTCCAGAAGGAGATGTTGAAAATTGAGAAGGAGATCATGTTGACCGAGAAGAAATTGTCGAATGAGCAGTTCTTATCTCATGCCCCTGCGGACGTCGTCGAAGAAGTGAAGGAGAAGGCGTTAGAATACCGGAGACGACGTGATAAATTAGGAGAGAACCTAAGGAAAATCAAAGAGGCCATGGGGTAGGGAAGGATGAAATCCAAAATCCGAAGCACGAAATCCGAAATTCGAAACAAATTCGAATGACCGAAATACAAAATTCAAAACCGAAGAATAAATAAAGCTTTGAAAATTTGGTCATTTGGATTTAGGATTTGTTTCGAGTTTCGATATTCGGATTTCGAATTTTTTAACAACTCCTATCATGATCTTCTGCAGTGAGTCGATTCGCCTGCTGGAAGGAGTAGATCGTATGAAGATGGATATTGAAAAGGTAGCGAAGCTGGCCCGGCTTGAGTTGTCGGAGGAGGAAAAGGAGATTTTTGGAAACCACCTGGATCAGATTCTTACCCATATGGAACAGCTGAATCGACTCGATACCACTGGAGTGGAGCCCACTTTCCATGCCATCTCCATTGAGAACGTTTTCAGAGAGGATGTGACGAGACCGCCTTGTGCGCAAGAAGAGGTGTTAAGCATTGCACCCGATGAAGAAGGTGGATTTTTCAGAGTGCCAAGGATAATCGAATAATGAGAAATGTCAAATTTCAATCCCGCTAAGGCGGGACCAAATTTCAAATGAATGAGGTAGTCATGGATCTCTGTAAGTTGACCATTCATCACCTGCACGACCTCTTGGTCAAGAAGGAGGTCACCTCAAAAGAGGTCACCGAAGCTCTCTACCGGCGGATCGAAGAGGTCGATCGGAAAATCGAAGCCTATCTCCTTCTGACAGAGGAAGGGGCATTTCGTCAAGCGGATCAAGTGGATCGAAAGATTGACCGAGGGGAAAAGATTGGGGACCTTGCCGGCGTTCCCATCGGGCTCAAAGATATCCTTTGCACAAAAGGGATTCGAACAACATGTGCATCGAAGATTCTCGAAGACTATGTCCCTTTCTATGATGCGACAGTGGTCCGAAAGCTTAAAGAAGAAGAGGCCGTCATTTTGGGAAAACTGAATATGGATGAGTTCGCCATGGGATCGTCCACGGAGAACTCGGGATTTCAGATCACACGTAATCCTTGGGACCTTGCTCGCATCCCGGGAGGGTCGAGCGGCGGCTCCGCAGCAGCCGTGGCTGCTGATGAATGCATCGCGGCCCTCGGCACGGATACAGGCGGTTCGATTCGGCAGCCCGTATCCTGCTGTGGAGCAGTGGGGATGAAGCCGACCTATGGTAGGGTCTCAAGGTATGGGCTGGTGGCCTTTGCCTCCTCATTGGATCAGATCGGCCCGATCACAAAAGATGTGGAGGATTGTGCCATCCTGATGAATGCAATCAGCGGTTACGATCCTTGCGATTCAACCTCTGTGAATGTGAAAGTCCCTGACTATAAAGAATCGTTGGTCAAGGACGTCAAAGGGGTTCGAATCGGCATCCCTGATGAGTATTTTTTGGAAGGGATGGATCCTGACGTGGAGAGTTCGGTCAAGGAGGCGATCGGCCAGTTTGGAAAGTGGGGGGCCGAAGTGAGGAGAGTCTCACTACCTCATACCGAATATGCAGTGGCCATCTATTACATCATCGCTACGGCAGAGGCTAGTTCCAACTTGGCTCGATATGACGGAGTGAAATATGGCTTCCGTTCAAAGGGCTACCGAGATTTGATGGAGATGTATACTCAGAGCCGAGCCAAGGGATTTGGTCGGGAGGTGAAACGGCGGATCATCCTCGGGACCTATGTCTTATCCGCGGGGTATTATGACGCCTATTATCGGAAGGCTTCCCAGGTGAGGACATTGATGAGAAAAGATTTTGAAGAGGCCTTTCAGCAGGTGGATGTCATTGTGGCGCCGACCGCGCCAACGCCGGCTTTTCGAATTGGTGAGAAGACAGAAAACCCCTTGCAGATGTACCTGTCTGATATCCATACCATTCCGGTGAATCTGGCAGGGATTCCTGCGATTTCAATCCCCTGTGGATTCAGTCATGAAAATCTCCCCATCGGTCTCCAAATCATGGGAAGGCACTTTGATGAGGGAATGCTCTTAAGAGTTGCCTACACTTTCGAACAGAATACAGACTATCATCTTAAGAAGCCCCCAATCGCTTAACGAGGCGAGCCTCTAAAATGACAAATGTCAAAGTTCAAATGTCAAATCAAATCCAAAGCTCAAATAAAATAAAGAAGTTTTGGATTTTGGACTTTGACATTCATTTGACATTTGGATTTTGACATTTGGATTTCTATCTTTTTGTCATGTCTTCCAACCAGTCGAGGTAAGACGAAGCGCCTTTCGCAATGGGGAGGCCGATGATTTCAGGAACGGAATAGGAATGGAGGGACTTTACCATTTTCTCCAACTCCTCAAATCTTTGTTCTTGTGTCTTGATGATCAACAGCCATTCTTTTTCATCCCAGATCTTTCCCTCCCATCGATAGATTGAGCGGACTGGAGAGACGAGATTGACACAAGCGGCGAGCCGCTCTTCCACGAGTGAACGGGCAATCTTCAGAGCCTCATCTTCAGAACCACACATGACCAACACAACAATCGATTCAGACATAAATCTTTAAGGTTGAGGTTAAGGCTAAGGTTAAGATGTTAATTACCGCTATGTGCAGAGCGCAAAGGGCTTAGTGTATCTAAGTGGTGACCATTGGATCATTAAAGCTTGCACCCTTTTTCTCATCGAGCAGACCGTCCTTCGTCCAACCCCTCTTTTCATAATAGATGTCGAGGATCGCCTCGTAGTCCTCCCGTTTTAAAATCTTTCCCGCATGAGGTCCTTCTGTCATCGGCAAGTTAAAGACCCTTTCAGGCGGATAGTCATCCTTTCGGGTGACTCCCATTTTTATGTTGATTGCCCGGGTGAGGTCGTAGATGCCCATGGAGCGTTGGAGAAGTTCGTTCAATGTAGTCTCGATGCCAGTGACTGCGGAATAGAATTCAGCATATTGGTGTTCGTCGAACCCAAGTTCGATCCATGGCAGTCGGCACACCCCCAACATGTCGAAGAGAGGTCGAAGGGTCTGGTGGTAGATAACCAGATCGGCCTTTTTCTCCAAAGACCAATCCATTCCCATCTCCAGTTCCTTGGCGATCGTCCAGGCCCGTGTGTGATGTGCGCCGATATCCGACGTGCCATATCCCAATGCCATGGAGATGGCGATCCTTGCGTCATAGGCGGATTGCTCCAATCCTTTCACCTGGGAGATGATGGGCCGAAGTTGAGGCCACTGCCTCATTACACCGAGGCTGCCTTCTGCAAGGATATTCCCGATTCCCTTTCGGTGGGCGATCCTCTGGATCGTTTCTAAGATTGCCTCCTCAGCCCCCCATTTGAAGTTGAGCCCATCCAGATCCTTTTCGGAAAGGAGACCCGTCTCCTGCGCTTCCATCAGGACACCGATCAGATTTCCTGCAGTGATCGTGTCGATCCCGAGTTCGTCACAGAGTTGGTTCCCCTTGAGAATAGCAGCGAAGTTTTGGACTCCCACATTCGGGCCAAGCATACAGGCCGTCTCATACTCGGGCCCTTCCACAACGGTTCCGCGGTATTTTCCTTCTTTCACCAAGCAAACGTTTCCACAGGCCATGGGGCAGGCAAAGCAAGAGGTGTCGCCGATCTTATATTTCGAGAGCATCTCATAGCCGTTGATCTTCTTGGCATGTTCAAAGACGCCTTCCTTGAAATTGAAGGTCGGCATCACCCCTGCCTCGTTCACATAGTCGATGACCGACATCAAGCCTTGTTCCTGCCAGAAGGTAAAGTTCTTGCTCGCCCTTAAACTTCGGAAGGAGGCATCCGAGACCCGATGCAATCGAGGAAGATCGAAGACAGGAAGGTCTTTTGAGCCTCGGACGGCGATGGCCTTGAGGTTTTTCGATCCCATGACCGCACCGATGCCGGTCCTTCCGGCGTTTCTCCCCCAATCTGAAGTGACACAGGCGAATCGGACCTGATTCTCTCCAGCGACTCCAATGGTAGCGACTTTGATATGCTCATCCTTGAGATCCTCTTTAATCATTCCCTCGGTTTCCAAACTCCCTTTGCCTTTCAATTTCTCGTTAGGAATGATTTTTACGTCTCCGTTATCGATCCAGAGATAGGAAAGGGTTTGGGCCTTCCCCGAAATGGCCACGGCATCTAAGCCGGCCTGCCGGAGCTCTGCACCAAAAGAGCCGCCCATGCTCGAATCGCCGTAAATCCCTGTCTCCGGGGAGATCGACACAAAAGAGGTCTTTCCAGATGCGGGCAGGTAGAGACCGCCGAGAGGACCTGGGGAGATGACCAAAAGATTTTCTGGGCCCAGAGGATCGAAGATTCCTTTCTGGAGATGATCCCAGACCAGTTTGGCCCCAAATCCTCTTCCGCCGATATATTTGAGGGCAAAGGCTTCATCAAACTCCAAGACCTTCGCTTCTTTCCGATTAAGATCGATCCAGAGAATCTTCCAGAAATATCCGCCCTTAATCTTCCGCATTTCCCTTTTCGATGTCGGCATATCTCCGAACCTTCCTTTCTCCCTTTTCAACATATTCAACTTCTTTCATGTGTACATACTTCAGCACGCTGGCCATCCTCTGAGCTTGCCCCAGGACATGTTCAGGTAGGAACAGAAGAGCGTTTTTCGGACACGCATCCACGCAGTGAGGGGTTCCATTGCAGAGGTTGCATTTGAAGGGGGTCTCCATTTCGTCGTGCAGGAAGATGGCACCGAAGGGGCATGAGATCACACACTGCTGGCAGGAGATGCACTTCTCCGCATCGATGTCGTAGATACCCTCCTTCATGACGATCGCTCCGGTCGGACAATTCTCCATGCACTTGGCAACCTTGCACTGTCGGCAGACGATGGGCATTCGAATGATTGGGTGGGGATAGACCACCATGACCCGGATCGCACTCTTTTTCGGGTTGTTCACTCCGAAGCGTTGAATGGAACAGACCAGTTCACAAATCTTGCATCCAGAACATCTTTCAGGTACCACGGCCAGCTTCCAAGACATCTTCTTCTCCTCATCGTTTTGACCGTTGAGTCCGTTCGGATCGTTAGGTTCGTTAAACAATCAAACCAGTCAAACGGTCATAATATTGCAAACGATCTAAACGGTCGTAACGGTCTAAACCATCATAACGTCCTAAAGGTTTTTCCCCAATACCTTCTCAAAAGCTCCCAGAGCCACCTCAATATCCTCATCCGATACATCCAGGTGGGTGACCAGACGGATCTGTGTCCTTCCAAAGGCGTGGATGAGAATCCTCTCTTTCTTCATCGCTTCTGCCACCTGGGGAGAGGTCATTCCCGTATTCCCCACATCCAAGATGACGATATTCGTCTCCACATGTTCGGGGTTGAAGGAGACTCCTTTGAGCTTTTGTAAGCCTAAGGATAGGCGTTTTGCATTCCGGTGGTCTTGCTTCAGCCGTTCGATGTGGTGATCCAAGGCATAAATTCCAGCAGCAGCAATAATGCCGACCTGCCGCATTCCACCTCCGAACATCTTTCGAAAGCGGTGGACTCGATCGATAAACGTTTTCGATCCGGCAACCAGGGATCCGATGGGGGCCCCCAGGCCCTTAGAAAGGCAAACCGATACAGAGTCTGCCCATTGTGCATATTCTTTTGGATCGATCCCCTTAGCGACAGAGGCGTTCCAAAGCCTGGCTCCATCGAGATGGAGCAGAAGACTCTTTGATTTGGCCAACCGGTAGATGGCAGCCATTTTTTCTATGGGATAGATGGATCCTCCACCCCGGTTGTGTGTGTTTTCAAGACAGATCAGTCGTGTGACAGGAAAGTGGTGATCTTGAGGTCTGGCCGCCTCTTCGACCTGAGAAGCATCGAGAATACCGCGGACACCTTTGAGACAGTAGAACTGAACACCTGAGAGGGCAGCGGCAGCTCCACCTTCAAAATTGTAGGGATGGGAGGAAGCTTCAATGATCACCTCATCGCCGGGCTGCGTATGGCATTTGATGGCCAACTGATTGGCCATCGTGCCCGAAGGGACGAAGATGGCACTCTCTTTTCCAAGCATTCTCGCCACCTTTTCCTGAAGGGCGTTCACTGTGGGGTCTTCGCCGAAGACATCATCACCCACTTCTGCCTCTGCCATGGCCTTTCTCATAGCAGGCGTGGGTTTGGTCACGGTATCGCTTCTGAGATCGATGAAATCACTCATGCCTTCTCCAAGAGAGATTTAACCCGTTTTAGGCCTCTCCAGACAGGTATCAAAGATACAATTTTGTGGAATGAGTGTCAAGCTTAGCAGAGTTGAAAATCTCTTGCATTTGGCCGCTTGATGGGCTATTTTCTTTTTGGAGGTTTGGATTTCATTCATGCTCAAAGGGGCAATTTACCTTTTTGCCTTTTCCAGTTTCCTCTTCGGCTGTGCCGCGCAAATGGCCCACCCACCTCCTCCGCCTCCTTCTCAGACGGTGCCCCTCCCTGATCCTAAAGCTTCTGAGACTTCTTTGAGGAAAGAGGAGATCGAATTGATGCAGAAGGAGGAGGCCAAGGAGGATGGGCAAAAGGAGGAGAAGATTGTTCTGAAATCGGAGGTTCCTGTTGAACCTCTTTTGCTTCCCGACATTGCTATTACCGACCTTTTTCTCAATTCGAAAAAGAGATTGGTCATCGCCATGGACAATAAGGGTAATGGCTCATTCCCCCTGGGAGCTGGAAATCTCAGACTATGGGTGGACGGCCAACTGAAAGGAAGTTACCCATTGAGCAGCCTTTCCGATCAATCCTTTCTTTTACCAAAAGGGAGTCTCACCTTCACCACCCCTTTAACCATTTCCGGTCGCCGTGAAATTCGTGCCTGTTTAGATACCAGCCCCGAAGTAAGAGAATCGAGTCGAGAGAATAAGGATCTAACGAGAATATTGGAGGGTCTACCTGTTGGGCCTGATATCGCGGTTAGGGATCTGGAATTGACAGAGGATTTAGAACTCGATATCGTCCTCTCCAATGTGGGCGAGGTCGATCTTCGAAAGGGAGTCATCCTTCGAGTTCGAATTTTTGTGAACAACCAGAAGATTTCGGAATTTGACCATTTCACTTCCGAGGCGCTGAAAGCCCATTTGGGAAATCGCTACACCCTCAGTCCCCCTTATGGGGTTGGAATCGGTGGAACCTCCAGGGTGAAGGTTTCCATTTCAACCAGACTGTCCTCCGATGACGTTTTTTTAGAAAATAATGTTCTCGAACGAACTTTTATCGTTTATCCTTTTCGAATGGAGCCCCAAGAAAGGGAGGAGTTCGCTTTTTTCGTCTCCCCTTCTCATTCGAAGGATGGGGATCAAGCAAGAAAGGTAAAGGCAGAGGCGAGGTGGGATGGGGGTGGTTCCTCACTCATGCTCTCGTTCAGTGGACCGGGACATCTCAATAACGTTCCTACCCTGTCAGGTAGGAGTCCACTGAAAATAGAATTTCCCATTCCTTTTGAAAAGGTTCAGAAAGAAAGTGGATGGACGGTCTCTATCGCCACCCTTGGCGGGAAGAGAGTGAAGGGGCATATTATCATTCAACATCCATAAGCGGGATTCGATATTCGGATTTCAGATTTGGTGGGGGACCTATTGGGTTCCAGCAATGCTGGGTGAGGGGGTTAGGATGGAAGGAATCTACCTCGTCATAGGGTTGGTCGTTGTCATTGCCGCGGCTCTTTTCTTTCTCATTCTCATGGAGATGCGGTGGAGGAAGGTCTTCGAAGAGGTCAAAACAGACCGATCCCAACCGATGTGGACCTTGATGCAACAGCTGATTGAAAAGTTGAGAGAGCAGATGAGCGATGGTTTGGCTAAGAACATTTCGCAACTGACCCAACAACAAGATGCCATCAATGCACAGTTAAGGGGCATTACGGATCAAGTAAACCGGCAGCTTCAGAACTCCAGCGGAGAGATCAGTAAGCGCCTTGATAATGCAGCAAGAGTGATCGGGGATGTTCAGAAGAATATCGGAGAGCTTTCCGAGGCCAGTAAGCAAATCTTCGAAGTGGGCAAAAATATTGCGACCCTGCAGGAAATCCTTCAACCACCTAAATTGAGAGGTGGCTTGGGAGAACAATTCTTGGGGGAATTGCTGTCTCAGGTCCTTCCACCCCAATTCTTTACTCTCCAATATATGTTTTCCAATGGGGAGAGGGTAGATGCCGTGGTGAGACTAGGTGAAAAAATCGTTCCCATCGATTCCAAGTTCCCACTCGATAATTTCAGACGCATCATTAATTGTAAGGCAGAAGAGGAGAGAAAGGCATGTCAAAAGGTCTTTTACAGGGATGTAAAGAAACATATCGATGACATCGCCAGTAAGTATATCGTGCCCAATGAAGGGACTTACGATTTTGCCCTGATGTATATCCCTGCCGAAAATGTCTATTACGAGACGATCACAAAGGACGACGCATTTGGAGAAGAGAAAGGGATTTTGAATTATGCGTTGAAAAAGAAGGTCATCCCTGTGTCTCCCAACTTATTCTTTGCTTATCTTCAGGTGATTGTTCTTGGGTTAAAGGGATTACAGATCGAGAAAGATGCCCAGAAAATATTGGCTTTGCTGGCGAGTCTGAAAAAAGACTTAGGAGGCTTTCAGGAAGATTTTCAACTCGTGGGAAAACATATCAGCAATGCCATGAATAAGTTTGAGGAAGCAAGAAGACGATTGGACAAATTTAATTTTAAACTGGAACAGATTGAAAGCCAACCCTCATTGTCATTAGAAGGAAAAGAGGCTGAGCCTAAAGATTCCTGAGACAGCTCAGGTTCAGAACAAAGAATGAAAATGGACAATCCAACTGAAGGAGAAAGTCTTCGCGAGAAGATAGTGGTTGGGAGGCAGAAGGAGAGGATGATCCCAACCCGAGAGGAGTGTTTTAGACTGATGGGTCAGTATGGGATGCTCGATCACATCATAAGCCACAGCATCGAAGTAACGAAGGTCGCCCTCTTTCTCTCCTCGGAGTTAAATAAGAAGGGTCAAAGGATTGACCCCACTTTGGTTGAAGCGGCTTCTTTGTTGCACGACCTCACAAAAACAGAATGCCTCAAGACCAAGGAGGACCATGCTGTGACAGGCGCACAGCTCTTAAAAGGGATGGGATACGAGAGGGTGGGGGCGGTGGTGGCAGAACACATCCAATTATCCGAAGGAAAAGATCCCTCATCGGTATCAGAAGAAGAAGTGGTCAACTATGCAGATAAACGGGTTCAACACGATCGGATCGTTTCTTTGAAAGAGAGGTTCAGCGATCTCAAGGACCGATATGGCAAGGGCCAATGGACCCTGGGGCAATTAGAACGATTGGAGAAGGCCACCTTCGCAGTTGAGAATAAAATTTTCTCGATTCTGGAGACCGATCCAGCCGACCTTCAACGCCTCCAATTTGTAAGGCCTCCCTCGGATCGGAGTTCTTTATGACAAAACTCCATCTTGAGCAAGGTCGCATTCGTCCCCCAAGCGAGGCCACCAGCCTTCTCTTGAGGGTGACGCGCAACTGTCCGTGGAATCATTGCGAATTCTGCCGCACCTATAAAGGGGAGAGGTTTAGCCTGAGGACCGTGGAGGAGGTGAAGGAAGATGTTGACGCGGTTCGGGAGATCGTTTCAGAATTGAAGGCCCTCTCCTGGAAACAGGGTTTTGGAGGGGAGATCACTGCCCCCTGGGTGAATCACATTTTGCAGAATTCTGAACATTCAATACGTGAAGAAAGGGGTGACGGCCCAAGAGCAAATCGACGCGGGAGGAAAGGTGAAGGTGGTCTCCGATCTGATGGGATCCTTTATCTGATAGGAGAAGAAGTGGATGCAAGTCCGATTTTTTGAAAATAAAAGACTTGACTTTTAAAATGGCGTTGGTTTATGATTGGCATCATTTTCATGGGGGTCAATTGAATCTTAATCAAAAGAAGATTTATCAAAAAAAGGAGGTGATTTAGATGACGAAGGCGGAATTGATCGCCAACATTGGGAAGGAGGCCAAGATCTCAAAAGCGTCAGCCGAGAAAGCCTTGAATTCATTTACGGGTTCTGTGATGAAGGCATTGAAGAAAGGTGATAAGTTGACCCTGACAGGATTTGGAACTTTCTCAGTGGCGAAGAGGAAGGCGAGGATGGGGAGGAATCCTCAAACGGGGAAAGAGATCAAGATTCC
>Ga0299912_10002351_pt1 | contig 15441 bp, 11 predicted proteins | sample RVTome_2_FD_207667 | JGI IMG/M metagenome (GOLD analysis project Ga0299912, IMG submission 207667) | Soil microbial communities from uranium-contaminated site in the Upper Colorado River Basin, Wyoming, United States - RVT95D214 (version 2) ... | reverse complement strand
TTCCAGATTACGTTTCGCAATCCCGAATAGAAACCCGACCGGCAGCCCATGGGGGATATTGGATGAACCATCCATAGGGTCAAAATAGACAAAATAACGTCCCCCATCAGGATTGATTGAGATGATCTCTTCCGATTCCTCACTGACCGCATGAATGACCCGGCCCGAGGTCTTCAAATAATGGATGGTAATCTCCTGGGCGATCTGATCCATACGCATCACCTCCTCACCCTGCACGTTTACGTCACCTGCCAAGCCGAGATTTCCCCTTAAGGCACCCGTCAGATAGTAGTGCTGGATATGCTTTGCTGCACTGATCATTGCGTCCATGAGGATCAGGAAGTGGTGTGTGCGGTTATGTTTCTCCTGGTGTTCGAGAAGAAAATTCATGAAGGTTTGCTCGGATCGGATCATGGGATCTCCTTATTCTGTAATTGTAGAATTCGGATTTCGGAATGCGGAATATCAATGATTAATTTCAGGCCAATTCTTTGAGTCCGCAATCCGCATTCTGCATTCCGCAATGAGTGGGGGCTGTTTCCCCTCTTAACGAGTGGGGGTAAGCCTTAGTAATGCGAACGGGGACAAGTTCTCCCGCTAATCCTAAGCCCCCTTCAAAATTGACGATCTTATTGGATCGAGTCCTTCCAGTCACATCGCGATCGCTCTGCTTGCTTCGGCCTTCGATTAAGATTTCCTCAACGCAACCTACCAGGGCCTGATTCTTTTGAAGGGTAATCTCCTTTTGGATTCCCTGAAGGATCGTCAACCGATCCTGTTTTATTTTCTCCTCGACCCGGTCCTCAAATTGTGCGGCCCGGGTCCTTTTTCTCAATGAGTATTTAAAGGAAAAAAGGTCATCGAATTGCACGCTCTTCATCAGGTCAAGGGTTTCATTAAAATCCTCCTCTTCCTCACCCGGAAATCCGACAATCGCATCAGCAGTCACGGCAATGGAAGGACATATTTCTCTGAGTTGACCAATTTTTTCAAGGTAGGATTCTTTCGTATATCCCCGATGCATGGCTTTTAAAATTTTATCCGAACCCGATTGAAAAGGGAGGTGGATGTGCTCACAGAGTTTCCTCAACTTTGAAAAGGTCTGAATCAACCCTTCTGATAAATCTTTGGGATGGGAGGTGGTGAACCGAATCCTTTCTATTCCTCCTATCTCGTTGATGCGCTCAAGGAGTTCTGAAAAACTTAACTCTCCTTCTAATCCCTTCCCATAGCCATTCACATTCTGCCCAAGGAGGCAAACCTCTTTCACACCCATCTCAGCCAAGTGTTCAATTTCTTCAATAATCTCTCGACCAGGCCGACTTTGCTCCCTTCCCCTTACATAGGGAACAATGCAGAATGAACAGAAATGGTCACATCCCTGCATAATGGTCACGTAGGACTTCATCCCGCCAATGGCGGGAGGCTTTTGGGGAAGAATAGCCTTCAAATATTCTCCGTTTTGACCAAAACTTGTTTCGCAAACCCGTTCCCCCGAGACTTCCATTTTTTGTAATAATTGTGGAAGCATGGGAATGGCATGCGTTCCAATAACCATGTCCAGATAAGGGACCCGGTTCAAAAATTTGTCCCCTTCCTGTTGGGCAACGCACCCGGCCACTCCAATGATCGTGCCCTTCTCTTCCTTCAATTCCTTAAATCTCCCCAGAGCACTATAGACTTTATGCTCGGGTTTTTCCCTGACGCTGCAGGTATTGATGAGGATGAAGTCGGCCTCTCTAACTTCTTTCGTCTCTGAGTAATCGCACCCCTCTAAGATCCGAAGTATCCGCTCCGAATCATGTTCGTTCATCTGACAACCATAGGTTTCGATGTAAACTCGCTTCTCCATTGAGAATCTTATTAACTCTTACCTTCCCTATTCTCTGGTCGGATTAAAATCCAAAATCACAATCCCATCACTCTTCCCCTCTCCTCAAAGGGAGAAGGATGGAGGGGAATTGGAGCGGCGTTTAAAGTCTCCACTTTCTTAGCTGCCGAATGGATGGATAGTGCGTCATATCGAGGTGGAGTGGAGTGATGGAGATATAGGAATTGGAGACTGCCTCAAAATCGGTGTCCCTTCTCTTGTCAAAGATGAGCTGTCCGCCCCCGATCCAATAGTACTTCTTCCCTCTTGGATCCACCTTCTCTTCGACCGCACTCCCATTATGGGCCCATCTTCCCTGTTGTGTAATCTTATAGGATTTGATCTCCTCTTCGTCGAGATTGGGGACGTTAATATTGAGAAGAGTATCCTTTGGAAGCCCCTTCTTAAGAATATGTTGTGCCACCTTCACAGCAAACCGAGCTGCGGTTTGGAATTTGTAATGGTCCCTTGAGACCAAGGAGATGGCGAACGAAGGTATTCCCAACAACGTCCCTTCAAAAGCGGCAGAAACGGTTCCAGAATAGGTGATGTCATCCCCTAAATTTCCTCCCTTATTAATCCCCGCAACGACCAATCCGGGCCGTTCGGGGAGGATGGCATTTACTCCCAGATGGACGCAATCAGCAGGGGTCCCATTAACAGCATAGACATTTCTCTTAATCTTCTCAACCCGAAGTGGTCGGTGGAGGGTAAGAGAATGAGCCATGGCACTCTTTTCCGTTTCAGGGGCGACGACGAAAACATCCCCGATTTGGTGAAGTGCCTTTGCCAAGACGATGAGGCCCTCCGAATGAACTCCATCATCATTGGTGACCAAAATCTTCAATTGTTCGGCCATACTTACTCAGAAAATAACCCTGATAATTTCCCCCCCTTGCGGGGGAGGCATAAGGTGGGGGGTAACGAGTCTTGTCCACCCCCACCCTCACCCTCCCCCATCAAGAGGGAGGGGTTTCTGTTATTTTCGTGGGTGACAAGCCAGTCATGAAAAATTACTCAGAAATAACGTGAGTCGTGATTCGTAATAGGATTCAACAAGATAAAAAAAGATGGTCGGGGCGAGAGGATTTGAACCTCCGACACCTGACACCCCATGCCAGTGCGCTACCAGGCTGCGCTACGCCCCGATAAACGATAATGGGACAATGGGGTAATGGAACACTGGAATATTGGGTGTTACAAAGAAGGACCATTTTCTCTATCGGTCTAAACCCGTCATTCCATTATTCCATCATTCCCTTATTCCCTTAACCAGTATATTCAATTTTATCCTAAAAGTCCATGCCGATCTATTGATTCAAATTCCGATATAGAAATTTCAGAACCTCAAAACCACCGGAGGACAGCCGTCCCGGCTGTCCTCATCATTTCACCCTTTAGGACAGGCGAGACGCCCGTCCTACCGTTATTTGGAATGTCTATGCCTGTTTTTTTTGGGTATTGAACTAATCAATGAGCACTATTCCAACATCTTTCTGATCCCCTTCAGTTCCTCCTGAACGGCGACCAGCAGCTCATTGTCTTTCCCATTGGGCTTCTTCTCAACCAGTCTCAATTTCATCTGCCTGTTTTCCGCTCGCTCCAGATCCCGGATTTTTTTCCTCGCTCCGGCGATCGTAAAACCATCTTCGTAAAGGAGTTTCTTGATCTTCAGGATGAGGTCCAGGTCTTTTCTTCGGTAGAGCCGTTGAAGGGACCCTCCCTTATGAGGCTTGATCACCTTGAATTCCGATTCCCAATAGCGGAGCACATGGGGTTTGAGACCGGTGATTCGACTCACCTCTCCAATCCGATAATAGAGCCTTTCGTAAGAGATGAGATTTGCATATTCCCGCCTTTTGAGTAGCCTAGTCAAGGTTCCTCCCCCCCAGAGACAAAAAACCTGAATCAGACATCAACTCTGGCTTCTTCAGTCTCCGAACGGTTGAGGGCTGCCTTCAACACCTGGCTGGGCTTAAAGGTCAAAATCCTTCTTGGAGTGATCTGGATGTCATCCCCGGTTTGTGGGTTGCGACCTCGCCTTGCCCTCTTCCTCCGGACGACAAAATTCCCGAAACCGGAGATCTTGATCTTCTCCTCTTTTTGAAGGCTCTCTTTGATGATGTCGAAGATGGACTCCACAATCTTGGCCACCTCCTTCTTAGAAAAACCCACCTTCTCATAGATGTTTTCGACGATATCGACTTTCGTCATGGCTCGCCTCCTCCTTTCTTCGGAATCCTTACTGCCTCAATTCCAACGGAAAGATTTCCTTTAATCGGGAGATAACCTCTTCATGATATTGGTTCACCTCTTCATCTGTTAAGGTCCGATCCTCCGCCTGGTATCGAATTCGATAAGAGACCCCTATCTTCCCCTCTGGGATAGGCGCCCCTCGATAAACATCGAAGAGATTGACCTCTTCGATGAAGGGCTGCCGGAAAGTCAGGATCGCCTCCACCACCTTTTCCGCCTCCAAGGCGTCTTCGATCACCACGGAAAGGTCCCGGTAAACAGCTGGCAATTTCGGTAATGGGCGAAATCGTCTCCCTTCCCCTGTCCATTTCACCATCTGCTCAAAATCGATCTCAAAGAGATAAGCCCTTCCCTGAATTTCATAATGGCTCAAAATCTGGGGGTGGACTTCACCCAAAACACCCAACACCTCCTTTCCAATGATGACCCTCGATGCCCTTCCAGGGTGGAGATAAGGGATATCCTCTGCCCTACTAAACTTGACGCCCCCAATTTGCAGAACCTCGAAAAGATCTTCGATACAACCTTTGATATCATAGAAATCGATTAACCTTGGAGTAGAGTCCCAATGGGGGTTTTGATTAAACCCCATGGCAAAGCCGGCGAGATATTTCACTTCCATGGGGAGTTTCTCCCCTTTTTGGGGAAGGTAAACCTTTCTTAGCTCGAAGAGCTTGAGGTTGGAATTTTTCCGAGAGACATTATAGCGGGCGGTCTCCATCAGACCCGGAATAAGGGTCGTCCGAAGGACTGAGAAATCTTCATTCAACGGGTTGAGGATTTGGAGATGGCTTCTCTTCGGATCGACAGGGCTGAGGTTGATGAGATCCCCTGAGGTTGGAGAGGTGAAACTGTAAGTGATCACCTCATGGTAACCATAGTGGATCAAAACCTCCGTGGCCTTCCTTTCTAAAAGAAACTCTTTGTCCGGTTCCTCTGGAGAGGGCGGACCTTTGGGAAGGGTTGCTGGGATCCGATCATAGCCGTTCAACCGGGCAACCTCTTCGACGAGATCGATCTCCCGCTCCAGATCCCCTCGAAAGGAGGGAGGCTTCACCATGAGGACATCCTCATTCTCCTTTTGGACATCCAATTCCAGATCTTCCAAGTAGGCCTTCATCTGTTTGGTGGGGATCTCTGTTCCTATGATCTGAAGAGCCCTTCGGACGCTCAAACGGATTGGGTTCGGTTTGATCGGCTTCGGGTAGGCATCGACCGCTCCTTCCGCCACCCTTCCACCTGCCAATTCCTGAATCAATTGGGCTGCCCGGCTCGCTGCAGAAAGGCATCCGCCATAATCGATCCCTCTTCCAAAACGGTAGGCTGCCTCAGTCTCAAGGCCAAGTCTCTTTGACGTCTTTCGATTCCCCGTCGGATCGAAATAGGCACTCTCCAGGAGAACCACCTTCGTATCCTCTTCGATCTCCGAATTGAGGCCACCCATCACACCGGCAATGGCGACGGGTTTTACGCCGTCGCAGATCATGAGCATTTCATCGTCTAAGATCCTCTTTACCCCATCCAGGGTGATGAACTCCTCGCCCGCTTGTGCCCTGCGAACCACAATCCTTCCCTCTTCTAACAGTTTGAAATCGAAGGCGTGAAGAGGCTGACCATATTCCATCATGACAAAGTTGGTCACATCGACCACATTGCTGATAGACCGGATTCCCACCTTTTCCAACCGATTTCTCATCCAAAGGGGAGAGGGGCCGATCTTCACACCCTCGATCATCCTCGCCACATAACGAGGGCACAGATCGGGATCTAAGATCGTCACAGAGGTTCTTCGATGGATCTCCTCCCCGCTATCTGGAAGGGAGAGAAGCGGATATCTCAACTTCTGATGAGTTAAGGCGGCAATCTCCCGCGCCACTCCGATCATACAGAGACAGTCCAGACGATTGGGTGTGATGCTGATATCGAGAACGGTATCCTTCAAGCCCAACGCCTCACCCAAGTTCAACCCCAAAGGGACATCAGGCGGAAGAATCATGATGCCGCTTGCGTCCTGGCCCAGGCCGAGCTCAGTCTCCGAACAGAGCATCCCTTCGGAAGTCACGCCTCTGATCTTCGATCTCTTGATCTCGACTCCATTCGGGAGCCGGGCTCCTACGGGGGCTAATGGGACTCTTTGTCCCTCTCTGATGTTCGTTGCACCGCAGACGATCGAAAACTTCTCTCGGGAGGTCTTCGCCTCGACCAACGAGAGCCGATCAGCATTGGGGTGTCTTTGGATGGAACCGATCTCTGCAACAACGATATTCTCAAATCCCTCACCTGTCGAGATGGTCTCCTCAACCTCCAGACCGGCCATGGTCAGAAGATCGGTCAATTCTTTCAATCCCACCCGAATCTCGACATAATCTCTCAGCCAGTTCAGACTAACCTTCATCATTTTCCAATCTCGGATTGGAAAATACAGTTCGGAGTTCGGTGTTAAGAGTTCGGAGTTAAAACAGAAAATAAAACCTCCAAACACCGGACCAACCACTCCAAACTTTCAATTCCACAATCCGCAATTCGCAATCTAAAATTCTATCAATCCAGAGTATTTAGTTTTGATACTCCGAACTCCGAACTCAGAACTGTCTCAGGAATCTCAGATCATTCGTGAAGAAGAGTCGAATATCGTTGATTCCATATTTGAGCATAGCGATCCGTTCGATGCCCATTCCGAATGCAAACCCAGTCACTTCTTCAGGGTCATAATTCACAAATTTGTAGACCGCCGGGTCCACCATTCCAGATCCCAAAATCTCAAGCCATCCCGTATTGGAGCAGATCCCACATCCCTTTCCAGCACAGAGAAAGCATTCAATATCAACCTCTGCGCTCGGTTCGGTAAAAGGGAAGAAACTGGGACGAAATCGAAGCCTCGTCTCCTCACCGAACATTTGACGAACGAAGACGGTGAGAACACCTTTCAGATCTGCAAGGGTGATCCCCTTATCCACCAGAAGGCCTTCCACCTGATGAAACATAGGGGAATGCGATGGGTCCGAATCACAGCGGTACACTGCTCCCGGACAGATCACACGGACCGGTGGCCGCTTCTTCTCCATCGTCCTCACCTGTACCGGAGAGGTATGGGTTCTTAAAACGACCTCATCCGAAATGAAGAAGGTGGCCTGCATCTCTCTGGCAGGATGCCCTTTTGGAATATTGAGGGCTTCAAAATTGTAGTAGTCCAACTCCACTTCGGGCCCTTCCACCACTTCGAAGCCGAGGCGAGAGAAGATATCGATAATCTCTTCGAGAGTTTGCGTGAGAGGATGTCTCTTCCCGAGCGGGATCTGCCTGCCCGGAAGCGTTACATCAATCCTCTCCTTTTCCAAAGCCTTTCTTCTTTCCAACTCCTGAATGCGCAAAAGGGCCTCCTCGATCCTCATCTCCAGATCCTCTTTCACTCGGTTCGCCCTCTTGCCTATCTCCCTCCGTTCTGCCTCAGGGAGGGTCCCCAGTCGTTTGAGAACCTGCGTCAGATTCCCTTTCTTTCCCAAAACCCTAACGCGAATCTCGGAGACCTCTTTCTCGATTTTGGCCTCCACAAGCGATGCCACTGTCTCCTTCTCGATCTTCTTCAGTTCATCTAACACGAAGGGAACTCCTTCTGCTTTCTTTATGTGTTCCGTGTTTGCTGTAATAAATACGGTTCGGTGTTCGGAGGAAAATGGTTTTTCTCCCTATCTCCCTAACTCCCTATCTCCTTATTATCCTTTTAACTGCCTACTGCCTTCTGCTCACAGCACCACTCGTTTTCACCCTCTCAGCAATTTTCGAAAAGGCACTCGGGTCGCTCACCGCTAAGTCGGCCAATATCTTCCGGTCCAACTCGACATGGGCTTTCTTCAGGCCATCCATCAATCGGCTGTAAGAGAGGCCATGAAGCCTCGCCGCAGCATTGATACGAGTGATCCACAGCCTTCGAAAATCTCTCTTTCTGGCCCTTCGATCTCGATACGCATAAGCCAGCGCCCGATGCACCGCATCCACAGCCGTTCGATAGAGTCGGCTTCGCCCTCCGACATAACCCTTTGCCATCTTGAGGATCTTCTTCCTCCTCTGCCTTGTCTTCGGTCCACCTTTTACCCTTGGCATGATCGATACTCCTCCTGATGATCAATTTTTTTAATGCTGAGTGCAGACCGCTAAGCGCTTAGCGTTTTTCAAATTAAGCGATTTGTGGTTCTCGTTATAGTGAGCGGCAAAAGGAAATTGTCATTGCGAGGAGCGTAGCGACGACGCAATCCCCTGAGATTGCTTCGCTCGCCATGACAGTTTAGGAGACGTCAATTTATTCAGGCCGTTCACTACAGTATCGCAACTCACGAGGCACGATTCACGATTTATAAGTAAGGAATCAAGGCCCTTATCCCTTTGGCGTCCGCTTTTTCGATGAATTTATGGGACCGAAGACCTCGTTTCCGATTGGCCGATTTCTTGGTTAGAATATGCCGAGCAAAAGCCCTTTTGGCCTTTATCTTTCCGGTCCCCGTCTTCTTAAAACGCTTCGCTGCTCCTCGGTTTGTCTTTATTTTTGGCACATTCCCCTCCTTTTGAAGTAGACTTACCCCTTCCCCTATCCTCCCCCTTCTGAGGGAGTGGGAGAGAGATCCACTTTCTGTTGAGGTTTTTGACTCTGGAGAGGTGCTAAGACCATGACACAATTTCTTCCCTCAAATTTGGGCGGCTGTTCCACCTTCGCCCAATCCTTTGCCTCTTCGACAATCCGGCCCAACATATTCCTTCCCAAATCAGGATGGGCCATCTCCCTGCCTCTGAAGACAACGGTCACCTTGGTCTTATTTCCCTCTTTCAAAAAGCGCTCGATATGATGAAGCTTGAACTGGAAATCATGTTCCTCTGTCTTCGGCCTCATCTTCACTTCCTTGAGATGGACGATTGTCTGCTTCTTTCTCGCCTCATGAGCCTTTTTGCTCTGTTGGTATTTGAACTTTCCGTAGTCCATGATGCGGCAAACAGGTGGTTCTGATTTCGGAGAAACCTCCACCAAGTCCGAGTCAAAATTTGCGGCGGCGCGGAGCGCCTCTACCAACGATAAAATCCCTAACTGCTTTCCTTCGGGGTCAATGACCCTCACTTCCCTCGCTCGAATTTCTCGATTAATTCGAACATCCCTTGCGATTTCACCCACCTCCTTCTTTTTAGTACGCGGAAGCTGGAGAGTGGTATGTAGTTAAATCCATCTTCTACTTTCCACCCTCCACTTTCCACTGGCTATATTGTTGGATATTCTGATTCCACCTGCTTGATAAAATCCTCGATTCGCATCCCTTTCAATCCCTCTCCGCTTCGCTGCCGTGGAGAAACTGTCTCCTCGCTCTCTTCCCTATCTCCCATCACCAACATATATGGAATCTTCTGAATTTGTGCCTCTCGAATCTTGAACCCCAACTTCTCATTGCGGAAATCCTTTTCGACTCGGATTCCCTTTTCGATCAATTGAGCGTAGATCTTTTCTGCATAAGGAATATGTCGGTCCGTCACTGTCAAAAGAATCGCTTGGATGGGGGCGAGCCAAACAGGAAAAGCCCCTGCGTAGTGCTCGATCAAGACACCGATAAACCTCTCCATGGCGCCGAGGATCACACGGTGAAGCATCACCGGCCTGTGCCGCTCACCATCGCTTCCAACATAGGTGAGATCGAATCGCTCGGGCATGGCAAAGTCTACCTGGATCGTCGCACATTGCCACCTTCGATGGAGGGCATCCTTCAGCTTTACATCGATCTTTGGCCCATAAAAGGCGCCCTCTCCTTCGTTGATTTCAAAAGAGAGGTTCTTTGTTTTGAGCGCTTGAAGTAGGGCGTGCGTCGCCCTTTCCCAATCCTCATCTGCTCCGATAGATTTCTCCGGACGGGTGCTCAGCTCCACCTCATATTCAAAACCGAAAACTTTCATGACGTCATCGACAAAGTCAATGATAGCGCCAATCTCATCATTCAACTGGTCAGGCCGGCAAAGGATGTGGGCATCGTCCTGAGTGAAACCCCTGACCCGAAGCAAACCATGAAGCTCCCCGGATTTCTCATGCCGGTGTACCGTACCCAGCTCGAAGTACCGGAGGGGAAGGTCTCGATAACTTCGAATCTGTGATTTGTAGATGAGCATGTGGGCGAGACAGTTCATTGGTTTAATCCCGTATTCAGCATCTTCCACTTTTGTGAAATACATCTTGTCCCGATAATTTTCAAAATGTCCAGACCGTTTCCAGAGGTCCAATCGGAGGAGTTGAGGCCCGATGACGATCTGGTATCCCCTTTTGAGATGCTCCTTCTTCTCAAAATCCTCCAGAACTGTCCGGAGCATGGCGCCTTTGGGGTGGTAGATCACCAGGCCAGGGCCGGCCTCTTCGTGGATGCTGAAAAGGTCGAGCTCCTTGCCTAGCTTTCGATGGTCCCGTTTGCGCGCCTCCTCGAGCATCCGAAGATACTCTTCCAATGCCTTTGGTTCTGGAAATGCCGTGCCGTAAATGCGTTGGAGGACCTTATTCCGGGCATCCCCTCTCCAATAGGTTCCGGAAACGTTTAAAAGTTTAAATGCTTTAATCCTTCCTGTGGAGGGAAGATGCGGGCCTTCACACAGGTCTACGAAAGTCCCTTGCCGATAGAGGGAGACACGATCCGGGAGCTCTTCCAGGTGCTCCACCTTATAGGTCTCACCCATCTCTCGAAACGTCTGGATGGCCTCCTCTTTTGAAACCTCCTTTCGAATGAACGGAAGATCCTGCTGGATGATTTCGGATGCCCTCTTTTCGATTTTTTCGAGATCTTGCGGCGTGAACGCTCGATCATAATCAAAATCGTAATAGAACCCCGACTCTGTTGAAGGGCCAAAGGTCAGTTTCGCCGTAGGAAAAAGCTCCTTCACGGCTTGGGCCATGACATGGGCTGCGGAATGGCGCAATATCTCCAGCCCTTTTCTCGACTGAATGGAGATGAATGAGATCGAAACATCCTTCTCCAAACTTCGAGAGAGGTCAACTGACACGCCGTTCATTTGTGCTGCCACAGCCTCCTTCTCCCACTGGTCCGAAAATTCCTTAATCTTCGCTCCCTTAGGAATCGACCTCTTCACACCATTGGGAAATGTTACCGTGATCTGCTCTTCTGCTCTCATCTCGGTTGAAACTGAAGAGGCATCACCCATATAATGTCTGAATGATGCCTCTTAATTTTCTTGGTCAAAATGTCTGTTTTCCCAATAAGTTATGCTTCACTTTTTGCAAGATTGCTTTCAATGGTAGGCACGTGGGGATTTGAACCCCAGACTTCTACCGCGTCAAGGTAGCGCTCTCCCCCTGAGCTACGTGCCTCTATACCTCCTTACCTGCAGGTAGGCAGGGCAGATAGGCCCTCAAAAAACGTTGTATGAATAACAGGTTTTTTAAATATTGTCAAGAAAATTCTTAGGTTACACCCCTATGCCCTGAATACTAATTCCCCTTTCTTGCTATCCAAATCTGCCGTAACCGTATCCCCTTCCTTAAACTTTCCTTCCAATATTTTCATCGCCAATCGATCCTGAATCTCCTTTTGAATCACCCTCTTCAAAGGACGGGCTCCATAGGCAGGATCGAATCCTTCCTTTGCCAGCCATTCTTTTGCCTTTTCAGTCATCTTGAGTTCTATTCGCCTCTCAATGAGGCGCTGCTCGAGCTTCTTGACTTGGATCTCAACGATTGCTTTGATCTGTTCCAAACCAAGCCCGTGGAAGATGATCAATTCATCAATTCTATTCAGAAACTCGGGCTTGAAATGGGCCCTGACCGCATCCATCACTCGACGTCTCATCTCCTCATAATCCTTCTCTCCCAAATCCACAATCCATTGGCTTCCGATATTGGAGGTCATGATGACAAGCGTATTCTTGAAGTCCACGGTCCTCCCGTGGCCATCGGTCAACCTTCCGTCATCCAGAATCTGAAGAAGGACGTTGAAGACTTCTGCGTGGGCCTTCTCAATCTCATCCATTAGAACGATCGAGTAGGGTCTTCTTCGGACCGCCTCCGTCAGAAATCCACCCTCCTCATATCCGACATAGCCAGGCGGCGCTCCGATCAGTCGGGCCACAGAATGTTTCTCCATGAACTCCGACATATCGATTCTCACCATCGCTTGCTCATCATCGAACAGGAATTCCGCTAAGGCTCGCGCCAGTTCGGTCTTTCCAACACCGGTGGGTCCCATAAAGATGAAGGAACCGATGGGCCGGTTGGGATCCTGCAATCCTGCCCTCGCCCTTCTAACCGCATTGGAAACAGCAACGATCGCATCATCCTGGCCGACCACCCTCTGCTTGAGCCTCTCTTCCATATGGATCAGCTTCTCAACCTCTCCCTCCAACATCCTTGACACAGGGATGCCGGTCCATTTGGAGACGACCTCGGCAACGTCCTCTTCATCTACCTCCTCTTTGAGCATTTTCTCACTCTTCTGGAGCTCGGCCAACCGCTGTTCTTCTTTTTTCAACTCGCTTTCGAGGTGTGACATCTCCCCATATTGCAACTCCGCCAACCGTGTGTAGTTCACTTCCCTCTCCGCTTCTTTCATCTCCTGCTTTGTCTTCTCAATCCGTTCCTTGATCTGGCGAATCTTGGAGATGGACTTCTTCTCGTTGTCCCATTGGAGCGTCTTCTCTTTCACCTCCGTCTTCAGATCGGCCAACTCTTTTTCGATCTTCTTTAACCGTTCGATAGAGGCCTTATCCTTCTCTTTTTTCAACGCCTGACGTTCGATCTCCAGCTGCATCACCTTCCGCTGAACTTCGTCAATCTCCATGGGGACGCTATCGATCTCAATTCTCAGCCTCGAAGCCCCTTCATCGATCAAATCGACTGCTTTATCGGGGAGGAACCGATCTGAGATGTAACGATGTGAAAGCATGGCAGCTGCGATGATCGCCGAATCCTTAATCTTCACACCATGATGGACTTCATAACGCTCTTTCAATCCTCTTAAAATGGCGATTGTATCCTCCACCGTGGGTTGGCTTACGTAGATCGGTTGGAACCGACGCTCCAGAGCAGCATCCTTCTCCACGTACTTCCGATATTCATTCAGCGTTGTAGCCCCAACGCACCTGAGTTCCCCCCGGGCCAAGGCTGGCTTCAACATATTGGAGGCATCGATCGCTCCTTCTGCTGCTCCGGCACCCACGAGGGTATGGAGTTCATCGATGAAGAGAATGATATTCCCGGCAGCGGCCGTGATCTCTTTCAAAACAGCCCTCAATCTTTCTTCAAACTCTCCTCTGAATTTGGCGCCAGCGATCAAGGAGCCCAGATCGAGTGCAACCAACTTTTTATTCTTCAATGTCTCAGGCACATCCCCTTTGACGATTCTCTGTGCCAAACCTTCGACGATAGCTGTCTTCCCTACTCCGGGTTCCCCAATTAGCACAGGGTTGTTCTTCGTCCTCCGGGAGAGGACTTGAATCACCCTCCGAATTTCATCATCCCTGCCGATGACAGGATCAAGCTTTCCCTTCCTCGCTTCCTCTGTGAGATCCCTGCTGTATCGTTTTAGAGCCTGATACTTCTCTTCCGGATTCTGATCTGTCACCCGATGGGGCCCCCGGATCTCTTGAAGCACTCTGAATATAGCATCCCTGGTCACCCCATTCCTTTGGAGAATCTGAGAGGAAACCCCCCGCCTCTCATCTGAGATAGCGATGAGAAGGTGTTCGGTGGACAGGTACTCATCCATCAATCTTTCAGCCTCTTTCCAGGCCATGTCGAAAACTTCGTTCAGGCGATTGGAAATGTAGACCTGTCCCACTCCTCCGCCAGTCACCTGAGGAATCCGGTTCAACTCTTCTTCCAGTTGGGAGGCGACCATCGCTGGATTGGCCCCCAACTTCTGGAGGATCGGAATCACAACTCCCTCCTTCTGGCCGAGAAGAGCCGAAAGAAGGTGTTCCACATCGATCTGCTGATGATGTTTACGTTCTGTAATTGCCTTGGCTTCTTGCAAAGTCTCTTGAGCTTTTAAGGTAAATTTTTCTATGTTCATTTGTTTTCACTCCCCCGTTTTTTAAGGTAAACCCCGTTAGAAAGGACGGGGCTTTGACCCCGCCCTTTCTATGAGGAATTGAAGTGTTATTTATATCATCCCCGCTATGAATGGCGGAGCTTTCTAACGGGGTAAAAATAATCATCCTCCAGTGTTTTTGCAAATAGATTCACGTAGAAAATTGAAACCCTAATTCTTAGGGTAAGGGTAAAGATGCCAGTCTGGTCAATGGGTTATGTTATTGGGTCTTAAGCCTTTAGCCCTTACCTTTGCCTCTGGACCAAACCGGCTTCGTTACCTAAACCTTTATCCTTTTACTCATATCTTCAATGCTTCTGCCAAACGAGCAAATTCCTGGATGGTCAAGGTCTCTGGTCTCCTTCGAGGATCTATCCCAATTCTCTCAATTCGCCGCTCCATATTCTGTGGAAGAGAGAGCCCGGAATGTTTCAGGCCATTGCTAAGGGTTTTTCTTCGATAGCCAAAACAGCCCCTGACCACTTGGGTAAACCATTCCTCATCTCTCAATTCCACTATCGGTCTTTCCTTCGGAACCATATGAACAACGGCTGATTCTACTTCTGGGGAAGGGAAAAAAGCGGATGGCTTCACGAAGAAACGGATCGAGAGGCTCCAAACCAACTGAACAAAGATCGATAATGGGCCATACTCCTTTCTGCCTGGAGAGGCAACCATCCTCTCAGCAATCTCTTTTTGAAGCATTAAGGTGAGGGTGGAGAAGACCTCCTTCGATTCGGTGAAGCGAAAAAGAAGGGGTGTTGAAATCTGGTAGGGCAGGTTAGCCACCACTTTGATTCGCCCGCCTTCTCGATCAAAAAATTGGTTGAAATCGATCTTGAGAATATCCCCTTCGATCACCTCCACATTCGGATAGTCCACCGCCTTCTTCTTAAGTATTCCCACCAGCTTCGGATCGATCTCGACAGCGATCACCCTCCTTGCTTGAAGAGCAAGGGCAAAGGTCATCTCTCCCAGACCAGGACCGATCTCAAGAACCACATCTTCTTGGTTGACCTGGGCGGTCCGGACCACCCTATTCAAAATATTCCGGTCGATGAGAAAATGCTGACCCCATTTTTTTTTAGGGATGAGCCCGTATTCTTTAAGTTCCCGCCTAATGGATGCCATATTTATTAAATCCGGTTCTTCTCCCAATTAGTTGGGAGAAAGGGGTCAAGGATTCGAGGATTCAAGGGTTCAAGTGATTGATTTTTTAAAAGTACTTTTTCTAAACGGATCTCAACCAGCTTGTTGCCT
>Ga0299912_10002350_pt1 | contig 15455 bp, 16 predicted proteins | sample RVTome_2_FD_207667 | JGI IMG/M metagenome (GOLD analysis project Ga0299912, IMG submission 207667) | Soil microbial communities from uranium-contaminated site in the Upper Colorado River Basin, Wyoming, United States - RVT95D214 (version 2) ... | reverse complement strand
GGCCCGCAACTCCCGGCCGTCGAAACCGCCCAGTCGCGACACGAGGCTGGTGGACCGGCTGCCCAGAAGCACGGGGACGTCGATCTCGTGGGTGATCCTGAGATATCCGTAGTTCCCGTCCGGTCCAGGGGTGATGTCGACCACATCGCCATCCCTGAGCGACATGCGCGCCGGCCAAACCAGTTCCTTGCCGTTGAGGCGGAGGGCGAAGCCTCCGCCGTCGCAGGCGGCGCCGATAGGGCCGCCCTCGACGCGCAGGCTGAGGCCCGCGGTGGTGAACTCGATCGCTGTCGAACCCGCTGCGCCAAGCCATGCCTCGGCGCGGTGGAACGCCGCGCGATCCATCGGCCCGGAGGCGCTGATCCCGTAGCTCAGGCAGCCGAAACGGCCGGCATCCTGCAGCGTCGTCAGCGGGCCGGCCCGGAGGATGTGCAGCGCGGTCACGTCTTGGCCTCGAACACGATCTCATCCCCTTCGCTCAGCCGCGTCGGCGGATCCTGCCGCGGGTCGAAATTGCGGAAGTCGGTGCGTCCGATGACGTGCCAGCCGGTCGGGATCGCTGTCGCCGTGATCGCGGTCTGGCCTGCCGCGAACAGGATCGTCCCTGCCGGCACCATGGGACGAACCGATTCCTGGCGCGGCAGCTCCAGTTGTTCGGGATGGAAGCCACAATAGACGAAGCCCGGCGCAAAGCCGGTGTTGAGCACCCGCAGGGGATAGGCGTTGTGCGCGGCGATGAAGGCCTTCGGCGTGAGCTTGAGTTTTTTCGCCACCGCCTCGAGATCCGGACCGTCCTCGCCGCCGAAGCTGACGGCGATCGTATGCCGCTTCGGCCTGGGGCCCTTTCGCCCGCCCGGCTGCGCGATTAGCAGGCTCACCTCGCCAGCCAGCCGCTCGAAGCCGATCCGCGCCGGGTCGTACTTGAGCAGCACCGATACCAGGTTGGGGTCGATCTCGGTCACGCCCTCGGGCAACTGCGCGCGCAGCCGCCGGGCGAAATCGATGGCGGCCAGGTTCGCCCGGTCCGACAGCGCGTCGGCGAAGCGAACCAGCAGCCCGTGGTCGCCGAGTGGTACGATCAGGGGGTTGGGAAGTGGCGCCGGCGCCGCTGTCTGAGCCATCTGGCCCCCTGGGTTGTGGCGGGTAGGGAGGGATTCGAACCCCCGGAACGCTTGCACGTTCGCCGGTTTTCAAGACCGGAGCAATCAACCGCTCTGCCACCTACCCTTGCGGCTCGCGTTTACCCCGCGGCCCGCGCTACGGCAAGAGCAGCGTCGAGCCGGTCGTTTGCCGCGCCTCCAGCGCCCGGTGCGCCGCCGCCGCGTCCGCCAGCGAAAAGCGCTGGTTGGCGGCCACCTTGACGGTGCCGTCACCGATGGCCGCGAACAGCATCTTCGCCGCGTGCCGCAACTCCTCCGTCGTGGCGAAGTACGCCTTGCTGGTCGGGCGGGTCACATAGAGCGAGCCCTTCGCCGCCAGAATCCCCAGGTTGGGCACCGACACCGGCCCCGAGGCGTTGCCGAAGCTCACCATCAGCCCGCGCGGCCGCAGGCAGTCGAGCGATTCCTCGAACGTCGCCTGCCCGACACTGTCGTAGACGACATCGACTCCGCGCCCGCCGGTCAGCTCCCGGACACGCTTGGAAAAGCTCTCCGTGCGGTAGTTGATCACCTCGTCGCAGCCATTGGCCTTGGCCAGCGCCACCTTCTCGGGCGAACCCGCCGTGCCGTAGACCGTGGCCCCCAGCGCCTTCGCCCAGCGGCAGGCGATGAGCCCCACCCCGCCCGCCGCCGCGTGCCAAAGAATGCTCTCGCCCGGCTTGAGCTTCCACGTCTCGAACAGCAGGTAGTAGGCCGTCATGCCCTTGAGCATGGCCGCCGCCGCGGTCTCGAAATCGATGCTGTCGGGCAGCGGAATCGCCCGCCCCGCCGGCAGCAGCCGCTCGTCGGCATAGGCGCCGACCGGCCCGATATAGCCCACCCGGTCGCCCACCTTGATGTCGGTGACGCCGTCGCCGACGGCGGTCACCGCCCCGGCCCCTTCGTTGCCCGGAACGAAGGGCAACGCCACCTTGTAGAGTCCGCTGCGCTCGTAGCAGTCGACGAAGTTGAGCCCGATCGCCTTGTTGCTGATGCGGATCTCTCCGGGACCGGGCGCGCCGACGTCCCGGTCCTCGAGCTTCATCACGTCCGGCCCGCCGGTCTCCCGGACGACGACGGCGCGGCTCACGACTTCCTCCTGGGTGCCGACTTCGGCCGCGCCTTGGCACGCGCCGCGGGGGTCGATTTGGTCCGGGGCTTGTGCGTGGCAGCCGCGGTCGCAACTGCGGCGGCCGGGCCGGTCGCCGCCGCGACGGTCCCACCCTTGGCGGCAGCGGCGCGCGCCAGCTTGCGCTGCTTCATGATGATGTTGACCGCCTCCACCATCACCGAGAAGCCCATGGCCGCGTAGATGTAGCCCTTCGGGATGTGCAGGCCGAACCCGTCCGCCACCAGCGACACGCCGATCAGCAGCAGGAAGGCCAGCGCCAGCATCTTGGTGGTGGGGTGCTCGGAGACGAACTTGGCCACCGGGCTCGAGGCGACGAACATGATGCCCACGGCAATGATCACCGCGGCGATCATCACCTCGACATGCTCGGCCATGCCCACTGCCGTTACGATGGAGTCGATCGAGAACACCATGTCGATGACGATGATCTGCGCGATGATGGCAGCAAACCCGGCGGTCGCTTGCTTCTTGAGGTCAGGCTCGTGCGGCTCCTCGATCTCGGCGTGCATCTCGTGCGTGGCCTTGTAGACCAGGAACACGCCGCCGGCGATCAGGATCAGATCCTTCCAGGACAGCGCCAGGTCCATGATCGTGACTGCCGGCTGGGTCAGGCCGATGATCCAGGAGATCACCAGCAGCAGGGCAATCCGGAAGATCAGCGCCAGGGCCAGCCCCACCGTGCGGGCGCGGTCGGCCTGCTCCTTGGGCAGGCGCGACACCAGCACCGAAATGAACACGATGTTGTCGATGCCGAGCACGATCTCCATCACCGTGAGGGTGGCGAAGGCGATCCACACATTGGGATCGGTGAGTAGCTCAAGCATCTGACGCTCCGTGGAATTGAACCGAGGCCGCTATATCTAGGGCGACACGGCAAGAGTTGGAAGTGTTCGCGCGCGCGATTAACAGGGTGAGTTTTTTTCACTCCGTGCTTCGCTTCTAGCATGAACGCGTCGCGCCGATTGTGGTTCGCACCCCGCCCCGATGATAGCCTGTGGCTACATCCCTAAGGAGAACTTCATGGACGCCTTTTCGCCCATCCCGGCCCTCGCGGGGGGATTGCTGATCGGCCTGGCCTCGGCGGTCCTCTGGCTCGGCAACGGGCGCATCGCCGGAATCTCGGGAATCTTCGGACAATTGCTGCCGCCCGCCCAGACCGTCGTCTGGCGGCTGGTCTTTCTTGTGGCGATGGTCCTGGGGACCCTGGCGACGGCCTGGCTCATCCCCGGTCTGGGCATCGGTGGTCCCGGCGGAGCGCCGGCGCAACTGGTCAGTCCACCGTCTGCCTTGGGCATCCCGACCATTGTCTGGCTGGCTATCGCGGGCCTGCTCACTGGTGTCGGCACCAAGATCGGCAACGGCTGCACGTCCGGTCACGGCGTCTGCGGCCTGGCGCGTCTGTCCAAGCGCTCCTTCGTCGCGGTCGGCGTGTTCTTTGCAGTCGCCATCATCACTGTCGCCGTCACGGGAATCGTCTGATGAGCACGCTTCGCCTGCCCTACCTCGCCACTGCCGCTGTCAGCGGCGCCCTGTTCGGCGCCGGCCTCTACGTCTCGCAGATGGTTGATCCGCTCAAGGTATTGCGGTTCCTCGATTTCACCGCGATCCCGAGCGGCGGCTGGGACCCGAGCCTTGCCTTCGTCATCGCCCCCGCCATCCTGGTGATGTTCATTGCCGTCCGCCTCGGCCGGACCAGGTCTGCACCGCTGTTCAACGGGCAATTCCATGAACCCGAGTTCAAGAAGATCGACGCCCCCCTGGTGCTGGGTGCTGCGCTGTTCGGCATGGGCTGGGGCATGTCGGGCATCTGCCCGGGTCCGGCGATCTCGCTGATCGCCTTCTGGCCGAACGACCTGCTGGTCTTCTTGGTTGCGCTTTTTGCCGGTTCCTATGCGGGCGCCTATGTCATACCAAGCGGAGAGAAGAAGCGTCTGGCAATGGCAAGGTAGGAATGAAGCGGGTTGATGCGGTTGTAGTCGGCGGCGGACTGGCAGGTCTGGCCGCTGCCGTCGCGGTGGCCAAGGCCGGGCTTGAGACGCTGCACCTGGCGCCCAAGGCGCCGCGCGACCAGCGCACATCGGCGCTGATGCTGCCGAGCGTCGCCTACCTCCGGGATGCCGGCCTGATCGGCGACCCTGCTGCGCTGGGCCATCCGCTGACCCAGATCCGCATCATCGACGCCACCGGGCGGTTGCTGCGTTCGCCCGAGACGCTGTTCGACAGCGCCGAAGCGGGCTTTCCGGCGTTCGGCTGGAATTTCGCCAATGTGAAGCTGACCGAGGCGTTCGAGGCAGCTCGCGACCGTCTGCCCAACCTCACGACCCGCGCCGAGACCCTCACGGGGCTGGAGCCCGCGGCCGACACGACGATCCTGACGCTCGGTGACGGCTCCGTCCTGCACGCCTCGCTCGTGGTGGGCGCCGATGGCAAGAAGTCGCTGGTCCGCTCAGCCGCCGGATTCCGGGCCCGCGAGCATGGCTTCACCCAGGCCGCCCTGGTCTGCGACCTCGACCTCGGGCGGCCGATCGGCGGCACCTCGGTGGAATTCCACTACCCCCAGGGCCCGTTCACGCTGGTGCCTGCCGGCGGCAACCGGGCCAATCTGGTGTGGATTGACGACCGTGCCGTCCTCAGGGCGGCCCAGGAAGGCGGCAAGGCCCGGCTGCGCGAGGTGTTTCTCGAGAAGTCGCAACGCCTGTTCGGCGATATCCAGCTGGCCACGCCCGCCCACATCTTTCCGCTCAGCAACATCAGCGTCGATCACGCCGGCGCCAATGGCGTGGTGCTGGTGGGCGAGGCCGCGCATGCCTTTCCCCCGATCGGCGCCCAGGGACTCAATCTCGGCCTGCGCGACGTTGCGGATCTGTCCGCCGCCCTCGCCGCAGCCGACATCAGGGCCGATGGTTGGGCCCGGCAGGTCAGCGAGGACTATTCGAAGCGCCGCTTCGCCGATCTGGCCAGGACCAGCGCCATGGTCGATGGCCTGTTCCGGTCGCTGCTCACCGGTCTGCTGCCGGCACAATTGCTGCGCGCGGGCGGCCTGTGGGCGCTCAAGCTGCTCCCACCGCTGCGCAAGCAGGCGTTCAGCCTGGGCATGGGCGCCCGCTAGGCAAAAAGAAGGGGCGCCGAAGCGCCCCTTGCAGCAATCTCGTTCGATCCGGACTATTGCGCCGGGGTAGCTGGTGCCGGGGCCGTCCCGTCCGCCGGGGCCGTGCCGCCGTCCAACTGGCGGCGCAGCTCTTCGGCTCGGTCCTGCAGCTGCTTCTCGAGCGCCGTCTGACCGGTGCTCTGCTGATTGAACTGATCGAAGGTCATGGCCGCTTCGCCGTCATAGACAGCAGTGAAGCCGGCCAGGTTGATCTCGATGACCAGATCCTTGTTCTGCCGGTTCTTCGCGGTGAGCTTGAGCACGCCGCCCTTCTTCAGGCTGTTGACGTAGGCCTCGTTGATGACAAGCTGGGTAGCGCAGGACTGCGGATCGCAGAGCATGAACGGAACACGGATCGGCTTGCCGCCGTCGATCTGCCAGGTGAGACCGAAGGGGAGCAGCACGCCGAGCGGCACTGCCGCGACTGCCAGCAACCGGCTCTCCTGCCCCGGGTCGTCGCGCAACAGGAACGAACCGAGGAACTGGTTGTTGGCCAGAACGACCTGCCGCATGATGCAGGCCTTCTTGCCGCCCTCCAGCGGATCGCAGACCTTCAGCCAGTTCTTGGAAGAATCGCCGGTTGCCGCCGGCGCTGCCGCCGCGTCTGCCGCAGGGGCTTGTTCAGCCGGGACAGCGGGTGTCTCCTGCGCGAGCGACCCGAATGTGGGCAGCATCAGCGCCGCGGCCGCGAAACCGGCGAGTAGGTGGTACTTCAGGGTCATCGAATTTCCTTGGGCTTCCCTAGCGGACGGTGACTCTCTGGCCACCCTGGTCTGACGCCCTTCAAGGGGCGAAATCCGGCAATAACATGACGGTTGAGGCTTTCCAACGGATTCTCGATGGACTGTTGCTCCCCTGCATGACGAATCGTCACGCGGCGGCGCCTTCGGCGAGCCGCGCCATGCGGGACAGAATGGCGGCGGTGCCCTTGAGTCGGGCCTCCGGAGTTGGCCAGTCGCGGGCGAAAACCAGCTTTTGATCCGGCTTGACGCGCACCTGGATCGCCGGGTCCGACACCATGCGCACCAATGCCACCGGATCGGGGAACTCGTTGTTGCGCAAGGTGATGACGGCGCCTTTCGGGCCGGCGTCGACCTTCTCGACATTGGCTGTCCGGCACAGTGCCTTGACCAGGATGACCTTGAGCAGCGCCTCGACCTCCGGCGGCAGCGGGCCGAACCGGTCGATGAGCTCGGCTCCCACCGAGTCGATCTCGCGCGCATCGGCCAGATCGCCAAGGCGCCGGTACAGCTGCATCCGCAACTGCAGGTCGGGGACGTAGTGCTCGGGAATCATCACCGGCATGCCCAGCGAAATCTGCGGGCTCCACTCGCTCTTGTCCTCGTAGCCGACGTCGCCGCCACGGAGCGAAGCCACTGCCTCTTCCAGCATGGCCTGGTAGAGTTCGAAGCCGACCTCGCGGATGTGGCCCGATTGCTCTTCGCCGAGCAGGTTGCCTGCCCCGCGAATGTCGAGGTCGTGGCTGGCGAGCTGGAACCCTGCCCCCAGGCTTTCGAGCGACTGCAGCACCGTGAGCCGGCGCTCTGCGGTGTCGGTCAGCTTCTGGTCCGGCGGCACCGTGAACAGCGCATAGGCCCGCTGTTTGGCCCGGCCGATGCGGCCACGGATCTGGTAGAGCTGTGCCAGGCCGAAATTGTCGGCGCGATGCACGATCAGCGTGTTGGCGTTGGGAATGTCGAGGCCGGATTCGACGATCGTGGTCGACACCAGCACGTCGAACTTGCCGTCGTAGAAGTTGTTCATGATGTCGTCGAGTTCGGTGGCTGGCAACTGCCCATTGGCAACCACGAATGACACTTCTGGCACCTGGGTGCGCAGGAACTCGGCAATATCGGGCTGATCCTTGATCCGGGGGACGACGTAGAACGACTGCCCGCCGCGATACTTCTCGCGCAGCAGCGCTTCCCGGATGCTGAGCGGATCGAACGGCGAGATGAAGGTGCGGATGGCCAGCCGGTCAACCGGGGGCGTCGCCAGCAGCGAGAGATCGCGAACGCCGGTGAGCGCCAGTTGCAGGGTCCGGGGAATCGGCGTTGCCGTAAGCGTCAGCACATGGACGTTGTCGCGGAGCTCCTTGAGCCGCTCCTTGTGGCCGACGCCGAAATGCTGCTCCTCGTCGACGATCATGAGCCCAAGGTCCTTGAACTGGATCGATTTGCCCAGGAGCGCGTGGGTGCCCACGATGATGTCGACACTGCCGTCGGCGATGCCTTCCCTTGCCGCCTTCAGTTCGGCTGCGGAGACCAGCCGCGACGCCTGCGCAATCTTGACCGGCACCCCGGCGAAGCGCTCCGAGAAGGTGCGGAAATGCTGGCGCGCCAGCAGCGTGGTCGGAACCACGACCGCCACCTGCCGCCCCGACATGGCCACGGCGAATGCCGCGCGCAGCCCGACCTCGGTCTTGCCGAAACCCACGTCGCCGCACACCAGCCGGTCCATCACGCGGCCCGATGTCAGGTCGTCGAAGACGGCCTCGATCGCCGCCAGTTGGTCTTCCGTTTCGTCATAGGGGAACCGGGCGGCGAACTCCTCATAGGCGCCCGACGGCAGCTCCACTGGTTGCGCCGTGGAAAGCTGCCGCGCCGCGGCGATCTTGATGAGCTGTTCGGCCATGTCGCGGATGCGCTTCTTGAGCCGGCTCTTCTTGGCCTGCCAGGCGACACCCCCCAGCTTGTCGAGCTCGACGATGGCGTCCGCGCCATAGCGCGACAGCAGTTCGATGTTCTCGACCGGCAGGTAGAGCTTGGTGTTGCCCGCGTATTCGATCTCGACGCAGTCATGCGGCGCGCCGGCCGCCTCTATCGCCTTGAGGCCCAGGAAGCGGCCTATGCCGTGATCGACATGGACCACGAGGTCTCCGGCAGCGAGGCTGGTCGCTTCGGTCAGGGCGTCGCTCGCCCGTTTCCGCTTCTGCGGCCGCAGCAGCCGTTCGCCCAGGATGTCCTGCTCGGACAGGACGGTCATGTCCTTGGTCTGGAAACCGGTCTCGAGCCCGAGGACAACCAGCGACGTGGTGTTGGCGGAAGTGGTCTCAGCGTCGCGCCAGTTCTCGGCGAGCCGCGGATGGCCGAGCCCGTGGTCCCCCAGCACCTGCGCCATGCGGTCGCGGGAGCCCTCGCTCCAGCAGGCGATGATCGTTCGCCGTCCGGCCTTGCGCTCCTTCTTGAGCAGATCGACCACGGCCTCGAACAGGTTGAGACCTGTCTGCTGCCGTTCAGCGGCGAAGTTGTGGGCGACGCGCCCGCCGGCGTCCTCGGTCCCCTTCTCGTCCGGAGAGGCGAACGGCGACAGCCGGATTACCGGTGCTCCGAAGGCCAACGCATAGGGCTGCCCCTCGGTCACGTAGAGCAGTTCCGGCGGAATCGGCTTGTACGGCGCCCCGCTTGTCGTCGCCTGCTTGACCGACCGTGCCTGCTCGCGGGCTTCGTAGTAATCCTTGATCTGTGCCTGGCGGTCGGCGAAGGCCTCGCGCGCCTGGTCGTCGAAGATGAACGGCGCGTCGCCGGTATAGGCGGCGAACGAATCCATCTCCTCGTAGAAGAATGGCAGCCAGTGCTCGACGCCGGGGTAGCGCTGCCCGGCGCTCACCGCCCCATAGAGCGGGTCGTCGACCGTGTTGCCGCCGAATGCGGCGGTGTAGTAGCGACGAAACCGCCGAATGGACTCCTCGTTCAGCAGCACTTCGCTCATCGGTGCCAGCGCAATGCGCTTGAGGTTGCCGGTGGTGCGCTGGGTTTCCGGGTCGAAAGTGCGGATCGATTCGAGCTGCTTGCCGAAGAAGTCGAACCGCAGCGGCGTCTCCATGCTGGCCGGAAAGAGGTCGACGAGCCCACCGCGCACGGCATACTCGCCAGTCTCCCGGACCGTGGGCACACGCAGGTAGCCGTTGTTCGCCGCCCAGTCGATGAGCCTGTTGCTGTCGACGACCTGCCCTGCCGCGGCCGAGAACGACATGACCGCGACGGCGTCGCGCGGCGGCAGCTTCTGCACCAGCGCGTTGACCGCGGTCAGTAGGACTGCCCCCTTGGTCGACTCGCTCGTGAGGGCGGCGAGCGCCGTCATCCGCGCCGCGATGGTGACGCCGTTCGGGGAGACGCGGTCGTACGGCAGGCAGTCCCAGGCCGGCAGCATGAGCACCGGGTGGCCGGGCAGCAATTGCTGCAGGATTTCGGCCATGCGTTCGAGCCGGCGCCCGTCGCGCGCGACGAACACCGTCGCCACCCGGGCATCCGGCGCGGCCTTCAGCCGCTCCTCGACCAGCCGCGCGAGCACCACCGGCTGCATGCCGTCGGGGACGTTGACGATGGTCCGGTGAGCCGGTGCTGAAGTGTCGTTCATTTCTTGTTTATCGGGCGGGCGAATTCGTGGCACGGAAGGCGATGACCTGGTCCAGCAACGCGCGGTCGACGTCGGCGGGAGCCGCTTCCTGGCCCATGACCCACATCAGCAGGTCGGTGTCTTCGTGGGACATAAGTCCTTCCAGGCGCTGGAGTTCTTCCTCCGGCATGGCCTCGATGTGGGCGTCGGCGAACGGTCCGAGCACGAGGTCCATTTCGCGCGTGCCGCGATGCCAGGCGCGGTACCGCAGCCGGCGCCGGCGCATGGCGGAATCTTCACCGGCTGATTTTTCCAAAGCCATGAGCGGGTCTGCCTCTGTCTGTTAAAGCAGTTTCTTACGCTCATCGGCCGGGCTTGTCAGCCCGCCAAGAATGCCGCGCCCGTCCATCCGGGGGCAACATATTCGTGCCAAGTCCTTGGCACATCAGAGAGTTTGGTGCGGTCGAGAAGACTCGAACTTCCACGCCTTGCGGCACAGCGACCTCAACGCTGCGCGTCTACCAATTCCGCCACGACCGCACGCCATGGTAGGAGCGCCGCGCCGATCCGGCGAAGCGAGTGAGCGTGTAGCAAATCGCATCCACGGGCTCAAGCGATTAAATCGCACCGCCCGCAAACGTCGAAAACTAGCTGCGCTTCAAAGCCTTCTCGGTGATTTCCACCGAGAGCCGGCCGTCTTCGACCTTGACCTCGCCATGCGCGACCAACCGGTTGTTGGCGTACACCCGCAGCGGATCGTTCTCGGTGGTATCGAGTTCGATCACCGCACCCCGCCCCATGCGCAGGAGGTGGTGGATGGGCATGGTGGTGGCGCCGAGCTCCACCGTGATATCGACTTCAATTTTGTCTAGAGTGTTCATACATAGCCCGAACAAGTTCGCGCCTGAATCGACGCCGAACCGCAAAAAAGAGCATCAAGCGCAGATGATTACCGAAGCGTTAACGCCGTGCGAAACGACCGGAAAGCTCATGCGCGCAGACGCCCGCCCGGTGGGCTGGGTGGTTTCCGACGGGCTGACGCCCTATCCGGTCGCCCTGCAGACGATGCGGGCCCGTGCGGCGGCCATTGCCGAGGGCGGCGCCGGGGAGGCCGTGTGGCTGGTCGAGCACCCCCCACTCTATACCGCCGGCACCTCGGCCGAGGCGGCCGACCTGCTGGCACCGGAGCGGTTCCCGGTCTACGAGGCCGGCCGCGGCGGCCAGTACACCTATCATGGACCCGGCCAGCGCGTGGCCTACGTGATGCTGGATCTGCGCCAGCGCGGGCGCGACGTCCGCTGCCTGGTGCAGGGGCTCGAGGGCTGGTTGATCGAGACGCTCGCCGCCTTCAACATCAAGGGAGAGCGGCGCGAAGGCCGCATCGGCGTCTGGGTGAGCCGGCCCGACAAGGGCCCCGGCCGCGAGGACAAGATCGCCGCCATCGGCGTACGTGTCTCGCGCTGGGTGAGCTTTCACGGCATCGCGCTCAACGTCGCGCCGGACCTGACCCACTTCGGCGGCATCGTTCCATGCGGCATTTCCGACCAGGGAGTCACCAGCTTGGAGGACCTGGGCCAACTGGTTTCGATCGAGGAGGTCGACATGGCGCTGCGGGCCGCCTTCGAGCACCGCTTCGGACGCACGGCCTCCGCTGCACTGGAGACCCTTGTTTCTGCGGCATGACGGCAGCATTTTAGCAGCGTCCGATTCCGAAGGAACCGATTATGACCTCCGACGACCTCAAGAAGATCTTCCTCGGCCCGACCCTGTTCAGGGTCGACACGCTCCTCGGACCGCGGCTGGTACCGGTTCTCTACGCGACTGGTCTGGCGGCGCTGCTGCTTTGGGCAGTGACGCACCTGTTCGCCACCTTCGGGCGGAACTTCGGCGATGGCCTGTGGGGCCTGCTCGAAATCGCGGTCTTCGGCCTGCTCGGGCTGCTTCTGCTGCGTGCCCTTTGCGAAGGGCTGCTGGTGTTCTTCAAGGCCAATGAGACGGTGGTGAAAACCGTCAGCCTCAGCCGCATTTCGAACCCACTGCTCGACGACCTGAAGGATGCGATCAGCGACATCGCCGAGGACGAGGAAGACTACCCGACTTCGGCAAGCGGGCCGGCGCCGCGGTCGGGCACGGCTGTCGGCGTCGACTCCGAGGCGCCGACCGGCCGTCCGCCGGTGCGACGTACCGCCAAGCGCACACCTCCCGGGACAGCCGGCAACTAGCCAGCGCCTACACTTTGATGTGACCGTGAGAGGTGCCCGCTTGCCGCAAGGCAGGCGCGCGCCCATCTCAGGCTGCTTTCCATTGCTTTTTCGCAGGTTTCGCGTATGAGACGCCGCCTATGACCCAAGCCCCCAAAATCGGCCTCGTCAGCCTCGGCTGTCCCAAGGCACTGGTCGACTCCGAGCGCATCCTGACGACGCTGCGCGCCCAGGGCTATTCCTTCTCGCGCGACTACGCCGGCTCTGACATCGTCATCGTCAATACCTGCGGCTTCCTCGACAGCGCCAAGGCGGAGAGCCTCGAGGCCATCGGCGAAGCGCTCAACGAGAACGGCAAGGTCATCGTCACCGGTTGCCTTGGCGTCGAGGAAAGCCTCATCCGCAAGACGCACCCCAACGTCCTGGCGGTAACCGGCCCGCACCAGTACGAGGCGGTGGTCGACGCGGTTCATGCCCACCTGCCCCCTGTGCCGAACAAGTTCGTCGACCTGGTGCCTGAGCAAGGGCTGCGGCTGACCCCCAAGCACTACGCCTATCTCAAGATTTCCGAAGGCTGCAACAACCGCTGCTCGTTCTGCATCATCCCGCAGATCCGCGGCGACCTGGTTTCGCGCCCGATCGCGAGCGTGCTCTACGAGGCGGAGCGCCTCGTCTCCTCCGGGGTCAAGGAGATCCTGGTCATCTCCCAGGACACCAGCGCCTACGGCCTCGACATCAAGTATGCCAGTTCGAAGTACCGCGGCCAGGACGTTTCGGCCAAGTTCCAGACGCTGGCCGAAGAACTGGGCAAGATGGACGTGTGGACGCGGCTCCACTACGTCTATCCCTATCCGCACGTCGACAGCGTCATTCCTTTGATGGCCGAGGGCAAGGTCCTGCCCTACCTCGATATTCCGTTCCAGCATGCCTCGCCGACCGTGCTCAAGGCGATGCGTCGCCCGGCCAACCAGGTCAAGACGCTCGACCGGATCAAGGCCTGGCGCGACATCTGCCCCGATCTCACCATTCGCTCCAACTTCATCGTCGGCTTCCCTGGCGAGACCGAGGAGGACTTCGAGTTCCTGCTCGACTGGGTGGAAGAAGCCGAGATCGACCGTGCCGGCTGCTTCGAGTACGAGCCGGTCACCGGCGCTCCGGCCAATGAGCTGGAAGGCGAGATCCCGGCCGAACTCAAGCGCGAGCGCTTCGAGCGCCTGATGGAAGTGGCACAGGACGTCTCGGGGGCGCAGCTCGCCAAGAAGGTCGGCCGCACCATCGAGGTGCTGGTCGACGACGTACAGCCGGAGAACAACCGCGCCATCGCTCGCTCCAAATGGGATGCGCCCGACATCGACGGTCAGGTGATCCTCGACAACGCCGCGGGCATCAAGCCGGGCGACAAGGTGACGGTGGTGGTGACGGCATCGGACGAGTACGACCTGTTCGCCACACCCGCCACCAACGCGATGCGCCCGGTCGACTCCGTAGTCGTTGCCACGCCCTGAGGCATGGCGTTCGCCTATTTCAGTCTCATCGCGCCACGGGACGAAGCGGGCCCTCGCTTCGACGAGGCATCGCACCGGCTGCAGCAGCTTCCGGAGACCCGGCTGGTCGCGGCGTCAGAACCGGCCAAAGTCCCGGATACGCGCGCTGACGAGCGCTGCAAGGTCGTCGGGGTCCGGAGCGGGCTGAAGGCGCGGGTGCTGCTCGATGCCTGCATCGCCATCGAGGCGGCAATGGGCCGGGACCACACCGCAGTCTGGGCGCCGCGCCCGATCGACATCGACCTGCTGGTCTATGACGACATCGAGATTCGCTCCGCCCGGCTGCATCTGCCGCATCCCTTCGCGCACAGCCGCCGCTATGTGATCGAACCGCTCCGCCAGATTGCGCCGGACGTCGCGGCGTGGGTGGAGCGTGTGGGGACGCGGCCCAGGTAGGACGTCGTCGCTGGTCGAGGGCAAACCCCTCCATTCGAAGCCAGTCCCCGGGGCACTCAGCCGTGGCCTGGAGTATCGTATCTTCCGTGGGATGCCCTTCCGCGCCAACTCGTGAGAAAGCATATGCCGGTTGTCGAGTTTCTCAGCTACCAGCTTGATCCGGCAAAGGCCGATCGCCTGCATGCGCTGATGCTTGAAAGCAGCGCACCGCTTCACCAGCGCCACGGCATCGACATCGTCACCTTCGGCCCCAGCGAAACCGGGCCGAACCAGTACATGCTGATCCGGGCCTTTGCCTCTCTGCAGGATCGGGAACGCCGACTGACCGCGTTCTACGCACACCCGGACTGGCGAAACGGCCCGCGTTCCGAGATCATTGCCGCTATCAAGACCTCCACCGCCGTGGTGCTGACTTTCAACGCCGCGGCCGTCGACGCCCTGCGAAGCGGGCGATAGCTGCGTCCCTCTGAGAGTTCCTACAGCACGATCGGTTCGATCAGCCCGTTTCGGATCGTGACGATGCGGTCGGCGCGCTTAGCGAGCTCGTGGTTGTGGGTGGCGATAAGTGCCGCCGCGCCCTCTTCCCGGATCAGCTGCATCAGGGCGTCGAAAACCAGGTCGCTGGTCGCCGGGTCGAGGTTGCCGGTCGGCTCGTCCGCCAGGACCACCCGGGGATGGTTGGCGGCCGCCCGGGCGATGGCGACACGCTGCTGCTCGCCTCCCGACAGCTGCGCCGGGCGATGCGCGCTGCGGTGGTCCACACCCAGCATCGCCAACAGGTGGTGCGAGCGCTCGTCGGCTTCCTTCTGGCCCTTGCCGGCGATGAGCTGTGGCATCGAGACATTCTCGGTGGCCGTGAACTCGGGCAGGAGATGATGGAACTGATAGACGTAGCCGATGGTGCTGCGGCGCAGCATGGTGCGGCCGCGCTCGCTCATGCCGGTGGTCCCGACCCCGACGATCTCGACTTCGCCCGCCTGCGGCCTTTCCAGCAGGCCGCTGATGTGCAGCAGCGTCGATTTGCCCGCGCCCGAAGGCGCGACGATCGCCACCAGCTCGCCGCCGTTGACCGTCAGATCGGCGGCTTCGAGCACATGCACCTGCTTGTCGCCCTCGCCGAAGTGCCGGTGCACCTTGGAGAGCCTGAGATGGACCTCACTCATAGCGCAACGCCTCGACCGGGTCGTACTGCGCCGCCCGCCAAGCCGGGTAGAGCGTAGCGAGGAACGACAGCGCGAGGGCCAGGACGACCACGGCGGTCACCTCCGTGGGATTGATCTTCGAGGGAAGCGAAGAAAGGAAGAACACCTCCGGCGGGAAGATCGTCACGCCCAGAGCATTGGAGACGAAGGCCCGCAGCGGCTCGGCATTGATGGAGATGACGAGGCCAAGGACGAGACCAACGAAGGTGCCGATGAAGCCGATCGCCGTGCCGGTCATCGAGAAGATGCGCATGATCGAGCCGCGGGTCGCGCCCATGGTGCGCAAGATGGCGATATCGGCGCCCTTGTCCTTCACCAGCATGACCAGGCTCGAGATGATGTTGAAGGCCGCCAC
>Ga0299912_10002348_pt1 | contig 15461 bp, 14 predicted proteins | sample RVTome_2_FD_207667 | JGI IMG/M metagenome (GOLD analysis project Ga0299912, IMG submission 207667) | Soil microbial communities from uranium-contaminated site in the Upper Colorado River Basin, Wyoming, United States - RVT95D214 (version 2) ... | reverse complement strand
AATTGAAGGATTTAGTCGCTTCGCTGCAAAGACAGTGGTTATAGGCTCAAGGGCTTTACGGATTTCGATAATTTCATCAAAATCCTCAATTTTAGGAGTTCTGACAACGTATCCAACGCGGGGAATCGCTTCAAGGAACCCTTCTCTCTCAAGAATGTGCAGTGCTTCGCGGATAGGTGTTCTGCTAACCCCTATCTCAGATGCCAACTTTTCCTCACGAAGTCTTTCACCGGGAGTAATTTTATTTGTAAGAATAAGATTCCGTAGTTGCTCAAGGACTTGATTACGGATGGTCATATTGTCTTTTAGCTTTAGCATACTTTTAAACCCTCTCGAAATTTGAAAATTATTTAATTAATATTATTCATTAACAATTCAAGATAGAAGCCCCAACATCCATTCCATTCAGATAAATATTATGAGGATGCATGATAACATGACACCTGATGACTTGTGCCAAATTCTTTGAGAGGCAATTCTAACCTGCTACACTCAGGCTGGGCAACAGGACAACGAGGGTGGAATCTGCAGCCAGGAGGCAGGTCCAAACTACTCCCTATTTCCCCAGAAAGTGCAGGGATTTCCTTGACTCTGCCTGGTTCGGGACGAGGTACGGCCGAAAAGAGAGCCTTGGTGTAGGGATGTAAAGGGTCACCAAACACCTTATCCGTGCTGCCCATCTCCACTATTTTCCCTAAGTACATGACTGCAATTTGGTTCGTCACATGCTCCAGCATGGCTAAATCGTGGGCAATGATGAGATAAGTCAGTCCCTGCTTCTCCTGGATATCAGCCAGCAAGTTAAGGATTTGAGCCCGGATCGATACATCCAAAGCAGAGACGGGTTCATCCAGAATGACCAAGGAAGGTTCTAAAATGATTGCTCTCGCTATGGCTACCCTCTGTTTTTGCCCGCCGCTTAATTCATGAGGATACATTCGTAGAGTGTCAAGGCTGAGTCCGACAAGGGAAATCATCTTTTCTGTCTTTGCCTGAATGGTTTTCCTCGGCTGCCTCTCAGGCTGAACCTCCAAGGGCTCACTTACAATGTCTCTAATACGCATACGAGGATTAAGTGAGCTGGCTGCGTTTTGAAAAATGGTTTGCACCCGCGTGCGGTACCACATGATGTCCCGCTTCGTGAAATGGTGGACATTTCTTCCCTCAAATAGAATAGAACCATTGGTAAGGGATTCCATAAGGAGAATAAGTTTAGCTATGGTTGTCTTACCGCTCCCGGATTCCCCGGCAATGCCAAAACAGGTTCCCCTTTCTATTAAAAAGCTTACACCGTCAACGGCCTTTAGCATTTTATACTTTCGGTGGATTAAACCACCCGCTGATATGGGAAAGAATTTAATTACCCTTTGTAACTCAATCAGAGAACCTACCATTAAACGACCTCTTTCTTCAGTAACCAACAGGAAGCATGCCCGCCGCCTGCCAACGGTGCGACCGGGGGGTATTTCTCCTGGCAAATATCTATTGCCTTGGGACAGCGAGGCTGGAAACTACACCCTGGGGGCAAGTTCAAAAGATTTGGGGGTTCTCCCTCGATTTGAAACAACCTTTTGCGTTTGCTCCCCAGTTTTGGCAATGCCTGCATAAGCGCCTCTGTATAAGGATGGGCGGGGTTTTTATAGATCCTCTCAACATTTCCGTATTCAACAATTCTCCCGGCATACATGATGGCCACACGATCACAGGTTTCAGCCACAATACCAAGATCATGGGTAACCAATATGAGGCCCATATTTGTTTCCCGCTGCATCCCCTTTAATAGCCTGAGGAATTGATCCTGGATGGTAACGTCTAGTGAGGTGGTTGGTTCATCTGCGATGAGAAGTCTCGGCTCCTGGGCTATTGCCATAGCCGCCAAAACCCTTTGGCTCATGCCCCCGCTGAACTGAAAGGGATAATTGTTCAATCGCTGCTCCGCCGAAGGGATTTTGACCCGTCGAAGGACATCGATCACTTTTTCCATGATACTGGAATACGGAGTGTTACTTCCAACCAGCCTAAAAGACTCGGCCACTTGATTACCGATGGTGTAAACCGGATTCAGAGATGTCAAAGGGTCCTGCAATATCATGGCGATCTTCCTCCCTCGCCAGTGCCTCATCTCCCTTTCTCCCTTCCGCAGGAGGTCCTCACCTTGAAAAAGGATCTTTCCGGCTATAATACGGCCCGCTGGCTGGGGAACAAGTCTTACCACGGAAAGGCAAGTAATGCTCTTACCGCACCCAGATTCACCTGCGATCCCCAGTGCCTCTCCTTGTCTAACTGAAAAGCTCACGTCATCAACAGCTTTAACTATCCCAGAGCGAGTGAAAAAGTACGTCTTCAGGTTTTCCACGGAAAGTAGAGTTTCTCTTGGCATGGCTACGATAACAGCCTCCTACTCACTATAATATTTGCCGAAGTTTCGGGTCAAGTGCATCTCTTAACCAATCGCCCATCATGTTCGCGCCCAGAACTGTCATCATAATAGCTAAACCAGCAAATGTTGGAATCCACCAAGCTGTGGACAGATAACCTCTGCCCTCTGAGATGATAAGACCCCACGCAGAGGCCGGTGGCTGAAGCCCTAACCCCAAAAAGGTGAGCGCTGCTTCCACCATAATCGATTGACCAAGCTGAAGAGTAGCCAAAACCATGCTGGTAGCTACGATATTGGGTGCGATATGTTTCATCATGATCCTTAGACTCCTGCACCCCGTCACCTTGGCCTGAACAACGAAGTCGTGCTGCTTAATACGCAAGGTTTCTCCCCTGATCACCCTTGCATATGCGGTCCAAAAAACGATGGCAATGGAGATGATGATGGTCGTTATCCCTGGTCCTAATGATGCGGCGATCAGAATGGCCAAAAGAATAGCGGGTATGGACATCACGGAATCGACAATTCTCATGATGATATTATCTATTATTCCCTCGAAATATCCTGCCACCACGCCCAAGGAAATTCCCGTCAATCCTGCTATGGCAACACCGAACAAGGCCACTATGAGAGATGCCCTCGCCCCAGCTATTAATCTGGTGAGCAGGTCTCTACCAAGATGATCGGTCCCGAGAATGTTTGTCCACTCTCCACCAGGCAGCCATGCCGGAGGTCTTAGTGAGATAGCTAAATCCATCCCCTCAGGGTTATGCGGGTAAAAGAATTGCCCAAATATCCCACATACAATCATTGGTAAAAGGAGCACAATCGGCCCTATAGGTAGTTTCTTTGTTTTCCCTACCACTCGTTATCCATATCGTATTCGGGGGTCTATGAAACCATAAAGTAAATCTACTATTAAGTTGAGGGAAATAAATATCATCGAGGTCAACAATACCCCGCTCTGAACGAGAGTGTAATCGCGGCCGTAAACCGCTTCCAGTATTAGGCTGCCTAAACCTGGCCATCCAAAAACAGCTTCTATGATGACAGCACCACCCAATAACTGGGCCAGCTGAATGCCGGCCATGGATACAACGGGGATCAGTGCATTTCTCAGTCCGTGCTTCCAGACGACGATCCTCTCCGAGTTCCCCTTCAGCCTGGCCATCTTAATGAAATCGCTATCCATGGTGTCGAGCATGGCCGAGCGCGTGATACGCATGATGGATGCCACGGAGAACCATCCCAGCGTGGTTGCGGGCAGAATGAGATGCTCCATATCTCCTCGGCCACTGGTGGGTAATAGCTGGAGCCACACAGAAAAAACCAATATCGCCATGATTCCCAGCCAGAAACTGGGCATAGACTGCCCTATCAGGGCAAAAATCTTACCTGCCTTGTCGCTAGCCGAATCTCGCCTTGTTGCTGAAATCACACCTAATGGCACCCCGAACACAATCGAAAGTAAAAATGCTGCACTCGCCAGCTCCAAAGTACCTGGGAGCCGCTTCAATATCACCTCCACTACCGGCAGCCTATATCTGATAGACTCGCCGAAGTCCCCCTGGGTTAGGTTTTTTACAAAAACCAAGTACTGAATAGGGATTGGTTTATCCAAGCCTAATTTGGCTCTGAGCCGGATTTCGTCTTCTTTTGTGGCATCGTCAGGCAATAACAAATGGACCACATCACCGGATAACCGTGAAGCAAAAAATACAATGATGCTCACAACGATGATGGTGACAATACCGAGCAAAATCCGTTTAATCGCATACCTTCGCATCTATCGCCTTGACGTTCTTCCTCAATATTGGCGCTACTGCCCTACTTTCATTGGGGGCAGCAGCGCCCATCGCTCAGTCCTTCACTCTAACATCATTGGCATGCATATAAACCCAGCCGATACCCTGCACCGGTGTAAAATCGATGTTTGGCTTCATGCCATAAACCGATCGGGTAGCCCAAATAACAATGGTGGGCAATTCTTCCTGTAGCATTCTACAAGCCTTCTTGATTAACTCTCCCCTTTTGGTGTCATCTAAAGTCCTTTGCATTTCCGCAATCAGTGCATCCATGTTCGGGTTGGAGTACAAACTGTAGAGGGATTTTGAGTTGCACATTAAATCAATCGCCTCCGTGGGTTCAAAGTAGTGTGGCCCAGGACCCGGATCGGCGCCGATTACAGCCTCGACGTCGGTACTATTATGCCACACTTCCCTCTGCAATTTGACAAATTTTACAGATTCAAGGCCCTCAACCTTACAATTGATACCAACCGCTTTAAGGTAAAGTGCCGCTGCCTCAGCAGTTTCTTTAATCCCATACGACCTGCCAGTCATATAATAGAAGGGCATCTCAAAGCCTTTGGGGTATCCTGCTTCAGCCAGGAGCTTCTTGGCCTTTTCAGGGTCGTAAGGATAGGGCTTGAGCTCCGGATCGTAGCCGATTTCCCACGAGGCCAATCTGGCAACATGATTCGGGATACCGTGGAACAATTTGTCGATAATTGCTTTTGAATCTATGGCATAGGCTATTGCCTGCCGCACCCTTTTGTCATACCAGGGCACTTTTGGATTGAGCAGGTGAAACTTGATTGAACAAGGGGGCGTTGCGTCCGCCGTGACAGTCTTGAATCCCGCACTTCTGAGGCTCGCGACGTCCTTCCAGGGGACATCCAGGATGATATCCGCTTCACCGGTCTTCAGCATGGCGACCCTGGTCGTATCCTCCTTCACAATCCTGAACCGTACTTCCTTGACAGAAGGTGCGCCGCGCCAATACTCCTCGTTAGCCTTCAGATCAATATATTGCCCTGACTCCCAGGTCACAAATTTATAGGGACCGGTTCCGACAGGGCGTTTAACAAATTGATCTTCGCCCACCCGATCGTAATAACTTTTTGACTCGATCGGAAGATAAGCGCGATAAGGCAAAAAAATGGCATCCGGCTCCTTGAAGTGTAATTTAATGCGATAATCATCGACAATTTCCATATTAATAGGTTGCAATCTACGCTTCCATGTTGGATTTTTCTCCGCGGCCCTAGTCCAGGTAAATACTATATCCTTTGTTGTTAGCGGGTCACCGCTGTGGAACTTGATTCCTTTTCGCAACGTAAATTCAATGAGTTTTCCGTCAGGTGACACAGTCCACGAAGCTAAACCGGGAACCCGTTTTCCGTCCAGCGCCTTATCCACAAGGGTCTCATAAATATTTTCACCAATAGGATACGTAGCAGGTCCGGTAACCATTATCGTAAAATCTAACACATCTGGCTCAAGGTTTGTGGCGATAACCAGTTTTTTCGGGGCGCTCATGGCAAAGGGCGTAAAAACGACCAAATGCGCAAAGGTTAATGTTAATGAGCAAGCCATCACAATCCATAATAGTTTTTTCATAGTCTCCCTCCTTTCTTGTTTTGAACGTTAGTGGAGAAGTTTTAAATTATCCTCCCCGCCTTTGAAACCAACCAATGATATAACCCAACAAAAGATAGTGTACTGTTTCAGAAACGACTTTACACATTTTGTCATTCCGGACTTGATCCGGAATCCAGTCTTTTCAATCTGGATTCCCGCTTTCGCAGGAATGACAGCTATTAGGTCATTGTAAAGAATTGTTAGATTCACTACACTAGCTGAATCGTATGCTGGAGCGTCCAGACGTATCGTTCGAGTTTCAATACCTAACATACAAAAAAGCTTTTATTAGAACATGAAATCTTCAAATGTCCTGGTTCTAAATCCAATCCAGTTAGGGAAGATGCTCCCGGTGGCCCCCTGAACCAAGGCTTATGCTGGCAAATCTTCTTCTTTGAGGCTCTTCTTCCTCTTTGTCCTCGTCTCATCGTTGAGAACAGCCGCAATAGAATCACTCCTTGACCTTAATATCATTGACATGCATATAGAGGATACCCGTCGCGTTCGCCGGTGTAAAATCGAGGTTCTTCTTCATCCCATAGACCACTCTGGAGGCCCAGTGTTCTATGGTTGGCACCTCCTCGTCTATTATTCTATTTGCCTTCTTGATCAGCTCTGCCCTTTTCGTATCATCTACCGTGACCTTCATTTTATCGATGAGCCCATCCACTTCCGGGGTAGACCAAAAACAGAAGGGGGCCTGAGAATGGTAGACCATATCCAGAGCCATGGAAGGATCGGGATAGTGCGCCAACGGTGCCAAATCGACGCCGAGTACGGTCACAGCGTTTGGATTATTTCTCCACTCATCTTTTACCATAGCAATGAGCTTGATACCTTCCATACCGGTGACTTTACATTTGATACCCACTGCATTGAGGTAAAGTGCTGATGCCTCAGCCGTTTCTTTAATCCCGGCGCCCCTGCCAATCAAATAGTACCATGGCATCTCAAAACCGTTGGGGTATCCTGCCTCGGCCAGAAGCTGCTTGGCCTTTTTGGGGTCGTATGGATAGGGCTTGAGTTCGGGGTCATAACCGAGTTCCCACGGGGCGATTCTGGCATAACGGGCGGGAATGCCATGGAACAATTTTTTGATAATTGCATCTGAATCAATGGCAAGGGCAACCGCTTTTCGCACCCTCTTGTCATACCAGGGAACTTTAGGGTTAAAACATTGAAACCGGACCTGCATCGTCGGATGCGTATCAAACATTACGGTCTTGAATCCGGCCTTTTTTATTTCCTCAACATTAGGATAAGGAATGTTCATGACAAGGTCCGCTTCCCCGGTCTTTAACATGGCGACCCTGGTGGTATCCTCCTTCGCAAACTTAAACCGTACCTCTTTGATAGAAGGCGCACTCCCCCAATAGTCCTCAAACGCCTTCAGGTCTATAAAATTACCAAGCTCCCAGGCGACGAATTGATAGGGGCCGGTTCCGACAGGGCGCCTGGTGAATTGATCCTCCCCAACCCTGTCAAAATAGCTTTTGGAAGCGATTGGCACGCTGCCCAGGCGCTTAAGGAATGTGGCATCCGCCTCCTTGAAGTGGAACTTGATGCGATAATCATCGATAATCTCCATTTTATCAAGAAATCTCAGGTATCGCTGGTGGATTGGATTTATCTCATTTCCCCTGTTGAAGCTAAATACAACATCCTTTGTGGTAAGCGGGTCACCGCTGTGAAATTTAATCCCTTTTTGCAGAGTAAAGTCAATCAACTTTCCATCGGGGGACACCGTCCATGATGAACTCAAGCAGGGTACCACTTTTCCTTCTGTATTAAGACTAACAAGAAATTCCTGGATATTATCGCCAATGGGCCTAGTAACAGGAGGATGTATCGCCTTGAGACCCTCCAATATATCCGGCTCGGTTTCTGTAGCGATAACGAATTTTTTAGGGGCGCTTTCTGCCGGTGAGGTAAAAATGATTAAGGGCATAAGGGCTATCAAGCCCACCACTACCACTACCATCAGTACTTTTTTCATAATCAACCTCCTTTTTTATTGTGACAGATTAAGGAAGGAAGCTAACGTTTTTCCCCTTCCTTCAGACCTACTGGACGACTACTAATTCGTCAGGAGCAGAATTCAAACTTACCGTTTTATTTTCCATAATCAAATAGGTTTGTCCCCAAAACATGTAATCTTCATCAGCATTAGACAGAATAGGATGAATAATAGCGGCAGCGCCCGCCTTCAGGACTAACTCAATCTCCGGATTGACCCTGACCTCCACCAGGTCAAGACCCACATAATGTCCTACTGGGACATTTAGCCTGTAACCCATTGTTTTTACACAGCTATCAATCGTTTTTACAAACTCCGAGGTTCGAACCCCTGGCCTCATTGCCTTTACTCCTGCTTCAATCGTTTTAAGAGAAGCCTTATGAAACTGGGACAATTCGCGGTTTTCTTTCCCCACACTTACTGCGCGAACTAACTGATTCCAGTAGCCTCCATAGGTTGCTGTCATTTCAAAAACGATGATATCTCCCTTTTCGATTTTCCTTTCTGACGGACAAAATAGTCGGATGGCAGAATCGTTCTTACTGTTTACCGGGAACGGACCAGAAAATATGATGTTAAATGTTTGATCCGAGCCATGCCCGCGATGAAAGCCTTCCAATATTCCAATAATTTCTCGTTCAGTTACTCCAGGTCTTATCATCTTCAATACAGCTTGAAATCCATTGTCGGTGATCTCCGCCGCCTTCATCATTAAGAGCTGTTCTTCCTTGCTCTTGGACAATCTTAGATCCAGAAGTAAGGGGGCGACATCCGCCATTTCCCACGATGTTAAATTTTCTCGAATAGATTGATAGATGCTTGCAGGAAGGCTTTCCATATCTGCGACTCCAAGTCTCCCTTTCCCCTTTTTTCTTTCTTTCAACACACTCACAACATCTAATGCAAAATATTTGCTTATCCTCACATCGTCAATCCAAGATTGTTTCAAGGCATGATACTGAGTAAGATCAGCACCGACCAACATGACTGGTTCACTTTCAGCGAAGAATAAAAGCAGGCCGTAATTAAAAATCATCAGGAAATCTGTTAGATATCGGAAGTTACCCGGTCCCATCGGCCCCCCAATACCACTACTCCCGATCACCAAGAGAGAGTCGATACTCTCTCTTTTCATCATCTCCCGCACCAAACCATATCTTCTTTTCTTTTCCTCTAAAGATAAATACATAGTTTCATCCTTTTCTCTCGCCATTTTAAAATTTTCTAACATTTATCCACTTTACTGCATTGCCCGAGACAATGCAAAATGGGTTCAATGGAACGGAATAATCCTGTATGGGTAATTTTTTGATAGAATTTTTTATGAAACTAAATCTGAACACATACTATTTAAATAAATTATTTTTGTCAATTATTATTTTTTATTGACAAATTAATATATCATGAATATAAAGTACTGTACCCAAATCGTCTTAAATAAGTCGTTGATTGCCTCGACTGGTTTCTTAAAATTTAAGAGTGATGATATAATAGGAGCTCTAAAGGAGGGGGGTGATGCGAAAAGGTTTTTAGGCATTATAAATCGGAAAATTTATTTTTTGAGTCGCTCTTACTCATACAAAGATTAAGGAGGTGCAGTATGAAACGTATATTATTGATAACAGCGATCTCTTTTTGTTTGGGAATTGCGTTGGGTCTGAACAATCCTACGCTCGGGGCCGAATTTAAACCGGTTGAACTGAAAATAACACATTACTCACCAATCGATAGTCCGACGCACAATTTTCTCGTTCCCTGGTGCAAGATGTTGGAGGAGCGTACCGGAGGGAAAGTCAAGGGGGTCATTTATCCTATGGAACAATTGGGCAAGATGAGGGACTTCATCGACATGGTCGTAGCTGGGACAGTTGACATGGCTAATTCAAATGTCTCTGCCTACCCGGGTCGGTTTCCTCTCCATTGTTTTTATGAGCTCCCCTTCCTGCTTCCTAATGCTAAAATCGGCAGTCGTATCATGTGGGAAATGTTCGAAAAAGAAGAAAGTTTGAGGGCAGAATTCCGAGAAGTAAAAGTGCTCTGGTTTCATCCCATGACACCCGCCCAACTCTTCACGGGCAAAAAACCAGTTCGCATGTTTGAGGACCTTAAAGGGTTGAAGATCAGGGTCATGGGAGGCCAAACGACAGAAATTTTTAAGGCGCTGGGAGCCATTCCCGTGGTGATCTCCCCTACGGACGCATACGTTGCTCTCGAAAGAGGGACTGTTGATGGAGCAGTTGGCGGTTGGACGTCACTCAAGTTATTTAAATTTTCTGAGGTTACAAGATATGCCACTGTCGCTAACCTCTGGTGCGGAGAATTTTTCTTTATCATGAATAAAAAGAAATGGGAGAGTTTCCCACCGGATATCCAGAAGGTCATTGAAGGGATGAGTGGTCTCTGGGCCGGAGAAAAAACAACCGAGGGATTTGAAAAAGCTGACCTTAGCATCATTGAGGATCTAAAAACAGGAGGTCGCCATGAGATCATAACTCTTTCTCCGGAGGAAAGGGGGAGGTGGCAAAAGGCAACCTTGCCGATATGGGACAAATGGGTGGCAAGCGTGGAGGAAAAGGGGCTTCCTGGGAGGAAGATTCTTGATGAAACCGTTCGTCTTGTAGAGAAGTACAGTAAGTAGTCATTCCCCTCATGCCTGCCTTCCTGGAGGCAGGCATCCCCTTTCCTTATTGGCAAAAGGGAGGCGAGGTGTGTTGGCGAAAAGGGGGAAAGATAATGGATAAGTTATTTAATGGGTGCGAGAAGGTGATGCTCCATGTGGCTGTGGCGTGTGTCTTTCTTATGATGTGTCTGACGACAGCCGATGCGCTCGGCCGATACCTGCTTAACATGCCGATGCCCGGGGCCTATGAAATAACAGAACAATACTTGCAAGTGGGTTGCGCGTTCCTTGGAATGTGGTACGCCTATCGTAGAGGTGCCTTTGTACGGGTGACCTTTCTGGTGGACCATCTTCCAAAACAGGTGAAGGTCGGTTTGCAATACTTCATCCTGGTTTTTTCCTTTCTCTCAATGTTCTTTTTCGTCCTAGCAACGTTTAAACAGTTTCTCCGCACCACTGTCAGTGGCTTGAAAATGGACATCTGGGATCTGCCATTATGGCCGGCCTACTTAATCATACCCATCGGGTTATTTTTTACGGGGTTAGCAATGGTTGTCGACCTCCGGAAGGTAAGAACAGGAAAGACAGACCTATTTAAAGAGGGATCTCCAACCATCTCCTCTAACACTTAGATTGCTTATCATTCTTAGACAAACCCCGTTAGAAAGGACGGGGCTTTAATCCCGCCCTTTCTGTAAGGATTCGAAGCTTTATATATATCATCCTCGCCCCAAATGGCGGGGCTTTCTAACAGGGTAAAGGAGTTTGAACATGGAAATTATACTACCCGTCATCGCACTTGCAGTATTTCTTTTTCTGAGTATACCGATCGCCTTTGCCCTTGCCGGAGCCGGTGTCTTGGGCATCTGGCTCATCACAGGAGACTGGAACACGTTGATGGGTATCTTGGGGACAACGCCTTTCAGTAGCGTTGCCCAGTATGCATTGACAACGATACCGTTGTTTGTCCTGATGGCCTACTTATCATCATCAGGTGGTCTCGCCAAGGACCTCTTCGAAGCAGCCTCAGATTGGCTATCGGGCATACGGGGTGGCCTCGCCATTGCGACCATTTTTGCGTGCGGGATTTTCGGAGCCATGTCAGGGGCGAGTGTTGCAGCGGCCTCCGTCATGGCCGCGGTTGCCATGCCCAATATGCGTCGTTTCGGTTATTCAGAAGTCCTGGCGTCAGGGGTCGTCGCTGTCGGATCGACTCTTGACATTCTGATTCCGCCCAGCGTTCCACTGGTGGTTTACGGCATTTTGACAGGAGTGTCGATCGGCAAGCTACTCATCGCAGGAATCGGGCCTGGTATTCTTCTCGGTATCCTTTTGGCCATATCCATTCTTATTTGGGTTACTGTCAGCCCATCCAGTGCCCCTAAGACGGAGTGGGTTTCGTGGGAAAAGCGCTGGAAGAGCCTGTATCGAACTTGGCCAAGCTTTTTGATGATCCTTCTTGTGATCATTACACTCTACACCGGTATCGTCACCCCGACTGAAGTTGGTGCTTTTGGCTCAGTTGCGGCATTGGTTATCGGTGTAGCCATGCGCCGTCTCACCTGGGCTGGCGCTCTTGGGGCATTGAAGGAGACCGTGAGAACATCGTCAATGATCTTCATGATTCTGGTTGGAGGCATGATCTTTGGATACTATATGACCCTGAGCGGAGTGCCGCAGAAGGCCATAACAACCGTCGCTGCCATGGACATTAACCGCTGGTGGGTTCTCATAGGCATTATTGTAGCTTACTTCATCGTTAGCATGTTCATGGATGAAATCCCACTGATGCTCATTACGATACAGGTGGCGTTTCCCCTTGTCGTTGCCCTTAAGTTCGACCCAATCTGGTTCGGCATCGTGTCAATCATGATGATCATTATGGGGCTGGTTTTCCCACCTGTGGGGATGATTGCCTTTATCGTGAGCGCCACCGCGAATGTCGATCTGGTGAAGGTCTATAACGGCACGGTTATATTAATCTTCGCCGTGTTTGTGACGACCGCCCTCATCATGATATTCCCTGAGATTGTGCTCTGGCTGCCTGCACATATGCATTAAAGAATCACTCAGTTTAGGTATAATAAAAAGCTAAATTTAAGGAGGGGAGGATTATGGGTGAGACTCAGGTCTTGGCTGATTATGTGACAAGAGCGAAATATGAAGATTTACCCGCAGATGTTGTAAAGCATGCAAAGGAGTCAATTTCCGACACCCTTGCTTGCGGGTTGGGAGGACGTAAGACTTTAGAGGGGGATATCCTCATTGATATGATGAAAGAGATAGGTGGTAAGCCGGAGGCGACGGTCATCGGTGATAAGACAAGACTTTCCTTTATGCAGGCTGCTCAGGTCAATCGTGTGCTCACCAATGTATTAGATTATGATGATACGTTGATGAAAGTTGGCCATATGAGTACTGTTTTGGTGCCGGTAGCATTGGCGATTGGAGAGTGGTTTGGTGCGAGCGGCAAGGATATCATCAATGCTGTTGTGTTAGGCTACGAAGTGATCAGCCACCTCAGAAACGCAATCAACCCTTCGGAAGAGGCATACTGGAAGACCTTTGAGAAGGTAGATTCAGGGATACACTTTGGAGTCACTGTGGTTGCAGGTAAGCTTCTGGGGTTAAATGGTGAACAGATGGCAGATGCTTTTGGGCTGAGTGGTTTAATGCGTGCCTTTCGGACAACGTTTCCGGATCGTGAAAGGAAGGGCATGCCTCGCTGGATGAAAATTACACTGGGGGATATCACTATTCCAGGGATACACTCTGCATTGCTTGCTAAGAGAAGATTTCCAGGGGATCGAGCGATACTTGATCAAGGGAGAGGGTACGAAGTTTCTGTGGGTTCGGATCGGTATGATGGCGCCAAGCTGATAGCAAACTTAGGCAAAGATTATGAAATGTTGAGGATTGGTTATAAGTTTTATTCCTCATGCCGGCATACCAGTACGACTTTAGATGCAGTGGCAGCGATTGTTTCGGAGAATAGGATTAAGACAGATGATGTGGAGCAGGTTATCGTGAGAGTACAGAAGTCGGTGGCTGACTTTTTTGCTCGTTATGAGCCAGATTATATGATTCAGGCGCAGTTCAGTATACCCTATGTGGTAGCCATGTTATTGATGGGTGAACCAACGGGTCCCCGTTGGTATACAGAGAAGATGCTCAAGAATCCGAAGGCTCGGGAACTGCAACGCAGGGTAAAGCTTGAGGAGGATCCGGCGGCTGCGAAGAAGTCCTATACTGAGAGTAAATCTCCAAGCACCGTAGAGATATTAACAAAGGACGGAAGGCGGTTTAGCAAGTATGTAGAGGATCCAAAGGGTGAACTGGAGAATCCTTTTACTCAGAAGGATCATATCGATAAGCTTACAAATATGGCTTCCTGGCTCGGGATGAAGCAAAATCAGATAAAAGAGCTAATCCAGACATTGGACAGACTGGAGGACCTAAGAGACGTTTCAGAATTGACCCGTTTTTTGGTGCCCTAAAGGGGGTGGTCTGTAACCATAAGAGATAGGAATAGGGAATGAGGTAATTAAATGAAATGAAGCAAAAGATTGCTCTCTATATCTGTCATTGTGGCACAAATATTTCTGCCACAGTTGATTGTGAGGAACTTACTCGTTTTGCGAGCACCCTTCCCGGAGTAAAGGCAGCCAGAGACTACCGCTATCTTTGCTCTGATCCAGGACAGGATTTAATCAAGAAAGATATCAATGACCTTTCGATCAATCGAGTCGTAGTGGCTGCCTGTTCACCCCGAATGCATGAAGTCACTTTTCGAAACACCGTCTCCTCAGAAGGACTCAATCCATACTGCCTCAATATTGCCAACATCCGTGAACAGTGCTCCTGGGTTCACAAAAATAAAGAGGAAGCTACAGAAAAAGCCAAGTTACTCCTTCGTGCAGCCGTGGCAAGGGTTCTGAGATCTTTAAAAGGAAGGACGGCCTCGTCGTTGCAGCAGAGGATACCCTTCTCGGGACTCCAGTGGAAGTCTCTGTAGATATGGTGGTCTTGGGAACAGGTTTGACTAAACGCCGCGGTGCCGAAAAGATTGCCCAGATATTTGGGATCAGTCAAAGTGCTGATGGATTTTTTATGGAAGCCCATCCGAAGCTGAGACCTGTGGCTACGACCGTTGATGGAATCTTTCTGGCAGGATGCTGTCAAGGTCCCAAAGATATTCCTGATACGGTGGCCCAGGCCTCTGCCGCTGCAGCCGAGGTCATCTCTCTGGCTACCAGAGGGGAGATTGAAATAGAGCCCACGACAGCAGTCATCGATCCCGAGCTCTGTGCCGGTTGCAAATGATGCATTGAGATCTGTCCCTATTTAGCCATTGAATTTTTCGATGCTAAGGGAATCTCCGTTGTGAATGAGGCTCTTTGTAAGGGCTGTGGCGCCTGTACTGCCATCTGTCCCAATAAGGCAGCAAGACAGAACCATTTCACACAAGATCAGGCATTGCCAGAGGTAGAGGGGCTATTAATATAAGTTTCAAATAGAAATATTTTAGGATTCTCATGCCAACATAAAAGTGAACCTTCCGCCGATAGGATATTCAATATTCAACCTCCCACCGAGGTTTACACTGCCCTCGAGAGGAACGTTATCGACGGTTACGGGTGGCCATCAATAGGCATTCGTGAGTGGGGATGGGAGAAGCATACCAAGTGCATTGTAGAGCCCCCCCATTTTACTCCGGGCCGCACCCAATAGTTATGAACCTGAAGACATGGACCGATCTTCCCAAGAAGTTTAAGGATGTTATCAATGAAGCGTCTATGGAGGCTGAGAAGAGAATAGTCGCCTGCTATGTGGAAGAGATCAAGAAGGAGCTTTCCCTCTTGAAACAGGAAGGCCTGCAGGTCATCGATCTCCCTTCGGCGGAGAAGGAAAAATTTCTGAAGATCGCTTACGATGAGGGCTGGAAAGACATCCTTGAAAAATGTCCTGAGACAGGCCCGAAATTGAGAGCATTGCTGACAAAGAAGAAGTAACCCTCTTGTT
>Ga0299912_10002347_pt1 | contig 15462 bp, 18 predicted proteins | sample RVTome_2_FD_207667 | JGI IMG/M metagenome (GOLD analysis project Ga0299912, IMG submission 207667) | Soil microbial communities from uranium-contaminated site in the Upper Colorado River Basin, Wyoming, United States - RVT95D214 (version 2) ... | reverse complement strand
TTCGCGCTGACAGCTCCCCCAGAGGGGGAGCATCTTAGCGCCGCACCGACCCAGATCTTCCCCCTCTGGGGGAAGTCCCCGCGAAGCGGGGGAAGGGGGCCTCACGCCCGCCCGCTCTCCACCGACAGCCGGTCGGCCGAGACGCCGATCTTGGCGAGGGCCCGGGTCCACTTGTCGTCGTAGTCCGTATCGAACAGCAGGGACTCGTCCGGATCGCAGGTGAGCCACACCCCTGCCTGCAGCTCCCGCTCCAACTGACCCTCCCCCCAGCCGGCGTAGCCCAGGGCCACGATGGAGCGGCGCGGTCGGCGGCGCGCATCGGTGAGGGCCTCCAGGGCGTCGCGGGTGTCGGAGAACGCCACGCCCTCGGCCACCCGCAGGGTGGAGCCGGGGCTGCAAAAGTCGTCGGTGTGCAGCACATAGCCCCGCGCCCGCTCCACCGGCCCGCCCAGCAGCACGTGGCCCTGGGCGGCGGGCCCAGCGTCCATGCCCAGCCGGTCGAGCAGGGCGCCGACCGTGAAGCCCTCCATCGGCCGGTTCACGGCGATGCCCATGGCCTGCTCCTCGTCGTGCAGGCACACCATCAAGAGCGCCCGCTCGAAGCGGGGATCGTCGATGCCGGGCATGGCGATCAGCATCCGCCCCTGCATGAACCCGCGGTCGGGCTCCGGCGCACGGGGCCAGTCGGGCTCAAAAGACGGCGCGGACGCGCCCGGCGGACCTTTGTCCATGGCCCCATGATTCACCCGCCCCGCCCGGCGCGCAAGGCGGGATGGGCCTTTGCAGGTGAGAACGCTTTGCAGGCGGGCGCCGGGCGATCTATTGATCCCCAAACGCCGGCCGCGAACGCCCGGCCCAACCCAGCGGAGATGACCATGACCGTCAAAGTCGGCGACAAGCTGCCCCAGGCCAAGTTCACCACCATGGGTCCCGACGGCCCCAAGCCCCTGACCACCGACGAGGTGTTCAAGGGCAAGACCGTGGCCCTGTTCGCCGTGCCCGGCGCCTTCACCCCCACCTGCTCGGCCAAGCACCTGCCGGGCTTCAAGGAGCAGGCCGCCGCGCTCAAAGCCAAGGGCGTGGACGCCATCGCCTGCGTCTCGGTGAACGACGTGTTCGTGATGGACGCCTGGGGCAAGAGCCAGACCGTCGGAAGCGACATCCTGATGCTGGCCGACGGCAACGGCGACTTCGCCAAGGCCGTGGGGCTGGAGCTGGACGCCTCCGGCTTCGGCATGGGCGGGCGCAGCCAGCGCTACTCCATGGTGGTGAAGGACGGCGTGGTGACCCAGCTCAACGTCGAACAGGGCGGCGCGTTCGAGGTGTCCTCCGCCGACTACATGCTGGCGCATATCTAGGGCGCTCCCCCTTCCCCCTCGAGGGGGGAGGGGATTTCCGCGCGCCCCTTGCAATGTCCCCACCGTCCCCGGTGGACGCAACGCATCCGAAACGGCCCTCCGGATGAGGGGACAACCTCGCACGCCCCTCGCGCGCGGAGGGGCGCGGGGGGAGGCGCGCGGGGGGGCGCACGCACGGGGGGCGGGCGCGGAGAGGCGCGGGCGCGCGCGGGGAGGCGCGCGGTTGTCCCCTCCGGCGCGATTGGCGTGACCGTTCGAATTCCCTGACCGGCATAGGCCTATCATCACCCCGCCGCAGCGGAGGGGGACAACTTATCCGCCTCGCCCGTGGCGACGGTAGGATGGTGGCATGATCAGCGCCCGAGCCGCACGCCACGCCGCCTCTAATTCCGCTCACCCCGGCGCAGGCCGGGGCCCAGGTGTCTTGGCTGGAAACGAAGCCAGCTTAAGGAAGAGCTCGGGTATCGCCGTCATCCACCAACAAGATAGCTTGGCGGAAAGACAACCGCCGCCTCTCCAACGGCAAACAGTACCTGATGGCCGTGGGCTCGGCCCTGGTCCATCCCGTCAGCCGTCAGTGGAAGGGGTATTGGCAGCGAACGCAGCCCAATCTGCGGCCTGCGCCTTAACCCAGTTCGTTTGGTGAACGATACCGATTCAATCCCCGCCGGAGGACTTGGAACGATTAAGAGACGAACTCTCATCACCGGCTCCTGGTGGCGGCTGAACAGCGTCTTTAATTGCCTGCACCGGATTGAAGAACGTGCGGACAGCATAGATCGCCTCGGTCGCCAAAAAAGCACCGTTGACCTCCTTCGCTGAGGCGGTCCCTTTATCAGCAGCAGTCGCCATCATTCTCCGTCCCTTGCTCCATCAAATGCCATTCTTGCCAACTTGAAGGCCTCGGCACCAAACAGAATCGCCATTAAAGCAATGTCCACGACATATATGATCATTTCGATGATTTTCACGGTCTGCACCACAAAATCCGGTGCAAAGTCGTTTGCCTGCAACCACTCCGCCAAAACGTGCAAAGCGGCAGCCACAAGAAGAACAAGCGCGAAAAGGCAAGCCCCAACAACGACATGGGTCGCAAATCGGAGCATTGCCAATCCGATCTTAGAGAGACGAAATGTCACGAGTCGCCTCCGAATTCGGATCGACCGTTGCGGAACGATCACAGAGGCGAAATCTCCCCCTGCGGTTGAATTTGGCAAATCCGTGACGAGTGTCAACCTAATGAGCAAGAATGCGGCACAGCCAAAAAAATATTTCTACATCTCTCGTCAACCCAGAGCTTCTAGGCTATCAATGTGCCATTGGGGATTGGGGGACGAGTCCAGCGGAGGCTCGGAGGTCGTATGACCGCAAGGTGTAATGACCTAACGGTTGAATTTGAGACTTTTAGGAAACTCCTCCCCACCCTTTCGGGCGATGAAGGGAAGTTCGCCCTGATCGCCGGCAGTAAGCTTCTCGGTAAATATGAAACGTATGCAGACGCACTAGACGCCGGCTACAAGGAGCGCGTCCTGAAGCCCTTTCTGGTGAAGAAGATCTCCTCGGTTGAGATCATCTCCTACTTTAGCAGGGACTTCGGGGCGAATTGTCACATTTTTCCAGCACAATAACCCCAATTGGTGCTTCACTCAGCGTTGTAGTTGGCGTCAGCCATCCGCGCCGTGCCGCCCTCACAATTGCTGGAAAAGAAGTTCCAACATCAATTCCGGCTACCTTCTTAATAGATACGGGCGCTTCGCAGACCTGCGTTGACAATGCCATTCTTGAGCGGCTCGGCCTAAACGCGACGGGACGCACTGGAATTCACACGCCGTCCACTGGTTCAGCTCCGCAGGACACGCTCCTCTACGACGTAGAAATCATTCTGGAAGGCTCAGAATCGACGCACGCTCTTTCAGCTCTGGCGGTGCTAGGCTGTGATTTCTCCTCGCACGGTGTAGGAGGCCTCATCGGGCGCGATATTCTGGCACGGTCGAGACTTAGCTATAGCGGCCCTGACAACGCACTTTGGCTTTCGTTCTAAGTACGGAACCTCGGCCCGGAGCATGCCGGCTCCGATATTGTATATGTACGCCACACGAACTCGCCCCGCACCTTCTGGAGCGTCCGGCTGAAGCTCCCCAAGTCCACCATCTGACGCAGCGCCTTTCCAATTCGCTTGGCCACGACGTTCATCATCCGGCGGTCCCCGGCGTCCTTATCACCCAGTTGGATCAGCCGCTTAGTCAGCTGGCGGGCGTGGGTGAGCGGGTTCGTGCACGGGGCCAAGAAAGGGACCTACTCCAACCCCACCGCCATCAACGCTTCCGCCCCCGCCGTGGCGGCCGCCGCGTGGGCGGGGGCGGCGGGGAGGATGTGCTCCGCATAGAACCTCGCCAGGGCGATCTTGCCGGTCAGCCACGCCGCGTCGGGGTCGCCGGCGTCCAGCCGCCGGGCGGCGGCCAGGGCGGACTTGGCCAGCATGTGGCCGCCCAGGACGTCGCCCATCAGGCGCAGGTAGGCGTCCGCGCCGGCCAGGGCGTCGGGGTTGGACTTGCGCTCGGCGAGCCAGACCGAGGCCTTGGCGGCGGCCTTCACGGCGGCGGTCAGGGGCGCGGCAAGGGCGGCGGTGGCCGGGACGGCCTCAAGCTGCGCCGGCAGGGCGGCCATCTCGGCCAGCAGGGCGGTGGTCGCCGCGCCGCCGGCCATGGAGAGCTTGCGGCCCACCAGGTCCATGGCCTGAATGCCGTTGGTTCCCTCGTAGATCGGGGCGATGCGGGCGTCGCGATAGAACTGGGCGGCGCCGGTCTCCTCGATGAAGCCCATGCCGCCGTGCACCTGGACGCCGAGGGAGGCGACCTCCACCCCCACATCCGTCGACCAGGCCTTGGCGATGGGAGTGAGCAGTTCCGAGCGCAGGCCGGCGGCGGTGCGTTCCTCCTCGGTTTCGGCCAGGCGCGCCAGGTCGGCGGCGACCCCGGCGGCGAGGCAGATGGCGCGGGCGGCCTCGGTCTTGGCCTTCATCGTGACCAGCATCCGGCGCACGTCGGGGTGCTCGACGATCGGGGCGGGGCCGTCGGAGCCGGGGGCGCGACCCTGCTTGCGCTCGGTGGCATAGTCCAGCGCGCGCTGATAGGCGCCCTCGGCCACGCCGACGCCCTGCATGCCCACCGCCACGCGCGCGGCGTTCATCATGGTGAACATGTGGACGATGCCCTGGTTCAGCTCGCCCACCAGCTCGGCCCGGGCGCCCTCGTGGATCATCACGCAGGTGGGCGAGGCGTGGATGCCGAGCTTGTGCTCCAGGCTCGCGGCGTGGAGCGTGTTGGCCTCGCCCAGCGTCCCGTCGTCGGCCACCATGCGCGAGGGGGCCAGGAACAGGGAAAGGCCCCTCACCCCCTCCGGCGCGTCCGGCGTGCGGGCGAGCACCAAGTGCAGGATGTTGTCGGTGAAGTCCTGGTCGCCCCAGGTGATGAAGATCTTCTGGCCGTGGATCAGCCAGCCGGCCCCCTCCCCATTTGGCCCATCCGGCCGGGCCTCGGTGCGGATCTGGGAGAGGTCCGAGCCCGCCTGCGGCTCGGTGAGGTGCATGGTGCCGGTCCACTCCCCGGAAATCAGCCGGGTGAGATAGAGCGCCTTCTGGCGCTCGGAGCCGTGGCGGGCCAGGGCCTCGATGGCGCCCTGGGTGAGGGTGGGGCACAGGGCGAAGGCCATGTTGGCGGCGTTGATCATCTCGAACACCGCCAGCTCCAGCGCCTTGGGCAGGCCCTGGCCGCCGTGGGCGGGATCGGCGGCGAGGCTGTTCCAGCCGCCCTGCGCGAACGCCTTGTAGGCGGCGGGGAAGCCGTCGGGGCTGACCACCCGGCCGTTTTCGAGCCGCGAGCCCTGGACGTCGCCGGGGCGGTTCAGGGGCTCCAGCACGCCCGCCGCCAGTTCGCCCGCCGCGTCCAAGACGGCGGTGAGCACGTCGGAGTCCAGGCCCTCGAAGCGCGGCAACAGGGCGTCGAGCCCCGCCGCGGTCATCAGCGAGAACACCAGATCCTTGACGGGGGGACGATAGGCCATGGCGCTCTCCAGACCGCCTTCGGATCGAGCCTGCAGCGACTCGGGCCGGCGCGCCACAACCGCGGGTTCGCCCGCCAGTATCGCCCGATTGCATTGGCGAACGGCGCAAAGCCGGGCTAGGTTCGCGCGGGGCCAAGAAAAACGCCGATCAGATCTGGAGACCGCCCGATGTTCCGTCCCGTTCTCGCCGCCGCCATGACGCTCGCGCTCGCCGCCGGCGCCGTCGGCCTCGCCAACAGCCAGCCCTCGCCGCCGCCCGGACCTTCGAAGGATCCGGCCGCCGCCCCCGCCGGCGACTATGTGCTCGACAAGATGCACGCGAGCGTGATCGCCCACGCCAAGCACCTGGGCCTTTCCAACTTCGCCATGCGCTTCAACACGGTGGACGCCAGCTTCAGCTACGATCCGAAGAACCCGGCCGCCACCAAGGTGACCGCGAGCGTCGACGCCACGTCCGTCGATGTGGGCCCGCAGATGTACCACGACGCCCAGTCCGGCGAGGACATGACGCTGAACCAGCACTTCGTGAAGCAGCGCGACATCGCCGGCGGGTCCAAGACCCCCGTCGCCACCTTCGTCTCCAAGTCCATCAACCCGGGCGCGGACGGCAAGGGAACCATGACCGGCGACCTGACCCTGAACGGGGTGACCAAGCCCGTGACCTTCAACGTGGTCTATTCGGGCTCCATGGCCATGGGCCCGGCGCAGCGGATGGGCTTTTCCGCCACCACCACCATCAAGCGCTCGGACTTTGGCGTGGCCTCCTACCTGCCGGCCTTCGCGGTGGGCGACGACGTCGCCCTGAACGTCGAGGTCGAGTTCGTGAAGCAATAGCGCAAACGCCGAAGACGGCCGTGGACGGCGCGAAAGACGTCGAAGCGGCCGTCGAGGCCCTGCGGCGGGGCGAACTCGTCATCCTGCCCACCGAGACCGTCTATGGCCTGGGCTGCGACGCGGGCAACCCCCGCGCCGTGGCGGCCGTGTTCGAGGCCAAGGGCCGGCCGCGCTTCAATCCCATGATCGCCCACGTGACGGGGCTGGAGGCGGCGCTGAGGATCGCGGCGCTCGGCCCGCGCGCGGTCAAGCTGGCCGAGGCGTTCTGGCCGGGGCCGCTGACGCTGGTGGCGCCGATCACTGACACCGCGGCGGTGTGCGACCTCGCCCGCGCGGGGCTGGACACCGTGGCGGTGCGCGCGCCGGACCATCCGCTGGCCCAGGCGGTGCTCGCGGCCTTCGGACGGCCCGTGGCGGCGCCCTCGGCCAACCGCTCCGGCCGGCCGAGCCCCACTGCGTTCGCCGACGCCTTGGAGGAGACCGGCGGCTTCGCGAGCGCGGCGCTGGACGGCGGGCCCTGCCGGGTGGGGCTGGAGTCCACGGTGGTGGGCGACGTCGACGGCGCGCTCGTGCTGCTGCGCCCGGGCGGGGTGTCGCGCGAGGAGATCGAGGCCGTCGCCGGGCCCCTGGCGGATGGCGCGGGCGACGCCAGGCGCTCCCCCGGCCGGCTGGCCCGCCACTATGCGCCGGACGCGCCCCTGACGCTGAACGTGGACCGCCCGTCGCCCGGCCGCGCCTTCCTCGGCTTCGGGCCGGGCGCGGCCCAGGGGCCGCTGGCGTGGAACCTGAGCCCCTCCGGGGACCTGGCCGAGGCGGCGGCGAACCTCTTCGCCTTCCTGCGTGCGGCGGACCGTTCTGGCGCGGCGGGGAGAGGCCATCAACGACCGCCTGCGCCGGGCGGCGGGCCATGTGGGCTGACCTGCCGCTTGGCGGGGCGCCGGCGCCCAATCCCGAGGCGCCACGGCGCCGACCGAAGCCGGCGTTTCGCCTGTCAGGCGCAGGCCGTGGCGCCGATCCTGCAGCGTGTGGATGGGTATCCTGATCTGAACCCGCGCGTACGGCGGCTTCAGGCTTTGGGGGAATTGACGCATGTGGGGACGGTTCATCGGCCTTCTGGCCGGACTCGCCCTTCTGGCCGAGAGCTATGTCCTTTGGCGCCCCGACTCGATCGGAGCCCTTGGCGCCCCCGAGCTCGGCCCCTTCACGCCTTATCGCTCGGTGGTGACAATCCTGGCGGCCGTGGCCGGCGTGGTGGTGCTGATGGCCGCGCTGATCCGCACCCGCGAGGAGATGCGCGCGGCCTGGCGCGCCAAGCACCCGCCGGTGGTCGATTGGAGCGCCGCGGAGCCCGAAACGCCCGCCGAGCCCTCCGCGCACGCCGAGGCTCCCGCTCACGACGCCTTCCCGCCGGACTCCTTCGTCTCCGCCCCGGAGCCGGAACCGATGGAGGCCCTGGCGCCCTTCCCCGCCGCGGACGAGGCCGAGCCCGTTCGCGCGTCGGCGTCCGCGCCGTCGGCCTTCGCCCCCCCGTCGGACGAGCCTGAAGGCGACCACGGCGACGACACCGCGCCGCACACCGCCCGCGCGGAGACGCCAGCGCCCGAGCCCGACGCGAACCGTGGCCCCTTCCTGACCGCAATGGACGACGGAGACCGGCTGCGCGACGCGGACCGGCTGGACGAGGCCCTGGACAGCTACAGCCAGGCCCTGGCGTTCGCCCAGGCGCGCCACGCGGCTGCGCCCAGCGACGGTCTGGCCGCCTGCGACCTGGCCCGGGCCATCACCAGCGTCGGCGACATCCACGACCGCGAGGGCCGGCTGGACTCCGCCCTGGACCTGCACGAGCAGAGCCTCGTCATCCGCCGCGTCCAGGCCGCCGAGGCGCCGGACGATCTGGCTGTCCAGCGGCGGCTGTCGCTCGGCCTGGAACGCCTGGCCGACACCCGCGAGGCGCGCGGGCATCGGAGCCGCGCCCGCGACCTTTACCGCGAACGCCTGCCGCTCGCCCAGCGGCTCGCCGCCGCCGCGCCGGGCGACGCCGGCCTCGCCCAGGACCTGAAGACCACCCGCGAGCGCCTGGCGGAGCTCGATCAGGCGCTTTCGCCGCCGAGTTAGGGCAGAGTCGGTTGGGGTTGGAGCGGTTACCGCCGTGGCTTCCCTCCCCCTGGAGGGGGGAGGGGCAGGGGTGGGGGTGGCGCCCCCTCAGCGACGCTGCGATTGGCGATGAACACTGATGCGGCTGGGCCGCAGCGCATCTTCCTGCACCATCACCACCCCCATCCCCGACCCTTCCCCCCTCCAGGGGGAAGGGGGTGCGCTCAAGCCGCGATCGATTCCGACCGGTCCCGTTACGCCTTAGATCGCCCGCTTCACGTCGGTGAGGTCGAAGTCGGCGCCCTTGTAGAGCAGCGGCGCGTCGAGCCGCCTGGCCAGGGCGTAGGCGAAGCAGTCGCCGAGGTTCAGGCGGGCGGGGTGGTAGGTGCGCCCAAAGCTGAGATAGGCCGCGAGCGCGAGGTCGTGGGTCACGCCGGAATGATCGACCTCCACCGAAAGATCTCCGAACCATCGATTCAACTCGTCCACGTCTTGGAGTCGCCGACGGCCGATCAAGACCAGACCGACTTCGACGGCGTTCACGACTGACATGATCGAGCCTGAGGCCTGTTCCAACGCCCGCACATAGGCGCCAGCGTCGGGTTCGAAATCGCCAATCGCCACAAGCGCCGAGGCGTCTACGACGATCACGGCGACTTGTCGTCGGCGTCGAGGCCCGGAATCTCCCAAAGCGCGTCGAAGTCCGCCTTGGTGGCGTTCACCTTTCGTTTGTCGAGGCCCACGGCCTTTCGGAAACGGTCCGTCGCCGCCATCATCTCGTCATAGGTCGGCCGGCGGCGGGGCTTGGCGCGCTCGGCCTCGATGGCCTGGGCCAGGGCGTGGTCGACCGCGCCGGTGAGGGTTTCGCCGCGCAGCCGGGCCAGCTCGCGCGCCTTGCGCTCGGTATCGGGATTCCTGATGAAGATGCTCACCACGCCCTCGCGATCTATACGCCAATATATACTAGCAGCCCGGCGGCCTCGCGCCTAGTCTCGCCCCATGACCGCTCCCCTCCCCGCAGACGTCCTCGCGCGCCTGAAGGCCGTGCTCGGCCCCAAGGGCTGGAGCGAGGACCCTGCGCGGCTGGCGCCCAAGCTGGTGGAGTGGCGGGACCGCTGGACGGGGACAACTCCGATCCTGCTGCTGCCCGCCTCCACCGCCGAAGTTTCGGCCGTCGTCGGGATCTGCGCGGAGTCGCGGACGCCCATCGTTCCCCAGGGCGGCAACACCGGGCTGGTGGCCGGCCAGATCCCCCAGGGAGAGGTGTTGCTATCGCTGGAACGGATGCGGGCGATCCGTGACCTCGACACGGCCGACGACGTGCTGGTCGCCGAGGCCGGGGTGACCCTGGCGGCGGTGCATGAGGCGGCCGAGGGGGCGGGTCGGCGCTTCCCCCTGTCGCTGGCCTCGGAGGGCTCGGCCACGGTGGGAGGGCTGGTCTCCACCAACGCCGGCGGGACCCAGGTGCTGCGCTACGGGACCATGCGCGAGCTGGTGCTGGGACTGGAGGCGGTGCTGCCCAACGGCGAGGTGTTCGCGGGGCTGAAGCGGCTGCGCAAGGACAACACCGGCTATGACCTGAAGCAGCTGCTGATCGGCGCCGAGGGCACATTGGGCGTCGTCACGGCGGCGAGCCTGAAGCTGTTTTCGCCGCTCGTCTCTCGCGCCACGGCCTTCGCGGGGGTGGACGACCCCGCCGCCGCCGTCGCCCTGCTCGCCCGCGCCAAGGCCGAGAGCGGCGGGGCGGTGGAGAGCTTCGAACTGATCGCGAAGATCGGCGTGGACTTCGCCCTGCGCAACATCCCCGGCGTGCGCGCGCCGCTGGCGGGCGACCATCCCTGGCTGGTGCTGATCGAGATCGCCAGCGGCGAGCCCGGCGCGGCCGAGGCGGCGATGGAGCGCCTGCTGGCCGGCGCCCTTGAGGCGGGGCTGATCCGCGACGCCGCCATCGCCCAGAACGAGACCCAGGCGGCCGACTTCTGGCGCCTGCGCGAATCCCAGTCCGCCGCCCAGAAGCCCGAGGGGGCGGTGTGGAAGCACGACGTCTCCGTGCCGGTGTCGCGGGTCGCCGAGTTCATCGCGGTGGCCACGGCCGCGCTGGAGCGCTTCGCGCCGGGCTGCCGCGTCCTGCCCTTCGGCCACGTGGGCGACGGCAACATCCATTTCGACGCCCTGCAACCGCCCGGCGCGGACGGCGCGGCCCATGCGGGGCGGCGCGACGAGGCCGCGCGGATCGTGGACGACATCGTGGACGGGCTGGGCGGCTCGATCTCCGCCGAGCACGGCCTGGGCGCCATGAAGACCGTCGAGGCGCTGCGCTATAAGTCCCCGGTGGAGGTCGCGGCCATGCGGGCGATCCGGGCCGCGCTCGACCCGAACCGGATCATGAACCCGCGCGTGCTGTTCTGACGTTGCTCAGCCCCCTCGGTCACGCCTGCGACGTGACAGCTCGCCCACAGGGGGAGCATCTCAGGTTGACGCCGACCGTGATCTTCCCCCTTTGGGGGAAGTGGCCGCCGCAGGCGGACGAAGGGGGTTTTCGAGCATGCTGATGGTCATCTCCCCCGCCAAGAACCTGAACTTCTCGCCGGTCCAGGCCGAACTCGTCACCGAGCCGATGTTTCCCAAGGAAACCGCCAGCCTGGCGCGGCTGGCGCGCAAGCTGAAGGCGGCGGATCTCAGCCGGCTGATGGGCATATCCGCGCGGCTGGCCGATCTGAACGTAGGGCGGTTCAAGACGTTCAAGGCCGAGGCGCCGGACGGCATGCAGGCGGCCTTCGCCTTCAACGGCGACGTCTATCGGGGCCTGGACGCCCGCGGCCTGGACCCCGAGGCGTTGGACTTCGCCCAGGACCACCTGAGGATTCTGTCGGGCCTCTACGGCGTCCTGCGCCCGCTGGACCGCATCCAGCCCTACCGGCTGGAGATGGGAATCGGCCTGGCCAACGCGAAGGGCAAAGACCTCTACGACTTCTGGGGCGCCAAGATCGCCCGCGCCCTGTGCGCGGCCGCCGCCAACCACGCCGACCCGACCATCGTGAACCTCGCCAGCAACGAGTACTTCGCCGCCGTGAAGGTGAAGGCGCTGAAGCCGCCCGTCCTCACCTGCCGGTTCCTGGAGGAGGATGAAGGCGGCAGGACGCGGATGATCTCCTTCTTCGCCAAGCGGGCGCGCGGGCTGATGGCGCGCTACGTCATCGACCGGCGGCTGGAGCGGAGCGAGGATCTGAAGGGCTTCGACAAGGAGGGCTACGCCTTCCGGCCGGACCTCTCCAAGAAGGGCGACTGGGTGTTCGCGCGGCCCGCCAGGTGAGCGAGGCGGGACCGCATCCCCAGGCCGGCGCCGGGGTGGTCTGCCTGCGCGGCGGCGAGGTGCTGCTGATCCGCCGGGGAAAGCCGCCCCGCCAGGGCGAATGGAGCCTGCCGGGCGGGCGCATCGAATGGGGCGAGACCGCCGCGGACGCCGCCCTGCGCGAGCTTTCCGAGGAGACCGGGGTCAAGGCCGAGCTGCTGGGTCTGCTGGACGTGGTGGACGGGCTGTTCGCTGGCCCGGACGGCGCACTGGAGCGGCACTACGTCCTCGTCGACTACGCCGCGCGCTGGATCGCGGGCGAGCCCGTGGCCGGCGACGATGCGGCTGAAGCGCGGTTCTGGCCTTGCGCGCAAGCGATCGAGCTGGTGGCCTGGTCCGAGACCAAGCGGATCATCCGCCTGGCGGTGGAGCGCTTCGGGCAGGCCGATGTTTCTCACGCCCCCTGATTGAGCGGCTGTGCTATAATTCGCGCGTCGAAGGACATGGGCAAGGAGACGCGCGATGAAACGCTCGGTCGGCGCCGCCCTGGCGGCGGGGTTGCTCGCCGCCGCATGGTCCGGTCAGGCCATGGCCGGCGTCACGGTGCTGGGCAACGGATTCGCGGCGGACTGCTCGCGCTCGGCCAAGGCCGTGTCGATGCGCCAGCCGCCCGGTTACGAGGCCGTGAAGACCTGCACCCGCGCCATCGAGGAGGAGCTTCTGGACTCCCACGACCTGGCCGGCACCTATGTGAACCGCGGGATTCTCTATCTGGCGGGCCGCCAGTTCGACGGCGCGATCAAGGATTTCGACGCCGCCGCAGGCGTCGAGCCAAGCCTGGGCGAAGTCTATGTCAACCGGGGCGCCGCCCTGGTCGGCCAGGGCCGCGAGGCCGACGGGATCGCCGACATCGACAAGGGCCTGGCGCTCGGCGCCTCCGAACCCGAGAAAGCCTACTACAACCGCGCCATCGCCAAGGAGCAGACCGGCGACCTGAAGGGCGCCTATTACGACTACCTGAAAGCGTCGGAGCTGAAGCCGGACTGGGACGCCCCCAAGGCCGAGCTGGCGCGGTTCACGGTGGTTGCGAAGTAGGATGCTCCGCGCCTTCGCCGCCGTGGGAACGGCGCTGCTGCTAATCGGCGGCGCCGGCTTCGTCTCCCTAGCCTGGGCCCAGGAGCGCGGCGCGCCCGAGCGCCAGGCGCTTACCGAGCTCGCCCGCGTGCTCGGCGAAAGCCACGCCCTGCGGCAGGCCTGCGCGGGCCAGGCGGACCAGGCCTGGCGCGACCGGATGCAGGCGCTGCTTGGGGTCGAGGCGCCGGACGCGGACCTTAAGACCCGCCTGGCCAAGGCGTTCAACAGCGGCTTCGACGCCGGCCGGACGGGCTTCCCGGCCTGCGACAAGGCCGCCCGCGCGGAGGCCGTGCGCGTCGCGGCGCGGGGCGAGACCCTGGCCGCGCGGCTCGGCTCGCCATAGCCGCCGCTCGCCTATCAGGTTAATCTGCGGCTCGACCTGGGCCTGGGAGGATCTTCGATGTCCATCGCGGTAGCCGCCGTCTTCGTGATCCTCGCCCTCGTGGTGCTGCTCGGCGCCGTGAAGATCGTGCCGCAGGGCTATGAATTCACTGTCCAACGCTTCGGCCGCTACACCCGCACCATGAAGCCCGGCATCACCATCCTGACCCCCTTCATCGAGGGGATCGGCCGCAAGGTGAACATGATGGAGCAGGTGCTGGACGTTCCCAGCCAGGAAGTGATCACCAAGGACAACGTCGGGGTGAAGGTCGACGCCATCGTGTTCATCCAGGTGATGGACGCGGCCGCGGCGGCCTATCGGGTATCGAACCTGCACCAGGCCATCACCCAGCTGACCATGACCAACCTCAGAACCGTGGTCGGGTCCATGGAGCTGGACGCGGTGCTCTCCCAGCGCGACCATATCAACACGCGGTTGCTGGACGTGATCGACGCGGCGACCGGCCCCTGGGGCGTGAAGGTGGCGCGCATCGAGATCCGTGACCTGTCGCCGCCGCCCGACATCACCAACGCCATGGCCCGCCAGATGAAGGCCGAGCGCGAGCGGCGCGCGGTGATCACCGAGGCGGACGGCGACAAGATGGCCCAGATCGCCCGCGCGGAGGGCGCCAAGCAGTCCGCCATCCTGCAGGCCGCGGGCCGGCGCGCGGCCGCCTATCGCGACGCCGAGGCCCGCGAGCGCGCCGCCCAGGCCGAGGCCAAGGCCACCCAGATGGTGTCCGAAGCCGTCGAGGCGGGCAGTGTCAACGCGCTCAACTACTTCGTGGCCCAGAAGTACGTGGACGCCTTCGGCAAGCTGGCGGAGTCCCCGAACCAGAAGACCGTGATCGTGCCTGCGGAGATGTCGGCGCTGGTCGGCGCGCTCGCGGGCATCCAGGAGCTGGTGACCAGCGCCCATCCGGGCCAGGCCGCTGCGCCGCCCGCCCAGCCCCGGCGCGGCGGCAGCTCGGTTCCCCGGACGGAGTAGGACGGTGGAAGCCCTCCTCCTCGCGCATCCGTTCTGGGGCTGGATGGTGCTGGGCGCGGTGCTGCTGGCGCTGGAGGTCGCGACCGGCTCGGGCTACCTGTTGTGGCCCGCCGCGGCGGCGGGGATCGTGGCGCTGCTGACGGGACTGAACCTCGGCCTGCCCGTCGAGCTCTTGATCTTCGCGGTTCTGACCATCGCGGGGGTTCTGCTGGCGCGGCGCTACCTGCCCAAACCCTTCCGCGCCCAGGGCCACGACGTCACCGATCCCCACCACCGGCTGGCCGGCCAGCACGGCCATGCGGTGGACGCCTTCACCGACGGCGCGGGCCGGGTGTTCGTGGACGGCAAGGAGTGGGCGGCGGAGCTGGACGGCGGGGGCGATCTCGCCGCCGGCGCCAAGGTCGAAGTCACGGGCCGGGCCGATGGCGCCCGGCTGAGGGTGCGGGCGGGGTAGAGGTTCACCCGCCGCATCGGGTGCTCGCCGTGGCGCTCGCCGTCGCGGCCTTGACGCCGGCCTCCAGCGGCCGGAGATTTCGCCGATCGACAGCGGGAGACGGCGTCATGGGCATGACCAGGCTGATTGCGGCGGGCGTCGTCTGCGCGGGGCTGTGGGTCGGGGCGGCCAGCGCGGAGGAGGCCGCCAGCCTCTGCCCGGCGGCGTCCTACGCCGGACCCTCGCGGATCCTGCTCTCGGCCATCGACATCTACAGCGGCGATCCGGCCGACAACGCGACCCTGGCCCCCGACAAGACCCACGTGGTCGGCTCGACCATCACCAACACCTGGAAACTGGCTCCCGGGGACGCGATCACCATCGGGTGCAGCTATGGCCCCCGGCCCCGCGTGATGGTTCCCGTGGCGGCGGACGCGCGCGTCTGCGTCGCCAAGATCAAGCAGACCGGCGGCGCGGTGCCCTACCTGCCGCTGAGCATCACCTGCAAATAGGCCGCCTCAGCCGCCCATGACGAGCCGCATGAACTTCTGGGTCTGCTCCTGGCCGGCCTCGTAGGATTGCTGGCCGGCGGGGTCGGCGATGCGGGACCAGTTGTCGCGCACCTCCTCGGCGGAAAGACCGCCTTCGCCCAGGTAGGCGCCCTCGGTCTCCCAGATCCGCGCCACGGCGAAGGCCCCGGCGGCGGCGGTGAGGATCACGCCCGTGGGCCCCTCGTCGCTGGCGAGGTAAGCCACGCCGGGGGAGACGTACTCGGGCTTCAGCCGCTCCAGGATCGGCGCCGGGATGATGTTCTCGGTCATCCGCGTGGCCGCCACCGGGCAGATGGCGTTGACCTTGATGTTGTCGCGCGCGCCCTCGATGGCCA
>Ga0299912_10002346_pt1 | contig 15466 bp, 5 predicted proteins | sample RVTome_2_FD_207667 | JGI IMG/M metagenome (GOLD analysis project Ga0299912, IMG submission 207667) | Soil microbial communities from uranium-contaminated site in the Upper Colorado River Basin, Wyoming, United States - RVT95D214 (version 2) ... | reverse complement strand
AGCGTCTTTGGATTGATGCCTAAAACCTCTGCTGCACCACCCTTACCGCTTACCCGCCATCCGGTGGTGTTCAGAGCCTCGATAATGTGCCGTTTTTCTACCTCTTCGAGGGTCCCGGACTGGTCTGCACCTGACTGCGCAATCTTTGGTACATCCAAATGCAGCACAGGTCCGGTGGTGATGATCATCGCGCGCTCAATAATGTTCCTCAGTTCCCTTACGTTGCCCGGCCAGGGATAGGCTTGCAGGGCTTCAACGCCCTCCTGCGGTATTGATTCGATCCGCTTGCCCATCCTCTTGCTCAACTCCTGAACAAAAGACCATACGAGCGGCAATATGTCCTCCCGACGCTCACGAAGAGGCGGCACGGTAATCTGAAAAACGTTCAAACGGTAGTAAAGGTCTTCCCGGAACCCGCCCTCGCTGACCAACCTGGCAAGATCGCGGTTCGTCGCGGAAATGATTCTGACGTTGACCTTCACGGTCCGGGGACTGCCCAGGCGCTCAAACTCACCGCTCTCCAGTACCCGAAGCAGCTTGGCCTGGAGTTCCAGCGGCAGGGCGTCGATCTCATCCATGAAAATCGTTGAAGAGTCCGCAAGCTCAAAACGGCCTAATTGCTTCGACAGCGCGCCGGTAAAAGCGCCCTTCTCACGGCCGAACAGTTCACTTTCGATGAGGGTCGGCGGCAGGGCGGCACAGTTGACTTTAATCATAAGCCGGCCCTTGCAGGCACTCAGGTTATGGATCGTATGAGCGAGTAATTCTTTTCCTGTGCCTGTCTCCCCCTGGATCAAAACCGTCGAGTCTGTCGGCGCAACTTGCTCTATCTGCTGTAAAACGGTCCTGATCGCTTCACTGTTGCCCACGATATCCTTATGTGAGTGTATCAGCTTAATTTTTTCCCGAAGGTAGAGATTCTCCTTACGCAATTGGTTTTTTAACTGATTGACTTCTTTGAGCGCTTCCCGCAGTGACTCCTCTGCCTTCTTGCGTTCCTCTATTTCCCGCAAGAGCTGCTGGTTTGCTTCGACCAAATCTTCAGTCCGTTCCTTCACGCGCAGGTCCATCTCATCATATGCCTTCCGGAGCGCCTCTTCTGTCCGTTTCCGCAAAGTGATGTCGCGGATGTTGCACTGGATAATTTTGTTATTGTTAACAAGATAGACATTACTGACAAATTCGACATCGATGAGACGACCTTCTCTTGTTTCAAGCGGCAAATGTTCGTACCGTACATACCCTTTCGTCTGCAATTCTGAAAATCGGAGTTTGGATACTGCAATGTCGCTGAAAGGGCCGATTTCCCAGAGTTTCTTTCCCAGAAAATCCTTATGCAAGTACCCCAGCATCTTTATCAGAAATGGGTTAACGTCGAGAATCTGTCCCGTGTCTGCATCGAGAAGAACTATCCCGTCTTGAGCACTTTCAAAGAGCCTCCGATAACAGGTTTCTGATACCTTCAGCGCCTCATCTGCCTGCCTGCGTACGATTTTTCTTGCTTGCAATTCTTTAATAGCCTGATGCGGTTCTGCTAATTTATTTATAAGTTGCTCTTTTGTTTTGTCTTTATGTTTCATATTTTTTTATCAAAATATTTGTAGCATGTCAATTTGGATATAGAGTTTGCCTTAGGTGCGGGGGGGGGGATCTGAATATTGCGGCTTTTATAATGATGGTAATTTCTTTTTTATATAAGTCAGGTAAAGAATCCATTATTTCATCCAAATAATCTATTGCCTTCATGAGTTGAGCTTTCGCTTTACTGTTTAATTGATTTTCAGAGTCACTATTATGATTAAAAAATACACCTCTAATGATTTGCAGATTCTCAAGAATTGAGACTATATTAGTGTCATTATATAAATATTCGGAGTAAAACAATTTACCTTCTTTCGTAGAAAGACGTAAATAATCAAACACTCTTTTTCTTTTTATAACACAATATTGATTAAAAGAAATGATAGATGATTGACTAATAAGTGACAGCAATAAACTGTCAATTTTGACTGAACGATAAAAGGTAAGATTTGAGGTTTGTTTTTTTGTTCTTTAGTCCGAGTTTCCTTCTGATATTACCTCTGTGAAAGGCGACAGTTCTCTCGGATAAATTTAGCAATTCACCGATCTCTTTATTTGTTTTGCCCTGCCGCAGAAAATTTGCTATCTGAATCTCTGCGGGGGTAAAGTTCATATACTTGGAGGATAACCTATGCGAAAATGATGAGGCAATGTCGTTCAGATTTGATTCCAGAATACTTACATGGGTCTTTTGTTGTTCATCTAATCGGCCCTTTTTCAGTTTTTCTAAATAGGGAACAACCAGTTCCTTTATGTTCAATAATATCTTATCTTCGAGCTCTGTCTTGTCTTCATCTCTTCTTTTCATTAAGACTTTCAATGCTATATTTGCTTCTTCAAGGTTATGAGTTTTGATTTCCAATTCCCTTTCTCTTTCTTGCAGAGCCTCTTCTGCTTTCTTGCGTTCGCTGACATCGCGAATATTACATTGTGTCAGCCTTGCCCTGTCGACCATATATATATCCGTGACGATATATTGCCCGGACTTGGTTTTTACCGGAACATCATCGTAATTAATAATGCCGCTCTTGTCCAATGTTTGCATTATCTTTTGAAAATCACCCATATCAAGCGAAAACCCTATATTCTTAAGCTTTTTCCCGATGCACTCCTCTTTGGAATAGCCCAACATCACCGTGGCGGCTGGATTAACATGGGTTATCTTCCCTTCGTGTTTTTCGAGAAGCAATATCCCGTCGTTTGCGGTCTCAAAAAGACGTCTGTAGCGCTCTTCAGACTCTGTTAACAAGTCTTCCAGTCGACTACGCTCGGTAATGTCCTCGATGGCAAGGAGGATTATCCGTTCCTTTCCCAACACTCTTTGAATTTGCCGGGCATTCAAAAGCATTATGCGCCTGCCAATGGTAGAAAACTCGTGTTCAACCTCATAGTTACCAAAGGTTGTCTTTTGGGGAAGGATGGTTTCCAGCAGTTCTCGCAGCTTGGGGATATTCCACTGTTTATTGCCCAGGTCATAGATAAGCTGTCCCACGGTCTCTTTGGGGGTTACCTTAAAGACTTCATAGAAGGAGCGGCTGGCGGTGACTACCCTTAAATCTTGATCCAGAGCGATTAAGGGTTCACGCACGGTGTTGATGATGCTCTCGGCGTACTCGCGGGCTTCATCTTCGGATATTTTAGTTACTTCCAGTTTTTTACGGGCTTTTTCCAGCCCCTTTTCTATCTCCCTACGCTCGGTAATGTCCTCGATGGCGAGAAGGATTATCGGTAGGTCGTTTTTCTTTTCTGTGATTTTGCAGGCGTTAAGGAGCATGGTTTTCTGTCCGATGCTCTCAAAATTATGTTTAATTTCGAAGTTATCAACTGTGGTGTTCTTCGGAAGAATATCCTCAAGCAGCAGGCGAAGGTTCGGGATGTTCCATTGTCCGTTTCCAAGATCGTATAAAAGACATCCTATAGTCTCTTCGGAATCTACTTTGAAAATAGTGAAGAAACTGCGATTGGCCAAAAGAACTCTAAGGTTTTCATCCAGTATGAGAATGGCTTCACGAACTGTGTTAAAAATGTTCTTGAAATAGTCTTCCTGGATTAACACCTAATCTCTCCAATTCATGAAACTATGACTACATGTTAGTTGAATTTACATGCCATTGCAAGTGAATTTTTATTGCTTGTTACGCCAATTTAGAAATGTCCTGTCTTGCTTAATATTGCTCAATGCAGATGTCATTCCGACTTGTTCGGAATCCCTCTGAAGAAGGATGCTGGATTCAGCCTTCGCAGCCGCTTCGGCGAAGTAGGCCAAGCCAGCATGACAGATAGGGATAGTTTAAATAATGGTCATGTAGCATGAATATTTTAGGACATTATCATTTTGGTATTACATACGATTTTGTCAATTTTATAAGGACTTTCTTGCCTGACAATTTTCAAAGAAACTTGATGGAATTGACCCAAACCATGAACCGTAATGTAATCTTCTGATAGCTTGCCAGTCATTTGACGTGTACACCATTGTATGATACCCTTACATCAAAACTCATAAATTGAATGGAGGCTGAGATGCGCAGGAAGTGCCGGCAATTATTGTGGGCAGTCGGTATGGTATTCCTCTCATGAATGCAAAAAAGAAAAAAGTCCTTTTTATCCTTGGCGGCGGTGCCGCAGCCCTTGTTCTGGTAGTAGTCATTTTCGCCCTCACCTTCGACATAAATTCCTACAGGCCCCGCATCGAGGCTGCTGCCTCCGGGGCAACCGGCCTGGATGTCAGGATCAATGGGAAGATGAGGCTCTCTTTCTTTCCCTTTGGCGTATCGGCTAAGGATATCCACGTCACCAACAAGGGAGGCGAAATCATTTCTCTCGAAAACCTCAAGCTGGGGGCGGAGTTGATGCCCCTGCTGAAGAAGCAACTCAAAGTCACCAGTTGCGAGCTTGTCAAACCTGCCGTCACCATCGTGAAGGACGCCGATGGGAAATATAATTTTGAAAGCACTGAAAAGAAATCGACTAAAGGGCAGCCGGGAGCAGCCTTCAGTTTGAATGAGATCAAGCTGTCCAAAGGGGTAATAGTCTATCTCGACAAGAAGACGGGGGAAAAGACTGAGTTTAAGGATTTCAATCTGGCTATCAAGGATCTTTCGGTAGTGGATACCTCAGGGAATATTATAAAGAACATTGCATTCACAGGAAACATGGACTGCAAGGAGGTACGGAAAAAGGACCTCAAGATCGACAACGTCAAGAGTCCTATAAAAGCGGAGAAGGGAGTAATCTACCTCACACCCCTTACCATGGATATCTTCGGCTCGAAGGGTGAAGGAGATGCCACGGCAGACAAGTCGGAAGTCGACGCTGTGTATAAAATCAATTTGAAGGTATCGAAGCTGGACTTCGCAAAACTTCAGGAGTCCTTCGGCACAAAAAAGGTTATCGGCGGGAAGGGTGATCTTTATGCTTCCCTGACGATGAAAGAAAAAGGAAACCGCAATCTGATGAGCAGCATGGACGGTACTTTTTCTCTCCGGGGTGATAATCTCGTCATTTATACGATGGACCTCGACAAGGTCCTCTCATCGTATGAAACGAGCCAGAAATTCAATCTCGTCGACCTCGGCGCTTTCTTCATCGCCGGCCCTCTCAGTACCATTGCGCTCAAGGGGTACCGTTATGGGGACGTTTACAACCAGACCCGGGGAGGGCTGGGCACCATCACACAGTTCATCTCCCATTGGAAGATCAAAAACGGTGTGGCAGACGCTACGGACTGCGCCCTTGCTACGCACCATAATCGGGTTGCCCTTAAAGGCAAGCTCGATCTTGTCAGCAAACGATATGATAATGTAATAGTGGCGCTTCTCGATGACAAGGGATGCGCAAAATTCAAACAAGGCATTAGCGGTTCCTTCGGCAATCCCCAGGTCGGCGCGGTGAGCGCTGTCGAGTCCCTTGCCGGCCCAATCTTCAATCTTTACAGGAAGGCAAAACGCTTTGTTCAAGGCGGCAAATGCGAGGTCTTTTATAACGGCTCTGTGCAGCAACCTCCAAAATGATTCTCTTCTTGTGATGGGCTTTGTTTTTGTTGCTCGTTCCGGATTTGCCTCAATGTGCCTTCTTTGAGTGCAGCGTCATAGGGTTGGAGTGTACAGACACTTCAGAGTGAGCATACTTCTCTAATTATGCCGTGATATTACTTGACAAAAATCTATTCTGTTTTCAATAATAAAATCTATTCTGTTCTCAATAATAAAATCTATTCTGTTCTCAATAATAGCTAAAGAGATCTTTTAGCAACAAAAGAGAATGATGGAAAATTCATATGACAAAAGCAATTTCCTTGTACATGCTAACATGTAATGTTTCGGTGTTAACCTCTCGAAGGGAACGATTATGACCGCCATAGAGATTATTGCTGTGGAAGGGAGATCGGAATTAAAGGACTTCATTGACCTGCCATGGAGGATCTATGCCGAGTACCCCAACTGGGTTCCCCCCCTTAAGAAGGAGGTTCGCCGTATGCTGGACCCCCGTAAGCACCCTTTCTGGGAGTTCTCCGAGCGCATACTCTTTCTGGCACGCCGCGGTTCGGAGACGGTGGGAAGGATCGTCGGCATTGTAGATCGTAATTACAACCAGTGCTACAACGAAAAGATGGGTGTCTGGGGATTTTTCGAATGCGCTGATGATCAGGAGGCTGCGCGAGTTCTCTTCTCCTCCGTTGAGACGTGGGCTCTTCAGAAGGGGATGACTTTCCTGAGAGGCCCGCTAAGCCCGTCGATGAATTACGAGTCGGGGCTACTCATAGAGGGCTTCGATTATCCGCCTGCTGTGGGTATGACTTATAACCCGCCGTATTACCCGAAGCTAATCGAATCGTGCGGCCTCACCAAAGAGAAGGACCTGCTGGCCTTCCTGATAGATGGCGAGTACCGGCTGCCCGATTGGATGGAGCGTCTTGCTGAACGGACTGCTCAAAAAAAAGGTGTCCGCATCAGGCACGTTGATCCGAAGAAAATGGATGCTGAGTTCGACCTGATCAGGGAGATCTATAATGACTCCTGGTCCGGCAACTGGGGTTTTGTCCCCCTGACTACTAATGAGATGCGGGACATTCAAAAAAGTGTGAAGCCCTTTGCAGACCCGGGTTTGGTGTTCTTCATGTATTATAATAATGAACCCGCGGCGGTCTGCGTGATATTTCCTGACGTCAACCCTTTGCTCAAATGCCTTAACGGCCGTATCAGCCCGCTGGGTCTGCTCAAGGCGCTCATCTATCGGGGGAAAATCAAGGGATTGCGGCTGTTGATGTTCGGGATCAAGGAGAAGTATCGACAACTGGGGCTTCCCATGTTGGCCTTCCACCACATCTATGAGATTGCAAGGGAAAAAAAGAAATATCAGAATCTGGAGATGGGCTGGACCCTGGAGGACAACGAGTCGATCAACTCTTTAATAGAGGAAGCGGGCGCAAAAAGATACAAGAAATATCGCATATACAGAAAGTCTTTATGAATAACAAAGTAACCGAACGAGTATATCAAGCGCGTCTCCTCATAGTGTTAATATTACTGGCGGGGGTTGCGGCCGGATGCGCCTACAAAACGCCCAGGCTCTACGCTCCGATGCAACCCGATGGCTGGGGTGTCCAGCCCATCGCGATCGTGTGCCGTTTTGCACCCGATGCAGACCTGGATCCCGCCACCGGAATGCTCGTGGGAGACGAGGGATATTACCTCTATATCCTGAACGAAGCTGCCAATTGGGACTACAGCGATACGAAGTCGCTTCTCTTCTCAATTTGGAAGCGTCCATGGGCGCATAGTTGGCTCATCCTGGAAAGTCCCCAGGATCGTCTGGAATTCGGCCACACCGGCGACTTCGGGCAAACGAAACCACGTTACCATGATGGCGTGTTTCAGAGAATGCGGGATGGGGATCCCAACCCTATCGCTTACATGTGGCAGACGATGTCCGATGGCCAATTCCAGATCGGCAAGCCCAATCGCCCCCCCACATTCGTCTGGCGAATGCCGATTACCCGGCGACGGTATCAATTGATCTATGAATACGTGATGCAACGGAAGTACGACCAGTTCGGCGTGAGGAGCAACAACTGCACCGATATGGTGATAGAAACAGCGGCGCTGGCGGGCATCAACCTGATCCACCGCATTCGCCTCACCTTGCCGCCGGAAACAAAGGTTTGGGGTCAGATGCGGCGTGTTTGGACGGATCCCCAATACCGCATATTGGAGTACGGCACGCCCGACGTTCTGGAAACAGATCTGCGCCAGCTTGCCCAGTTAGGAATCGGGAGTGATGTCACGGAGTGGTACCTGGATTTGAATCGTTGACGATCGCGCTGATACTTGGGCGTATCGGGTGGGATTGATCTAGTAACTGTCGAATTGTCATTAAAAGGTGAATATATGACGTTGAAGCAGAGGTCTGACATAGTGGCTGAGCATCCCGTTTCTCTCATCGGTTTCGTCTGGCGTCCTGAAGAGATCACCCCATCGGTGATTCAAATGTCTCAGCGAACAGGGAGCAGAGCCATCTTCGATTTTTCCATGATGGGGGTGGAGGGGTTACGTTCTTTCTTACGAAAGGCTTCCCCTGCCGGCCACGTTAGGGATATCAAGATTTCTATCCCTGCCTTGATGGATCCATCTTTGGGGCAGTTATTGAAGGAAACAGGGGTCCACGACATCTGGGTAGAGTGCCACCCCCAGTTTTTTCAAGGAGATCCTTCCACCTTTTTACAGAGATTGAGGGAATTATCGGAAAACCACCGTTGCTTTCCAATCATCGGTGACATGGATCTCCTGGCAGCGATTTTGAAGGATAGCTCGGGCATCGGGCGCATCGTCCTGAAAGGATGCGAGGCCTCCGGGTTCGTGAGCGGTGAGACGACCCTGGCTCTCTATTCGGTGGTCAAGGAAATGCTGCGCACACCCTCAAAGCCTCCCAACATCCTTATCTGGGGAGGCGTCTCCACCCCTGAGGCGGCAGCGGCATTCCTGTCCACAGGGGCCACCGGGATTGTTTTCGAGAGCGTCCATTGGCTGACAGATATGATTGCAATTGATGATGTTCAACGCCAACGGCTCTCCAATCTCCGCCTGGATTCTACCGATCTGGTTGGCCTGGACCTGCAGGTTCCCTGTCGCCTTTTCAACAAGGGAAACTCGCGCGCGTTCAAAGAGATCAAGACGCTCGAGGACTCGCTGTACGGAGCAAAGATCACAGAAGAAAACCACCGTTCCTTCGTAAGTCAGGTGCATGCAAGGGCCCTTCACCCTCTGGAGAGCCATTTCAACCAGGACGAGGTCATCCCTCTGGGCGTGGAAGCTGCCTTTGCTCAGTCGTTCGTTAAGCGTTTTGGGGCCGGAACAGAGGAGGCCGTGAAAGCCTTTATAAACGAGATTCGAAACTTATGCCATCTGGCTGAGGCGAAAAAGGATTGCTTTTTAGACAGCCCTGTAGCCAGAGAGATGGGAACCAAATATCCCTTTATCCAGGGGGCCATGTCCTGGATCACAGATGTCCCGGAGTTTGCCTCAAGGGTTGCCGATGCCGGTGGATTGCCCACCATTGCCCTTGGCCTGATGGACGCAGAGGCCCTTGACCGGAGGCTGGGACGCCTGCCGGAGATCATGGGTGAGCGCCCTTATGCAGTGAATGTCGTCTCTTTGGCAGAGAACCCTTTCAGGGAGATGCATCTCGCCTGGATAAAGAAATACAGACCTTGTTTCGTGGTGATCGCCGGAGGTGATCTCTCACCTCTAAGAGAATTGATAGAACTCAGCATAGAGGTTATTTATATCGCTCCTGATGAGTCGCTGTTGAGGCTCGCCCTTGAAGCGGGCGTGAGATACGTGGTCTGCGAGGGGTATGAAGCCGGCGGCCACGTGGGGCAGCATAGCACGCTCACCCTTGCTCAAATGGTGCTGGATATGAAACGGCGCACGCCATCCCTTTTCCAAAACTGTCGCGTGATCCTCGCTGGGGGAATCTTTAATCGGGAGACCGCCTTCTTAGCCGCCATGCTCGGCGCGGACGCCATCCAGATGGGCACTGCCTATCTGGCCACCCGGGAGATCGTTGAAACGGGGGCTTTGACAGCGCTCTATCAGCGGATGGTCCTGGAATCGCCCCCTGGGGGAACAGCCGTTTCGGGCCAACACACCGGGCTTCGGGTGCGATCTTTGAGGACCCCGAGAGTGGAAGCTATTTTATCACTGGAGAGGGAGTTTGCAGCAGGCCAACAAGACGAGCCCTCCTTTCGGAGGAGAGTGGAGGAGATGACCGCGGGGAGCCTCTGCGCTGCGGCCCGAGGCATGGACAGGCGAAGCGAGGTGCCGCTGGATGAGCGGGCCTGTCTGGAGCGCGGGCAATTCATGAGTGGGGCCTGCGCTGGCCTCATCCGTGAGGTCCAGAAGTTGCAGTCCTTTCACCGCGAGCTGGCCGAAGGCCCTCTCTTGCTGCATCAGCCCGTTGTGGGGTCGATCGAGCAAACCCCGGAAACTCCATACCCCGGGGTCGGCCGTGGACTGAAGCGGGTCGCTCCCCACAGAGACGATAGTGAAAGGGTTGCCATCACCGGGATGAGCATACTCAATGCCTTAGGGAATAGTCCGGAGGAAGTCTGGGCTGCAAGCCTGGCCATGAAGAGTGGGATTACATTAGTTCCGCCTTCGCGGTGGGATCACGCGCTTTTTTATGATCCCAGGCCGCAGGTTCCGGACAAGACCTACTGCAAGGTGGGCGCCTTCTTAGACTTTCATATCTCCCGCAATGAACTCGGGATTCCTCCCCATGATTTCCGGACCATGACCGGGGCGACAAGGCTTACCATGTGGCTGGCAGACAGGGCCATCCGGGCATCCGGTATCCTGGATTCGGACATCCCGCGCGAACGAATCGGAGTCCTCATCTCCCAAAACTCGGGTGAGGCGGCGGGGACCCTCACCGATATGCACATCAGGGCGTACGTTCATGATATCCTTGCCGCTATCCAAAGGGCCGTTCACCTCACGCCGGATCAGAAGAGCGCCATCGAACGAGAGGTGAAGTCCGGACGCATGGCCCCGGATGATACCACACTCCTGGGTAGACTCAACTGCGCAGCTGCCGGCTTCATCTGTAATCGGTATGGGTTCATGGGACCCAGCTATTCTATCTCCGCAGCCTGCGCGACCTCACTGGTCGCAATTCACAGTGCCATCCAGATGGTCCGGACCGGCATCATCGATGCAGCCATCGTCGGAGGAGGTGAAGAAAATCTTACCCACTTGCATTTTCTGGAATTCTCTGCCCTGGGCGCACTTTTCGGTATGTCCGGAAAGGAAAGACCCCCTCGCGAGACCTCCCGCCCCTTCGATGCTGAAAGAGACGGAATGGTCCTCGGCGAAGGCGGGGGAATGATCGTCATCGAGCGGGAAAGCCTGGCCCGTGCCAGAGGGGCGCGTCTCCACGCCGTCATCACCAGCATGGGGGCGAGCAACAACCATCTGGGCATGGTGGAGTCGTCCAGCGTCACCCAGGAGATGGCCATCCGCGCCTCTTTCCGAGGGATACCCTATGGGCCAGATGCAGTGGACCTGGTAGAATGCCATGCCACGAGCACCCGGCAAGGAGACGTGGAGGAGGTCCGTGCCATGAAGGCGTTCTTTAATTCCTCCAGGCGCACTGTGATCACCTCATTCAAATCGCAGATCGGACACACACTGGGCGCCTCGGGCATTAACAGCCTCATTCGAGGAGTCACAGCCATGAAGGCGGGGGTTTTTCCTCCAACCCTCAATTATATGCATCCAGACCCTGAAATAGACCTGGAAGGATCGGGGCTCCTCATCACCCCGGAGCCGCTTGATTGGAAGGGCAGGGACGGCAAGCCAAGAAGGTTTCAGGTCAACGCCTTTGGGTTCGGAGGTTCCAACTTCGTTGTGCAGGTTGAGCAGGCCATGGATGAGGTGGATACGATCCTGGTCTCAACAGGCAGAGAACCCGGTTTCAATAGCGATAAGGGTGAAGGCTCTCCCACGCTGCAGGGCATATCTTTCTTCCGGACTGAGATGGACGGCTGCAACTGCCGGATGGCTGTCGTGGCGCAATCCGAAGAGAAGGCGCTCACGGTCATCGAAAAGTCGGCCTATCTTGCCGAAGCCGGAATCGCCTCACCCAAGGTATTGAGGTCCCTGGCGCAGCAGGGGATTTTTATGGGCCGCGAGGATCTGCCAACCTCACCGCTCGCCTTTGTATTTCCCGGACAGGGGTCACAGTATATAGGAATGGGACGGGAACTCTACGAGTCCTTTCCCGTCATCAAGGAGTGGATGGATATGGCTGCAGCGGTAGCGGATTTTGACCTCCTTGACTTATTGTTCCATGATAAAGAGGAAAACCTCCAAAAGACACGGTGGCAGCAGCCTGCTCTCTTCACTATGGAATACGCCATGGCTCAATATCTTGTTTCTCTTGGCATTAACCCTGCGGCTGTGGCCGGCCACAGTCTGGGCGAACTGACAGCTTTGTGCATAGCCGGCGTATATTCCATGGAAGATGGGTTCCGAATCGTGAACATGAGAGCCCGCTGCATGGATAAGGCCGCCGCTATGAATACTGATCCCGGTGTCATGGCAGCAGTGGATGCCCCTATGGAAATGCTGAAAGAAATAATGCAGGGACATGAAAATATCCACATCGGCAATATCAATTCACCGAACCAGGTCATCCTGAGCGGCAACACAGAGACAGTCAAGAATCTTGGCAAAAAATTGAAAGAGATGGGATACCGATGCACCCTCTTGCGGGTGAGCATGGCCTTCCACTCTCCTATCATGCGGGTCATCCATGACGAACTCGAGGCGTACGTTGCCTCCATCCCATTTCATTCCCCGCAGATTCCAGTCATCTCCAACACGACCATGGCACCGTATCCATCAGCTCCCGATGAGATCAGGCGAATCCTCATGGCCCACCTGGAATCTACCGTCCATTGGATGAATAATGTCCAGACCCTTTGGAATGACTACGGAGTCCGGTTCTTCGTGGAGGTGGGCCCCGGCGATATATTAAGCAATCTCATCGCAGACACACTCCCTGACTCAACATGCATCCAGACCTGCATACCACCTGCAGAGTGCATCACTTACAAGACCGCTCTTGCTCAGCTCTTTGTTCAAGGTCATCTGAAGGTTGAAGGAGAACCGAGGTTTGTTTCCCCCTCTGCATTCAGAAAGGCTCCAGCATCCGGCCGCAACGCCTTGAGCGGACAGGCATCCCCTTCCCTCGCCGAGACGTCTGAGCATCAGGACCATATAGAGGCGCTTATTCAAATCATCATGGACGCTACAGGATTCAACAGGGATGAAATCCAACCCGATATGGATCTCAGAAGGGATCTCTCCATTCGCTCCAGCCGTCTCCCAATAATCATGGATGCAGCAGAACGCCATTTCGGGATCACTATCGAACTGGAGGATTTTATAGGCGTCCGTACCGTAAGGGACATCGCGCAGAAGATTTCTGAGATAGTCGCAAAGAAAGAAGGTACCAACCTACCGCAAGCCACCAAGGCGGATGAACCAGGCTTAGTGCAAGATGAAACCCTGAAGCCTTTACAGGATGAGGCGAGTTTAAAGCGCCTCGTATTCAAGAGCGTTCCTATGGAGCTATCGGCCTCGGCTCCAATAAAATTGAGCCAGGGCGAGTCGGTGCTTTTTCTCTCACCTGACAGGGATGACGAGATTGCCAAAAATGTTGGAGATATATTCCGGCAGGATTACAGGGCTGACACGATTCCAATGTTATTTATGCAGGCGAAAGGTACTGTACAAGAAGGTTATGATATTTTGACGGATGAAGGGTCTTGTAAGGTATCACATAGAATATCGGGTTTATCGTCCCTGGCAGGGATGGTTATCACCTTACCTAAAGGCTGGTCGGGAAAGTTAAAAGGCATAGCGGATGTTTCGCAGCTTTTGAGGGGACTATTTTTACCACTGAAGGCATTTCTCCAGTCACCGGCTAAGAAGTTCGTCGTGCTTATTCATTGCAGAGATGATGCCGAAACTCTTAGTCGGCTGCTGGCGGAAGGGATGCTCGGACTTTTTCTGAGCGCAGCGCAGGAATACTCATCGGTGCAGTTTCGCACACTGGAAATCGACAGAACTGCCGATCTTCGCGCTGCCTTATGCGGCGCTCTGGACAGAGGATACACCGCGGTGGAGATGATTCATTGTGATGGAAAGGTTTTCACCTCTGAGGGATATGTGGTTCCGTCGATCTTCAGAAATCTTTCAAGTCTAAATCTTAATCCCGGAGACATTGTAGTTATGTCCGGGGGCGCATCCGGTATCAGCGCCCACCTGGCTCGCGGCCTTGTGCCTTTTAGGCCGCGCATAGTTTTCCTGGGAAGGACTCCTATAGATACAGCGATAAATTCTGCAAAGACGGCATCGGGGCCGCTGCTTTCTGAGTCGAATACTTCCGGCCACAGAGCATCGGAGATTGCTCAGACACTGGCGGATTTACACTCATTAGGAATCGAGGCAACATACTATACCTGCGATGTAACTGACCCCAAGGCGGTTGGCGCTGTTATGGGTGAGGTGGCAAGCCGTTATGGCAAGATCGACGGGATCATTCACGGCGCCGGAGTCCTCAGGGATGGTCTCTTAAGCCAAATGACGCCGGATGACCTCTCAATGGTCGCGAACGTCAAGTTCCTCGGTGCATGGAATTTATTTTCGGCCGCAGAGAAGGCGGGCTTGAAGTTTTTTGTGGGCCTGTCCTCGGTAGCCGCAATACAGGGCAATCCCGGCCAGACTAACTACGCTGCTGCCAATCGCATGATGTCTGCGTTAATCAGATATCTGCGCCCCAAAAATGGAACTGTGCGTTTCAAGGCTTTGATGCTTCCCCCTGTCGAGGGGGCCGGCATGGCCGAGGATCCGGAGGTCCGTGAAATGTTGAAGCGAAAGGGTGTGGGGTACATCCACGTAAATGAGCTTGCGGGACTCTTCTGCAGAGAGCTTTTTGTGGCGTCGGCCGACGACGATTGGGTGATGTTTATGAGGAGACTGCCGGCCGTGAAGACGGCACGGATTAATGATACCATCAATACTTTACTCAGCGGGGAACTGGGTGGAGGTACCGTGGCCTTTAGCTGTGAGAATTTACCCATGATAGAGGAAATCTCAAGCATGGACATCCGCCGGGAAGAACTGGAGGCATTCAGATCCTTCTCCATGGAGAAGGATCTTTGGATCGCGGATCACAGGCCTTTCAAGTTCGTCAAGCATCCTCTGGTCTCAGCCGCCATGGTTCTGGAGACATTCATGGAAGCCGCCCGGATCCTGTATCCCCACCTGCAGGTGCGAGGGGTTCGCCAGATACGATTTATGGATATGATACAATGTCCTCCGGGAATTTTGCGGCCTTGCAGGATATCCTGTCGCCGGGTCGATGCTTTGCCTGGAGAGGCGATGTGCGAGGTCTCTCTTTCAGCACAGGAGATATCCCCAACAGGAAGATTGACAGACCGCTTTACACCGCACTACACAGGCCAGGTAATCCTCGATGGCGGCCAAGGCAATTTAGGGGAGGGGTTCTATGATTTCCCGATCCGGCTGGACGAATTGCAGACACAGCCCATGGATCATAATAAGGTACTTCAATGGTACGCAGACTGCAGTGGATTCGAAGGCAGGTACCGTGTGATAGACTTTCTTGACGGCGCAGGTACAGGGGTGGTACGGGGCCAAGCCACCTACCGGCATATGAGTGATTTCGCACATCTGCAAAACGCGCAGTACCAATACTCACCTTATCTTTTCGAGGCGCTTATGCAGTTGGTTGGCTTCTACATAGCTGCAATGGCCCCAACGCAGCGACAGGCAATGATTCCCGTAGAGGTTGG
>Ga0299912_10002345_pt1 | contig 15468 bp, 8 predicted proteins | sample RVTome_2_FD_207667 | JGI IMG/M metagenome (GOLD analysis project Ga0299912, IMG submission 207667) | Soil microbial communities from uranium-contaminated site in the Upper Colorado River Basin, Wyoming, United States - RVT95D214 (version 2) ... | reverse complement strand
AAGAGAAACAGGCCAAAATGGGAAAGGCGGAAATCCCCCACCCGGCCCCAGAAGGCCTGGACCGACGGGTGGAACTGGGCATTCCAATAAGCGATGGCGTAGTAAATCCCGGCGGGATTCCCATCCCGGTTTAAGCGAACCCCGCCGCCCTGCTCCAGCGATTCTTCCAGCCACTCCAGACGCTGCTTCTCCATCTTGCGCCGGATCTGGGAAACCGTCAAAAATTGAGTCGGGATTTTATTCTCCTGAAGGCGACGGGCGAGCCGCTCCGCGGTGAGGGCCTCCAGACTTTTCGAAGGAGAAGCGAGGATCAAATTCGGATCCCCGGGGATAACCGCCGTCGAGGAGAAGGTTTCCTGCAGGGATTTCAGGATACTCAGGTTCAGGTCTCTCGCCTCGGGCCCCAGGTACGTCTCGGACCCCGGAAGGGGAAGAGCCAGAATCCCGTCCTTTTCCATCAGACGGAACACTTCCCGAAAAAACTCCACCGTGTAGAACCGATTCAGCTCGAGGGTGGTGGGCCCGGGGAGGTTGAGAATCACGGCATCGAATTTCTGCTTGGTGGTTTTGATGAAATGCCGACCATCAAGGATATGAATTCGGACTCTTGGATTTTCCAGCTCTTCCCGGGTCAGTCGAGTCGGGTTTTCCCGGATCATTTGGACCAAGAGAGGATCGATTTCGGTGTAGTGGATCTCCTTTGCCGGATGTTTGAGGATTTCATGGATAACCCCCCCGTACCCCCCTCCCACTACCAGAATAGAACCGGATGGAGGGTTTGCCAGCAGGGGATAGTGGACCAATTCCTCGGCCCAGGCGACATTCGGGGTGGGGACATTGCAGATGGGGATCCCGTTGGAAAAAAATGTCAGCTGCTCTTCCCTTCTCCCCACGGTCACGTTGCCGAAAGGGGACCAGCGGGAGTCCAGAACCTCGAATCCCCGCCATAACTTGCCCATAGAAATTCTTTCGATGGTATGACTGGTATAGGGGATCAACAACAGCAGATTGAGAAAAAGAAAATATCCCCAGAGGATCAAGAAACCCCATTTCCCCTTCCGAACCCCTCCGGACTTGGAAATTAACAGAAATCCGGAGGCCAGATTCGCAATACCCAGGAAGGAGGCCACTTGAAAAGACCCCCAAAAGGGGATGAATAAAAAAGTGTAGAGGACACCCCCGCTTCCCGCCCCCACCGCTTCCCAAAGATAAACCCTTCCAATGGAAAGGGCCCCTGTTTTTGTCCGTTTGGAATGAAGGGCGCACCCCAAGGCAAAAAGGATCCCATCCACGATTCCCAGGGGAGCCAGGACGGGGAAGGTCCAGAGGAGGATCTGTAAGAGGCTGGCTCCTTCACCGGGGGTCAGCCCGACAAAATCTTTCAAGGCCCGGATGGCGTAAATCGTCAGAGGGAGGATTCCTGCCAGGAGGAGTTGCAAAAAGGCGTAGCCTCCCTCTTGGAGCCCCCAGCTTTCCACCTTTTTCCCGATCAGAAAGCTCCCCGCCGCTTCCAGGAGAAGCCAGTTGGCCAGGATGATGGCGATGGACAGTTCGTTCCCGGCAAAAACGACCAGCATTTCCCGGATGACCATCACCTGGGTGATGGTAAAAGTGAAGCCCATGAGCAGGAGGGCGAATCGGAGGGGAAAATTTGCCAAACCGGCCTCCCGAAAGAAGGGGTTATCGTGCCAGGGAAATTATATCAGTGTTTGGCGCGGCAGAATAGGCCCGAGGTCCCTGGATCGAGGGAAGGGGAAATTTTTCATTGACCATTGATCATTGGGCAATGGGCATTGCGCATTGCGCATTGATCATTGACCATTGACCATTGTTTCTTTCGTCCCCTCCTTCCCATCCCTTTCTCTTTCTGGTAAGATTTCTTATGCCCCTCTACAAAACCCCGGCCATCATCTTCCACGCCATCCCCTACGGCGAGGCGGATCAGATTGTCACTCTCTACACCCTTGATTTCGGAAAGGTCAAAGGGATCGCCAAGGGGGCCAAGCGTTCCCGAAAGCGTTTCGGGAACCGGCTGGAAATCGGGTCCTACGTGAATGTGACCTATTTCGAGAAAGAAAGCTCGGGGCTCGTCCGCCTCAGCAACTGTGATCTCATCCGGCCATTCGCCGGGCTCCGGGAGGACATCCACAAACTCGCCTGGGCCAGCTATTTTATCGAGCTGGTAAACGAACTGACCGCCGAGAAGATTGAGAACAAGCCTCTTTTCAGACTCCTGGCCGCCTTTCTCTCCCTCGTCGACCGGGGGATTCTCAAGGATGAAATCCAGCGGGTCTTCGAGGTACGCCTTCTCTCCTGCCTGGGCTACCGTCCTCAGCTGGATCACTGCACCCGCTGCCAGAAGAAGCTTGCCGGAGAAAAATATTTCTTCAGCCCCCGGGGAGGGGGGGTCATCTGCGCTCCCTGCGCCGCCAACCTTCCGGGGATCATCCCGGTCTCCCTGGGAACCATCAAGACTCTCCTTCTCGCCCAGACCCTGACCCTGGACAAGGTGGGGCGAATATCCTTTTCCCCCCAATCCCTGAAAGAAAGCCAGGCCATTCTTTCCTCTTTTCTCCAGCAGTACCTGGGGAAGGAACTCAAATCGAAGAAATTCATGGAGCAAATAAATCCCAATGCGGAATGCGGAATGCGGAATGCGGAATAAGAATATTAGAGAGGAAAGAAGAATTCCGCATTCGCCATTCCGCATTCCGAATTTCAACGGTTTTCACCTTGACTTTTGTTTCTTCTAGATGTTAGATTTCTAGTTTATCAAAATAATTTCAAAGGTTTTTGGTTATGTATTTTCAAGACCTGATCATGGCCCTGCAGAAGTTCTGGGCCGAGCGCGGGTGCGTCCTGCAACAGCCTTATGATATCGAGGTGGGAGCCGGGACTTTCAACCCGGCCACCTTTCTGCGCGTGCTGGGTCCGGAACCCTGGAAGGTGGCCTACGTGGAACCGTCGCGGAGACCGACGGACGGCCGCTACGGAGAAAATCCCAACCGCCTCCAGCATTACTACCAGTTCCAGGTCATCCTGAAACCATCTCCCCTGGACATCCAGGATATGTACCTGAGCAGCCTCAAGGCCTTCGGCGTCGAGCCCCTGGAGCACGACATCCGCTTTGTGGAAGACGACTGGGAATCTCCCACCCTGGGAGCCTGGGGGCTGGGCTGGGAGGTCTGGCTCGACGGCATGGAAATCACCCAGTTTACTTATTTCCAGCAGGCCGGCGGCATGGACCTGAAGCCCATTTCCGTGGAGATCACCTACGGAATCGAGAGAATCGCCATGTACCTCCAGGGGATCGACAACGTGTACGACCTGGAATGGAAGAAAGGGATCAAATACGGCGACGTGCACCACCGGGGGGAGGTGGAGTTTTCCACTTACAATTTCGAGCAGGCCGATGTGCCCATGCTCTTCCAGCTTTTCGACATGTACGAGAAGGAGTCGATCCGCATGGAAGAAAAAGGCCTGGTCCTTCCGGCGTACGATTACTGCCTGAAATGCTCCCACACCTTCAATCTTCTGGAAGCCCGCGGGGCGATCAGCGTAACCGAACGGACGCAGTACATTGCCCGAGTGCGCAACCTGGCGCGCCTTTCGGCGGAGGCCTACCTAAAGCAGCGTGAATCCATGGGCTTCCCGCTGCTGAAAAGAAATGCAAATGAATCTATCGGACGCGGATGAACGCGGATACCCACGGATAAATCCGGGAAAAGAATATGGCCGGGAATTTCAGGAAGAAAAGAATGATTTTCACTTTCCTATTCTTTTTATCCGTGTTCATCCGTGTTTATCCGCGTCCCATTTAATTCTTTAAGAAGGGCTTTCATGTCTGAACTGCTGCTGGAAATCGGAACGGAAGAGATTCCTTCGGGCTTCATCCCCAAAGCCCTGAACGAGATGCCGAACCTCCTGGCCAAAGAATTCGAGGCCCAGCGCATCGATTACCGAGAGATCAAAGCCATGGGGACCCCCCGGCGGCTGGTTCTCATGGCCACGGGGGTGGCCTCCGCCCAGGAAGGGAGGGTCATCGAAACCATCGGGCCGGCCCGGCGGATCGCCTTCGACGAGCAGGGCAACCCCACCAAGGCGGCCCTGGGGTTTGCCCGGGGCCAGGGAATCCCGGCGGAGGAACTCAAGATCGTCCCGACGGAAAAAGGAGAGTACCTTTGCGCCCGCCGGGAGGAAAAGGGGGAAGAAACCTTCCAGCTGCTTCCCTCCATCCTTCCGCGGCTGATCGCCTCGATCCCCTTTTCCAAGTCCATGCGCTGGATGGACCTGGACAATTCTTTCGCCCGCCCCATCCACTGGCTCCTGGCGCTCTGGGACGGAAAAGTGATCCCCTTCCAGGTCGGGAATATCACCGCCGGAAACCTTTCCCGGGGGCACCGTTTCATGGCGGTGGGATCCTTTCAGGTCAAGGACATCTCCGATTACCTGCGGAGGCTCAAGAACTCTTTCGTGATTGTGAATCCCGAGGAACGGAAAGAACTCATCGCCGCGGAAACGAACCGGGCGGCCGGCGAAGTCTCCGCCCAGATCCTCCCGGATGATGAACTGATGGAAATCGTAACCTACCTCGTCGAGTACCCCGTGGCCCTGCGGGGGACCTTTGCCCGGGAATTTCTCTCGCTTCCCCGCGAGGTCCTGATCACCGCCATGCGGGAGCACCAGCGGTTTTTTTCGGTAGGCGACGCCCAGGGCGCCCTTCTGCCCTTCTTCGTGACCATCTCCAACACCAAGCCGAAGGACCCCAGCGTGGTGATTCGCGGGAATGAACGGGTTCTCCAGGCCCGCCTGGCCGATGCCAAGTTCTTTTTCCTGGAAGACCAGAAGGTTCCCCTGATGGAGCGCCTGGAGGGGCTGAAGAAGGTGGTCTACCACTCCAAGCTGGGAACCTCTTATGAAAAGGTCATGAGGATTTCCAGCCTGGCGGAGTATCTCGCCCGGCGGATGGACCCATCCCTGAGCGAAACCGTCAAACGGGCCTCCCTGCTCTGCAAGGGGGACCTGATCACCGGAATGGTGGGAGAATTTCCCAGCCTTCAGGGAGTCATGGGGCAAATCTACGCCCGCCTCTCCGGGGAAAAGGAAGACGTGTGCCTGGCCATCTGCGAGCATTATCTCCCCACGGCCGCGGGCGGAGCCCTGCCCTCCTCTGCTCCGGGCGCGATTCTGAGCATGGCCGACAAGCTGGACACGATCGTGGGATGCTTCAGCGTCGGCCTCATTCCCACCGGGACCGCGGACCCCTACGCTTTGCGACGCCAGACTCTGGGAATCATCCATATCATCCTGGATAAAGGCTACTCCATACCCCTCGGCGAGCTGGTGGATAAAGGCCTCTCCCTGTTGACCGGGAAGCTGGAGCGCCCGCCCCAGGAAATCAAGGCCGACGTGCTCGAGTTCTTCAGGGGGCGGATGCAGAACTTGCTCGTTGCCCGGGGGATTTCCTCCGACGTGGTCGAAGCCGCTTCCGCCGTCGGCTTTGACGACCCGGTGGATCTGGAGCGGAGGGCTCAAGCCCTTCAAGACCTGAAAAAAGACCCGGACTTCGAACCCCTGGCCATTGCCTTTAAGCGGGTCGTTAACATCGCCAAATCTCACCCCCCCGGCCCTGTTTCCGCGAAGCGGTTTGAAAAACCGGTGGAAAAGAATCTTTTCGTCGCCTGCCAGGAAATCGGCCGAAAGGCCGAAGAACAAATCACCCGCAAAGACTATCCGGCAGCCTTGAAAGAGCTCTCCTCCTTACGGAAACCGGTGGACGAGTTTTTCGAAGGGGTCATGGTCATGGCCGAAAACGAAAAGGTTAAAAACAACCGCCTCTCCCTTCTGGCCCATATTGCCCGGCTCTTCTTCAAAATCGGAGATTTCTCCAAAATCACCACCGCTTAAAAAAGGTTAGAGATTGGGGGTCCGAGGTTCGAGGCAAGAGGAAAGAAATCGGAAGACCTTTAATTATTTCTTTCTTCCTCTAACCTCCAACCTCAACCCTATTTCCCGCTTTATCGATCCCTAGATGTTTAAATCTATTTTTCTCTTCATCCAATATCCGTGATTCTTCGTCAAAGCGATTTCAACAGCAAATCCAAATGATTCCACAACATATTGTGGACAATGACGGCATTCATACATTTAGTTGTACTTTTTATCTTTACAAAAAAAGGCTTCATTGATAGAATGGGTCGCTAAGGGGATAGGTTTGCCCTATTTCTATAAAAGGAATTGGAAGTATTCATCTTTGATGAACTCGTAAAAACTCGCAATTCCATAGAATTCGTCATTCCGGCGAAAGCCGGAATCCAGTTATTTCAAGATGTTCTGGACCCCGGCTTTCGCCGGGGTGACGCTCCAAGAGACTTTTTACGAGATCATCATCTTTTATTCAGTTACCTTCCTTAAGGGGTGGCCATGAAGATTAAAAAGATGGAAGTCCTCGGGTTCAAATCTTTCTCCGAGAAGACCCAGATCGAATTCCCCCAGGGAGTCACTGCGGTTGTAGGGCCCAACGGATGCGGAAAATCGAACGTGGTGGATGCCATCCGCTGGGCCCTTGGAGAACAGAGCCCCAAACAACTCCGGGGCAAGGCCATGGAGGACGTGATCTTCAACGGAACGGAATCCAAAAAGCCCATGGGCATGGCCGAAGTTACCCTCGTCTTCTCCAACGAAAACGGCAGACCCCTCGCCGATTATCTCGATTACACCGAAATCGCCGTCAGCCGCCGGCTCTTCCGCTCGGGGGAGAGCGAGTACCTGATCAACAAGGTTCCCTGCCGCCTCAAGGATATTACCGACCTTTTCCTGGGCACGGGCGTGGGCCACCGGGCCTACTCCATCGTGGAACAGGGAAAGATGGAATTCGTGCTGAACGCCAAGCCCGAAGAGCGGCGCATCCTCATCGAAGAAGCCGCCGGAATCACCAAGTATAAAGACCGGAAAGCCGCGGCCCTCCGCAAGATGGAGGCCACCCAGCAAAACCTCCTGCGCCTGAGCGATGTCATCGGGGAGATCAAGAGACAGATGAACTCGCTCAACCGGCAGGCCAAGAAGGCGGAGCGCTACAAGGGTTACCGGGATGAGATGCGGGCCATCGAGCTGGGGCAGGCCCACCAGACCTACTGCTCCCTGGAAGGTCAGCATAACGAGATGCAGGCCTCCCTGCAGGAACTGAAGGACCTGGAGGTCCGGGCCACGGCGGAGATCCAGGAAGTGGATGCCGCGGTGGAGCGGATCAAGGTCAACCTCCTGGACCTCGAGCGGGACCTGGGAGCGCACCAGGAACGGCTCGCCGAGAACGAAGGAGGCATCAAAACCAGGGAGAATCAGATCGAGCTTTCTTCCCGGGACCGGGAGAATCTCCAGAAGCAGGCCTTCCGCGCCGAAGAGGAGATCGGCAAGCTGACCCAGCAGACCGAAGACGCCAACCGCGAGATCCTGGGGTATGAGGAATCCCTGCAGGACCTCCAGCAGAAGATCGCCTGCGAAGCGGATTCACAGTTCGAAAAAGAGAAGATCTTCTCGGATAAAAAGATCCAGCTCAACGACCACGAGCAGGCCCTGGGGAACGAAAAGAATACGCTGGTGGACCTTCTCACCCGCCTGGCCCACCTGAAGAATCAGGTCCTGGACCTGAGTCGCCGTTCCGGGGAGCTCCTCCGCCGGCAGGAAAAGCTGGCCGGAGGGAGAATGGAGGCCGAGAAAAAGGCGGAAGAACTCCGCCATCAGATGGTCCAGCAGTCTCTGCAGCTGACCGATCGCCGGAACGCAAGAAGTCAGGTCGAGGAAGAAAAAGAAAAGAAAATCAGCCAGCTCAAGGATCTTCAGGCTTCCCTGGCGGCCCTCCAGGAGGAGCTGCAGCAGCAGAGAGAGCGGCTGAACCGGGAAGGCTCCCGGCTCAATTCCCTGCTGGAACTCCAGAGGAACTTCGAAGGCTACCAGGAAGGGGTCCGGGCGATCCTGCGCAAGAGGCAGGCCCAGGGAATCGACCAGAACGGGATTTGCGGTCTGGTGGAGGATATCGTGGAGACCGATCCCAAGTATGAGTGCGTGGTCGAGTCGGTCCTGGGAGAGAAGCTCCAGCATTTCATCGTCCAGAACCATGAAGAAAGCCTCAAGGCCATCGAGTACCTCAAGGCCCAGGGATCGGGGCGCTCCAGCTTCATTCCCCTCCGGCTGAAACCGAGCCCCCTATCCTCCTCTGAGGTATCCCGGAATGGAAGGGTCACTCCTCTTCTGGACGTGGTCAAGGTGAAGGAGGAGTTTGCCCCTCTGGCCGAATATCTCTTCGGGGACGTGTGGATTGTCCCCACCCTGCGCGAGGCCATCGACCTCTGGAACCAGGACGGCATGTGGAAAACCCTGGTTACCCTGGACGGGGAGGTGCTCCATCCCTCGGGGGTGGTCACCGGGGGAAGCAAGGAGCAGGCGGCCTCCGGGACTTTCCACCGGAAAAGAGAGATCCGGGACCTGACCCAGAGCACCGAAGAACTTAGCCGGAAGGTCGCCTCCCTGGAGGGGAAGCAGGAGCAGCTCATCGGGGACATCAAACGGCTGGAACCCACCCTTGAGGAACTGACCCAGACCCTCCACCAGGAAGAGCTGCGGATCGTCAGCGAGATGAAGGAGCTGGACCAGGGCCAGGTGGAATTGAAACGCTGGCAGCAGGAGATTGAGACGCTCCAGTTTGAGGAGAGCCAGCTCGCCGAAGAACGGGTGGACGTTCAGGAGAAGACCCGCCAGAACGAAGCGGCCCTGCAGGAGGCCGAGCAGGAAAAGCAGAACCGCGAACAGGGTCTAATCCGGAGAGAGCAGGACCTGACCACCCTGAAAGGGGACATCGAGGTTCTCCTGACGGAAGTGACCGAGGTCAAACTGCGAGTGGCCACCTTCCAGGAAAAGAAGCAGAACCTGGACCAGAACCTGGAGAGGGCCCGCCAGGTCCTGCAGGAGAATCAATCCCTTCTCTCCCGCCGGCGGGAAGAGGTCGCGGACTGCCTGGGCCAGATCCGGGAGGCGGAAGAGAAGCGGCGTCAGGCCGAGACCGACCTCCATCGCCTTCTGGCGGAACATGGGGAACTGCAGTCCCACCTGGAGAAAAAGAGGGAGTCTCTCCGGGAGGAGCGGGAAAAATTGGAAAAGTCGGAAGTTCTCTGGAAAGAACGGCGGGAGAGCCTCCACGAACTTCACGACCGGAAGAACGCCCTTTCCATGAAGCTCATGGAAACCGACCTCACCCTGAAGCACCTGCTCTCCAGCGTGGAAGAGAAGCACCGGATTCTCACCGATGCTTTTCTGGGCCGGGAGGAGGATCGGGATTACTTTGCCCCCGAAGTCGAGGCCCGCCTCGGCGAATTGAAATCCCTGATCGAGTCCATGGGAGAGGTGAACCTGCTGGCCATCCAGGAGTACGAGGAATGCCGCATCCGCCTGGATTTTCTCACCGAGCAGGAGGCCGACCTGGTACAGTCCCTGGAAGCGCTGGACCAGGCCATCAAGAAGATCAACCGCACCTCGCGCAAGCGTTTTGCCGCCACCTTCGAGGCCGTGAACCAGAAGTTCAAGGAGATCTTCTCCACTCTCTTCGGCGGGGGGCGGGCGGAAATGGTCCTGACCGACGAGTCCAACCTCCTGGAGACCGGCGTGGACATCATCGTCCAGCCCCCGGGCAAGAAGCTGCAGAACGTATCCCTGCTGTCCGGAGGAGAGAAGGCGCTGACCTCCGTAGCCCTGATTTTCTCCCTCTTCCTGATCAACCCCAGTCCCTTCTGCATGATGGACGAAGTGGATGCCCCCCTGGATGACGCCAACATCGGCCGGTTCAACAACCTGATCCAGGAGCTGGCCCGGAGGTACCAGATCATCCTCGTCACCCACAACAAACGGACCATGGAGATCGCCGACACCCTCTACGGCATCACCATGGAAGAGGCTGGCACTTCCAAAGTCGTTTCGGTAAAAATGAACTGAGAACGGGGTGCAGGGCGCAGGGTGCGGGGTGCAGGATTTTTCTTATTTCTGCCCCCTGCCCCCCGCACCCTGCACCCTGTCCCCTGATGCGGAGCTTCTATGGCTGAAGAAAAAAAGGGATTCTTCCAGCGTCTGAAGGAGGGGCTTTCCAAGACTCACCAGGGGATGGTGAGCAAGATCGATGAGCTCATCTCCGGCCAGAAGCAGATCGACGACCGGCTTCTGGAAGAGCTGGAAGAAATCCTCATTACCAGCGACATCGGGGTGAAGACCACCCAGGAGCTGCTGGACAAAGTCACCGAAAAGGTGAAGCGAAAGGAGCTGGAGGATGCCGACCACCTGAAAAAGGCCCTCCAGGAAGAGATGTTCCTCATCCTCCGGCAGCAGGAAAAACCCCTGGACCCCTCCATGGCCAGGCCCTTTGTCATCATGGTGATCGGGGTGAACGGCACGGGCAAGACTACCACCATCAGCAAGATGGCCCAGAAATTCAAAGGCCGGGGGAAATCCGTCCTCCTCGTGGCCGGCGACACCTTCCGGGCAGCCGCCATCGAGCAGTTGGAAATCTGGGGGCGGCGCGTGGGGTGCGAGGTGATCAAACACCAGAGCGGCTCCGACCCTTCCGCCGTGGTCTTCGACGCCCTGAAGGCCGGAAAAGCCCGCGGGTCGGACATCATCATCGTGGATACCGCCGGCCGGCTCCACACCAAGGTCAACCTCATGGAAGAGTTGAAGAAGGTCAAGCGGGTCATGGCCCGGGAGCTCCCCGACTCCCCCCATGAAATTCTGCTGGTGCTGGATGCCACCACCGGGCAGAACGCCATCTCTCAGGCCAAGATGTTCGACCAGGAATTGGGAGTGAGCGGGATCGCCCTGACCAAGCTGGACGGAACGGCCAAGGGAGGAATTCTCATCGGCATCTCCGACGAGCTGAAAATCCCCATCCGCTACATCGGGATCGGCGAGAAAGCGGAGGACCTGCGGGAATTCAGCGCCCGGGATTTCGTCGATGCCTTGTTTTGATCCTTTTCGCCTTGTTCTCCTACGTCTTGATTTTGAATCCGGCATTTCGTAGCCAAATCCGAATAAAAGGGGAGGGATTTATGGACCGGCGGCAATTCTTGAAACTCATGGGAATCGGGACAGGGAGCCTTCTGTTCCATCCGGCCTTTTCCGGGCCCGCGCTCGGACAAATCAACCGAATGACCTTGGCCACGGGGCCGGTAGGGGGAGTCTATTATGTCCTGGGCGGAGGGATGGCCAACGTCATCTCCAAAAATGTTCCTCAGACCGAGGTCACTTCGGAACTGACTCAAGGGTCGGTGGATAATTGCCGGCTTGTCCATATGGGCAAGACCGATATGGCCATGACCATGGCGGATATTGCTTACGATGCTTTCATGGGGGCAGGTCGTTTCAAGGAGATGGGAAAAGCCCAGATCCAGACGCTCTTCGTCATTTACAACAACTTCCTCCACACCGTGGCCGCGGAAGGGAAAGGGATCCAAACCTTTTTTGACCTGAAAGGGAAGCGGGTTGCCACCGGCTCCCCCGGAAGCGGATCGGAAGTCATCAGCATGCGTCTCCTGGAAGCCCATGGTATTCATCCGGACAAGGACCTCAAACGGGAACGGATCGGGCCCACCGAATCGGCCGGAGCGCTGAAGGACCGGAAGATCGATGCTTTCTTCTGGATGGCGGGACTTCCCATGCCCATCGTCATGGATTTGGTGCACACGCCGGGAATCAGCGTCCGCCTTCTTCCTCATGACAAGGGGATCCCCAACATGCGGCAGAAGTTTGGCCCTCACTATTTCCAGCTTACCATCCCGAAAGGAACCTACAAGGGGATCGACACCGATGTGCCGGTGGTGGGCGTCTCCAACCTGTTGATCTGCAACCAGAAGATGGACGAGAAGGTGGTCTATTCCGTCGTCAAGGCGATCATGGAGAACACCAAGGACCTGGTTATCGTCCACAAAGAAGCCGAAAAAATCTCGCCCCCATCCGCGGTCGTTGGCTCTCCCCTTCCCTACCATCCGGGGGCGATCAAGTATTATCAAGAAAAGGGGCTGAAGGTTCAGGGAGGATAAAAACAAAGGGCGCCTTTTTCCCTATTTCTTTATTTTGATTTCGCCGCTCTTGGAAAAAGGAATGGTGGCGGTGCCCAGACTGGCTTTCACGATGGCCGCCCCTTCGATCTTGTACTTCAAATCCTGCCCGGCGAGAATCAATCCCAGGGGATCCCCCAGGCTCTTGAAGTCCGTTTGCAGGGGGACCTGCACGAGAGTCGCGGAGGTTTTGGCAATCCGGACCTCCTTGTCCAGCCGCCCCCGGCCCACTTCCCGATCGTTGAAATAGACCGTGTATTCCAGGACCCTCAAATCCAGATCGAAAGAATTCGGGTTCTGCACCTCGATCCCGAAGCGGAAATGAACCTCGGTGAGGGAGAGGCGGGTGATGGCGACTTCTTTCAGGGCAAAAGTAGGCTGCTCCAGAAACCAGCTCATGCAGGAGGGAAAAAGAAAAGAACAACAATGGAAAGAAAGATGGCCCATCGCTTCATAAATCCATCATACACGAAGATTTGCCCGAACTAAAGGCTCAATTCCCATAACATCTTTTCGCCCTGCGGTGAATCCAAGTTGGAAGCCCCGCCCAGATGATTAAATCAACACCGCAAACCTCCCTCTCTTCCCCCCTTTGAAAAAGGGGGGGTGGGGGGATTTCAGGGATATCTCTTCACTCCGGAAGGGATCGGATAAAGGAGAAATCCTTGACAGGAACCTGGGGATGGGAGATCCTGAGGCAGTTTATTGAAAAGGGCAAAAGCTCTATTCATGGGAAGTAGGGGCGGGTTTCAAACCCGCCCCTACAAATGGCTATCCTTTGCACATGGAGGAACCTTCAATGGATATTTTGACCCAAGAATTAAGGATCTACCCTCGAACTTCTGGAGGGCTTGTGGAAAGCAGATTTTCCAGAAGTTATCAATCGGAAAGGCTCCAAGGGGATTTCAAAAATCCGGAGGAGCCTTTTTTGTTTCCACCCCGGCACGGAGAAGCGCTATGATGTTTCCCGCGATCAGGGGTGCGGAAAACTCGGGAGGGAACCCAATATGGCTAAGAAGATCAGAACCTTAAATCGCAGGGATTTTCTCAAACTCTCCCCTATCGTTCTCGGCGGCGCGATCCTCGCCTGCAGCAAAGCCGGACAGGTCACCGGAGGGACTCCCGCCTTTTCTCCGAATCCTGTACCCGCGCTTCCTTCTGGCAGCTTTGCGGATACGGCCTTCGTCAACGGCAAGGTGGTCACCATGGATGCAGCCGACACCATCGTGCAAGCCGTGGCGATCAAGGACGGCTTGATCCTGAAAGCGGGTTCGGATGAAGCCCTCCGTGTTCTCGCGGGACCGAATACCAAGGTGATTAATCTGCGTGGACGAACCTTGACCCCGGGGCTCATCGACGCCCACACCCACCCTCAACTCATGGGAGCGTATGGTCGCTGGACTCCTTTTTTAGTGCCGGAAGTCAAGTCCATCCAGGATATGAAGCGCAAATTGGCCGAGGTGACTAGAAAGACGGCGAAGGGGAACTGGATCCAGGGCATTTGCCAGTTTCAGGCCCTGACGGATGGGCGGATGCCGAATCGGCAAGATTTGGACCCGTTCTCCCCAGAGCACCCCGTTTGGATCATCCATCAGGGAGGTCACTTTGGCGTTGCCAACAGCATGGCCCTAAAGATGGCCGACATCAGCGCGAGTACGTCGAATCCCATGGGCGGGGTCATCGAGCGGGACTCCAAAGGGAACCTGACCGGCGTGCTCTACAATCTGCAGGCGATGGACCTTATCTTGAAGCACATCCCGCGAATGACATCCGAAATGGTGCGGGAGAATATCCTCTCGCCCCAGCGCCTCCTGGCCGCGTGCGGGGTGACCAGTTTTCAGGATAACTATGTGCGTCCCCCTGACACCATCCGCAGGTACATGGATATCGGCCGGCAAGGGAAGATGCTTCTTCGGGGGGCGGTCTATTATGCGCTGGAGCGGCCGCACGACCTGGAAGGAGCCCTTAAGATCGAGCCCTATGCCGACCCGTTCATGCGCTTTGCCGGTTTCAAGTTTATCATCGATGGCACCCTGCCGATCGCCTATTGCCATGAGTCCCACAAAGGCTTGAGGTGGAACATGCCCACCTGGGATCCCAAGACCTTTAAGAGGACGGTTCGCACCTTGCACGAAACCGGCTTGCAGATCTGCATTCATACCCTGGGCGATGCGGCCTTGGATTTGGCGCTGGATGCCTATGAAGAGGCCATGAAGGCCAGCCCGCGCCTTCACCCGCGCCATCGCATTGAACACTGCGTGCTCAGCACCCCGAAGGCGTTGAAGCGCATGAAGGACCTGGGCATCGTCATCGGCTTCACTCCAACGTTAATCCGGCAGGGGGGAGATTCCTGCCGGTACTTATTCGATGATAAGCGATTCGAACGGGTGATGGTTGCGCGGGAATGGCTGAACGCCGGCATCCCTTTGGCAGTCGGTGCCGATGCCCCATGCATGCCATGGTATACGGCCCAAATGACCCTCTGGGCGACCATGGCCCGTTTGCCTTATTCCAACAAGGTCATCGGACCTGGGCAGCGCATGACGATCCAGGAGGCCCTGCGGGCCCACACCATCGGTGCGGCTTACGCCGCTCATGAGGAAAAGATCAAGGGGTCGCTCGAACCCGGCAAATTCGCCGATGTGACGGTGTGGACGGAAGACCCGTATAAGCTACCCCTGGAGCGGCTTTACAACACCACAGTTGACTTGACGATGGTGGGCGGGAAAGTTATTTACCAAAGGACTTAGCTTTTCCCTCGGCTCTAGGGGTGACCCCGAATTCAAGGAAAATTTCTACCCCCTTGGGACATTGGTTAGCCAAAAAATCTGAAAAGGAGGGGCGCATATGGTTTTCAGGCACCTGATCCTTTTATTATCATTTCTAATCGCTGCGTTTTCCACACAGGAACTCAATGCCCAGGGAAAGCCCGTCTTTTCCAACTTTGAATATCAGGTGACCGAGGACGGCGCCTTCGGGCTTTATAAGCCCAAGGGTTGGAAGGTGGGCACCCAAAAATTCCCCAACGGCAAGATGGTCTTCGTCACCGATCGGGAGGACCTGTCCCATGTAAACATGATCTTTCTGGAAAACATCGATCCGAAGCACGATTCCGTAACCTTTGCGGGTGCCACCTTGAGAAACGTCAGCGGGCAGATGGCGGGCCTGAAAATACTCGAGGCCAAAAGCGCTGCCGACCGAATGCACACGGTGGTGAAATATCAGCGGGGCGGCCCCCAAAACAGTCTGATTGAAGGAAGGTACTGTTTCAACGTCAAGCGCCCCGCTGCGGTGGTATTCGGGTATGAGGCGCCGGCAAAGAAGTTCAAAGAAATGGTGCCGACCCTCCTGACGGTTATTTCCAACATTACCCTTC
>Ga0299912_10002344_pt1 | contig 15473 bp, 14 predicted proteins | sample RVTome_2_FD_207667 | JGI IMG/M metagenome (GOLD analysis project Ga0299912, IMG submission 207667) | Soil microbial communities from uranium-contaminated site in the Upper Colorado River Basin, Wyoming, United States - RVT95D214 (version 2) ... | reverse complement strand
GGAGGTCTAACGCCGTGCTGGCCAAGCGGATCATACCGTGTCTTGATGTCAAGGACGGCAGGGTGGTCAAGGGGATCAACTTCGTGAACCTGCGCGATGCAGGAGACCCGGTGGAAAATGCCAAGGCCTACGACCAGCAGGGGGCCGATGAGCTGACCTTCCTCGACATCACCGCCTCGCATGAGCAGAGACCGATTATCCTCGAAGTGGTGCAACGCACCGCCGAGCAGGTCTTCATGCCCCTCACCGTGGGGGGCGGGGTACGGCAGCTGGAGGACATCCGCGACCTCTTGAAGGCCGGGGCGGACAAGGTGAGTATCAACACCGCCGCGGTGGCAGCGCCGGAGTTTGTTCGGCAGGCAGCGGAGCGGTTCGGCAGCCAGTGCATCGTGGTGGCCATCGACGCCAAGCGCCGCAATGGCGGCTGGGAGGTCTATACTCATGGCGGTAGGCAGCCCACGGGGATCGATGCCCTGGCGTGGGCGAGGCAGATGGAGGCGTACGGGGCCGGGGAGATCCTTTTGACCAGCATGGACCGGGACGGCACCCGCCTGGGGTATGACCTGGAGCTCACCCGCGCGGTGGTCGATCGTGTGCGGGTGCCGGTCATCGCCTCCGGGGGTGTCGGGACCTTGGAGCACCTCTACGAAGGCCTCACCATCGGGGGGGCGAGCGCGGTGCTGGCCGCCTCCATCTTTCACTACCGCGAGTATGCCATCAGCGAGGTAAAGCAGTGGCTCAGGCAGCGGGGGGTGAGGGTAAGGCCCTAGATGAGGCGGCTCGCGCTCCTGCTCGCGACATGGTGGGGTGTAGGATATGTCCCCAGGGCGCCGGGGACAGCCGGGACCATCGCCGCCGTCCCTTTCTTTGTCCTCCTTTCCCTCCTTCCGCTCTATGTCTATCTCCCCTGCGTGCTGGGCATCGGCCTTGTGGCCTGCTGGGCAGCGGGCGAGGCGGAGCGTATCTTTCAAGAGCAGGATAGTCAACGCATCGTCATTGACGAGGCCGTGGGGTTTTTGGTCACCATGACGGCCCTGCCTCCGACCTGGCCTTATCTTATCGGGGGGTTCTGCCTGTTCCGCTGCTTTGATATCCTCAAGCCCCCACCCATCCGCCTCATCGAACGAAAGGTCAAAGGGGGCTACGGGGTGGTGCTCGACGACGTGCTGGCCGGCATCTTCGCCCATATCGCCCTGCGCTTGCTTTTCGTTTTCCTCTAGACCGTCCGGAGGATTGAGGTGGTCAAGCCCTCATTGCGAAAGGCATCTTCATCTTCTCATAAACGAAGGCAGCGGGCCATGGCCATGGGGAGGGTCTTAAGGGGCCTCTTTCCCGGGATTACCGTTCCGTTGCGTCACCAGAACAACTGGGAGCTCCTGATTGCCGTCATACTATCCGCCCAGGCAACAGATAAAAAGGTCAATGAGGTGACGGAGAGACTCTTTCAAAAGTACAAGACCCTGAGCGACTATAGTAATGCCGATCAAGCGGAGTTTGAACAGGATATCAAGGTGCTGGGGCTCTATAGGAGCAAGGCGCGGCATATCCTGGCCACGGCCCGGATTATTCAACAAAACTATGGGGGCGAGCTGCCCCGCACCATGGATGAAATGATCAGGTTGCCGGGGATCGGGAGGAAATCAGCCAATGTTATTTTGGGTAAGGCGTACGGCGTTGTCGAAGGGATTGCCGTTGACACGCATGTGCGGCGGTTTGCCCTCAGATTTGATCTCACCGACTCCACCGATCCTACCCGGATCGAGCGAGACCTTATGGAGCTTCTCCCCACGGAGGAATGGTTTGGGTTTTCGTATCGCATGATCATGTACGGGAGGCAATTCTGCCCTGCCCGCCGACATGGGTGCCGAGGGCATCCCCTCACCGCCGTGTATCCCCCGGCTGCCAATCGGTGGTTTTCTGCTGCCTCGGCAGGAAGACGGAGTGGCCGAAGGGGGGCAGTTGTTAAGTAGGTTGCAAAACAATGGATAAAGATGGTGAGGGTGCCGGGTGAAAGAGGAAGGCAACTTATTTGATTCTTTTGGGACCTAATCAAGGGCCTGGGACAGGGGGACGATCCGTATCCCGGCTGCCTTGATCTTGGCGATCATCCCCTTGAGGGCAATGATGGTGGAGGGATAGGGGTGGCATATCCCGATGGCCGTGCCGTGATCCCGGGCCAAGCGGATTAGCCCTTCCAATTGTGCCCTGATGTCCTGCACATCGTTCTCGTTGTCCAAAAAGATATCCCTCTCCCCTGCAAGCAAGGCCATTTCGCGGGCGATCCGATACCCCTGGGTCTTGGCTGTGGTGCGGCTGTCGAGGAAGAAGAGCCCCCTCTTTTTCAACTCTCCCAGCACGAGCCGCACCGATTCGCCATGTTCCATGAATCTCGATCCCATGTGGTTGTTTACCCCCACAATGAAGGGGACCGCATCGAGGTCCTTGCGCAGTTGGCGCAAGAGCTCCCTGTCGCTCATGGCGACGAACAGGGCCCCCTTGCCCGGATCCTTTAAGGGAAACCCCCGCGGTTCCAGAGGGAGATGAAGGATTACCTCCCTGCCCTGGGCGTGGGCCTTTTGGGCGATAGCGCGGGAGTGAGACTGCAAGGGCAGGATGGAAAAGGTGAGGGGTGCGTCCAGGCGCAAGAGCTCCTCAGCTATCCACTTGTCCGGCCCGAGGTCGTCCACCACGATGGCCATGCGAGGCCGCGGAGGTCTCACCGGAGGGGGCTTTATCCGCGGGGGGCGGAAGATCAGGTGGTGGGCCAGGAGGTTATCGACCTTTATATCCACCTCCCGTGCGCCGTCCTGGGCCTTCGACTCCCTGAGAATCACCCCCGGGCACGCATCCTGAATCCTCTGGGCCAGCTGGGAGGTGACCTGCTCCGCTTCTATCCCCTGAGGCAGCGTTACCTCCCAGCGCGAGAGGGTCCAGGTCTTGTTCCCCAGTCTCTGCTCCTCTTCCCGCTTCTGGATTGCCCCGTCGGGTATCTCCAGGTGGGAGAGCTGGGCGCAGATGAGCTGGTCAACGGCCCGCACCCGCTCGGCCAAGGGGGGCGGTTGTTTCAGGCGGAAATAGAGGATGATCGCCAAGAGGACCCCGAGAAGCAGGAGGAACTTGAAAAAGAGGGGGATCCCTCTCCCCCTCTTGCGTCCCCTCTGCGGGGGGACCCTCCTCTTCACGGCGGGCCTTCGCCTGGCGTATGCCATCACGGCAGCGCTCCTTTGCCTCCCTGCCTTCACCGATCCCTTTCGCTTATTTCGTCCCCTTATCGAGGTACTTCTGAAAGATCGTCATCCCTTTCAATTGCTCCAAGGCCCTGTCCAGATCGGGATCGGCCCCCGGTTTCTCTTCAACCACCTTCTGGGACACCTTCTCAGCAGCCGGCAGGGGGATATCCGGTTGAATCCCCTTCTCGTGGATGGTGCGGCCCTTGGGGGTGTAATAGCGGGCAGTAGTCAGCCTGATACCGGAGCCATCCTCCAGGGGGATGATGGTCTGCACCGAGCCCTTGCCAAAGGTCTTGGACCCCATGATCACCGCCCTGCCGTAGTCTTGCAGGGCGCCGGCCACGATCTCCGAGGCGCTGGCACTGCCTTGATTGACCAGGACGACCATCGGCCAAGGCGGCATGGTCCCCTCCAGCTGGGCGCTGAAATCCGTCTTTTCCTCTGCACCTCGCCCCTTGATGGTGACGATTACCCCGCTGTCCAGAAAAAGATCGGACACATCCACCGCCTCATCCAGGAGCCCTCCGGGGTTGTTCCTCAGGTCCAGGATGAGACCTTTGATCCCCTCGGGATTTTCCTTCTGGAGAGCCTCCAAGGCTTTTGCCGCGTCCGCAGAGGTCTTTTCCTGGAACTGAGATATCCTGAGGAAACCATACCCCTTTTCAAGGGTCTTATACTTGACGCTCTGGATCTTGATGATATCCCTGACGATGATAACCTCTTGGTTCTGGTTGAGCCCCTCGCGAATGATGGTGATGGTGACGTGGGTGCCCTTGGGCCCCCGCAGCCTCTTCACGCACTCCATAAGATTCAACCCCTTGGTCGATTCCTCATTGATCTTCAGGATCTTATCCCCAGCCTTGATCCCTGCCCGATAGGCCGGCGTGTCCTCGATGGGCGCAATGACCGTCAAGATGCCGTCCTTTATGGCTATCTCAATCCCCAGCCCGCCAAAGCTCCCCTTGGTTTCCACCTTGAGCTCGCTGTACATATCAGGATCGAGGTAGGCGGAGTGGGGATCGAGGCTGCTGAGCATTCCCTCTATCGCCCCGGTGATGAGATCTTCCGTCTTGACATCCTCCACGTAGTTCTTTTTTATGATATCCAGGCAGTCGGTGAAGACCTTCAGTTTTTCGTAGGTCTTGTTCGAAAGGGCCGAGACGTTGTGGACGCCGAGGCCACCGACGACGAGGCCGAAGACGAAGCCGAGCAGTATCAACCAACCTATCTTTTTGTTCTTAAGCATACCTTCCTCCCTTGTGTCATCTCTTATTTCCTCTGCCCTTTGTTCGGCAGGGCTAGCCACGTTAAGGGATCCACAGCCGTGCCGTGGTATCTGATCTCAAAATAGAGCAGGGGGCCTTCGATGGACCCCGTGCTCCCAACCAGGGCCACCGTCTCGCCCATCCGCACCTCATCACCCACCCGCTTCAGGAGGCGCGAGGCATGAGCGGCAACCGAGTGGTACCCTTCTCCATGGTCGATAATCAGCAGGTTCCCATAACCCTTGAACCACGCAGCATAGGCTACCTTCCCATTGAAGATCGCCTGAATCTGCGCCCCTTCCGGGGCCTTGATGCCTATTCCCTGTTCCCTCCCCTTTGGTGAGAAGATGTTGCCTTCCACCGGCGGCGGTAGTTTTCCCCGCAAGGCCTTAAAGCCCGTGCTTTTGAGAGCGGCGGCCTTTATCTTCAGCTGTTTGATCAGTGCGCGCAAGGCCTTTTCCCTCTCCCTTAACTCAGTAATCGCCTTTTCAGAGGCTACCCGTTCATTCTGTACAGCGGCCAGCAGGGCGGCCTTCTTCCGCATCTCTCGCTCTACTTCCCCCTTTTTGGCCTCCACCTCACCCCTTTTTTTTGAAAGGGCCGCCTTTTGCGCTATCAGATCTTGTTTCCTGTTCTTTTCCTCCTCAATGCCCTGCTGATATGACTGCAGCAGCAGCAGATCATTTCCCACCACTAATTGGAAGGCCTTATACCTTCTCAAGGCGTCGCTGTAGTCCTCGGCAGAAAAAAGGACCCGTACCGCCCCCACCCGATGGAGTTTATACATGGCCCTTACCCTGGATTGAAACATCTCGCCCAGCACGGTCAGCCGTGTTTCCAGTCGTGCGATCTCTTCTTCCTGATGGGCCACTTTCTGCTCAAGCGCCTTCATCTCTGCGTCCAGCTCCCTGAGCTCTGCCTTCTTTCGATCGAGCTGGCGCTCAATCTTATCGAGGGCATCGGTAATCCTCTTTTCCTCCCACCATTTCTTCTTAACCGCTTTCTTTTTTTCCGTGAGCTCTTTCTCTACCTCCGTCAGGTCGCCCTTTTTCTTCTGAATGGCTTTGTCCAGTTCCCTCTTCCCTTGGCCCCACGAGGGTGAAGGAAGGAGGAATGCGACGACGAGGATGGCAATGAACACCTTCACCCCCTAAATCCCCGCGGCTTTTCTCAGAGAGAGGAGACCTCCCAGCAACCCTGCTGCCACCCCAATCCCCAGGATCCAGGCGATCATCGCGGGGGGAAGGAAACTCAGACGCAGTTCGCCGAAATAAAGGCTCACGTAGGGTGCAACCTTGAGGGAGAAGAAGTGGAAGAGGGCGAGGAGCAGCAGGATAGATCCCCCCGCACCCAAGAGCCCCTGTAACCCGCCCTCGAGGTAAAAGGGGAGTTTGACAAAGGCGTCCGTAGCCCCCACCAGCTTCAATATCTCGATCTCACCTTTTTTATTGTAGAGGGTAAGGCGGACGGTATTGGCGGTTACGGAAACAATGATAACCACCAGCACCCCACCCAAGATCCATACCCCCCACCTGAGCGTGTAGAGAAAAAGGGAGAACCTCTCCAACCAAACCCCACCGTATTGGACTTCCTCTGCCTCTTGAATGGTACGGAGTCTCGCCGCCAGGGCCCGTATGCGCTCCGGGGTCCTGAAGCGCTCATCCATCTGGATCTCAAGGGATGCCGGAAAGATTTCTTCCTTCACCCCCTTCAACACCCCTCCATAGCCGGCAAGATCCCGCTCAAAGGACTCCTTGGCCGTGCGCTGAGAGATATACCGTACCTCTCGAATTCCCCCTTCCTTTTGCAGTTCTCCCGTTAGTTGAAGGATCCTCTGCTCCTCTACGCCGTCCTTGAGATAAAGGATGATCTGCACCTTCTTCTCCCACGCCTCCAGCAAGGAGGTGAGATTGAGGGGGAGGAGCAAAAAAGCGGCGAAGAGGAAGAAGGAGATAGCGATAGTCCCTATGCTTAAGATATGGGCGGGGCCGTTTTCCTTCATAACCCCAAAGGTCCTTCGGACGAGGGACAGAGCACCCATGCTTGCCGTCACGCTGCCATTTCTCCCCGGTAAAGGGGTATGGTCCTCTTCTTGTAGTGAGCCACCAGGCCTGTATTGTGGGTTGCCACCACGACGGTTGTCCCCAGGTTGTTCACCTTCTCCAAGAGGTCCAGTATCTCCACCGTGAGTTCGGGGTCCAAATTGCCCGTGGGCTCGTCCGCCAGGATGATGGAGGGGGTGTTGGCCAAGGCACGAGCGATGGCTACCCGCTGTTGCTCCCCTCCCGATAATTTAAGGGGGGGTTGTCTCAAGACCCGCTCATCCAACCCCACCACCCTCAGGACCTGTCTGACCCTTTTTGGGATCTCCCTCTTGTTGTACCCCAAGGCTCTGAGGACCAGCGCGATATTGTCATAAACGGTCTTGTTGTTTAACAGCTTGAAATCCTGAAAAACAAACCCCACCTCTCTGCGCAGCAGCGGTATCTGAGAGTGTTTGATCCTGGAGAGATTCCTCTTGTTGACCAGGATCTCCCCCTGATCCGGCCTCTCCATACGGATGATCAATTTCATCAGCGTCGTCTTTCCCGCCCCGCTGGGCCCGGTGACGAAGACAAATTCGCCCTTTTCTATCTTAAAGCTGACATCGGCCAGGGCCTTTATATTTCCCGGGTATGTCTTGTAGACTTTAAAGAATTGGATCATATAACCGTCTTTATGCAAAGACCCATGAGGGGTCTCCCCGCCTCCGTTCATACGGATACCATCTTGTCGGAAAGACCCCTGTGCCGTTTGCGTCACATGCTCGTAACCATATAGTAGCCTATTATGGCATTGAATGCAAGGCAGAGGAGGAAGATGAGGAAGATGACGAGGCGTTGTGCTTGCGATTCCATTCAATTTCCGTTACCCTGTGGTAGTAGAGAATGGGACACGTTACCCTGGGCCACAATAGAAATCACCATGGAACAAACCACGAACAGGTGAAAAGGAAAACGCATTTGATAATCCGGTTACTGATCTATGGGGCCATCGGTTGCGGCGTGCTGGTTTTAGCGGCGTACCTGTGGCAACGGAGGATGGTGTATTTTCCCGATCGCGCAAAGCCGTCGGAGAGCCGCGTCCGGGCCCTTGGCCTGCGGTTTTGGGCCGACTCCGGCGATGCATACAGGGGTTTTATCGGTATGGCGGCCCCGGCTGGCAAGAAAGGTACGGTCGTGGCGTTTCACGGCAATGCAGGGGCCGCAGGGGACCGCACCTACTATGTGCACGCGTTGGTGCCGTTGGGTTATCGCGTTGTGGTGGCCGAATATCCTGGGTACGGTGGGCGTCCGGGAAAATTGGGAGAACGTCCATTTGTTGATGATGCGAAGGAAACGGTGCGACGCGCGTATGAGGAATTTGGCGGCCCGGTGTTCCTGTTGGGCGAATCATTGGGCAGTGGGGTGGCTGCGGCAGTTGCCGCCGATCCATCGCTTCCCGTGGAGGGGGTGGTTTTGATAACGCCCTGGGATTCGCTGCCGGACGTGGCCCAGACGCTCTATTGGCACTTACCCATACGGTGGTTGGTGCGGGACAAATACGACAACGTCCGCAATGTACAAGCGTACGATAAACCCGTTGCCGTTGTGGTGGCCGAACGGGATGAAATCATACCCAAAAAGAACTCCATGCGGCTCTATGAATCTTTGACGGCGCCGAAACGGCTGTGGGTTTTCGCGGGCGCCGGGCACAACAGCTGGCCAGCAGGTCCGAACGAGGCATGGTGGCGCGAGGTAATGGATTTCGTATCGGCAAAGCAAGGCAAACGGGGGCCCCGGTAGGGATATAAGAACAGATAAGGATATAAGAATTATCTGGCTTTTCTCCTCAACCAGGTATATTATTGAATCATGGCAGTAAGACTTCATAGTGCATCTTTGGGTGCGCCTTATCCCTCGATAAGGCCGGGTGATCGTCTTGAGCTTACAGAAGCAGTGAGCAGGGATTTCATGGTTATCTGGATCGGCTCCTTTTATCCCCTTCTTTTCGCTCCCCGCTAATCAAAACCTTCTTCAAACCATTACGAATCATGAAACAGAGCACCATTAGAAATATCGCCATCATCTCCCATGTAGATCACGGAAAGACAACGCTGGTAGACCAGCTTTTCCGGCAGAGCGGGATGTTTCGCGATAACGAAGTGGTCGAAGAGCGGCTCATGGATTCTCTGGACCTTGAGAGGGAACGGGGCATCACCATTTCTTCAAAGAACGGTTCCTTTATCTATAAGGATTTCTTCATTAATATTATCGATACCCCTGGGCATGCGGATTTCGGCGGCCAGGTTGAACGGGTCCTTAAAATGGCTGATGGCGCCCTGCTCCTTGTGGATGCGGCGGAAGGACCGATGCCCCAAACCCGTTTCGTCCTTCAAAAGGCGCTCGGCATGAACATGCCCGTTATAGTCGTTATCAACAAGATAGATAAATTGGCAGCCCGGTGTGACTGGGCAGTCGATCAGGTCTTTGATCTCTTTGTAAAGCTGGGGGCACCAGACGATATACTTGATTTTCCCGTTATCTATACCTCGGCGAAAGAAGGCTACGCAACCCTTGATTATACCGAAAAGCACGGCACGATGATCCCACTGTTCAATATGATCGTACAGGCTGTGCCGCCTCCCACGGGGAAATCCAAAGCCCCGCTGCAGATACTGGTGAGCTCCCTCTCCTACTCCCCCTTTCTCGGGAGACTCGCCATCGGCAAGATAACCTCGGGGCAGTTAAACATAAACAAAGACGTTGTCGTTGCCAAGGTTGACGGCTCCATATCACCTGCCCGCATCACGAAGATCTATCGGTTCAGAGGCAACGACAAGGTAGAGGTTGAGACTGCTGGCGTCGGTGAAATCGTCTCGGTTGCCGGCATGGAATCCATTATGGTCGGCGAGACCCTTACCGACCCCGAGCATCCTCTCCCCCTTCCCGGTATCACCGTAGATCCGCCGACGCTCTCCATGAACTTTATCCCGAACGACTCGCCCTTTTCCGGAAAGGAGGGGAGGTTTCTTACGTCGAGACATCTCCGCGAACGGCTCATCCGCGAGACGCTGTCGGATGTTGCCCTCGTCGTAGAAGAGTTGCATGATGGTATCGGATATAAGGTATCCGGCAGGGGCGAGCTTCATCTTTCGATCCTTATAGAGACGATGCGCAGGGAGGGCTATGAATTTCAGGTTACCCGTCCCCGGGTTATATTCAAAGAAGAAAAGGGGGGGAGGCTTGAACCCTATGAGGAACTTACGATCGATGTTGATGGAGCCTACGCGGGAAACGTGATCGAAAATCTCGGAAAAAGGAAAGGCCAGATGGTCGACATGCACCATGACAACGGGATGGTGAGGATGCGGTACCGGGTCCCGACCAGAGGGCTTATCGGCTTCCGCTCAGAATTTATGACTGAGACAAAAGGTATGGGCACGATGAGCTATATATTCGATGGTTATGATAGGTACGGCGGCGAAATAAAGAATCGGAACAACGGAGCCCTCGTCGTAAAAGAGCAGTGCAGTACCGTGGCATATGCCCTGTTCAACCTGCAGGAAAGGGGGCAGCTGTTTCTCGGCCCCGGCGAAAAGGTGTACGGCGGCCAGATCATCGGGGAACACAGCCGCGAAAACGATTTGGTGGTAAATCCTGCCAAGGGGAAAAAGCTTACAAACATGAGGGCCGCGGGCTCTGATGACGCCGTTGTCCTTCCCCCCTGCCGCAAGATGAGCCTGGAAGATTGTATCTCCTACATCAATGATGACGAGCTCGTTGAGATAACCCCTTGCTCAATCAGATTGCGGAAGATCATGCTCGACGAGAATCAGCGCAAAAGAGCCAGATTACACGCAGAAAAGCAGTGAGAGCATGAAGGGGACAATGGCCCGGAGACGCGACATGAAGGATCTCTATAAAAAGGTCAGGAGGATGGTAATAGGGGTAATAGGTTTTACCGTTTTGTTGATCGGCGTTGTGATGATTGCAACGCCCGGACCCTCTATACTCGTCATCGTGCTTGGCCTGGCGATCCTGGCCACTGAATTTATCTGGGCGCGGAGGCTGCTTAACAAAGTAAGAGGTCAATTAAGAGACAAGACCCTTCGCCCTGTTCGTTGGTTCAAACGGCGGTTTCTTTAATCACAGACTTTGCTAATTTGATTGCCCTGTGATAACATTTTTTGACGCGGCTAATTTTTATCAGACCACCTCAGTATCCCGGGGATGGCTTGGGGACATGGTGATGGCTCACTCCTCTCAAAACGGGACGTGTGAGAAAAATCGGCAATGGTGGGGTTGATCGTGGATTGCGTCAGCGTAAGACTCGGCATTCGCACGATTCAGGCACTGCTCGACGTTGCCCCATCGGGCATCGAGGATAAGATCATCTCTGCCGTAGAATGCCTGCCGGGCGTAACCGATTGTCACAATGTGAGACTTCGCCATTCCGGATCCCAGCTTTTTCGTGGATATCCATATCCTGGCAGATGGCAATCAAACCTTAAAACAAGCCCACGATCTCACAGAAGAAATCGAGCACACCACCCAGCAATTTTTGCCCAATGTTGATGTAACCATCCACCCTGAGCCAAATATGAAATATACTATCGCGCACAAGATGATGCAGAAGGCCTCTCTCTATATCTTTTGTTTCCTGCTCGTTTTCTCCCTCGGCGGCACCAGTGCGTCATCGCGAGATCTGGTGATCATTTCCGCGAACGTGGGGGAATGTACGCTTGCTGTCGAAGCAAACGATCAGTGGCATACACTCAGACTGCGCGCGCATCATCCCCAAGGCAGGGGCTGTCATATCGATAGAGACTCAATGCTGTCGGCCCTGAGCGCGGCGTTATTAAAGGCGGAATTGCCGAGGCTTGAAGGGAGTTATTCTTCGTTGTTTGTCGGCAGGCTTATCGATTACCCTTGGTTGTCACAATATCTGGCAACTACTGCCTCTCATGATAAGGGATGGGATGTAAAGAAGGGGAAACCGATAGCCATGGACATAAACCGCTATGTTGCTCAGTTGTTATCGAGAAGGGAGCTGTTAGCGCAACTAGAGACGGTTTTTGCACAGGGTGGGTATAGGATCATTGGCGTGTCTGTGGAAAAGGTGCTCGTAGGGGGCCTTCGCGAGGTGCCTCTCTATCAAGGGGCAATGGCGCCGGGTCTGGTGCCTTATGATGCGATGGTTTGGTTTAGGCTTGAGAAAAGCTGAAAAGGTGATGAACATAAAGATATATATCATTATTGCCGCTTCCGCCTTCGGCTTAATTATTGTCGGAAGAATTATTTCCGGCATTCTTGGGCCAAAAGGATATACGCCTGATCTTCAGGTTGAAAAATGAATGTTAATGAGAAATAGCGCAGATTACCGTCAATGGGACAATCGCAATTGACATAGTAGGTTGACCGCGGTACATTTTTATTTGTTTTGTTATATGTCTCGTCTACATTGTCGCACGTACAATTATGTTCATAGCCGAAGCAGAGAGGGGCAGGTCTTGATTTACAGTGTCTCAGACCAACGACAGAGGGGCATAACAAGATCGACGTATCTGTTTTTGAGAACAAGAGAGAGGTAAATCTCTTATGCTATCCAATACGTCATTACTGCTCAAGGGTCTACAGAAGAGAATCGCTTATCGCTTTCGGAATATTCAGCTTCTCACCCAGGCCCTTACCCATCGTTCTTACCTCCATCAGAGAGACGCGGAAGGGGAGGACAATGAACGGTTGGAGTTTCTGGGTGACTCGGTGATTGAGTTGGCCGTGAGTCATCTTCTGTTGAGCCGTTTCCCGAACAGGACCGAGGGGGGGCTCTCCAAGGCACGGGCCCTCCTGGTCAAGGAGGCCACGCTTGCCTCCATTGCCCGCAGGGTTCGGTTGGGGAAGGCATTGCGGCTGGGCCGGGGGGAAGCGGAGACCGGGGGGGGGGAGAAGGATTCCATTCTGGCCGGCTGCCTTGAAGCATTGGTGGCTGCCGCTTATCTGGATGGCGGGTATGACGAGGCCTTTCGGGTGGTAGAGGGTTTGTATACGCCTCTCTTAGAGGAGATGAAAGGGGAATTAAAAGACCAGGACTTCAAGACAAGACTCCAGGAATATATTCAAAAACACCTCGATACTACCCCTCACTATATCGTCACTGACGAGGAGGGGCCAGCCCACGCCAAGACCTTTGGGGTAGTTATCACTATCGAAGGGAAGGCCTATGGTAGGGGGATGGGGAAGAGCAAAAAGGAGGCCGAGCAGAGGGCGGCTGAAGAGGCCTTGAAATCCCTGCAGGAGGATTGATTGTGGAGGGCAAGCGGTTCATCATCCCCATTTTCATAGCCCATGTTGGATGCCCCCACCGATGTATCTATTGCGATCAAAGCCGCATAGCCCACCCTGCCTCGGCCATCCCCACCGCTGAGGAGATGGCCGAAAAGGTTGAGTGCTACCTGAAGCTGGGCACACGCAAACGAAACCATCTCCGAACGGTGCAGGCGGCTTTTTATGGGGGGAGCTTCACCGCCCTCCCCCTCGAAACCCAAAGGAGGTTTTTGTGCAGCCTCGCCCCATTTCTAGAGGAGGGGAAGGTCCACTCCCTCAGAATATCCACCAGGCCCGATTATTGCCTCCCTGAATGCCTCGCCATCCTCAAGGAGCACAAGGTGGCGACCATTGAGTTGGGGGTCCAATCCATGGATGACGAGGTCCTCAGGATCTCCCAGAGGGGGTATACGAAGGAAGTAGTGAGCAAGGCCGTCAGGGCGCTGCATCAGGGGAACTTCGAGGTGGGTATCCAGCTCATGATCGGCCTGCCAGGGGACAGCGCCCAAATATTCGCCTCTACGGTGGAAGCGGTAATCGCGATGAGACCCCATTTTGTCCGCCTCTACCCCACGGTGGTGATCCAGGGGACGCAATTGGGACAATGGTTTCGCGCGGGTCGTTACCACCCACTCTCCTTGGAAGAAGCGGTTTCCCTCACCAAGGGGGCTTTGCAGCGTTTTCAACAGGCCCGCATCCCGGTGATCAGGATAGGGCTGCAGCCTAACCCCTTGCTGGAGGCACCAGGCACCATTGTGGCTGGCCCCTATCACCCGGCCTTCAGACAGTTGGTGGAGAGCGCTCTTCTGTTCGAGCAGGCGGCCTCTCTCTTGGCTGGTTCAAACATGGAGAGGAAGGGCACCCTCACCTTCCTCATCTCCCCCCAGGATATCTCCAATTTCTACGGTCAGGGCGGACAAAATATCAGGAGGCTCAGAGAAGCCTTTAGTTTTCGAAAGATCCAGGTGAAGCCTGATCCCCAACAAGAACGGGGGACGGTCTCCTTATGTTCCTAATACCAGGGAAAGGCTGAGCCGATGAAGCGGATAATAGTCCTCTTTCTTACCCTCGCCCTTAGCAGCGGGTGCGCGCTCTTCAGGAGGGAGCCTGCCCCACCGCAGATCAAGGGGGCAGAGGTCGGATGGGCCTCGTGGTACGGCAAGGATTTCCACGGACGGCGCACCGCCAGTGGTGCGGTTTACGATATGTATCAGCTGACCGCCGCCCATAAGACCCTTCCCTTGGGGACCGCGGTAATGGTTACTCATTTGGACAACGGCAAGGCAGTGAAGGTAACCATCAATGACCGCGGGCCCTTTATACGGGGGAGGATCATCGACCTCTCCTATGCCGCAGCCCAGGCCCTGGGGATGGTCGAGGAGGGGGTGGCCCGGGTGAGGGTGGAGATTTTTGACAAAAGGGCCATACCAACGTCCTCCCCAGAAGGACCTTTTACGATTCAGGTTGGTGCCTTCATCGACCGATCCAACGCCGTCAGATTGATGGAGGAGCTGCAGAGAGCGTACAAGGAGGTCTCTATCACTGAATTGAAGACGCCCGAGAACACCTATTATCGAGTCAGGTTGGGAAGTTTCAGAACGCGGGAAGAAGCCTATCAAATCGCCTCACGCTTGGCTCAAGAGGGATATACGGCCTTCATTATCAAGACAGAGTAGGACCTATTTCCCCGCGCGGTGCTGCACGTGATACTGCTTGGTCCGGCACCTGAAGGCCTCGAGACGGGTCAGGATATTACTCTGCTCCTGACCATCGTAGGTCATATTCAGGATGGGAAGGCTATCGTTCTCCTCTCGCCCTTCCCGCCTTGTCATCCAACCCGGTTGCAACGGCAGGAGGTTTGTGATACGCTCTGCCGCATTCGTCAAGGCCGCTTGAGGAAAAGATCATGATCCATTGCGTCGCAATATGTCTTCTCATCCTAACGGTGCTTCTGCCTCTTAACGCTCAGGGGGTTGAACTGAAGCACCTCAAGACCTTCGCAGGCGCAGGGGCGCCGAAATCCGTGGAGATCTCCCCTGACGGCAGTTATGCGGCCATCATGAACCTCGAAGGGATGGATTTCTGGCTCATCAGCACCGCCACCCTCGAGATCATCAAGAAGGCCCAGTTTTTTAAGACCCCTGCCCAAGGGTGGGATTACAAGAATCGTGTGCCGGTGCCATCCTATGCGCAGAAACCCGTTGAGTGCGCCTTCTCTGAAAATGGAAGACTGTTGTGGATCTCGCTGCACAACGCCGAGGGGATAACGGTCTATGATACCGAGGAAACCCTTGTCCTTCCGGATCAGGCGCGGTATGAGAGGTTGCGCATCACGGATTATATCAATCAAAAATCCTATGAGCAGCGGATAATCAAGATCAAGACAGGGAAGACCCCCAAGGTCATCAGGGTGACACCTGATGGCAGGTATGCGCTCGTTGCCAACTGGCATTCGAGCTCGGTTTCGGTGGTAGATGCGCAGCAGTATAAAACGATCAAGGAGATCAGGCTCGGCGGCAACAGGGGGTACATACCGAGGGGGATAGCGATTTCATCGGACTCTCAAAAGGCCTACGTGGCGAACATGGGGGGTGGGACCATCAGCGTCATCGATCTACAAACCCTGGAGGTCG
>Ga0299912_10002342_pt1 | contig 15482 bp, 6 predicted proteins | sample RVTome_2_FD_207667 | JGI IMG/M metagenome (GOLD analysis project Ga0299912, IMG submission 207667) | Soil microbial communities from uranium-contaminated site in the Upper Colorado River Basin, Wyoming, United States - RVT95D214 (version 2) ... | reverse complement strand
TTCGTGCTGGTGGCGAAGGACGCGCCGGAACAGCCGGCGCCCAAGAAGCTGGCCGAATATCTTGACGTGCTGAGGGTCCCGGACGCCTGGTGGCTGATGCTGCTCTACGCCGTGACCTTCGGCGGCTTCGTGGGACTGGCCTCGTCCCTGACCATCTATTTCAACACCGAGTACGGCCTGGACCCGGTGATCGCCGGCTTCTTCACCGCCGCCTGCGTGTTCGCCGGTTCGTTCATCCGTCCCGTCGGCGGGGCGCTGGCCGACCGCATCGGCGGCGTGCGGACCCTGAGCACGGTCTACGTCCTGGCTGCGGCCGGCCTGGCCGGCGCCAGCATCCACATGCCCAGCCCCTGGATCGCCCTGGCGGTGCTGATGTTCGCCATGTTGGCCTTGGGCGCCGGCAACGGCGCGGTGTTCCAGCTGGCCCCGCAGCGGTTCCGCAAGGAGATCGGCGTCGTCACCGGCTTCATCGGCATGACCGGCGGCGTCGGCGGCTTCTACCTGGCGTCAAGCCTCGGGCTGGCCCGCAAGCTGACCGGATCCTACCAGGCCGGCTTCCTCGGCTTCGCCGCCCTGGCGCTGCTGGCCCTGGTCGCCTTGCTGGGCCTGAAGAACCACTGGCGGGCGGTCTGGCCGACCCTGCAGGGCGGCGACGCCGTCCCGGTCCGGCTCTAGGGAGCGCCGGATCATGGCAAGGGAAAGACTGGTCGTCGTCGGCAACGGCATGGCGGGCTGCCGCGCGGTGGAGGAGATCCTCAAGCGCGACCCGGACCGCTACGAGACCGTCCTCTTCGGCGCCGAGCCGAGGGTCAACTACAACCGCATCATGCTCTCGCCGGTGCTGGCCGGGGAGAAGGCCTTCGCCGACATCGTCATCAACGACGAGGCCTGGTACCGCGACAACGGGATCACCCTGCACGCGGGTCGGTCGGTCACGGGGCTGGACCTCGCCGGCCGCCGGGTGCTGGCCGAGGGCGGGCTGGAGGTCGGCTACGACCGGCTGATCCTGGCCACCGGCTCCGACCCCGTGCGGCTGCCGCTGCCCGGGGCGGACCTGCCGGGCGTGGTCACTTTCCGCGACCTGGACGATGTCGAGGCCATGATCGCCGCCTCGGCGACGCCGGGCGCCCGGGCGGTGGTCATCGGCGGCGGTCTGCTGGGCCTCGAAGCAGCCTACGGCCTTGCCCGCCGGGGCATGGCGGCCACGGTGGTCCACCTGATGGATGTGTTGATGGAGCGGCAGCTCGATGAGTCCGCCGGCTTCCTGCTGCGTCAGGCCCTGGCGGAGCGCGGCGTCGAGACGGTGCTGGGCGCCCAGTCCGAGGAGATCGTCGGAACGGGCGGCCGCGTCGCCGGTCTCAAGCTCAAGGACGGCGCGGTGCTGCCCTGCGACCTGCTGGTCATGGCCGTCGGCATCCGGCCCAACGCCGCCCTCGGCAAGGCGGCCGGGCTGGCGACCAATCGCGGCCTGGTCGTCGACGACGCCATGCGCACCTCCGATCCGGCGGTGTTCGCGGTCGGCGAATGCGCCGAGCACCGGGGCCAGTGCTACGGCCTGGTCGCGCCGATCTGGGAGATGTGTCGGGCGCTGGCCGAGGCCCTGACCGACGGGGAAGGGATCTATGAAGGCTCGGTCCTCTCGACCCGGCTGAAGGTCTCCGGCGTCGATGTCTTCTCCGCCGGCCGGTTCGCCGGCGGGGAGGGCTGCGAGGACATCGTCTTCCGCGACGCCGCCCGGGGCGTCTACAAACGGGTGGTCATCGAGGACGGCAAGGTCGCCGGGGCGGTGCTGTTCGGCGACGCCGCCGACGGCGGCTGGTACTTCGACCTGATGCGGTCCGGCCGCGAGGTGGCCGCCATCCGCGAGACCCTGATCTTCGGCCAGGCGATCACCGAGGGGCTGGCCGGCCTGGACCCTAGTTCGGCCGTTGCGGCCATGGCCGATGAGCAGGAAATCTGCGGCTGCAACGGCGTCTGCAAGGGCCAGATCACCGGCGCGATCCTCGCTCAGGGCCTGACCGCGCTCGATGACGTGCGCGCGGTGACCAAGGCCTCGGCCTCCTGCGGCGGCTGCACGCCGCTGGTCGAGCAGCTGCTGAAGCTGACGCTCGGCGACGGGTTCCAGGCCCAGACGGGTCCCAGGCCCGTCTGCAAATGCACCCACCACGGACATGGCGAGACACGCCGGCGGATCGTCGCCGAGGCGCTGAAATCCATGCCGGCGGTGATGCAGGCGCTGGAGTGGACGACCCCCGACGGCTGCGCCTCCTGCCGCCCGGCCCTGAACTACTACCTGCTCTGCGCCTGGCCGGCCGAGTACCGCGACGACAAGCAGTCCCGCTTCATCAACGAGCGGGTCCACGCCAACATCCAGAAGGACGGGAGTTATTCGGTCGTGCCCCGCATGTGGGGCGGCATGACCTCGCCGGCCGAGCTGCGGGCCATCGCCGATGTGGCCGACAAGTTCGCCATTCCGGCGGTGAAGGTCACCGGCGGCCAGCGCATCGACCTGCTGGGGGTGAAGAAGGACGATCTGCCGGCGGTCTGGGCCGATCTGAACGCCGCCGGGATGGTCTCGGGCCACGCCTACGCCAAGGGCCTGCGCACGGTGAAGACCTGTGTCGGCAGCGACTGGTGCCGGTTCGGCACCCAGGACTCCACGGGCCTCGGCATCCGGCTGGAGAAGTTCCTCTGGGGCTCCTGGACCCCGGCCAAGGTCAAGCTGGCGGTCAGCGGCTGTCCGCGCAACTGCGCCGAGGCGACCTGCAAGGACATCGGCGTGGTCTGCGTCGACAGCGGCTACGAGATCCACATCGGCGGCGCCGCCGGCCTGCACATCCAGGGCACCCAGGTGCTGACCCGGGTCGCCAGCGAGGACGAGGCTGTCTGGGTCATCGCCGCGGTGACGCAGCTCTATCGCGAGGACGGCTGGTACCTGGAGCGCGTCTACAAATGGCTGGCCCGGGTGGGGCTGGAGGTCATCCGCGATCAGGTCACCGATCCCGACACCCGCAGGGCGCTCTACGACCGCTTCTCGTACTCGCAGCGCTTCGCGCGCATCGACCCCTGGGCGGAACGGGTGGCCGGCCGCCACGCCGAGGAGTTCACGCCGCTCAGCCGCCGGATGGAGTTCGCCCCCGTATGAACGCTCCGATCAAACAACCCGAGGTGCGATGGACCGATGTCGGGGCCGTGACCGACATCCCTCGCCGGGGCGCCCGGCGCGTGCCCAGCCCACAGGGCGACATCGCCATCTTCCGCACCGGCGACGGCGCGGTGTTCGCCCTGATGGACGCCTGTCCGCACAAGGGTGGCCCGCTCAGCCAGGGCATCGTTCACGGCCGGGCGGCGACCTGTCCACTGCACGGCTGGACCATTGATCTGGCCAACGGCGAGCCGACCGGCGCCGACCGGGGCAAGGGCTGCACGCCGGTCGTGCCGCTGGAGGTGGTGGAGGGACGGCTGATGCTGGGCCTCTACGCGGCCGACCGCGATGGCTGACGGATCGGGCGCGGCCATCGTCCGGACCACCTGCCCCTACTGCGGGGTGGGCTGCGGGATCTCGGGCGCGGCCGGGGAGGGCAGGGCGCTGGCCGTGGCCGGCGACCGCGCCCACCCCGCCAACGCCGGCCGGCTGTGCTCGAAGGGCGCGGCCCTGGGCGCGACGGTCGGTCTGGAAGGCCGGCTGCTGACCCCGATGATCGGCGAGCGCGAGGCCAGCTGGAAACAGGCCGTCGGCCTGGTCGCCCGTCGTTTCCGCGAGACCATCGCCCGGCACGGCCCGGACTCGGTGGCCTTTTATGTCTCCGGACAGCTGCTGACCGAGGACTACTACGCCGCCAACAAGCTGATGAAGGGGTTCATCGGCTCGGGGAACATCGACACCAATTCGCGGCTCTGCATGGCCTCGGCGGTGGCGGCGCACAAACAGGCCTTCGGGGCCGACCTGGTGCCCGGTTGCTACGAGGACCTCGATCTGGCCGACCTGGTGGTGTTCAGCGGCCACAACGCCGCCTGGACCCATCCGGTGCTGTTCCGGCGCATGGAGGCGGCGCGGGCGCGAGGCCAGAAGCACGTCGTCATCGACCCGCGCCGCACCGACACCGCCGAGGGCGCGGACCTGCACCTGCCGCTGGCGCTGCAGATGGACGTGCGGCTGTGGAACGGCCTGCTCGCCGACCTGATCCGGCGCGGCGCCATCGACCGCGCCTGGATCGACGCGCACGTGAACGGCTTCGCGGCGGTCGAGGCGGCGCTGTCGGAAGCCGACCAGTCGCCCGCCACCGTGGCCGCCGACTGTGGTCTGGCGCTGGCCGACCTGACCGCCTTCTTCGACCTGTTCGCCACCACGCCCCGGACGGTCAGCCTATTCTCGATGGGCGCCAACCAGTCGACCCAGGGGACCGCCAAGGGCCTGGCCATCCTCAACGCCCATCTGGCCACGGGGCGGATCGGCAAGCCCGGCGCCTGCCCGTTCTCGATCACCGGCCAGCCCAACGCCATGGGCGGGCGCGAGACCGGCGGCATGGCCAACACCCTGGCCGGCCACATGGACTTCGCCCCCGCCGACCGCGACCGCGTGGCCCGCTTCTGGGGCGCGCCGGGGACGGCCCGAAAACCGGGCCTCAAGGCCATCGACATGTTCGAGGCCATTCACGATGGCCGCATCAAGGCGGTCTGGATCATGGCCACCAACCCGGCCGTCAGCCTGCCCGACGCGGACCGGGTGCGGGAGGCGCTGGCGAGATGCCCCTTCGTCGCCGTCTCCGACTGCGTCGCCGAGACCGACACCCTGCGCCACGCGCACGTGAAGCTGCCCGCCCTGTCCTGGGGCGAGAAGGACGGCACCGTGACCAATTCCGAGCGCCGCATCTCCCGTCAGCGCGCTCTTTTCCCGGCGCCGGGCCAGGCGCGGGCCGACTGGCGGATCATCGCCGACGTGGCGACCACCATGGGCTTTGGCGACGGCTTTTCGTGGGCGGGTCCGGCGGCGGTGTTCCGGGAATGGACCCGCCTGACCGCCTACGAGAACACCGGCCGGCTGCTGAACCTGTCGGGCCTGATGGGGCTGGACCAGGCGGCCTACGACAGGCTGGAACCGGTGCAATGGCCGGTGACGGCCGAGGGCGGCGCGGCGCGGCTGTTCACCGACGGAGCGTTCCAGACCCCCGATGGCCGGGCGCGGATGGTTCCGGTGGCGCCGGGCGCGCCGGCCTCCGCCCTCGACACGGCCTTCCCGATGTCGCTGAACACCGGCCGCATCCGCGACCAGTGGCACACCATGACCCGCACGGGCCTGGCGCCGGACCTCTGCCGCCATGCACCCGAGCCCTTCGTGGAGATTCATCCCGAGGACGCCGAACCGCTGGGCGTGACCGAGGGCGCCCTGGCCAGGGTGCGGACGGCGCGGGGCGAGGCGGTGGTCACGGCGCGGATCACCGACCGCCAGCGGCGCGGCTCCCTGTTCATGCCGATGCACTGGACCGACGCCTTCGCCCCGTCAGGGCGGTCCAACAGCCTGATCGCGCCCAACCTCGACCCTGTCTCCGGCCAGCCCGAGTTCAAGCACACGCCCGCCCGCATCCGGCCCTACCGCGAGACCTGGAAGGGCTTTCTGCTGACCGCCGGGCGGAGGGCTCTGGCCATGCCGCCCGACGTCGTCTGGCGGCGCATCCCGCGGGCGGGCTGCCAGCAGTTCGAGTTCGCCGGGCGGGGTGACGAGACCGAACGCGACGCGGTCCGGCGGCTGGCCGCCAGGGACGCCGAGGGCGAGGTGCTGGTCTATGAGGACGCCGGGGCCGGCGCGCTTCGGCAGGCCTGGGTGCAGGGAGACCGGCTGACCCGCGTGCTGTTCATGACCACCGCCGGTCGGCTGCCCGCGCGGGACTGGCTGGTCGACCTGTTCGAGCGGGAGTCGCTGCCGGCTGAGGCGCGGACCGCCCTGCTGTTCGGCCGCCCGCCGGGGCCGGTGATCGACGCCGGCCCGATGGTCTGCGCCTGCCTGAAGGTCGGGGCGCGCGCCATCGACACGGCCATCGCGGCCGGGGCGGCCACCGTGGACGCCGTCGGCGGGGCCACGGGCGCGGGGACCAACTGCGGCTCCTGCCGCCCCGAACTCAGCCGGATGATCGCCGCCAACAGGGAGACTTGTCATGCAGCCTGACAGCGAAGGCGGCCGCGTGCTGCTGGTTGGCGCCGGCCCCGGCCCAGCCGACCTGATGACCGTCCGGGCCCAGCGGGCGGTCCAGGGCGCCCAGGCCCTGCTCTACGACGCGCTGGTTTCCGACGAGGTGGTGGCCCTGGCCCCGCCGGGCTGTTTCCGCATCCAGACCGGCAAGCGGGCCGGCCGGGCCTGCATGAAGCAGGACGCGATCAACCGTCTGATGTTGCGCCTCGCCCGGCGAGGCCTGCGGGTGGTCCGCCTGAAGGGGGGCGATCCCTCGATCTTCGGCCGGGTCGGGGAGGAGACCAGCTTTCTGCGCGCCCGGGGCGTGCCGACCGAGATCGTCCCCGGCGTCACCGCCGCCTGCGCCGCCGCCGCCCAGTTCGACATGCCGCTGACCCACCGCGGCGTCGCCCGCCGGGTGCTGTTCGCCACGGCGCGGACAGAGGGCGGCGAACTGGTCGAGGTCGACTGGAGCGGGCTCGCCGACGGCCAGACCACCCTGGCTCTCTACATGGGACGAAGCGCGGCCCGCGCCCTGGCGAAGCGGCTGATCGCGGACGGCCTCGCTCCGTCCACGCCGGCGGCCGCCATCGAGAACGCCGGCGGGGAGAACGCTCGTCTCGTGCGGGCGCCGATCGAATCCCTCGCCGCCGCGATCGAGACCATGGACCCGGACGGTCCGGTGCTGATCCTCGTCGGCGAGATCGCCGCGCGCGCGACGGCCCGTGATCGCCGCGAACCCGCGTCGACGCCGGTCGCCTCCGAATGGCCGATGACATCCGGACGAGAGGGCGGCGAAGATCGGCGGGCGGCGGATGGTCCATTGGCGCGCCGTGGACGATGAGGGCGAGGCGCCGGCCGGGCCTGGTCACCGCGCGGTGAAAGAATTCTCCCGGCCGAGTTGACGTGGATCAAGCCGCCCGTCCGGATCCTGGCCCTATCTTCAGCAGCGGCGGCGGCACGAAGCGCGAAAAGCGAGCGCGGGTCGCCAACGTCAGTCTTGACGCGTGTTGACCGCCGGGGAGCGGTCAGGACCCATCTTCGGAGGGAGCCGCCGTGGTCGATCGCAAGCGCCCAGAGGCCCCTTTCGGCGACGACCCGAAGGCCGCCTGCGACAGTGTCCGCGTCACCCGGCGCATGGTCACCGCCCTTCTGACCGCTTCGGCAGGCGCCGCCGCGGCTCAGGCGGCCCAGCGCCCGGTCGTTGGCGCCCAGGGCGTCGAGCGCTCGCCGAACCTACTGTTGCATGGCCCCTTCGCCGGCCAGACGCGGACGTTCAATGTCATCCGTCCGGACGACATGCTGATCCTCGACATCACCCTGGTGAACCTCGCCGTCCAGGGCGGCAAGGCGCTCGTCCGCGTCAACGCCGGACAGCCGGGCCTGCTCGTCGTCGAGCATCAGCCCCAGGCCATCGCCGACCAGGCCTACCAGGAGACCACCGGACAGCACATCGACGTGGGCCGCGACGGCTCGGCTCAGAGCCAGGCCGCCACCATGGAACCCTCGCCGGTCCCGCCCAAGGTCGCCGCCTCGCGCATGGCCGGGGCCAGTCGCGTCGTCTTCGCCATGCCAACCGGGCAGACCAGCTTTTCCTGGGGCGCCGGGTCGGTCCTCGATGGCCTGCTGGAGGCGTGCCGCGCCTGGCCGATGGCGCTGGAGGACACCGCCCGCCCCGCCCCGATCGGGCAGTTCTGGCGGATGCGCGATACGGGCACGGCGCTGAACCTGCTGCAGGACCGCCTTGACCGGGCCCACGGCCTGCTACGGGCCAGCCTGCCGGCGCGGGACGCTGGCGTCCTGCTCCTCGCCGTCGATGGCGCGTCCGTGGAAGTCGCGCCAGCGATCCTCCAGGGAATCCGCCACGGCCGGCCGATGACCGAGCCCGAGATCGACTTCATGATCGGCGACGCCCTGGACCGGCGCCTGGGGACGGCGCGCTGTCGTCAGACCGATGAGACGCTGGTCTACGCCCGCCGGGCCGTGGAAGCCGCGGCCGCCAGCGGCGCCGTGCTGATGGCCCAGACCACCGAGCCGGCGCCTCGCCGCACGCCGCCGGTGCTCCGCGAACCCGCCCCGAGGACCACGCCCCCGGCGCCCACGCCCACGACCCCCGGCGCCAGGCAGCCGCCCTTCCGCCTGCCCGACATCGTGCAACCGCCGCCGACACCCGCCCAACCCGGCAAGCCGCCGGCCCGGACGCAGCCTCTCGAAGCGCCGCCGCCGCGGATACGGGAGCCGGGCGTGATCCGGCCGCCGCAGCGCGAAATTCCCGATCCGCACGAGCCCTCGGACCTGGTCACCGCGCTCGAGATACCTTTCCGCCTTTTCCAGTCGCCCCTGGCCACCGCCGGCTGGGCGCACGCGAAACGCCCCGTCTCGCGCGGCAGCCGCACCGAGCTGTGGCACACGCGGCTGGGGACGCGGCGCCCCTGGGGCGTCGACGACCGTTCCACCGAGCCCCTGCGCGCGATCTGGTCCTGGGACTATCCGGCCGACGCCCCCGTCGATCCGGCGCCGCCGCCCTACTGGGCCTTGAACGGCGACGACCGGCGCATGCTGGTCAAGCTCACCGCCGGCTTCAACCAGGCGGAGCTCTTGCCGCCCAGCAGTTACGGGCATGCGCCACGGGCCTATACGCCGAAGCCCGCGCAAGCCAGGCGGCTGATGCTGACCGCGCTGGGCGGCTGGCTCGATCTCGACGGCGCGTGGGACCAGCGGCCGCCGGGCGTGGACATACAGGCCTGGAGCCACAAGACGGCGATGGCCCGCGACTATTTCGTGCGCGTCGTCTACGCCGGCTACCTGTTTCCGTTCGGCCACGCCGCCTCCCTGGTGAAGGTGAGCGAACGCAAGTTCGAGTCCCAGGCCGACGGCGGACGCGCGGCGGTGTTGCGCCAGCGGTTCTTCATCATCGTGCGCGAGCCGGTACGCACCTACCCGGGCCAGAACCAGGCCTTCGAGGGCCGCGACTTCCCGTTCCGGTCGGTGGAGATCCTGACCAAGGTGACGCCGAATCTGGTCCCGCCCGGTGAGAACCCGAACGACCGCCTGTCCAACGCCTTCTACGGCGGCAATGCCAATCTCTATCGCGAGGCCTTCTTTCCGGTAGCGGCGAACGGCGACTTCCAGTTCCAGATGGCCGGGATCGATGGCGCCGGGCGGCGGATCCCGTTCCAGGCGCCGCTGCTGTTCCTGTCGGAGACGCGCAACAATCCGGCGTCCATCGGCGATTCCGCGACAGCCGACACCATCGCCTGGAAATACGCCACCAGCCAGAATGCCGGGAAACCGCGCAGCCAGGTCGCCATGCTGGGCGGGGTGATCCAGTACGCTCCGCAGAGCGTCGGCGGCGACGCCCTGGGCGACACCAACATTCCCACCGACTGGGCCGCCTTCCAGGGCGCCAGGCCCACGGCCGCCGTCGACCCGGACCAGCCGCTGTTTCACCCCCGGATCGCCCGGGCCCAGGTCGTGCTGCCAGCGGTCAAGCACCTGCTGGCCTCGGACAAGTCGCCCACCGTCGCCTATCCGCGGGCCTACCTCGACAGCGGCTTCTCGGCCGGTCCGGGACAGGTGTTCCTCGACATCCAGTCGCCCGTCAGCCTGCCGGTCGACGCCGACAATCCCACCGACAAGTTCGGCGGCATGATCTCGCCGAACCTGGCGCCAAACGCCCTGTCGCGAAGTTTCGGCGTCGTCACGGGCGCGGCCGGGCCCGGCGGCAACGCGGCCAAGTTCCTGAGCGGGACCTTCGATCCCACCGACTTCCTGCCCGGCGACGCCAAGCTTCTGGGCTTCATCCCGCTGAAGGACGTGCTGCGGGCGGTGAGCATTGTCTCCAACCCCGAGCAAACCCCGCGGCTGACCAACCTCGATCTGCCGGACCGGATCGAGGTGGGTTTCAGCCTGACTCAGGGAAAGCTGAACAGCCCTTCGGCCCTGTTCGTGCCCAGCGGCGCCAGCGTCCTGCACATCGAGTCCAGGACCATCGCCTATCGCAACGGCGCGGCGCCCCTGTCGACGGTGGACGGGTCCCTGAGCGCGTTCAAGATCAACCTGTTCGGCTTCATCATCCTGTCGTTCGACAATCTCAGCTTCCACGCCGAGCCGGGCAAGAAGCCGGACGTGGGGGTCGACCTCAATCCCGAAAACGGGGTGATGTTCGGCGGCCCGCTGGAATTCGTGAATGCGCTGAAGGACTTCATTCCGTCCAACGGCTTCGCCGATCCGCCGGGCATCTCGGTCACGCCGTCGGGCGTCTCGGCCGGCTACGGCCTGGCGCTGCCCACCATCGCCGTGGGGGCGATGTCGCTGCAGAACGTTTCCATCGGCGCCGCGTTCAACCTGCCCTTCACCGGCGCGCCGCCCAGCGTGCGCTTCAACTTCGCCGAGCGGCACAACCCGTTCAACCTGACCATCTCGCTCTACGGCGGCGGCGGTTTCGTGGCCATCACGGTGGACACCGGCGGCGTGCGCGAACTGGAGGCGGCGCTGGAATTCGGCGCCCAGGTGTCCATCGACCTCGGCGTCGCCTCGGGCGGGGTCTACATCAAGGGCGGATTCTACTTCCACTGGCGCGACGCTCCCGACCAGCTGGTGTTCTTCGAAGGCTACGTGGAACTGGGCGGTCACCTCACCGTGCTGGGGCTGATCACCGCCTCGCTCGTCTTCCACCTGGGCCTCGCCTACGAGAAGACCGCCACCCAGACGCGCCTGTTCGGTCAGGCCACCCTGACGGTGGAGGTCGACGTGCTGTTCTTCAGCGCGTCGGTGGGCGTGACGGTGGAAAAGCAGTTCGCCGGCTCGGAAGATCCCCGCTTCATCGCCTTCATCCCGGACAGCGCGACCTGGGGTGAATACTGCGACGCCTTCGCGTGAGCGCCCCTGCGGTGACCTCCCTGTCCCCAGCCTCCAGTCCCCTTCCTCCCGCCGGGCGCGGCGCCGCCGGCGGAAGGCCCTAGGAGTCGGCCATGGCCACGCTTTCCCAACGCATCGTCTGGACCCTGTTGCCGAACGGCTTCGACCCGGTCACGGGCAGGCTGAAGGCCTCGGTGCTGGTGTCCCCGCGCCTGACGCTGGCGCCCTCGGTGTCGCCAAAGGCCCTGTCCAAATTCCCGGACTGGAAGCACTGGCCGGACGTGATCAAGGCGACCCAGTTCACCCTCAGCGTCGACGGGGGCCCGGCCAAGCCGGTCACCCGCACCTCCCAGCCCGAGGCCAAGGTCTGGGACGCTCTCTTCCCGCCGGCGACCTACGTGCGGCCCTTCGTCTTCACCGACCTCCGGGGCAAGGTGATCCTCAGCTATCCGGTGATGACGGTCGCCGCCGGCATCCACGCCCTCTACGGCCAGCTGGCCGTCGGCGCCGAAGACGAGCTGCCGAAGACGCGGGATCTCGCCGCCCTCATCAACGCCGCCCGCCAGACGCGGACCCCTAAACAGGTGCTCGCGGCCCTGCGCGCCGAAGCCAAGGCCGGCCAGCCGGCCAGCAGCGCCATCCGCCAGCCCGGCGCCGCCCTCGACCTGTTGACCGCCTACCACACCCCGCTGGAGGCGGAGCTCACACAGAGCTACGTCAAGAAGGGCCAGGACGATCCGCGCGAGAGCGCCACCTGGCTGACGAACAAGCAGGTCGCCCTGCCCAAGCCAGGGGATTTCAAGACCCTGATCGACTTCCACCAGATCGTCGCCTCCCTGGCGCAGTACCCGGACCTGAACCGCATGGCGGGCCTCGTCGTCTCGGTGCAGATCGACCCGGGGCTGATCCCCGATGGCGTGCGCACCCTGCAGCTCGGCGTCAGCTGGCCGAAGGCCGGCGGATCGGTGCAGACCGAGCCGGACGTGATCCAGGCCGTGGTCGCGCGCCGCCAGGGCCAGACCTTCGAACCTGCGCCGCGTTCACCCGCCAGCCCCATCGCGGGCCGGTACCTGAAGCTGCAGAACAGCGGCTTTGGCCTGGTTCAGATGGACGTCGACGGAGGCGCGCTGAAGCTGAAGAATCTGACGACCAACGTCGCTCGCGACCAGCCCGTGGACCACGACGACGAGAGTTTCGAGCATGAGGAGCCGGCGCGCGCCGGGGCTCCGTCCCTGCGCTCGGCCGGATTGATGCTGGTTCAGGCGCGGCGCGACCTCGTCATCCAGACCCAGTTCGCCCAGGCCGGCGGTCGCCAGGACAAGCTGACCGGCGGCCAGCCCCTGCCGCCGCTTTACGCGGAGGACGTCGTCCGCGGCTATCGGATCGACGTGCTCGACGACGTGACCAAGACCTGGCGCAGCCTGTGTTCGAGAAAGGTCGACTTCGGATTCGTCAACACCGGCGACACGCACACGACCGAGCGCGAGGAGGGCATGGTCCGCCTCGCCGCCGCCAGTTCGGCGGACGGCTCCAACGCCGACATCCTGAAAATCCACGAAGGCCTGTTCGCCTGGAGGGGCTGGAGTCTCTGCGCGCCAGAGCCCGGCCGGGTGCTGCAGCCCGATGAGACCGTCGCCGAGGCTAACGAGACGCCGCCTGACGGCCTGCCCCTGAGGACGCACTTCACCCCGACGCCAAAGAGCCTGCCGCGACTGAGGTTCGGCCGAGCCTATGCGATGCGCGTTCGCCTGGTGGACCTCGCCGGCGAGTCGGCGGACTTCACCGAGGCCAACGTCCAGCCGGCCGAGGCGGTCAGCAACATCGTCTTCTACCGTCGCCACGAGCCGGTGGAGGCGCCGGCCCTGGCGCTGGTCAAGGGGACCGGCGGCCTGGAGGCCCCCTCGGACGGCGAGTCGATGGGGCGGATCGCCATCCGCACGTTCAATGACGTGCCGGCCAAGAACACGGTTCCCAACAAGGACCGCGGCCGCCGCCACCTCCTGCCGCCGCGCGTCACCCACCGGTTCGCCGAGCAGCACGGGGTGATGGACACCGCCGCCGGCAAGCTGGATCCGTCGCTGTTCGCCACCCTCTCCACGCTGGACGAGCCGCTGAAAGAGGAGCGGATCAAGCGGCCGGGGCCCGCCCCGGAGCACAAGCCCGTCGATACCGCGTACGCGGTCGCGGCGGAGGGTTTTTCGCTGCCCTACCTGCCCGACCCCCTGGCGGCGGGAGTGGCCATCAGGGTTCTGGGCGCCGAGGGCGTGAACCCCGCCACGATCCACAGGATCTCCTTCTACGGCCCGGTCTTCGATCCCCTGGCCAAGCCCGGCTGGCCCAAGGGCCTGCCGTTCATCATCGTCGCCGCCGAAAACGGCGCCCCGGACGCCGCGTTCGACCCCGTCCGGCGGGAGTTCGTGGTTCCCCTGCGCAAGGGCGAGCGGGCCCGGGTGCGGATCAGCTCCCTGATCCCGCGGCCGTCGCTGGCCCAAATGGCCGTCTCGCAGATGATCCTCGACCAGCACCCCTCGGCGACCGCGCTCACGGCGCTGCGAAAGCGGATTGAGGAGGGCCAGCACTGGATGTTCACGCCCTGGCGGACGATCGAGCTGGTCCACGCGGTTCAGAAGCCGTTGATCACGCCGGCCTTCACCGTGCTGACCACCAGCCGAAAGCTGGGCGACACCGCCGCCACGCCTGTCTACCGCACCCACCTGCACGCCAAGAGCACCGCGCGCATCGACCTGTTCGGCGCCTGGTCCGAGCCGCTCGACGATCCGTCCTCGCCCGACTCCAAGGCCGGTCCGGTGGCCCGGGAGCATCGCGCCCACGCCTACCAGACGCCGATCTCGCGCACCGACGCGCCCGGCGGAACCTATACCTCGCCCGGACTGCGGCACGTCTTCGGCGACACCCGCTACCGGCGCGTCACCTACACGCTCGACGCCACCACCCGCCACCGCGAGTTCATGCCGGAGAAGATCCGTGAGGACGAGGCGCGGCTGAAGGTGACGTCGCCGCCCAAACGCACCTGGGTCGCCAACGCCGCTCCGCCGCCGCCGCCCAAGGTGCTGTATGTCGTTCCCACATTCGGCTGGACGCGGCAGGCGTCGGGTTCCCAGACCAGTTCGCTGCGCGCCGGCGACGGTCTGCGCGTCTACCTCGACCGGCCCTGGTTCGCCTCGGGCTTCGGCGAAATGCTGGCCGTGGTCCTGCCGCCCGCGGCCCAGGGCGCGCGGCCGCCAGGGCCGGTCATGGTGAATTCGCCCCAGATCATGGTTGATGGTCTCTACCGGCCCTTCGTCACGCAGTGGGGGACGGACCCGATCTGGGCGTCGGGGCGCATCAAGAGCGTGGCGCCCGACAACGGCGCCTTCCCCCTCGCCAGGTGGCACGCGCCGATCACGTTCGACGGGACCGGCCTCCCGGCGATCGAGGGCGCGGATCTGCCCGCCACCGATTTCCCCGTCTCCGGCCTGTTCCATCCGGAGCTGCCCCAGGGGCTCGACGTGGCGCCGCACCCGGTGGGTTACGACGCCGAGCGCGGGCTCTGGTACGCGGACATCGTCATCCGTCCGCCGGAGAACGTCTATTATCCGTTCGTGCGGCTGGCCCTGGCCCGCTACCATCCGGTCTCCGTCGACGGGGCCCACCTGTCCAGCGTCGTCCTGGCGGAATTCCAGCAGCTGACGCCGGACCGTCTGGCCATCGTCACCCGCGAGCCGAACGCCCTGCGCGCCCACGTGGCCGTCTATGGCGCCGCCGCCCTGGACACCGCCCAGGGCTATCCCGAGACGGGCCTCTTCCAGGTGGACACCCAGGTGCTGGACCCCGGCGCCGATCCGGACCTGGGCTGGCGCACGGTGATCGGCCCCGACTTTGGCGCGGGCCAGCCTGGAAACCCGACGCCCGGCTTCATGGCCGAGGCCTACGCCGACCAGGCGCCGGCGCCGTCCTCGCCCCAGCAGAGCCTGGCCCGGCAGCTTCTCGCGAAGGAGGATTTCCGCGGCCTCATGAGCCGTCCGGACCTGGTGCTGGCGCTCAGGCCGCCGCTGCTGTTCGAGACCGACACGAACCTTCCCGGAACCCCGCCGGGCGGGCGGCGGCGCATCCTGATCACCGAGCGCGAGCGCTACCAGATCAGCCCCGAGACGGTGGGCCTCGATCCCCACATCCCGTCAAACCCCACCGCCGAGCGGATCGTCTATGCCGAGGCGCTGGAGGCTTGAGGGTGACCCGCCCTGTCGGTGATCGCGGGTGTCGCGGCTGGGCGCCGGGTCCGTCGACGGAGATCGACGAGCCGGGTCGGTGGCGGTGGGGGCAGGCAGTGTCGAACGATTCTCCGCCTTCAGTCCGGAAACGGAAACCGCACCGACGGTTTGAATCGACTGCGTGGGGTGGGGGCAGTTGGACGCTACCAGTTCTCTGGTTTGAGGCCGTACGGCTCTGTCTATCT
>Ga0299912_10002341_pt1 | contig 15483 bp, 11 predicted proteins | sample RVTome_2_FD_207667 | JGI IMG/M metagenome (GOLD analysis project Ga0299912, IMG submission 207667) | Soil microbial communities from uranium-contaminated site in the Upper Colorado River Basin, Wyoming, United States - RVT95D214 (version 2) ... | reverse complement strand
GGAGCACGTGAAAGTGAACATTTCCGTGGACCCGATCAAGGATAGCAAAATCGATCCGCAATTAGAAAAAAAGTCATTTCTTCTGTTTTGGACGACCGGGGACATCCTCGCCACGGTGGACGCGGAATTTAATGCTGCGGAAGACATCCCACCCCAAGGATACGTCCTCCACGTTACGCCAATAGCAGTAAAACTGCAAGCGCAGGATATGCAGGGGTTTTTTAATGGCATCCAAACCTTGCGCCAGATCTTAGAACAAGTCCTCCTTTCCCTCGTTGCCAAGGGCGGGTCTGCGAAATCCTTTGAGATCCCTTGTTTGACCATCGATGATTCCCCCCGCATACTTGTCCGCGGGTTCCACATGGACCTCACGGTGCTCATGCACCGCTTCGAATATCTCAAGGAATTCTATGCGATTCTCCCGCAATATAAATTCAACACGTTCTTGGTCGAGTACGGGGACAAATTCCCGTACACTGGGGACTTGCAAGGACTTCGGCACAAGCATTGCCTCACGGCGGATCAGCTTGGCGAATTGCTAAAGATTGCCGCGCGTAACGAGGTAGAGGTGATCCCCCTCATCCAAACATTTGGGCACCTTTCTTTCGTGCTCAAGTATGCAGCATTTGCCCCCCTCCGGGAAATCCCCGATAATGATTGGTCGCTGTGCCCCCTCAATCCCGAATCTGAACGAGTCGTAAAGGAAATGGTCCACCAAGTGTGTGAAAAACACCCGACCGCGAAATATTTCCACATCGGGTGTGACGAGGTGTACCAGCTCGGGTCATGTCCCAAGTGTAAAGTCTTCATTGCGAAGAATGGCAAGTCCAAGCTTTACGTTGACTTCGTCAATAAAGTAGCCAAAATCGTCAAAGGAGAAGGCAAGATACCCATCATGTGGTCGGATTACCTTATTAAGTATCCCGAAAGCCTGCCCGCCTTGGACAAGGACATAATCTTAATGTATCAGGATTATGCTGCAACGGGGGAGGAAACCGATTACCTTAGGACAGACGGTTCCTGGCAGGGAAATGACATCTTGAAGCGAAATAATCCCGAGAGGTTGAAGGAACTTGCGAAATACATTCGAACCGAGTCGTTTCCCGCAAGGGTGCGGAGTCTCCCCTTCATCGAATACTTCCACGACCGCGGTTTCAAAGTTTTCGGGGCCCCTTCGGCAAATTCGGACTTCTACGGGACAATTCCCACCTACTCGCAGCGTTTTCCTAACATTGCGTGCCACGTAAATCGCATCTCTGCTAGCAATGCATCAGGCATAGTCATTACCTCTTGGGCGGAATGCGGCGCCACGCTCGAAACACAGTGGCATGCCATTCTTTTCGGGGCAGATATGTGCTGGAATCCCCGTCCCTTTACCCCCGAACTGTTGGAGGATTTTGATCCCCGCTTCAACGCGACTTTCTTCGGGTGCCCGGCGCCTGTCGCGGGAAATATAACCTCCCTCCTATACGAACTCATCATAAAACCCGAGAAGGAAGTACAACCCGATCAAATTGAACTAGAATTCAAGAAACTTCCCGAGCTTTACCATCTATTGCAAGACCTGCGTAAGAAGGCTACCAAAGCCCGCGAGACCATCGATTTTCTCGAATTTGGTATCCAGGGGCACGAACTCATCTTCACCATCACCCGAGAACTCCAAGCGGCCGAGGACCAATACGTCAAGTGGGAAGGCGGCCACGCGCCACTTCCGCAAATCGATGACCCCCGTACCACTCACCAGCAACTGGAAAAATTGCTCTCCCTCATTAAAAACCACTACGAGGAGTCCCACCTCAAATTGGAAAGTGAAGAGAATGGGGTCCTCTATTCCGGGGAATTCCTGCCCATATACAACCGTGACATTCATTTCCCCCGCATAACCCAATCCCTCGAAAAAATGATCGCGAATTTGAAGGCCCGCATATCTAAAAGCACGAAAGGTTCGTAATATATTTCTAAAAAGAGATTAGAATCTTAGAATCGCTTGTTTCGCGATCGACACCAATTTGCCTTGATCTTTTGTATGTAGGAAGCCACCTTCGCGAGATTCGGGGCATACCCAGTGTAATATCGAATGGGGACCACGGCGATTGGACGCAATGCTTTTTTCACCACAAATTCCTGCCCGAAACGGATTTCAGGCACCCCGAGATCCCGAGGATCGACTCGGACAATATGCACGTAGAGAGTCACCGGTGCATTTTTGGCCAATACTCGCCGCTGGAGTACCTTCTGCTTGGTTGGGCGGTACTTTTTAAACACCCAATCGACCCAAGTCCGAATGTCCCGAAACGGACACAGGAATAACAGAGGTTGCGCCCGTTCCATATCCCCATAGAGTTGGCACGTAGTAATCTTAGGATGAAGCACTTTCCGTGGGGAAATGGAGGTGTGGAACAAAATCCGGTAGGGATGCCGGTACTTTGCCCTTCGCCCCTCAATGTATTGTCCTAACTTCTTTTTCCTTGAGGCCATCGATTGAAGTGGCCCCAAGAGAGCAACACAAAAATATGCATTAAGCAATCAATAGAAAACCTTCGCATATATAGCCTTCGGCGTGCCCACATCCTGCCCATTATAAAAAAAGGGATCCCTATTTTAAACGGATTATTGCGAAATAAGAATCCGAGAATTTCCTTGATCGCGTCTTATAATTTCTGTAGATCTTGCAACCATTGCTTGCGGGACGCCAGTTGTACTGTTCCAGCCACCTATTGGGGAACGGCGGGTGATTTAAACCTTCGCTACATGGAGCTACTGGGTTTAATCGTTAAGATTTGTGAAATCCCCTATATGAATAAAATTTTTTTATATATGTGGAAAATTGGTAATTTCAAATTATAACCAGATCGCTTCCACTTTCGCTCAGCGACTTGGGCCATATTACCACGAGGCAGAGGAATGATAAGAAAACACTCGATCATTCGATACACTCGCGAATCAAGTTAGAACGCAATTGCCCGACAAAATTATTTAATGAACGACCTTGTTTTAAATTGATATTACCGGAAAATTAATTAAAAAGCAAGAAATTAATGCAAATGGGAAATACAATGCAAATTTCGAAGCACTGGTGAAAATGATATGAAGAAAAATAAATTGAAGATATCTTTTTTCGTTGTTATTTTGACCCTAGGAATATTTGTGAGTGCCCTAGATGGGCTGAATGTCCTCCTTCCTGCGGGTAACAACAACGAACAAGAAAGTCAGGGCTCAAATGAAATCGAGCTTACTGACATGCCTGTGATTGATGAAGAACCGGTCCAGGAAAGTCCGGATTCCGATGAAACCGAGTTTCCTGAAGAACCTGCAATTAATGGAGACCTGGTCCAGGTAAGTCCAAATTCAGATGAAACCGAGCTTCTTGGTGTACCTCTCACCGGTTATGCACCTGCCATCAGCGGAGTTCCTCCATATTTGAGTGTGAATGCCTCGCTCAATACCACGATGCCAATCTATAGGGAGAATACGAAATCTCCTGATTCTGCCCAGGTGACGTTGTCGATCACGGCGGCGGGCGATCCGGTTGTGGGGCGATTACCTGTCGACATCGTCTTTGCCCTTGATTGTAGTGGCAGTATGTCTTCTAATGATCCATCCTATATTCGGAGAAATGCTTCCAAAAATCTCGTGGACGAGCTGAACTTGACCCAGGATCAAGCGGGTGTAGTTAACTGGGACGATTATATTCATCAACGACTAGATTTGACCAATAATGCCACAAAAATCAAACAAGAAATCGATAAAAATGTTTATGACTGGTATGGCATGACTAATATCACGCGCGCTTTGTTTGAATCCATTTCCGTCCTCGATGGCGACACACGCCCGGGGATTGCTCGCGCCATCATCTTCCTGACCGATGGTTATCCGACTGTGACAAATGGGTATATTTACTCAACTCAACCAGGATCACCCGTTACCCTCGCAAAAAGTAGGGGATACGTGATTTATGCTATCGGGTTAGGAAGCGTGAACCCAACTATTATGAAGGATATGGCAAATACAACAGGCGGGCAATATTTCAAGGCTCAAAATGCATCTTCTTTGATCCCGATCTTTGACCAGATTGCTAACACCTTGTCCACGATCGCGGGCACGGATGTTGTCGCCACGGCAGAATTAGCAGATGACATCATTTACGTCACGGGGAGTTCTTCCATACCACCCTTTTCGATAATCAACAATCGTACTCTCATATGGAATGTCGGTACATTGAGCATCAACGACACTTGGAGTGTTACGTTTGACATCAAAGCCTCCGTGTGTGGATATTTGCCCGTGACTGTGTTTGGGTTGTCAAATGTGACTTATACCAGATATAACCTAACACAGGACGTGTTACCCTTCCCACCATTGTTTGTCCGAGTAATCGGGGATCCAAAAGACCTCAAAGCGGACGCAATTGCATTGCTCAATACACTTGAATGCTGGGACGACCACTGCGGCGATCACCACGACCATTGCGGCGATCACCACGATCAGTGCGGCGGCCATCACGACAACTGCGGCCATCTGACCAGAGAAATTATCTGTAAAATTGAATGCAGTTTGAACGAGAAACTGTGGTTAAATTCCACCCACCTCTCTCCGAAATGGGGTTACAAAGTGTTCGATTACGAGGCGTGTGCGGTTGTCTTAATGGAAGGAGCAATCCACCATTACACGTGTCAGATTCCCAGGTTCGAGTGCGCTATCGCGAAGTTAGAAGTCAAGGGTTGCAATGCCACAAAATTGAAGGCCGAACTTGCCTGCATTAGAGAAGCCATTGCTGTGTACAAGGCCGTAATTCTAATCCTGGTCGAGGCTGACGAATTGCTTGCAGAGGCAGCTGTCGCGGACGCGGAATCTATAGTAGTGCAATGTCCGAAATTCCAAGCCAAGGTCGACCACTTGTTGTGCAAGGCAAACAAGGATATGAACGCGGCGACTGGTCACGTTGCGAACGGGCAATATCTCCAGGCGATCCTCCACTACAAGAGCGCTTGGGAGCACGCCCAATGTGCAATCAAATTCGCAAATAAAAAATGCCACCATTGTCACGAGGATCCTATACCACCACCACCAATGTAACGAGGATCCTATGTTAATTACATAGGAGATGTCGTGTCTCCCAATTTTTTCATATTCCTTTTTCTCCTATATTTTAACCCGCACGGAAAATCCGCCAAAATCACGTGGGACGTGCAGAGTGGTTTCATCCCCAATACAAATTAAAAAAGCTCTTCCGGTACTACCTATTTCTTCAGTGCGCCTTCTAATTCCAGGAGGGTTCGCTTGATGTCGAGAGTGATGTCGGTTTTCGACCCCATAAATCCACCTAAATTGTGGAGGCCTACTACCCGGTGGCACGGGATGACGAGGGGGAGAGTATTCGCCCGGAGGGTCGTGCCCACCGCCCGGGTTGCGTTCGGGTTACCGAGCGCTTGTGCCACATCGCTATAAGTACGCGTTTCCCCAAAGGGAATACCACGAACGACTTCATAACACCGCTGCTGGAAAGGAGTCAATCGCCCGACTTGGAAGGGAATCCGCCGGAAAAGTTCCCTATTGGAAAATGGTACTCGATTCTCGAGGTATTGGGTGAAGATCTTCCCGAGCTCTTCGTAAAAGGAGGGGAGACTTTTTCCGGGAGGAATTGCTTGTAGCAACGCTTCCGACATTAAACGTATGCGAAAAATCTCGGTAGTATCACCGAGAATCGTGACTGTTACGGGGCAACCGCTTGGGCGAATTTCGTACCTAAGGACGTCCATTGTGAATAATCACCTTGGAGAATTCCCGAACTGCGTTGTGAATCTGATGCTGATTTTCGCCGGCGCATCCTAAATAGTTTAGCACGAGTTGGTCGAGCTGCTCATTCGCACGCTTGTCAGCATCTAAAGCAGGATTGGCAATGAATTGCTGCACTAGCGATTGAAGGGAGTTTCGTATTGATTCTGGAGGGGAATTCCGGGGAATGATCGGAAGATCCGTCAGCACGTGCAAGAGAATGCGGGGGAATAGTTTTTTCCCGTTACTGAAAAGTTCGTATGCTGCCGCGGCTACAATGTTCGAATTGAGGACGGCAAGAATTTCCAATGGATGTAGGGACAACGGCAAATTGAGGTTATATACGGATTGGGTCGTCATAGCCCGCCCGGGGGGTAATGCGGCGCAGCAGCGACCATTTTGTAACAATTGCCGAATGACCACGCGCGACTCGGTATACGCTCTGGCATCTTTGTATTTTATCCCGGGCAAACCTCGCACCACGAGATGCGGGGTACCGCAGCGCCAACGTGTCAAGCCTAGTATCACAGGTTGTATGTCGGTTCGAGAAAAGAGAGGAATCTCGTGCCCTTCTAGGAAAAAAATCGACCCGACTTTTTTTAGGTCACCTTGGCAATAAGGACATACTGGATTATTCTTGGGTTGCGGGAAAAATGCGTGGCATCTGGGACATTCCACCACGTTACCACTTTTCCCGATCTCAATACCCCTCGCGAGATTTACTTGTTCTGAAGTCTCTCTTGTTTTATTATATTCTGCGATGGACATTGCCCCTTTTCTCAAGAACGCGATAATTGAATGCGATTCTGCCGCAAAAGCAGGGGCAAATGAGGATCCCGCTTGTATAAAAGCATCTTGAGAGACTTTCAAAGGTGAAACGTTCTCCCCCCGAGTTAGGTCCTCGATTTCCGTAGAGAATGGGAATCCATTGGTCGATTCCAGCACTTTTTGTGCGGTTATAACTACAGAAGCCACAGAAATTCCTGGAAAAATGTCCCCTACCCGGCAGATCTTTAAGATGTGACTCCTCTGCAAAAGGAGTTCCCGCGTTCTCTGCCGATTCTGCAGCGTAAGCACAGAATCCGGTATCACGAGACTCACGATTCCTCCGAGCGGGAGAATCCCAAGGGCTCGCTCGAAGAAGAGCCCATACGTATCGAATTGCCGCGTTGACGAGGAAAAACGCCCCTTGAGGGCAGACTTTTCACTGGCAGATAAGTTACGCAGGAATACATAAGGAGGATTCCCAATGATCAGGATTTGCGTGTCCTTACGGGTTGGTCTGTCAATCTCCTCGAGTAGAAAGTCCTGAACATTCACACGAACAATGTTAGGACGTTGCTGCAATTCTTTGGCCAAGCGGGGATCCAAGCTGACCACAAGGAGGAATATATTCAGCGTTGCGCACAAACACGCCAAGGGATCTCGGTCCACCCCCATGATGTGTTGCAGCAGCAAAGAGAGCGCATCGAGCGTGCGCTGTTCCGGAGATATAAGGGAATATGAATGCCAGAACGCATCCAACAGGAAAATTCCCGTCCCACAACATGGATCGAGGCAAGCTATGTCTCTTGTGTTCACATTGCCAAGAAAGTGAAAAGCATCGTTGACCATTTTACGTGAAATCCATTGGGGAGTGTAGACGATCCCGTGTTCCTTTTTTTCCGAGGGACTTAGTTTCTTTTGGTAAAAGTCTCCAAAATAGTCCCGCGGTCCCTCTCTTTGCTCCTCTCTTTTCGTTTTGATCGAGTTTTTGGAAGGATTTTTCGAATGCAGCAAAATCTCGGAAGTGCGAGCAATTGCTGAATCAAAATGAAATTGGTGCAGTTTCGCCTCTAAAAATTGAGCACAAGCGGTTTGCAGCTCCCCCCCCAGTTGAAGTTCTTTTTCCAGAACTGATCGAAAAATATGAATAATGTGGGTGAGAAGGGCGGGCGAATCACTGGTATGTTGCACGCTTATATCTTAGATTTCGTTGATTCAAAAATTTCCCTATTCTATTAAGGTATTACTGCGCTCATATTCAATATTTGTTGGGAGAGCTTGGACCTTTTTGTGTCTTCTTGGCGATATTTCAGTTGCCCATTTTGAAAGATTTTATGCGGAACTTCCCATAGATGCAACGTATCCTCACGGGACAGGTGGCAAAATTCAAAACAGAAACTAAAACCTAAGATGCGTAAAAAAGTCTAAATCAATTTCAGATTTCCAAGAGATTATTATCTGAATTGACCCTCGGGGAATCTTCCGGAAAATATTCTGAGATCAAAGTACTGACAATGCTATAATGGGAAACCTCATTTGGAATAGATTCTGGGTCGGCATAATAATCGTTTTCAAACATAGTGGCAAATTCTCCGAGTTTGGTCCTGAGAACGTCCGATTGATCCGAGACTATTAATCCTGCAAGAATGTCTTCTCCATGATGTATCAAAAGGCGACCCTCCGCAAATATAATCTCCTGAATAGCCCCCTTCCGGAACGCCTCGAGACTGATGTGAAGGAGGCCTTGCAAGACACCGCCGAAAAAGTCCTCATCAACGTCCGACTCTACCCATTTATGATCAAATAACGTGAGGCCGGAATCTTTCTCGATAATCAATAACCGTTCCGGTAGAGCCATGGAATTCCCATACATCATAATCTATTAGACCAATTATACCTTAGTGTTTAACGCAGCAGACTGCATTATATTTAAAGAAGATCGGTTGTGAGTTGTGTAGTCCAGTCGCACAACCTTAAATCGGCGGGCATGTATTCTATTATCAGTAACTTCAAAATAGAATGGTTGTAGCTATATGTCAGATGACAGAGAACTGGAGCGTATTCGCAAGGAAAAGGCTAAAATAATCGAGAAGATGGGGATTACGATCTTACCAAATACGCCAGGTGAAGTGATTCACATTTCAAATGAAACAGATTGGCAAACACTCCTCGGAAAGCACAAGAATATGCCCATCGCCATAGACTTCTCCGCAACCTGGTGCATGCCGTGCAAGTTTTTCGCGCCAATCTTCGCGAAGCTTCAGTCAGAGTTCGGCGATAAAATGGTCTTTGTTCACGTGGACATTGACGAGTTTCCCGAGCTAGCAAATGGATTTGGCGTGACCGGTGTGCCTACCACAACCATCATCTTTGGCGAAAAAGAGGTCGAACGGCAGGTGGGCGCATCGCCTGAACCGATGTTCCGTCAAATGATCCAGCGAGCACTCCAGAAACTCAAGAAATAAGGTGGTGAATCTCCCTCATGGCAAAAAATAAACCACAAGTCAACATCTTCCAGATGTCCAACTTGCCTGAGGGGTTCACGGGGGAATCTACGGACATTCTCCGTTGCTTGTATGGTCTCAACGACCTGGAAATTGACGTGTTCTCTCGCCTGCTCCAAGAAAGTGGCAAGGTGAGCGTGAAAGTCCTCGCAGATGCAGTGGGCAAGAATCGCTCAACCGTGCAGCGGGCCCTAAGCCACCTGCAGGAGATCGAGCTGGTCGCCCGCCAGCAGGATACTCCCGAGTCTGCGAAAGAAACCCTGAAGGGGGGATATTGCTACAAGTATGCTCTCATGGACCCCAAAGTTATCGAGATCAACTTGGAAACGCGGTTAAACCAGTGGACCGAGCGAGCCAATGTCCTCATAGAACGGGTTCGGGGAAAATTCGCGGGATTTCAACTGTAATATGATCTACCACGATTTTTTGAATTGGAAGATACACCTGTTCGATGCCACATAGTTGAAGGCGTTAGAAGAGGACTTGCTTTGGAAGGACGTGATTCATATGCGAGAGCTTTTCATTCCTGCGGTTATTCAACCCGAGCTTTGCCTTGCTTGCGGCCGTTGCTACCGGGCCTGCCCTAATCACGCCATTTATTTCATCGGTTCCACTCGCAATATTGACTACAAAAAGTGCAAAGGTTGCTTGATCTGCGTGCACGTCTGCGGGCAGAACGCCATCACGGTCACGAGCGTGTATCGCGAGGGCGTTTTTGGGATCTCCATCAACCACGGGAAGTGCAAAGGCGAGAAGTGTGGTGTATGCATCGAAACCTGTCCCAAACACCTCTACTATTTGGATACCGGCGAGAGTCCCGCTCAAAAATTGAAGATTCTAACGGACGATGCCCGACTCGCTGAATGCCAGGGATGTCATGCATGCGAAGAGGCATGCCCGGAACACGCGATCAAAGTCCTACAATATAAGGCGCCTACGAACGAGAGTAGGCATTCCTAATCCGTTATTTTGCTTGAATCCGAGTCCCGGGCGAATCTGGTCAACCTAATTGCAAAAGCTAAATCGTTTATATTATTAGGATTCACATTCAAAATTGGACAGCGGATGTCATAAAATACACGCCGAGGACGAGCATGAAGATGCCACAGGCAGAAATGATGCCCCGGTACACCCTTGCATTAATTGTTTTACGCCCTGTAAAGACGAGGACCGAGACCAACACGTACCACGAGAGGTCCCCTAACTCGTGCCCGAGAAAGAACGCCGTCACCCCCATTCCACTTCCGAGGGACGGGAGGTTCGACAGGACGAGGTTGAGCCCAATGGTCGCCCACCAGAGCCACCAGTAGGGATTACTCATAGAAACCAGAATCCCGCCTAAGATAACCTTCCAAAGGGGATATACTTTCGCGTTGTTAGCGTTTCGGGTACTCTCTCCCGCGAGAATTGGGTTAGCAGGCGTGTCTTCGCAAGACGATTTTATCTGCAGAAGGTTAAGGGGGAATTTACCCGAAATGGCGTCCCTCAGGTAAAGAATACCGAAAACTAAGAGCACCGACCCGCCCGCGATACTGATGATAAATAACGTCAGGGATGAATTCAAGAATGCGGCCAATCCCAGTAATAATACGATGAGGACCACTCCTTCAATCGCCGCGTGCCCGAGGATCGCGAGAAGTCCCACGCTCCATCCGCGCCGCCCGCAGGCAATGGACTTCTCGATCGTGAAGGTAAGAAGGGGTCCTGGCGAGAGAGCCCCACTGAGCGCGGTAAAGAACGACAACAACATGAGAGTCCCGAAATCCACCGTCACTACCTCGCGATTTACCGATTTTTTTCACGTCATCAATACATATTCTGCATTTATTATTAAATAATTGATACCATTTCCTCGATTTAAAATAGGGGGAACGATTCTAGCTTGCAACAACCTTGTGAGGGTTGGTGGTAAACTATGCTGATGCAAATTTCAATTGACGATTTTATGACTTGGTTCATACTAATAGAGTCCCTGCTAGGACTCGGGATCTCCATTTATAATTGGATCCTAATGCACAAGTCTGCAGACATTAGACCCCAAGGGTTAATGGAATTAGGTATCAAGGATGTCGGTAAGGGGTTCATGCTTGAGGTTCCGATCTTGGTCACGAATGTAGGATTTCAACCAGGAATGGTTACTTGGTTAGATATTTCACTTAAAGGGTCAAAGGGGAAAAATTCCCTGAAATTTGGACGGCGAGTGGAATTAAATGTTGGCGCTACGCCCCCCAAATTTATGCATCCAAAGCATTTCCAAGAGATAGTGCCTTCGTATCCAATCAATATTCCCCCACAACAAAGCGCAACACTTCTGCTGGAATTTTATGACTATAAGGAAAAGCCGGCGTTGATTTTTGACGAACCGATGACTTGCGAAATTTCGATCTTTTTTGATGCCGATAAAATGAGGTCCATAAAGTTCCCCCTCCGCATTAACACGGAATCCTTTGCTAACAAACCGTATCTGGTCTGGGTGCCCGTGTCTGGGGATTCACAATTTAAGAAATATTTTTTGATGGATACGAATGATAACATATAATCTTTTTTTTTCCTAACCACCAAACCTAATCTCGGGAAACAATCCTCGCGGGTTCAAAAAGGAACCTTTTCCCCATTGTATTTTTGGGTAGATATTCTCCCCCTGCTAACCTCATCATAGAACCCACGGAATAAATGTCGTGATTTTCATACCTATTTGCCCTAAATAATGAAGATATGCACGAGTTGGTAATGCAAGAGGTTTAATCACCCCATTTAAACAAACTTCTTAATGCACTGGGGATACCCTACACGCAAACATAGCGGGTCATGATGTAATTTGAAAATGCTCTTGATTCATTCGAATGGCGCTCACATGGACAAAATGGGGGTTGCGACTGCCTCGCCGCAGGAGTACCCCGGAGAGAGTCTCGACCTCGATGGTCTCGTGCTCGTGGTATTTGTCTCGGTGGAAGATCAAGACACATTCGACACGGACCTGATCGCCCGGCAAGGCGCCGATGAAATCATGCACGTCATTGACCTGATCGAAACCTTCCCCAAGAAAATTGAAGATTATAACGAGGAAGCCCGCAAGTTCAATGAAGAAATCGAACGACGAAAAGATGCAGGGGAAAAGGGCAGGGAACGCCTTCGCGCGCTCAAGAAACTCATCTTGGCCCTGGAAATGTACCGCGTCGATAAGGTCCTTGTGTACCCGTGGGCGCATTTGTCTAATTCGCTGTCCAATGAAGACAGTGCGATGGATGTCTGCCCCAAAATCGCCGCCAATCTTAAAGAACGGGGCAAGGACGCATATTACTCGCCTTTCGGGTGGTATAAAGCGTTCAAGGTTGAATGCCTCGGAGACGAGGTCGGGGAGAGCTTCCGAGACGTGAAGCTCGCCATCAACCCAGAGAATGTCCGGGCACGCTCCCGCTTTGCTATAGTGACGGAGAAGGGCGAATGGGTCGACCTTTGCACGGACGAGGACAAGAAGGACATCGCGGCAAAGATCCCCGAACAATATAATAGCCCCGAATGGAAGGATTTTCACGATGCGGTCATTTCCGAGGTAATCTCCGTCCGGGACATAGGTGGCGAGGAACCACCGCACATCAAGCTGATGCAACAATTCGAGATCGCGGACTTCGAACCTCTCTCGGACCCTGGAAATCTCCGGTGGTACACGAAAGGCGTCATCATGAAAAACCTGCTCAAGGATTACATAGAGAATATGGTGCTCGACCGCGGCTACATCCTCGTAGACACGCCGGTGATGTATACTGTTAAAAACAAGCGCCTGACTGCCCAGACCGCCCGGTTTCCCGCGAAGACATACTGGGTCCACTCCGGGGACGACCGGTACCTGCTCCGCTTTGCCAGCGACTTCTTGCTCTTCTCCCTCTTTTCCGAGATGAACGTGAAGGAAGAATCCCTGCCCCTCGGGGTTTACGAATGGGAGCAGTACGCGTTCCGGCGAGAGCAAAAAGGGGAGCTTTCTGGTTTACGACGCTTGCGGGCGTTCACGATGCCCGACCTGCACACGATGTGCAAGGATATCCCCCAAGCGGCCGAGGAATTCAAGCGGCAATTCCTCCTCGACAACCAAGTCCTCTCGGACATTGGTGTCGATGCCTTCATGGTCATCCGCACCACCGAGGAGTTCTGGGAAACCCAGAAAGACTGGATCACCGACATCATCAAGCAAGAGGGGAAACCCGCTTTATTCGAGATCTGGCCGGAACGATATTATTATTTCATCCTGAAATTCGAGCGGGTGGCGATGTCGGCCGCCCGGAACACCAGCACCCTATCCACCATCCAGATAGACGTGGAGAGCTCGGCTGAATCCATTGAGGTCCACGGCAAGCAGATGATGAAGTACAACATCACCTACAAGAATAAGGCAGGGGAAGTCGGTCGCCCCGTCATCCTGCACAACTCGCCATCGGGCGGTATCGAGCGTGTCATCTGGGCGCTTCTCGAGGGTAATGTCCGGCTCGAAAAGGAACACGTCCCCGGGTTCAAGACGTGGCTGTCCCCCGTTCAGGTACGCGTGATGTCCATCAGCAAAGACCAGAACGAGTATGCGGAAGGTATCATGAAGCAGCTCAACGAGCGAGGGTTCCGGGCCGACTTTGACGACCGCGACGAAACTGTGAACAAGAAGATCCGGAATGCCGAGATGGAGTGGATTCCCTACCTCGTGGTCGTGGGCGGCAAGGAAGTCGAGGCCCAGACCGTTTCCGTCCGGAAGAGGCTCATCGGGCAACCTATCAAGAAAAACCAGACTTCCAAGCAAGTCAACAATATCTCCTTCGACAAGCTTGTAGAAATGCTCGAGGAGGATTGCAAGGGGTTCCCGCGTCGGAAGTTACCGTTGCCGTTCCAGCACTATTCCACGCGTATCTCGTTCCGACAATAGAATCTCTTTCTTCTCAATTTCTTTTTGGAGTTTTTTAAAAGAATTGCCTCCGAAATGAGAGTTTTATCACTTAATGACTGGTTCCATCCTAAGATGCTTGTCGGTAACAACTCTTTCGACAATTTCAAGGAGATCCTCGATTAAGATCTTAAATCTTTCCTGCCATCCTCAATCCTACATGTCCATTTGTGCGATTGAACCATGGATGGTGAAAAAGGGAAATTGAAAGAAATCGGAAATCAGAAAATGAAAATTACTTATTTCTTCTCGCCATTACCCGCCTTATCCTTTTCCCCGGGGTTTGGGGGCAGGTTTTAGTTTAGCTTTGTAGTCAGGTAACTCTTTCACCGGTGGTAACCCGCCAGATTGTCTTGGTTTTGGAGTGGTCTCCGCAGGCAAACGCACCTGGGGACGGGGAGGAACGTTCTGGGGGAGTGGCGTGGAAACCGGTGCGCGCTGTTGGGTGGGAGGTGGCGTGGATAGGGGCGTTGGTGAAGAGGCCGGCGGGAGCTTGGAAGGAGTCAACGGAGTGGGTTGTGGAATTGGTTTAACCGGGGGGGTCTGAGTCAAAGCTCCCTTCACCTCACGCTTGCTCTTTTCCTCTTTCTTTTTGAGCTTGTATTTAAATTTGAGGCGGGTCTGGGCGCTTAACGATAAATTCGGGTCTGACGATTGCAAGAACCCATCGGTCATTGACGCTTCCGCAGACCTGAAGATTGTTGGGGTTTTCATCCGGTTGATGTTACCTCGCTTCAAACCTCTGATCAGGGAACGGATCGCTCGGATGTGTGGGGGATATTTCCACACCAGCATGTATTCGAGGAATAACCCGCCTATGACCGCAATCACTGCAAGCAGCAGGTAGATCGCCCAGAGGGGGAACCCGCCCGTTGTGGTATTGATCTTCACCGTGGCTTTAAAATACACGGTGAGACTCACGTCATCGAGGAGGAGGCTATAGTTCTGAGGCAGCAGAAAATAATCGTTCTGAACTATGACCACTTGAATGCTAATGGACACATCTTGATCGTGAGAGATCAACGCGGAGACGTCAAAACCCTTCCCGCCTTTCACTTCTTGGAAACTAGTCGTCATACTCCTTAACTCGATTGTGTCGTCAAGGGGGAAGGTATTTATGATGGCTCGCATCTCGGCGTTATAGGTTATTGGCCAAGATTGTGTCAACCGATACTTGAAATTCAGCGTCGCGTTGAGGATGTCAATTTTGATTTCATCGCCTTCTCCCAAGTACTCGGTGCTATTTATCCTGTACCCCGTTTCAACCCAGTTAATTGCGGTGTTCTGGTTCACTTTCTTCTGGCACGTGAAATTCAGACTCACGCTTTTAATACGTATGCTAAGGAAATCATCATGGTCATGTTGGCAATTATCTGCACAAGTGAAGTCGAGGCCCAAGATGACCGAAAAATTGAGATGGTCTTCCGCCAGAACTTGGTGCAAATTGTGAATGAGTTCGGTTTCGCTCACCTTGTCGAGGTAGGTGTCACCCATTTTAGTCTTATCCATCAATTG